>JGI2924J29684_1077470_pt1 | contig 17474 bp, 14 predicted proteins | sample BenlonsequencITS_FD_29684 | JGI IMG/M metagenome (IMG submission 29684)
CCGAACTGGCCGGCGCCCTGGCCCAGGGTCTGAACGAGGCGGGCATCGACGTGATCGACGTCGGTGCGGTGCCGACGCCGGTGGTGTATTTCGCGGCGACGCATTTCGATGTGGGCAGTGGCGTGGCCGTCACCGGCAGCCACAATCCGCCGGACTACAACGGTTTCAAGATCGTGGTCGGTGGCGAGACCTTGTCCGAAGGCGCGATCCAGGATCTGTACCAGCGGATGGCCAGTCGCCAGCTGGCCAGTGGCGGCGGTGGCTCGCTGCGGCATGAGGATGTGGTGCCGGCCTATATCCAGCGCATCACCTCGGATATCAAGCTCAAGCGCCCGCTGAAAGTCATCGTCGACTGCGGCAACGGCATTCCCGGTGCCGTGGCGCCCAAGGTGCTGGAAGGCATCGGCGCCGAAGTCGTGCCGATGTACTGCGAAGTGGACGGCACCTTTCCCAATCACCATCCCGATCCGTCGGACCTGCACAATCTGGAAGATCTGATCGCCGAGCTGGCGCGCTCGGATGCCGATCTGGGCGTGGCCTTCGACGGCGACGGCGACCGTCTGGGCGTGGTCACCCGTCGCGGCGAGGTCATCTTCCCGGACCGTCTGCTGATGCTGTTCGCCCGTGATGTGGCCAGCCGTGTGCCGGGTGCCACCATCATCTATGACGTCAAGTGCACCGGTCATCTCAAGGGCGAAATCGAAAAGGCCGGGGCGCTGCCGCTGATGTGGCGTACCGGCCATTCGCTGATCAAGAGCAAGATGCGCGAGACCAAGGCCGAGCTGGCCGGCGAAATGAGTGGTCATTTCTTCTTCAAGGAGCGCTGGTTCGGGTTTGACGACGGCATTTATGCCGGTGCCCGCCTGCTGGAAATCCTGGCCGCCCAGTCCGGTACCGCCGAGCAGGTGTTCGAGACTCTGCCCAAGGGCGTCTCCACGCCTGAATTGAAGATCGAGCTGGCCGAGGGCGAGCATTACGCCTTCATCAAGAAGTTCGTGGCCCAGGCCACCTTCGGTGACGAGGCGGTACTGACCACCATCGATGGTGTCCGCGCCGACTGGCCTGATGGCTGGGGTCTGGTGCGTGCTTCCAATACCACTCCGGTGCTGGTGCTGCGCTTCGATGCCGACGATGCCGAGGCCCTGCAGCGGATCCAGGCGGTGTATCGCGAGCAGTTGCTGGCGGTCGATCCGTCGCTGAAGATCCCGTTTTGAGATCGGTCCCCGCTGGCGGGGACCTTGGAGCCGACCGGCGGCTGCGCTGCCGGTCGGCTGTCGTCATGCCATGGAGCGTGCCCGGCGAATGACCCAGTTGAGTCTCAATCGGCGGCAGCACGAGCTGATCGAGTCGGTCCGCCGTCAGGGGTTTGCCACCGTGGAGGCGCTGGCGGTGACATTCGAGGTCACCGCCCAGACCATTCGCCGGGATCTGGTGACTCTGTGCCAGGCCGGCCTGCTGCGTCGATACCACGGCGGGGTCAGTCTGCCCTTGAGCACCGAGAATCTGACCTATCAGGCCAGAACCGGTCTGCAGCAGCAGGAAAAGCTGCGGATTGCAGCCTTGCTGGCCGAACATATCCCTGATGGTGCCTCGTTGTTCATCAACCTGGGCACCACCAACGAATGCGTGGCCAGAGCCTTGCTGGCACGGCGTGATCTGCGGATCATCACCAACAATCTGAATGTGGCGATCATGCTCAGCAGCCAGCCCGGCTTCGAGGTGATCGTGGCCGGCGGCGTGGTGCGTGGTCGCGACCATGGCGTGACCGGAGAAGCCACCATCGACCTGATCCGCCAGTTCAAGGTGGATTACGGCATCATCGGCATTTCCGGCATCGAGGCGGACGGCAGCCTGATGGACTATGACTTCCACGAGGTCCGGGTCGCGCAGACCATCATCCAGCACTCCCGGCAGATCTATCTGGCGGCGGATACCAGCAAGATCGGGCGCAAGGCCCTGGTCCGGCTGGGCTCGTTCGCGGATATCGATGCCTGGTTCACCGATGCCGCGCCACCCGCCGAACTGCAGGCCGAGCTGGCTCAGCTGGGAGCGCAGGTCCATGTCGCGTCCTGAGCGCATCCTGCAGGCTTGGCGGCGGCTGTCGCGGACGGACTGAGCCATGTCCGTGTTCATTCATGTCGAGGGCCGTCGTCGCCGGCAGTCGCAGTGGGCGATCTGGGTGCTGGTTTGTCTGTGCGTGCTGTCGTTCGTATGGTTTTCGCTGTGTCCACCGGCTCGCCAGTTGCAGTGGGTGACGCAGTGGGGCGTGGTTCCGGCCGACGTGCTGGATCGCCACCAGCCCTGGCTCCGGCAACTGGCCGATCCGGCCCTGCTGCGTCTGCTGACGGGTCTGTTCATCCACGTCACCTGGTTGCATCTGCTCAGCAATATGCTGTTTCTGGTGATTTTCGGGGTGCCCACCGATCGGACGCTGGGCTCGGCGCGGTTCATGCTGTTGTTCCTGCTGGGAGGCGTGGCATCCAATCTGTGTGGCGCGATCAGCCTGGAGGGTTACCGGGCGCCGATCATCGGCTGCAGCGGGGCGGTATCGGCGGTGGTCGGCACTTATATCGCTCTGTTTCCACGGGCACGGATGGGGCTGGTGCTGCCGCTGGGTCTGTATTTCGAGTTTGTGCGGCTGCCGGCCTGGATGCTGATCGGAATCTGGGTGCTGATCCAGCTGATCTTCAGTTATATCGGTGCCAGTTACGGTGCGGTGGCCTGGTGGACCCATATCTCGGGTTTTCTGTTCGGTGTCATGTTTGCCTTGCTGGCCCGGGACGGTATTGCCCGCCGCCGACGTCGTTGAAGGTGACGGGCGTGGCTGCAGGCCGGCCACATCTCTTCCCGTGAATTTCACCTCGATTCGCTTATGAGTGGCTCTCGACCGGTCTCGACCGGTGCGCGGAGGGGGCTCTGCGACGGCTGTCATGCGTATGTCGCGACCTCATGTCCGGCAACCGTGCGGAGGGGGAGTTCAAGATGACGACGCCATCCACGGCAGGCCGGGGCCTGCTTCTGTTGCTGGTCACGCTGATGAACGGGCCGGCGTGGGGCGGTGATTTCAACGCCACTGTCAGCGCTGGCAGCGATTACATCTTCCGCTCGGAAAGCCAGACCAACCACCGGCCGGCGCTGCAGGGCAGTCTGGAGTACGATGCTGCTGACGGCCTGTATGGCGGCGTGTTCGTCAGCAATGTCAGTTGGGTCAGGGATGCGCGGCCGCCGGGCATGGATGTGCGCAACGGCATCGAGATCGATGCCTGGGGCGGTTTCCGGCATGACCTGGGCGCGGGTTTGAGCTACGACCTGGGGGTTTACCACTATGCCTATCCCGGCCGGTATCCGGCGCATGGCTATGCCTTGCCGGATACCAGCGAGGCTTATGCCCAGCTGGCCTGGCACGGATTGAGCGTGCGCTACTGGTACGCGTTCTCGAATTGGTTCGGCATGGCCGGATCGGCCGGTTCGGGCTATGTCGACCTCAATGAAAGCTGGTCATTTGCCGGGTCCTGGATGCTGAGTGCCCATCTGGGACATCAGTCCGTGGCGGGTTATCGCGGGGCGGCTTCGTTCACCGACTGGAAGCTGGGCCTGAGTCATCAGTTCCGGCATGCCTGGCTGCTGAGCCTGGCCTGGAGTCGCGGCAACGGTCGGCGGACCTGGTACAGCAATGACCAGGGCCGGCTGATCACCCGCGGGGCGCTGGTGGCGACCTTGAGCAAGAGCTTCAGTTTCTGAACCCGTCGCCGTCGTCGACAGGGGCAGGATCCGGTGCGGATGGTGTGGCGAATGGAGGCTTTCCGCCATGGCGGACTGTGCTAACGTGGTGCCGATCCGTTTGCACCAGATCGTGCCGGATACCGGCTGCTGCATGGCATGTTCTGGTGCAGTCCGGTGCCGTCGCCGTCTGCCATGGCCGGCGGAATGCGGCCCGGCAGGGTGACCGCAGACTGGCACGGGTATTGCTTGTGCTTCAGGACGGTTCCTGGCCGATGGCCACCCCAACACATTACGCTCACCCCGAGGTTCGATCTATGTCAGTTGAGAAAGTGCTTGACCTGATTCAGGAGCACGATGTCGATTTCGTCGATTTCCGTTTTGTCGACATGCTGGGCAAGCAGCATCACGTCACCTTTCCTTCGCACAGCATCGATGAGAGCACCTTCGAAGACGGCAAGATGTTCGATGGCTCCTCGATCGCCGGCTGGAAGGGCATCAACGAGTCGGACATGATCCTGCTGCCGGACCCGGCAACGGCCTATCTCGATCCGTTCAGCGGCCACACCCAGATGGTCCTGCATTGCGACGTGCTGGAACCCTCGACCCTGCAGGCCTACGGCCGCGACCCACGCTCGATCGCCAAGCGCGGCGAAGCTTATCTGAAGTCCACCGGCATCGCCGATACGGCTTTCTTCGGCCCTGAACCCGAGTTCTTCGTGTTCGATTCGGTCCGTTGGCAGAACGACATGAACAAGGTGTTCTACGAGATCACCTCCGAGGAAGGTGCCTGGGCGACCAAGTACAAGTACGAAGACGGCAATGCCGGCCATCGTCCGGGTGTGAAGGGCGGCTATTTTCCGGTCAGCCCGGTCGATACCCTGGGTGATCTGCGTGCGGACATGTGCAAGGTCCTGGAATCGCTGGGCCAGACCGTGGAAGTGCATCACCATGAAGTGGCCAATGCCGGCCAGTGCGAAATCGGCGTCAAGTTCAACACCCTGGTGAAGAAGGCCGACGAACTGATCACCATGAAGTACGTGATCAAGAACGTCGCCCACCAGAACGGCAAGACCGTGACCTTCATGCCCAAGCCCATCGTCGGTGACAACGGCTCGGGCATGCATGTCCACCAGTCGCTGTCCAAGAACGGCGAGAACCTGTTCGCCGGCGATCTGTACGGCGGCCTGTCGCAGCTGGCGCTGTGGTACATCGGCGGCATCTTCAAGCATGCCAAGGCGATCAACGCGTTCGCCAATTCCAGCACCAACAGCTACAAGCGTCTGGTGCCCGGCTACGAAGCCCCGGTGATGCTGGCCTACTCGGCCCGCAACCGCTCGGCCAGCTGCCGCATCCCGTTCGTCTCCAACCCCAAGGGCCGTCGCATCGAAGTGCGCTTCCCCGATCCGGTGCAGTCGGGCTATCTGACCTTCACCGCCCTGATGATGGCCGGCCTGGACGGCATCCTCAACAAGATCGACCCGGGCGCGCCCTCCGACAAGGATCTGTACGATCTGCCGCCGGAAGAAGAGAAGAACATCCCGCAGGTCTGTTCCAGTCTGGATCAGGCACTGGAAGCGCTGGACAAGGATCGCGAGTTCCTGAAGGCCGGCGGCGTGTTCACCGACGACTTCATCGACGGTTATATCGCGCTGAAGATGCAGGAAGTGACCAAGTTCCGCGCCAGTACCCATCCGCTGGAATACCAGCTGTACTACGCGATCTGATCTCCCTGCCCGGCAGGAGCGGGGCCCGGCTTCGGTCGGGCCCTTTTTTGTGGGCGGACTTTCCCCGTGGCAAGCATTGCACCAGATTGATGCATTGGCGATGATGGCCGAATGACGGCAGAGTTCTGGCCACAATGGATGGATCAGATGAGTACCGGCCTGGCCAGGCTGGATGGCGGTCTGTGTCTGAGCTGGGTCAATACGGCTTTTGCCGAGATGTTCGAGGTCGGTCCGCGTCGTGTGCTGGGCCTGCCCTTGTCGGCGGTGCTGCCGGACGAGCGTGTTCTGCAGCAGGTCCGGCGGGTCCATCGCGAACAGCGCTCGGCCCGGTTGTGGGCCGTGGCACTGCCTTCGGCCCACGGCCTGTGGCGTTCGGTGGATATTGCGGTACAGTGCGGGTCCGATGCGGCCCTGTACCTGGAAATCCACGGCCTGCACGAGGTGGCACCCGCGGCGACGCCGTTGTCGGCGACGTTGCGGGGCTTTGCGCATGAAGTGAAAAATCCTCTGGCCGGACTGCGCGGAGCGGCTCAGCTGCTGGCCCGTCGTGTCAGTGATGATCAGCTGCGCGAGCTGGCAGAGCTGGTGATCGCCGAGGCGGATCGCCTGGCCGGTCTGGCCAACCGGCTGCTGCAGCACGATGAGGGCGCTGTCCGTATCGGACCGGTGAATGTGCATCAGCTGCTGGAGCGGCTGCGCGGACTTGTTCTGGCACAGGATCCGGCCATGCAGGTCCGCTACGACTTCGATCCCAGCCTGCCGGATACCTTCGGCGATGCCGATCGCTTGCTGCAGCTGCTGCTGAATCTGGCCCGCAATGCGACCACGGCCGGTGCCGGGCAGCTGATCCTGCGGACGCGGATGGAGCATCGGGTGCGGATCGGGGAGCGTCAGCTGGGTGGCTGCCTGCGTCTGGATATGGTCGACGATGGCCCTGGCGTACCTGCAGCGCTGCGCCACACCCTGTTCGAGCCGCTGGTTTCCGGCCATGCCGAAGGGACCGGACTGGGCCTGGCCTTGTGCCGTGAAATCGCCCGTGAACATGGCGGTGAGCTGCGTTATCGCAGTCGGCCGGGTGAAACCGTGTTTTCCTTGTATCTGCCCCGGACCGAACTCCATGATGATCCGGCTAACGAGTCGATGGCATGAATGATGCGGCAATCCCCCCTCCCTTGAGCGACGAGATCTGGGTCGTCGACGATGATCGCGGCATCCGTTTCGTGCTGGCGGCCGCCTTGCGGGATGCCGGTCACCGGGTGCGTGAATTTGGCGATGCCACCAGCTTGCTGGCCGTCCGTGCGACATTGCGTCCGCGGTTGATCGTGACCGATGTGCGCATGCCCGGACTCAGCGGCCTGGAATTGCTGGATGAGCTGCGGCGGCTGGAGGCCGGTCCGGTCATTGTCATGAGCGCCTTCACCGATGTGGCGACGGCCGCTGCAGCTTACCGGGCCGGCGCGGTGGACTATCTGGCCAAGCCTTTCGATCTGGATCAGGCCGTGGCCGCGGTGAACCGCGCCTTGCAGGATGCCTGCCGCAGCGAGCCGGCCAGCGTGCCCGGATCGGCCCTGCCTCCGAATGTGCTGCTGGGTGAAAGTCAGGCCATGCGCGAGGTCTTCCGTCTGATCGGACGGGTCGCAGCCAGCGACCTGAATGTGCTGATCACCGGCGAAACCGGTACCGGCAAGGAATTGGTGGCACGGGCCCTGCATGAAGAGAGTCGGCGTCATGAACAGCCTTTCGTGGCGCTCAATACCGCTGCGATTCCGGGCGAATTGCTGGAAAGCGAATTGTTCGGACACGAGGCCGGCGCTTTCACCGGGGCCAGCCGACGGGTACCGGGTCGCTTCGAACAGGCCGAGGCCGGCACCCTGTTTCTGGACGAGATCGGTGACATGCCGTTGCTGTTGCAGACCCGGCTGTTGCGGGTGCTGGCCGGCGGCGAATTCTACAGGGTCGGCGGGCGCGAGCTGTTGCGGGGCCGGGCCCGCATCGTGGCAGCGACCCATCAGGATCTGGATGCTCTGGTCAGTGCGGGACGGTTCCGCGCCGATCTGCGCCACCGCCTGGATGTAATCCGGATTTCCTTGCCGTCACTGCGCCAGCGCCGAGGGGATATTCCCTTGCTGGCCACCCATTTCCTGGCGACAGCCGCGCATGAGCTGGGCCTGCCGGGCAAACAGTTCACCCCCGACGCATTGGCCCGGATCAGTCTGCTGGATTTTCCGGGCAATGTCCGTGAGCTGGAAAATCTGTGCCGCCGGCTGGCCGTGGTGGCCCCGGGGCAATGGATCATGCCGACCGATCTGGACGGAGTGAATGCGAACGGTCCGGTCGGGGACTGGACCGAGGGGCTGCGGGACTGGGCCGGCCGGGCGCTGGCGGGCGCTGAATCCGATATCCGGGCCCGGGCCATGGAGGCCATGGACAAGGCCTTGCTTCAGGTCGCGCTGATGGCTCATGACGGCCATCGCCAGCGTGCCGCTGCGGCTCTGGGCGTCGGCCGCAATACCCTGACCCGCAAACTGGGCGCTTCGCGCTCGCGTCGGAGCCGGCCACAGGAGTGAGGCGGCTCCGTTGCCGGCATCGCGGTGGTGCGGTGTCAGTGCAGGGCGGCAGCCGGCGCCGACAGTCGTCCTTCGCCATCCAGCAGCAGACCATCCAGCGGCTGCAATTCAGGGGTGCAGCCATAGCGTTCGGCGAGGGCCGCGGCCAGTGGCAGCAAGGCCTGCGACCTCAGCGGATAGCCATGGGCCAGCACATGGGCCTGACCGCCGGAGGTCTGGGCCACGGTCAGTACCGCCATGCCCAGTCCCGGAGCCTGGTGACCGTAGAGCACCGGCGTGTCCAGATCCGGGCGGGCTTCTGCCAGCGGCTCATGCAGCCAGCCCTCGCCCGCTTCGCCTGACTGCAACCGCAGTGGCAGACCGTGGGCGGCCAGCAGCGCCGCATACTGGCGCAATTCGAAGATCAGTCCTGCCATCGCATGGCGGCGTTCGGCCGGCTCGCCGCTCTGACGGGCCAGCCAGCGCCCGGGCGCCTCGGCCTCGACGCGGCCATCCACATAGCGCAGTGGCAGGCCGCGGGCGCTGAGCACCTGCTCGGGGCGATAAGGCGTCAGCAGCGCGGCTTCGACCAGAGACCACAAGGCGCCGAGATTGACGTTCTCGTATTGCACGCAGGTCAGCGCCAGCAGATCGTTGCGACTCATGTAGCGGGCATGCTGCAAGGGTGCGTCCAGCCGGCGGTTGAGCCAGTCGGCCGTGGTCGCGCTGGCTTCGCCGCGGTTCATCAGCTCGCGTTCCAGGTCACTGGCCAGGGTGGTGGCCAGGGTTTCTTCGGCCAGGATGGTGATGGGCAGCAGTCGCATCGGGCCTCCGGCGCAGGCCGGATCGGGCTGCAGGGCCGGTGCCGGCATGCGGCCTTCATGGGTGCCGAAGGCGACGATGTTCTCGAGGTGGCCGCGTGGTACGCGGCGAGCCAGCTCGTCCAGGCTGGCCCATATCGGAAACCCGGGCCGCAGCAGTTCGATGCTGTCGAACCAGGCCCCGCAGATCGCCAGCCGGGCCTGTTCCAGACCGGGCAGCCACTGGCGCAGATCCCCGGCGATCAGGCTGCCAAGCTCGGCGGCTTCGTCACGGGGCAGGGTCGCCGGCCAGGAACATCCACCGGCAGGCAGTTCAACGGCAAGCACGACGGGCAGGGCAATCAGCTGGGGAGCCATGGTCACATCCGAACCGGAACGAAGCGCTGATGATATCAGGCCGCTGCGTGGGGCATGCCTGGAACGGCACTTTCGCGGCTCATCGGTCAGCGCGACCCATCGGGCTTGGGCGGATCCGGTCGGCTGCGGTACATTCCATGGGGCGTGGCCGCAACGACGAGGCCGCTGCGGATCTGACAGGCGGCAGCCAGGAGCGGAATCAGGATGGGGAAGGCAAGCCGGCCAGGGCGCCGGTCGGACAAACGGAGGCCGGTGCGGCCACGATGGATCCGGCGGCAGCTGGCGCGCAGCTGGACGTTCAGCATCCTGCTGCTGGCGGTGATGGTGGCAGGCACGGCCTGGTTGTCGCCGATGACGGCGCAAGGCCCCAGTCTGGCCCAACAGATGGAAGCGGTCGGCGGTCGGCGTCCGCTGTTCGAATCCGCGCCGCCTCAGGTGGCAGAGACGAGGCGGCATGACCGCAGGACACGGTCCGGGCCGCATCCGGTCGCGAGGACAGTCACGCATTGGCCGGCACCTGCACGCCTGCCGGCCAGACAGGAAACGGCATCATCGCCGGCGGAAGCCGGGATGCCGGCCCGTTACCTGTCGCCATTGCAGATGCCGGCCGAAAGCATGCGGCTGGCCAGGATGCGCCTGCATCACTATGGCCGGGTGGTCCTGGGGATCCGGCTGGATCCTGACGGCGGGGTGGCGGGCCTGTGGCTGCAGCAGAGCAGTGGTGACACGGTGCTGGATCGCTATGCCTTGCAGCGGGTCGGCAATTGGCGCTTCGCCTCGCCGCCACCGGACGAGGCGACCGGTCTGCTGGCCTTGCGTTTCGAGGCGGGCCGGCATTGAGCGAGGCAACGGCGCGGGCCCGCAGGCGGCCTACAGCACCCCGTTCAGTTCGGCGGCCAGGGCGGTGATCAGCCGGGTCAGGATCAGCTTGGCCGAAAAGGCGACATCGGGAAAATCACCCACCGGAACATAGCAGTCATGGAAATGCGGCGAGTCGGGTCGCAACGGCCCGCAGCCGGGCTTGAGCTGGTAATCCGTGGCATAGCGGTATGGCCAGACATCCATGACCGGCAGGCTTTCCGAGGTGATGGTCAGCCTGCGGTTGAGCGCTCCCAGCACAGGTGTCGGCCATTGCCGCGGGGCCAGTACCCAGGCATTGTCCGGTCGTGTTTCGGCCAGGATCGAGCCGCGGACCGCATCGGCAAGCCGCGGATCGTCGATGATCACACCGGCTTCGGTATTGTAATGATCCGAACGCGGATCCAGATTGTGCGAGCCGATCATGACCAGATGGTCGTCGATGACCAGCGATTTGGCATGCAGGCCGAAGCGCTGGGCTTCGGCGCTGTCCGGATGGCTACGCAGGGGCACTTCGAGATGATGGCGATACAGACCGAGCAGGCCGGCATGTTCGGATCCGGTACGCGGCTTCGAACGTCTGGACGTCCCTGCCAAGGGCGGTGCAGTCAGCAGTCCCAGATCGCGGGCCATCGAATCCGGTCCGGATACAGGATGCTGCGGCTTCATTTCATAGATCTCGAAGCCGTATTTTTCCAGATAGCGATAGCGATGCTTGTAGGAGGCGGCATACACCGCGAACGCGTCGGTAGAGGCCAGTGAATTGGTCGAGATCACCACCCGCGGGGGATCATCCTGGGCATGCAGATGAGTGAACACTTTGCGTGAGCGCCGGCTTACCACCAGGTATGGCGTCTGCATGATCACTTCGTAGTGGGCCTGGCCGATCATCTGCATGATCCGCCGGGTAAAGGCCAGCGCATGGCGCTTGCCGGGATGGCCGGTCTTGGCCGGCAGGTCGCTGAGAAAGCTGACCTTGCCGGTCAGCAGGCTGGGCGCGATCAGCCGCGTCCGGAGCCAGGCCGGATCCGCGGACTCCAGGCGGATCCGGGCGATGGCCTGCGGCTGTCGGTAGACCGGGGGCTGCCAGCTCGGGAAGGGCGCCTGATCATGCCTGATCAGCGCATTGACATCCCGCAGGGCGATGCTTGGCACCGAGCGGGGGTGCTGCCAGAACTGCTCGAAGCTGTCGCTCATCGCCTGTGCCGCCGGGCCGCCGACCAGGACGTCGCGATCCACGTAATCGAAGGCCGGATCCAGGTCGAAATAGCGGTCCTCGTAATTGCGCCCGCCGGTAATGCCTGCGACCCGGTCGACGATCATCACCTTGTTGTGCATGCGCTGGTTGAAGCGCACGAAGCAGCAACCGATGGCGGCCGCGAATTCCAGCGGACTGGTGCGGGCCTTGTGGAAGGTGGGGTTGTACAGCCGGATCTGCAGATGTGGATCGGTGCGGGCCAGGCGGTCCAGCAGCTGCGGATCATTGAAGGAAAACATCTGGTCGGCCAGAATCCTGACCTGGACGCCTCGCCGGGCGGCCTGGATCAGGGCATCCAGCATCAGCTTGCCGACATCGTCCTCGCTCCAGATAAAGGTCTGGACATCGATGCTGGCATGCGCGCCGCGGATCAGGTTGAGGCGAGCCGCCAGGGCTTCGTCACCGTGATCGAGCAGGGTCACCGCATTGACCGGAGCCTCGGCTGTCGAACGCAGTGCGGCCTGGCGAGCCAGCGACAGCAGTGGTGAAGGGCTGGCGCAGTGGTCGGCCTGCAAGCATGGCGGAGTGGTGGCCGGATACGGCAACAGTTGCCGGCGGGCCTGTTCCACTTTGGCAGGGCTCAGGGCGCAACCCTGTAGCAGCAACACCAGCAGCAGGAGCAGCCACAGGCCCGGCCCTCGCCGGAAGGCCCGCACCGAAGCGGGGACCGGTACGGCGGTGCGGGACAAGTACGGGCCCGCGCCCGGTCCGGCCGGTGTCAAGGTGACCAGAAGGCGTTCAGCTGGGCGCTGGCCGGTTCCAGCGCCTGATCCAGATGCAGGACCGCGATGCCCGCGGTCGGCATGCCGCGGAATTCGTCGGAGCGGCCTTCCAGCAGCAAGGCCATCAGCCGCTCCAGACCCGGGTTGTGACCGACCAGCAGCACGGTGGCGGCAGTCAGATGATTGTCCAGCAGGGCCAGCAGCTCGCCAGGCGTGGCCTCGTAGATCTCCGGAGCGATGATGACCTCGGCGGCGGCCAGATGAGGCTGGACCAAGGCCAGGGTTTCGCGGGTGCGGGTGGCCGGCGAACACAGCACGCGCATCGGCGCGATACGGTGCCCGGCCAGCCAGCGCCCGGCGGCCTGCGCCGCCAGACGACCACGCTCGCTCAGGGGCCGGCTGATATCACCCACGCCGAGACTGTCGATTTCAGCTTCGGCGTGGCGCAGCAACACCAGTTCGTGCATGACCGGAGATCTCCCGTGACGATGGCCGGCCATTCGGCCGTGTGCGCCCGAGTGTAATTCGGAATGCCGGTGGATGTCCCGCTGCAGGGCAAGGATCAGCTCAGGAAGGCCGCTGCGCCCTGTGCCAGCAGCTGCTCCGCCACCGCCCGGCCAAGAACCTCGGGCTGGGCGGCCTCGCCGTGCTGGCTGGCCTGGATCAGCTGGCCGCCGGCAATGTCGCCGACCAGGCCACTGAGCACCAGCCAGTCGGCATCGATCTGCTCGCACCAGGCACCGACCGGCACGCTGCAACTGCCGCCCAGGGCCTGGTTCATGGCCCGCTCGGCGGTGACCTGACGGCGGGTGGGCGCATCGTCGAGCGCGGCCAGGCCGGCCAGGACATCGTCGGCGGCACTGAGGGCCTCGATGCCGATCGCGGCCTGGCCGGGGGCCGGCAACCAGTCCGGGGCATGCAGGCGCTGGCGGATATGCTGGCCCAGCTCAAGCCGTTCCAGCCCGGCACAGGCCAGGATGATGGCGTCATACTGGCCTTCTTCCAGCTTGGCCAGGCGGGTGATGACATTGCCGCGCAGATCATTGATCTGCAGATCCGGACGCAGCGAACGCAGCAAAGCCTGCCGGCGCAGCGAGGAAGTGCCGACGCGTGCTCCCTGCGGCAGGGCCTGCAGGCTGGCATGGTGGAAGCTGACAAAGGCATCGGCGGCATCGGCGCGAGGCAGCACGGCGGCCAGGGCGAAGCCGGGGTCGAGTTCGACCGGCATGTCCTTGAGCGAATGCACGGCCAGGTCGGCACGGCCTTCCAGCATCGCCACTTCCAGCTCCTTCAGAAACAGTCCCTTGCCGCCGATGGCCGCCAGCGAACGGTCCAGGATCTCGTCGCCGCGGGTCGACAGCGGTACCAGTTCCACCTGGGTCTGCGGATAGCGCTCGCGCAGCAGCGCGGCAACGTGCTCGGCCTGCCACAAGGCGAGCAGGCTCTTGCGGGTGGCGATGCGTAGCAGCTTGGGAATAGTCATAATGTCCTTCAGGGATGACAGGGAGCGAGCCGGGTCGGCCTGGATCGTGCTTGCCGTGGCGGCGGTATTGTCGCGCAACGCGTCGCGGCCTGCATGGCCGGTCCGGGCCGGACCCGCTTCAATTCGTCAGCCGCTGGCCCAGCCAGGCTTGCAGATCCGCGATTTCCGCGCTGCATACGTGATGGCCGATCGGATATTCATGCCAGCTTACGGGCAGACCCAGGGCATGCAGCCGGTCCCTGGATTGCCGGCCCCAGGCGGGCTGTACGATCGGGTCGGCGCTGCCATGGCCCCAGAACACGGGGGTCTGGCGATTGGCGGCGAGGGCTTCGCGACCCGGATCGCCGATCCCCGGCAGCCAGGTCGACAAGGCCACGATGCCGGCCAGTCGTTGCGGATGGCGCAGGCCGCCTTCCAGTACGATCACGCCGCCTTGGGAGAAACCGGCCAACAGAATGCGCTCACTGGGGATGCCACGCTGGTTTTCGCGTGTGATCAGAGCTTCCAGGCTGTTGATCGATTCACGGATGCCGGCCTCGTCGGGAGTCTGGTCGCGATCGAAGCTGAGAATATCGAACCAGGCCCGCATCGGAGTGCCGCCGTTGATGGTGATCGGCCGCACCGGAGCATTCGGGAACACGAAGCGGATCGCCGGCCAGGACGGATCCACCAGTTCCGGCACGATGGGGGCGAAGTCATTGCCGTCGGCCCCCAGCCCGTGCAGCCAGATGATGCTGAAGCGGGGGGCCGGGCCGGTTTCCTGTTCGATCGTGGACAGATTCATGACGGACTCGCAATAGCGGCAGGGGCTGCCATGGTAGCGCGAGCCGGGGTGGTGGCATGACCTCTGGGGCTTGTTGTGGCCGGCTCGGTGGCGGAAGCTCGGGGACTTTCTCCCGGGAGCCGCTTATGCGCCGTTTTTCCCTGGCCGCGCTGGTTGCGCTGGCTATCGCAACACCCGCCCTGCAGGCGGCCCAGCCTCTGGACCTGGAAACCATCATGGCCGACCCCGACTGGATCGGCCAGCCCGTCGAACAAGCGGGCTGGAGTCTGGATTCGAAGCAGCTGCATTACGCGCTCAAGCGCGACGGCAGTCCTGTCCGTGACTGGTACGGGGTCAATCCGGCGGATGGTCGACCGGCCCGGCTGCCTCTGGCCGAGGTGGCCCGGATCGGCGATCAGCCGGTCTTCGACCATGACCATCGGCGGGCGGCTTGGGTCAGCCACGGTGTGTTGTATCTGCAGACCCTCGGCCAGGGGCCGGCGCAGCAGATCAGCGTGCCGCCGACACCGGCCGAGCGGCCGCAGTTCTCGGCGGACGGGCAGGCCCTGCAATACCTGCAAGGTGATCACTGGCTGAGTCATTCACTGCGTGACGGCAGTACCCGGGTGCTGGCCGTGCTGAAGTTTGCCGATGACCCGGCAGCACCGGCCCGCGGCCAGCTGGAACAGCAGCAGCAACAGCTGTTCAGCACCCTGCGCCAGATCCATGCCGATCATCAGGCTCTGCGGGATGCCGACGCGGCACTGGCCGCGGCCGCGCCCGGCGGTGAGCCGGTCCCGTTCTGGCTGGGCGACAAGATCGAACTGGTCGACAGCGCCTTGTCGCCCGATGGCCGCTGGCTGGCGCTGGCGGTACAAGCCAAAGATCATGCCGAGGGCAAAGCTCCCATCGTCACCCATTACGTCACCGATTCGGGATATGCCGAGACCGAGGCTGCACGGACCTATGTCGGGCGGACCGATCCTGCGCCGCAGTCGCTGATCCTGCTGGATCTGGCCGGCCACAAGGTCTGGCCGTTGGATACCGCCGGGCTGCCGGGGATCAAGGATGATCCTTTGGCTGCCATCCGGGCCCGGACCCGGGCGGCCTTGCTGGCCAAGGGCGACACGGCCGGGGCCGAGGCACTGAAGGCCCCGGCCGTGCGCCCGGTGATCGTCTCCAGCGGCGGCGGCGATATCGACGGCGGCGGCATGCAGTGGAGCCGTGACGGGGCTGAGCTGGCGATCGAGTTGCGGGCCATCGACAACAAGGACCGCTGGATCGCCAGCGTGGATCTGGGCGGACATCGGCTGGTGGCCCAGCATCGGCTGACCGACAAGGCCTGGATCAACTGGTCCTTCAATGATTTCGGCTGGCTTGCCGATGGTCGCAGCCTGTGGTTTCTCAGCGAACAGGACGGCTATTCCCAGCTGTATCGCAAGCCGTTGCAGGGGGCGGTGCAGGCGCTGACTCGCGGCCGCTTCGAAGTAAGCCAGCCGCAGCTGTCGCATGACGGTCGCTGGTTCTATGTGATGAGCAATCAGGTGGCGCCCTACAGCTACGATGTCTATCGCGTATCGACTCAAGGGGGCGAGCTGCAGAGGCTGACCCGCTATGGCGGTACGGACGGCTTTGTGCTGTCACCGGATGATCAGTCGCTGGCGGTGCTGCACTCCGCCCCGTACGTGCCGTCGCAGCTGGCGGTGGTTCCGGCGGCCGGCGGCGCGCCGCACGAGCTGACCGACACGGTCAAGCCGGCCTTCCGGCAACGGACATGGATCCAGCCGCGCATCGTCGGCATCCCATCCTCGCATGGTGCCGGCACCATCTATGCCAAGTTCTTCGGGCCGGCCGGTTCCGGCGACGGCAAGCCTCGTCCGGCCGTGATTTTCATCCATGGTGCCGGCTATCTGCAGGAGGTGACCGAGGGTTATTCCCCTTATTTCCGGGAACAGATGTTCGACAATCTGCTGGTGCAACAGGGGTTCGTGGTGCTGGATCTGGATTACCGGGCCTCGGCCGGCTACGGCCGCGGCTGGCGTACCGCGATCTACCGCCAGATGGGGCATCCTGAACTGGAGGATCTGCTGGATGGCAAGGCCTGGCTGGTCAAGCATCAGCACGTGGATCCGCACCGCATCGGACTGTACGGTGGCAGTTATGGCGGTTTCCTGACCGAGATGGCCCTGCTGCGGGCGCCTGGCGAGTTTGCCGCCGGGGCGGCACTGCGGCCGGTGGCGGACTGGAATGACTACAACCACGAATACACCTCGAACATTCTCAATGACCCGCAGATCGATCCGACCGCCTATGCGATCAGTTCGCCGATCCAGTATGCCGATCAGCTGCGCGACCCTTTGCTGATCGAGCACGGACTGATCGACAACAACGTATTGGCCAGTGATTCGATCCGGCTGTACCAGCGCCTGATCGAGCTGCACAAGCGCAACTTCTGGATTTCGCTGTATCCGATGGAACGGCATGGTTTCGTTCATCCCGATTCCTGGTTCGATGAATACCGACGCATTGACGAGCTGTTCCAGACCTGGCTGCAGCCGCGGGCCGCTGCCGCTTCCAACTGAGTCGAGTCCAAGCCCGTCGCCGGACGGGTATGAGGTGATCCAGGGCCGCCACGGTCAGACCGTGGCGGCCTTTTGTTTGATCAGGTCAATAGTTCCATGGTGAATATTTGATGATGCATATATTTGCCTTGACAACTAAATGATGCGGCGTAAACTCGCCATCCATGTCCAGTGTCAGCAAGCCCGAAAAAATACCCGACAGTTTTGGCGCCTTGATCTCTCATGTGCGCTGCGAGCTGATTCGGGCACTGGATCGCGAATTTCATGCCCATGCCATCGATATACGCTTCACCAGTTTTCTGCTGTTGAAAAAGCTGGTCGTGCTGGGGCCGGTCACGGCCGGTGAACTGGCCCAGGCCATCGATCTGGATGCAGGGGCCATGACCCGCCAGCTCGACCAGCTGGAAAAGAAAGGTCTGCTGCGCAGGGTCCGGCATGAACAGGATCGTCGGGCGCTGCGGATCGAAGTCACGCCGGCCGGTCTTGAAATGAACCGGAAGTCCATGCTCCATGCCGATCGCGTGCTGGCCACGGCGCAGCAGGCGCTGCAGCCGGACGAGATCGACAAGCTCAACGATTACCTGCGGCGGGTGCTGGAAACACTGCGTTCCGGCGTTTCCTGACGCAATACCAGGGG
>JGI2924J29684_1077469_pt1 | contig 17465 bp, 18 predicted proteins | sample BenlonsequencITS_FD_29684 | JGI IMG/M metagenome (IMG submission 29684)
CCCCCCCCCGTACTTTCCAGTCGGGAAACGCAATTTTTAAAAAATCCAAGGTCGGCTCAATCTCATCGACGACCAAATTCACATGTTCAAGCCTAATCATCTCAATTTCTCCATCTCATTTATAAAAGAATTTTCTTTACTTAATAAACACTCTTTACTTTTGAAAGGAATTTCTTTTATAAATATTGATGATGACAAACACCTCCTCCCATCCCGCTTCAGATAGTGCCGCTTCAAAAGCACGCGCTACCCGCAACGCAATTATTGATTCTTTAAAGAGAGATGGACCGCAGAGTGCAAATAACCTGGCAGAACAAAGAAAACTCACCCCAATGGCGGTGCGGCTTCACTTGTATGATTTACATGAAGAAGGACTTGTTGATTTTACATCCGAACGTGCCCAAAGGGGGCGTCCAACCAAGATCTGGTGTTTAACAGATGCTTCTTCTCGCATTTTTCCAGATGCACATCAGGGGCTTGCCCTTGAAATGATCAGCTCGATGACATCTCTATTTGGCGAAGAAGGATTAAAACAAGTAGTTGATAAACATGCTGAAAACCAATGCCAACGTTACAAGGCAACCCTAAAAGAAGCCAAGTCATTATCCATCATCCAAAAATTGAATAAACTGGCTGAATTGCGGACCAACGAAGGCTACATTGCCGAAGTGCGTCCTGATGGCGACGGCTTCCTATTTCTTGAAAACCACTGTCCTATTTGTTCAGCAGCTCAAGCCTGCCAACGCTTGTGTAGTAATGAACTCAGTGTCTTCAAATCTGTTCTGGGAGACAGCGTCGAGATTGATCGCATCGAGCATATTCTAACAGGTGCCCGACGCTGCGCATATCGCGTCACCTCGAAATAACTAATGCGAAATATGAGCCGCAATACGCCTTGTCATCGGTAAATCACGATGCTCAAAAATATAAACACCTTGCCATTGCCCCAATGCGACATTCCCTGACATAATTGGAATAGAAATTGATGTCGGAGTAAGAGCAGATTTTATGTGAGCCGGCATATCATCAGGGCCTTCAAATGTATGCGTTAGCCAATTCATGGCTTTGCTATCGCCGCTGGGTACAATTCTGGAGAAAAATTCACGAAGATCATCCTGCACACTCGGATCAGCATTTTCTTGCACCAGAATCGAACATGAAGTGTGCTGAACAAACAAAGTTAACAGGCCTGATTCTACTTCATTTTCTGTCACAAATTCTCGAATTTGTCCGGTAAATTCATACAATCCTTGCCCACGCGTCCGCACCGTAAATACGTGTTGATCACTCAATGAATCACCATCCTATGCCTAATATATGGAGCAAAATTAACGTTAATTATGTTGTACTAAATAGTTAATACAACCATCATTAGGCAAGGAAAACTTAAAACAGCCCGCAAGAATGGTTGAATTGATGGAGGCTTTTCATGGCAACGCGTATTGGTGGATTTGTTTTCGCGCTCGGTTTTTGGGTGGTGCTAGGCTTGGTTACACTCATGAGCTTTAATATTATCAACTAGCTCCTTAGTATATGCGCAGAAATTTTGAGTAGAGTATTTTTATTTGTCTCGCACAAAAGGCCGAGCGGCAAAATGCACGGCCCTCTCCTATTGTCTCAATTTCCACAAACGAAGCAGGATCACTCAAAACATCTGCGTTTGCCTCAGGTTCAGATGCTCTTTGCAGAATACCTCTTAGCTTTTTAGGTTTGTTTTACTGGAACTTCTGGCGCAAGAGCTACAATTGCCCCTACACATTTTCTCCATTCAAGACTACAAAGCCCATTAAATGTACAAATGCTCGGGGATGGGCCAATGAAAACGATGATTCCAAACGCGCTAACGCTCGCTCGATTTTTACTAGCCCCGATTGTGGCCTGGCTGATGTGGAAAGGCTTTTCTATTCCGCATTTTGCCGAATACGGCCCCAATGCAATGAACAACTCACCAGAAACAATTGCTGCAGCTGAAGCGCTTGGCACAAAATACCAGTTATGGGCAGCGATCCTGTTTGTGGTTGCCGCACTAACGGACCTATTTGACGGCATGGCAGCGCGCGCGTGGAATGCACACTCCAAATTTGGTCGCATATTAGATCCTATTGCGGACAAAGCTTTGGTCGGCCTTCCCCTCCTTACCTATGTTGGTATGCACCGCTATTTTCAGGGTGAGTTCAACTATCTGATTCTCATTCCAGTGCTCATTATCGTGGGAAGAGACATCTTCATAACTATTCTTCGCCTCTTCGCCCCCGACGGTGAAGGTGCCCCTGTTTCCAATTTAGCAAAATACAAAACAGCTTTAGAATTGGTCGCGGTTGCTATGCCGATATTTATGCAGCTTCCTTGGATCCCAGCAAGCTCAGCATTATACTGGTCTTGGGTTATCATTTTGTGTGTTGCCGCATTGCTCTCAGCAATAACAGGGTTGGGATATTTAACAGCCTCACCAACGTCCAAACCTAAAGACTAATACTCCCAAACGAAAATTGCCCATTCTGTTGGGGGGAAAACAGAACGGGCAATTCGGGGAGGTATTATTAGAGTGTTTTTATAAGCAGTTTGTGCCTGGATCCGGATTGCACCCACACTGAGGGGTGAGGGTGAGAAGACTGCAGATGCAATCCTTAACCATGCAATTTTTGAATATAATGTAGAGAGGGGGCACTCCATTATATTCTACTCAAGCGAAGCGAAAACACGAAGTCTTCATTTTGCTTAAACACATTTAAGCAGCCTTAGATTGCGAAAAAGTTAACAAAACTCAGCTTTCTATAAATATTTCAAGTTTCCTCTAAAAAACATTGGTTCAATTGAGACAATTAGACTCAATTTTGCCAATCAAACTGTAAAGCAAAGACCATTTTTGCCCCTCACACCCTAAAATAACAATTTTATGAAAAAAAATTTCCAATAGAATCAATAATATTTCAGATTATTGACGTAACCCCACTTTTCAGAAGCATTTGCTTGGTTAAGCTTGCACTCCATTCCTGTGGATGGATTGCTATAAATAAGACATTAAAAGGTAAAACCTATGTCATTTGGGAGTGAAACGCCAAACTTTGATCGTCGCAATTCTAGCGTGCGCCAAAACGATGCCGTCGGGCTCTTTGACTCGGAAACGGGTGTGTATCAACGCAGCAGATCAAACGTTGTACAATTCAAATCAAAACACAAACAAACGCATATTAATGCTGATATTGATGTCGACAAATGGCCTGCTTATAAATCCATCGGATTTGCTATTGCAGCATCTTTGACCCTGTGGTCGGGCATAGCGTTTATGATAAAAGCAATCTTTTAAAAATATTCGTAAAATCTCGATAGAAAGAGCACAGAAACTGCACACCAGCAGCACATACATGTGCACTTATCACAACAATATCGTACCATTATTGTGTTAGCTTCACTTCTATATTGTGAAGCCTAACATCTGCTCGCTTCTCAAAGTAAATTTTTGAAGCGCATTCGAATTTAAGAAAAATTGGTGGTCAGAGAGAGACTTGAACTCTCGACCTCAGGATTATGAGTCCTGCGCTCTAACCAGCTGAGCTACCTGACCAATTTTGAACTACAATTCAGTTTCCCACATCTACTATTAATGCGGGAAACGGCGCTTATAGTCTGGCAAAGCAGACTAGACAAGTCATGATTTTGAGGAAAATCACACTTTCTCGATAGAAAATTCAAATTCGCTAGACATACAGCCATCTAGCAATTGAAAATTATATAATTTCTTTGAAAACGTTTATGATTCACCACGCATATCTTTGATAAATGCATCTGCTTCTGCAATAGAACGCTCCATATCTGCAATCAATGCAGATACATCTGTTTCAATTTGCTCAGCTTCCCCTTCTAGTGCGGCGATTGCACGGGAATTAAGGTTATGTTTCAGATACAAAACACGATCCTTAAACACCGCTAAAACAGGGTCCATCGACTGAGATGCCTTAAGCATTCTGCGTTCTAACTCTTCATAGCGCTGCTCAGTTTCAACCAATTGACGCTCACTTGAAGCGCGCATTGAGGCGGAAGAATACTGATCCAACTCTTTGCGCCATTCTTTGAATAAGTCTCTTGAAACGATCTGAACATCTTTAACACGCGTTCTAACACGCTCAGCTTGACGATCAGCACTTTCATATGACGCATTCAAACGATCATAAGTATCTTCAAGCTCACCCCCATCAATATCAACCACGGCCCGGAAAGCATCTAAAGCTGACACAAACTCTTCTTTTGCATCCTCTTGCGAAGAAGCAGCCTTTTCCACACGCTCAACTAATAAGTCACGCTTTTCCATCCCGGTGAGGGTTTCAATTGTGTCATAGTAAGCTGAGGCACACCCAGTGATGATTGTCGTTGCAAGTATGGACGCGGATAAAAGCGCGGCACGCAGTGCTGAATTACGTTTCATAGCTATCCCCTAAGCATATGGTTAATGTATTTTCCAATATGAATACAGACGTTGGCATGAAAGGCCAATTTATTTTTCTAAAAATTACACCTAGCCAAACAAAAAAGCCCAACCACAGAAAACAGAAAATAATCAGTATACAGCTCATTTGATTTCAAACTTAAACTTACCCAGCGCCGAAGACACTATGTTGCATCAATCCAACGCACCTTTCGGAAAACACTTCCAATTTGAGCAATTTTATTTGACACTACCCCCTATAATGACTAGAAGATGGGGTAAGAAAATTCGTAAGAATAGGGATTATTAGAATACTCATGTCGCTTGATCTAGATTCCATTGATGCTAAAATACTCGACCTTATTCAACGTGATGCCGGAATGTCCGTTGCTGATATCGCCGATGCGGTAGGTTTATCTTCTTCCCCCTGCTGGCGCAGAATCAAACGCATGGAGGAACAAGGCCTTATCGAAAGACGTGTGACGCTATTAAACCATGCAAAATTAGGCCTTGGTTTTGAAGTGATCGCGAACGTCAAGCTATCCCTACCATCACGTGACAACCTTGAAGCCTTTGAACGCGCCGTTTCTGATTGGCCAGAAGTTGTTGAATGTATCACAATTACAGGCGCAGTTGATTATTTTATTCGAATCATCACGACCGATATTCACGCCTATGACAATTTTTTACGCGACAAACTTTTAGGCTTAGGCCTGGTTTCAGACATCCAATCTCGCATTGTCGTCAACGTATCCAAACGTACAACCGCTGCACCTCTTGGACTGATATCTCCATTCATCAGCGATAAAACCGAGACTGAATAAATCCGGCTTTGGACACGATGAAAAATCAAAAAAAGGCGACATCTGATTAAGATATCGCCTTTTTTAAATTCTATTCAGCGAACTAATTAAATTCGCTCAACTGCCAATGCAATTCCTTCACCGCCACCAATACAAAGCGACGCCACACCCTTTGAAGCATTTTTCTGCTCCATAGCATTTAGCAAAGTCACGATAACACGTGCACCAGAAGCACCGATTGGGTGCCCCATTGCGCAAGCTCCGCCATTCACATTCACTTTGTCATGAGAAATACCAAGCTCTTTCATTGCGATCATCGGCACCACAGCAAATGCTTCATTGATTTCCCAAACTTCAACGTCGTCAACTTTCCAACCAGCTTTATCCAAAGTCTTTTTGATCGCCGGCACAGGAGCTGTTGTGAAATATTTTGGCTCATGCGCGTGCGCCGCTGTACTTACAATCCGCGCAAGAGGTTTTAAACCACGTTTGGTTGCTTCTGATTCGAGCATTAAAACTAAAGCCGCTGCTCCATCAGAAATCGCTGATGCATTGGCAGCAGTCACAGTGCCATCTTTTGTAAATGCCGGACGAAGCGCAGGAATTTTATCAGGACGCGCCTCGCGTGGAAGCTGATCTTCATCAACAGTGATATCACCTTTGCGAGTTTTAACCGTCACGGGTGTAATCTCGCGTTTGAAGCGTCCTTCTTTTGTCGCCGATTGTGCACGCGCTAACGTCTCAATTGCGTATGCATCCTGCTGTTCACGTGTGAACTGATACTCACCCGCAACCATATCTGCGAACACACCCATTGGGTTGCCTTCATATGCATCCTCAAGGCCATCTTTCGCCATGTGATCAATCGTCTTGCCGTGTCCATATTTCAAGCCAGAACGCATAGAAATCATGTGCGGCGCATTCGTCATGCTTTCCATTCCGCCCACGACGACGATCTGAGCCTCACCTGCTAGAAGCGCATTACGCCCCATAACAGCAGCTTGCATTCCAGAACCACACATTTTGTTGATTGTAGTTGCTTCAACAGCCTCAGGCATATCTGCTTTAATAACGGATTGACGCGCAGGCGCTTGTCCTTGACCACCTGGAAGACAATTTCCCATGATAACTTCTTGAACATCGCCGCCATCAACACCTGCATCAGCAAGCGCACCTTTAATCGCTATTGCACCAAGTTCATTTGCTGACATCGCGGAAAGGTCACCCAATAATCCACCCATAGGTGTGCGTGCCATACCAACTATAACTACTGAATCACTCATAAAGTCCCTCCACAGTCAAACGCTGCTTCCTATTTTAAATGCTGCAACGCAACAAACGCTTTATGCTATATAAAGTCAACACTGCTCAAAAACAACGCAAATCACATTTATTGATCGAATATTTCTCATCAAACCCTATTAACAACTCATTTTATCACATAAAGGACATTTTGTAGATAAACTAACTTGTATTCGGATAAAACAAGCAACATGATACCCAAAACAATAAGAGATGCTCAGCAACATTCTTGGCTTGAAGATATTCATGCGTTGCTTGCAGGAACAATGCTTGTCGCTTTTGGAGTCGTTTTATACCTTCACGCACAGGTTTATACTGGCGGCTTAGCTGGCCTTTCCTTGCTTATAGAGTATGCAACAGGATGGTCTTTCGGCCTGATCTTCTTTTGCGTGAACATACCCTTCTACATACTTTCATTTATGAGAATGGGCCTACAATTTACGGTCAAAACCTTTGCAGCAGTCTCATTGATTTCAATCTTTTCTCGGTTATTTACCCAATGGATTGATTTCGATTTCATCAATCCAATCTTCGCTTCCATTGCAGGTGGAACGATGATGGGGGCCGGAATGATTTTTCTTTTCAGACATCGCGCAGGCGTTGGTGGCTCAAGTATCTTAGCTCAATTCCTACAAGATAAGAAAATTATGAGAGCTGGTTATTTTATGCTTGGGTTTGACACAATTATAATAAGCTCAGGTTTCTTCGTACTCCCTTGGAAACAAGTGTTAATTTCCATTCTTGGCGCGATCGTTTTAAACATAATTATCGCCACAAACCATAAACCTGGAAGATATGCTGGGTTCAGTTAGAAAATAGAATAATAGTGCCTTATTTTAGCTAAATATCCTGCCTATGGACTTAGATAAATTAGACGCAGGAGAATTTGCGATGAAAAAAACTCTGGGATTATTTGGAATAAGTCTGATCCTCAGCACTCCTGCACTGGCAGATACAACCATCCGCAGCAATTGGAGTGCTGCCAATAAGCTGGAAACAAGCATCGTTAATGCCGCTGGTACACCAGACAAACCCAATAAAGATTTTAAACCACGCGCATTCGTCACAGAGCTTTGCTATGATCGCGGTGAAGCTGACCACGTGACCATTCACATAGACGGTAAAAGTGCGAGTTCTGTTCTCGCAAAAAATGCCTGCATCATCCTTCAAGGCCAATACGATATCATCGTAGAAACCGACAAAGCTTATGCGGCAGACGCAGCACCGTCTGGGCATTTGCAATTCATTTTACCATCCCCTGTTGCAACGCAAAAGACGACGAAAACAATAACGCGTCGCCTTTTGGAAAAAACAAAACCTAGCGAAGACTAAGCTAAACGGTCAGCCTCATAAGCAGACACTGTGCCTGTGATAAAACCACCGCCGAGGACACGCGATGCATCTCCAGTTGAATAGAGCACGCAGGCTTGCCCCGGCGCGACACCTTCTTCAGCATCCTCAAACATAAATCCAGGCTGACCATTGATCATCGCCATATGGCCAGCTTTAGGTGGGCGTGTTGACCGCACACGAGCCAAGGCAGGTGTGTTTGATGCACAAGCTTCTTCAAGAGAATTGGCGCCCAACCAATTGCTTTCACCCATGCTCAAACCACGAGTCTCAAGCGCCTCGCGCGGTCCGACAATAACCTGACGTTTGCCTGCATCAATCTTTACCACATATATCGGTTCACCCGTTGCGACACCAAGGCCGCGACGCTGACCAACTGTGTATTTAATCACGCCTTCATGTTCACCCAGAACGCGCCCATCCATGTGGACAATCTCACCCTTACGGCCAGATCCCGGACGCAATTTCTCGACGATGGCCGTGTATTTTCCATCCGGCACAAAGCAGATATCCTGACTGTCAGGCTTAGAGGCGACTTCTAATCCCAGTGCAGAAGCAACTTTACGAGTGCTTTCTTTATTCATCCCACCAAGGGGAAAACGCAAATAATCCAATTGCTCATGCGTAGTCGCGAACAAAAAGTAAGATTGATCTTTATCTGGGTCGGCCGCACGCGCCAGCTCAGGACCATTTTCTCCAACCACACGTCGAATATAATGGCCTGTCGCCATGCAGTCAGCGCCAAGGTCTTTAGATGTTTCCAGAAGGTCTCTAAATTTCACAGTTTGATTACAGCGCACACATGGTATCGGTGTTGACCCCGCCAGATAAGTGTCAGCAAAATCTTCCATCACCTGCTCTTTAAAGCGGCTTTCATAATCAAGCACATAGTGAGGAATACCCAGCGCATCACAAGCACGGCGTGCATCATGAATATCTTGTCCAGCACAACACGCGCCCTGCTTCTTCAGCGCAGCACCATGATCATAAAGCTGAAGCGTCACACCAACCACATCATAGCCAGCATGGTGCAGTAAGGCGGCAACAACTGTTGAATCCACGCCGCCAGACATGGCAGCAACTACGCGCGTTTCACTACGGGGTTTATCAAAGCCCAGATCAAGATCAGCACCAGCTAAAAACTCCGCCATATCGTCTAAAACATGGCTATCGAGCATTTTAGGTGCACCTAAAGTGTCGTTTGTCATTTTATCCTCTCCACTGGCTTCAAGGGCCAGAGCAGTATGTTAAGCAGCCGGTTTCATAACCTAATTATCAAAAAAGAGCCAGCTAGAGTTACCTCTAAGCAAACTCTAAGCAATTCACATGCAACTTGACTTGAAATCAGTGGTCGTACCGATAGAGTGTCTATATCCATAAAAATAATAAGTATACTGGGGCAGGTAATCATGACTGAAATAAACAATAGCGATCGTGCAAGTCAAAGGTCTAATCCCAACACGCCCACCCCACTCAAACTACCAGATGTCATCACGATAAAAGCAACGACTCCCTTTGGCTGGATTGCTGGTGCGTGGGCAGATTTCCAAAAAGCTCCCCTTCCTTGCCTAACCTATGGAATACTCATGGCATTTGTGAGTGCATCAATATCTATATCACTCCTATTTTCTGGGTATTCAGATTGGATAATGGTTTTGATAGGTGGCTTTTTCCTTATCGCTCCCATGCTAGCGATGGGACTATATGAGGCAGGACGCCAAATAGAAGCTGGCCGCAAACCAAGCTTCACTCAGATGATTTTTGTGAAAGGCGCATTCCGCCAAGATCTGGCATATTTAGGCTTGGCCTTATTGCTTTTATACTTCTTTTGGGGGCGCATGGCACAACTAGTTTACGCATTATCTACCTATCGAAAACACGACAATGTCATGCAATTCCTAGATTTCATGCTGACAACACCAGAAGGTCAAAAAATGGCTATAGCGGGAACGCTTGTTGGCGGCGCAATTGCTTTTATAGCCTTTGCTTTAGTTGTGATTTCTGCCCCAATGCTTCTGGATAGAAAAACAGATGTTTTCATTGCCACGATCACCAGCGTTCGTGCTGTCACTAAAAATCTATTTCCCATGTTGATATGGGCAATGCTGATAACAGCTCTGACAATATTGGGCATACTGACAGGCTTTATCGGATTGATCATTGTATTCCCACTGATCGGGCTTGCGAGTTGGCGCGCTTACCGCGAACTCGTACCAACTGGGCATTTCCCAGAGTAAAACGCGCCCCAAACAAACAATAATAAACCTGTATGCCATGTGGCTCATTTGTAGCAGGAATTTTGCAACACACCACTTATCCCGATCATGGGTTGTCAAAGTGGTACAGTTACATGCTGGAATATCTCATTTCGAGCGGGTTTAAAGGCGCTCTCTTAGGCGGTGGATTGGGTCTGATTGGAATATCAGCAGCTCATCTCTTTGTAAGATTAATAGATAATCCAGCCGATCAAATGGTCAAAACCAATTTTGTCGTCAATTCAGTGTTTGCATTCGGCATGGTGTTTTTTGCGGCGTTATCGGTTTTACCCTACGCATTTGATACTATGATCAACAAAACCACACAGCACACATTTGCATTTCTCTTTTTTGCAATCGCAATATCAAGCGGTGTTTGCTTATTCGATGCTATGAAACGCAAGATCGAGTGGTTTGATGATGGATTCAGAATTCAGCGTTGGAATGACAATACACATTTCTATACTTGGAAAAGCATAGACAACATTGAATGGAATCCGTTATTGCACATCTGGTGCATTCACTTAAATGACGGAGAAACATTCTCTTTTCATCCGCTTATGACCGGCGCAATACGCTTTCTCGACATAGCTAAAATGAAAGCAAATCTGTTCACAGAAAACAGATACAGCCATTTAGAGCATTAGCTCCCAACCTTTACAGAACATCCAACAATGTGAGACCGCGTACGGTATTGAAAATTGATGCGGATGCCTGATAAGTCGTTTGTGCGTTACTCAATCGAGCAGCGACTTCTGCCAGATCAACATATGTAATTTCCCCTACAGTCGCACCTATCGCATTTACTTGAGTTGTCTGACGCTCAATAGCGTTCGTAATTCGAGATTGAGTGTTACCATTCCTAGCTTCGAGTTGCACAAGGCCATCTATGACAGTGTCGAATTGCGCCAATTCTCCCTTTAACGCCGTAACCTGCGCGTCCGTCAACTCACCATAAGGTCCACCAGCAGCCAAAGTTTTCAACATATCAAAAGCAGCTTCCGCCGCTTCAGCTGCAACGGGTGCCAAAGAAATTTCTTGATATCCATCAACATTGACCGTCTGCTCTTGAGCTCCTTGCTCAAAAGCATTTTCGATCGGGTTTGCAACAAGGTCTGCAACACTTGCAGCCACAACAGGAGGCTTATCTGTTCGCGTTCCTCCAAATACGGACTTTCCCGAAATTTCCAGATTGAATGAATCTTTCAAAACAAGAAAAGCTTCTTCAATTTTAGCATCAATTGAAGATGGTCCACTTAAACTTATGTCTTGCAAAATAACGGATCTTAAATCTTCCATCACTTCTCGAGAGTGCGTTAAAACAGCATCTTGCATTGATAGACGCGCATCAAGCTCTGCAGCATTATCAATACGTGATTGGATGTTTGCAATCATCCGATTACTAGACACAAGCGTATGCGTTTGAGACCCATAACCTTTAAGGTCAGTCGCTTTAGTCTGAGATGCAGTCTGGTTAGACGCTTCAAACAACACTTTTTGAGACTTTTGAAGATCTATCAAAGCATTCTGAGAAACCATAGCAGTGGTAATACGACTCATATCATCCTATCCTTCTCTTAAACCAGCCGCAAAAGCGTATCGAACATATCACTGGCGGCCTGCATCATTCGAGATGCAGAATTATACGCCTGTTGATACTGTGTCATTTTCACTAATTCTTCGTCGATGCTTACACCCTCGACACTCTCTCGCCGCATGGCCACTTCTGTTCGAACAGTCTCAGCAGAATTTAAGGCCTGCTCACTTGCAGTCGCCCTTGCTCCAGCAGCGCCAGCAAGGCGGGCGGCATAATCATTTATAGATGTCTTTTGAGCCGCAATACCACCAGCTGCTCCAAATTGCCGAATAACAGCGCCAGAAAGAGAAAGTGCAGTTGCACCTCGCCCATCGCCAACTTCCAGCACACTATCGCCTTCAACAGCACCATCTAAATCAGGTTTTGCAGTCGCTAATTTACTATAGTCTTTCAAGATGGCATCCCGAATTTCTATATCTTTTGCACGATCAGCTGAGCCCGCCACACTTAGTCCAAAAAATTGAGTGGCAGAAATACCAGAGCCTGTTCGACTTGTCGTATCAACCACAATATCGAGTGAGTCTGATTTGGTGTTGGCCGCACCCTGAAAAGTTATAGTGCCATAATCATCATCAATGGATACGCTACCATATCCATTAAGGCTCGTATTCATCTGAGTGACGAGATCGGCAATTGTACCTCCCGTCGTCGGAGAAACAGTTACAGTATTCAATATCGCACCCGTATTGGAACGAATATCGAAAGTCATAGTTTGACCTGTTGTAAATCCGTGAGGAGATGCTTCTCCAGCCCCACCTAGCCCTGTTGCGTAATTTGTCGGCGTTGGTTTTTCTATGAGGTTGTTAAGGCCAAACATGTGAGAAAAACCACGTCCAGCCCAATCTGATGGAGTATCTTCATCTTGACGTATTGCTACACCTTCACTCGCATCATTCGCTGATATTTCTAATACACCATTTGTGAAGCTTGCAGTTCCGTCTCCGCCCAACGCTGTGTTCAAAGACGTCGCGAGACCTCCAACAGTTGCGCCAATTGCAATGGGACCAACTGCTGCACCAAACTCATCAATTCCTGAAATATTACCCGCATCAAAATCTATCGTTAGATTTCTAACTATTTCACCATCTGAATTTGTAATCGCCATATGCGCCACGCCTTCAAAACTGTGAATATCTGAATCGATTAGTCCAGTATTACTTCCTGTTAGAACATTCGGCGCAGGCACAGCGCTAGCATTGTTGTGCTCGGCATTCAGGCTATCAACTAGTCCCGATGCGTATTCACCAAACGCAACACTAAGCTCAGGAATGTCAACATCTCGCGCCTGAATCAATCCCATGATTTCACCACTCTGGATGTATTTATCCAAAGGCAATTTTGAACTCTCGTTCGAGTGGCTCACTTCAACGCTTGGATATCCCTGAAGGCCCGAAACGTCTCCCATCGAAAAGCTAGCCGCTTCCATAGATACGAGAAGATATCCGTTTGTCGTACGCAAATCCACGCCGCCCAAAGGACGTTCTTGCGCTCTAACATCAACAATCTCAGACAAGCGATCAATCAGGATACTTTGCTCATTCTCAGCCTGTGTCGCATCAACACCAGCGATCTTGGATTGCTGGATAGATGTGTTCAATTCTGCAATTGTTTCCATCAACGTGTTGGCTTCACCAATGACGGACCGCAATTGAGCATTGGCTTCTTCTCGAAGCGCAGAAAGCTCATCAGCTGTCTGATTAACTTGATTGAGCATATTTTGAATATCAGAAATTGCACTTCCCTGCCTTAGAGAAGAAGAAGGGTCTAGAGCAAGAGACCCCATAGAATCCAACACAGCATCGAGGCTAGCAAAGACTGAACCGCCATCAGATGGGTTACCGAGTAAACCTTGTGCTCTGTCCATAAAGCCAGCCAGAACAGAAGTCGCACCTACAGTAGCAGCTGTTCTCATTTCCGAAGCTGCTAGAAACTTGTCGGCGGCACGCTGAACTTTAACCTCAACCCCAAATGATCCAGAAACCGCGCCTAAAGAATTAAAATGCGTATCAAGGCGCGTATAGCCTTCTGTGTTGACGTTTGCGACATTGGTGGAGACAGTGCTGAGTGCACTTTGATTTGCACGCAGAGCTGAAAGGCTCGTTGCCATTATGCTGCCTATACTCATGTCACACCTCCTAACAGATGGGCATATTAGTGCCCTGTAGGCCAAGATTACCGGGCGTTTTTTGCCTAGTGAATTCTTTGAACCTCAAAAAACCGTTTTGGAAATAAATTCGATAACCTCTACAACTATTTGATATTGCTAGTAATTTTATACTTCAACCTGCATTTAGCAAGATGGTTACACTTAGAATAATTTCCAGCGTAAAGACTTCATCGCAAGCTTCGGGCCAGAATTGAAATTTACAGAAAATTAGCCATAAATTTCTCCAAACAGCATATTTTTTGTCGGTAAATTCATGGCAATGCACGTTCTGGGCAGAAACTGCCGCACACAACAAACGCCCCTGCATTTTCTGCCTGCTTTATCAATTTCGAAGTAAAAAGGTTAACGCCGAATCCTGATTTTTAGGGAAGTTTCAGGCAAAATTATTACTGGCCCGCCAATTGCATCAACATGGTTAATGAAAATGCGAAAGCATAAATAATAATCAATTGAAGTGAGTTTTATCGTGATTGAGGGTGTATTTTTTTCAGCGCAAAAAACAAACAACAGCTCCACGCAGAGAGCTGACGGTGCGCTAATTGCGAATAAATTTAACGCGTCAAAAAACGATTTTCGATCTTTCCTGCAGGGAGAGACCGAAAAGCAATCGATGCAGACTGAAAATAAAGCTTTCAACCAGCACTTATTGGTCACTAAATCTGCCAACACAAACCTAAGTGAGACAAGCGCAGAACAATCACCGTCTAACGAAACGGCAGACGCAGCAGCAGCCTCGGCACTTATTACATTAAATATGGTGCCGACTGAAAACACCCAAGGCAATGCTGAAATGCAGGCAAACACCTCACCTGTTATCAATGCAAATAGCAACGCTCAGGCAAACGTAGAAAATGCACAGGTGATCACCAATAAGTCGACACCCGTTGACGTCCAGACCACAGTGCCGACACAAAATGCAAGCACTGGCGTGACAGTTTCTGATGCCAATGCATCAACTTCGTCAACAATTACTCCTGCTAACATGGGTGAATCAAATTCTGGAATTTCCAAACCAGTCCAGATTCCAGCCCAAAGCGCTGCACAACAAACCACAGAGATATTGAAGAATGCCGCTGTAAAACAAGAAGATACACCCTCTTCTCCAGCGACAGCGAAAACACCCGCTGAAGCTCAGACTCAGCCCCACACTTCAAAGCAATCGCCACAACCTCTGTCTCAGACATTAGTTCAGTCGCAAACTCAGCTATCGCAACAAGCTCAAACGTCTCAGTCCGCTCAACCTTCAAAACAGCTTCCTATGGATAATGGTGTAGCAAACCAAGCAACGCCTCAAACACAAATTCTGTCTGCATCCAATGGCCAAGCCGTCACCGCAGCCGCAACGACTTTGACTGCTCAATCAAATAAAACATCGAATGCATCTAGCACTGCGGCTAAAATTGAAAATGCAAATTCAAGTTCGACGACGACATCAAACGCTTCAGCAGCTGAAATGACTTCTGAGCCCAATAAGGCAAGCTCTAATACTTCAGCTCAAACGCCGGCAGCTACGCGAGCATCGACAACAGCGACGAATACTTCAAGTGCCCCAACGCCTGCTCAACCTCCTAATGTTCAAGAATTGTTGAGCGGTTTGCCAGATGCAGAATTACTTGAAGGACTAGAACCATCAAGCGAAGAGACCAATCTTTCTTCAACAACATCGAACTCCGCTACAGGTAAAACTCAGGAATTGCCGCCGACATTACGTCATGCATCTTCCGTCACTCAGCAAGCCTGGGCCGGCCTGATCCAACGCATGGATGGCAAAAGTCACCAATTCCAGATTCGCCTAGATCCCGCTGCGCTTGGACAGATCAATGTCTCGATAGAAATAACGAAAGATAAAAGAGCGACAGTTGTCCTCGCAGCTAAATCTGCTGAAGCCTTATCTGAATTATCACGTGGTTCAAAAGCACTTGAATCAGCATTGGCTGATGTCGGCATAGACCTCGCAGAAGATGGCCTAAAATTAGAATTGTCTCCAGATGAAAATAGTTCATTCACCTTTAAAGACGATGATGCTGAGCAAATGGCAGACGATAAAGGCGAGGCATCCATTTCAAATTCCTCTGCAACGGAAGAAAATGCTGATTTACCTCGTCAAATCACGCCAAAATTAACGGCTTGGTCACGCGCACGTGTTGATCTTACAGCTTGATAGTAGGAATATAAAACATTGTCTGATCTAATCTCTTTCGTAAACCAAAGTAGCGGTTCGACATCAAACTCAGCTCAATCGCAATCTGCCCTCGCGAGTGATTTCGACACTTTTCTTACTTTGCTCACAGCTCAGTTGCAAAATCAGGATCCTCTGGAGCCAACGGATTCAACAGAATTCACAAACCAACTTGTGCAATTTTCTGGCGTGGAACAGCAAATCCAAACAAATGATGCGCTTGAACAACTTATAGCTTCAAATAATTCCGCCACAGGTGCAGCTATGTCCAGCTATCTAGGACAAAGCGTTGAAATCAACAGTCAAGGTGCTGGATATTCTGGTGAAGATTTGAGCTGGCGCTACGCGCTTGCAAGTGATGCCACCGAAGCCACGTTCAACATTCAAGATAAGAACGGCAAAGTGCTTTATTCAGAACCTGCTGAGAAAAGCGCGGGGTCCCATGAATTTGTTTGGGACGGCACCTTAAGTGACGGCACAATCGCGAATGAAGACGAAGTTTATTATGCCAGTGTCACGGCAAAAGACAGCGAAGCAAATTCAATCACGACATCAACAAACGTACTTACAACAGTATCAGGTGTTGACCTTTCATATGACAGTCCAGCGATTACGACCAAAGCTGGGATTTTTAGTTACAGTGATATTCTGCGAGTGATGCAGAGTTAATCGCATTTAAACGTTCCGGATTGCAAAAGCAGTCTGTAGATACATGGCGCAAAAGCGCCCTTTCAAGACCCGGCCTCAAAAGAAGGATCGGGAAATAGAGTGGGTTAGTTTTTAGAGGAATACCGCCATGAGTATAGGTTCAGCATTACTGGCAGGAACAGCAGGTCTACGTGCAAACGCATCTGCTATGGCTGCCACATCAGAAAACATAGCAAACGTAAACACTGTTGGATTCAAACGTATCCGCAATGACTTTACCGCTATGCTAAATAATCAAAATTATCAATCTTCATACAGCGCTGGTGCCGTAAGGGCAACTGCGACGACATTAATGCGCGAACAAGGCACGTTGCAATCTTCCTCCGTTTCAACGCACATGGCAATTTCCGGTGAAGGTTATTTCGTCACAAGAGCTCGCGGAGGCGACGCAACATCATTTGATGAATACTCATACACGCGTGCAGGACAATTTGCTCCTGATGAAGGTGGATATTTAAAAAACACTGCAGGTCAATATCTATATGGTTGGCCAATCGTGAATGATCAAGTCGTCAATGCCAGCCCAACCGACCTTACGGCCCTTTCTGCCGTTCGTGTTTCTGGGTATGGTGGTGTCGCGGAAGCATCCGCAAATCTATCAATCACAGCAAACCTGAATGCAGACCAAGAAGTAAATCCCGCGACATATACAGCTGGCGATATGGCGGCAGGAAACATCAC
>JGI2924J29684_1077468_pt1 | contig 17461 bp, 9 predicted proteins | sample BenlonsequencITS_FD_29684 | JGI IMG/M metagenome (IMG submission 29684)
TAACATTAATTTTTGTGTTATTCTTGCTTGAACGTTTCTTGGCGGACAATTTATGGGGAATTATTAATCGAACTCAGGTTACAAGGTCTCCGTGGCATTGACTTTGGAAAAAGTCTGCTCAGCTTGGCCAATACGCACACTTGGCTGAAGCACTTCTACCAATCCTGCGTCCAAAAATGCCCCACCTGTAGTATTTTGACAGTGGATGGCCAATAGGTTTTCCCCTTCTCTGAGGGCTTTTTTGGCTGCCTCGGTAATCGCTACGGTCTCTGGCCTGCTGACCCATCCTTCTTTTTCATAGGCGAGGACCCCGTTCAGGTACACCTTGATATTATCGTCATGATGAATATTCAGCAACAGGTCATAAAAGTCAGCATTCTCTAGTTCAAAGCTCCTTCTAACCCATATATCTTCCGTGTCCCATTGGTTGGGAGCAGGACTATCATCACCATTGGTAAAAGCTCCTTTGGTGGTTTTCCAATGGCTATCTTCTTCAAAATCAAGTGATTTCCACCCAGAAGATGGCGCTTGAAAGGAATAGCTCCATGACGCTTCCAAGGCTGTAAGGGGAAGCACCGTTTTCGTTTCGGTCAATTCCTCGCCCAAGAAGTAGTAGGGCTCTCCATCCACTCGGATGATTCCTTGCAGATCATTGGCCACCCCCGTCCAGTGCCGGGTGGCATCACCAGAAAGCTCATCTCCCATGCTCCATACACTTAAGTACGGATCAACGGTAATCAGTGGAAAAGCTGGCGGACGGATGGCATGTTCCTCCAGTGATAGGTCATTTGATTGCTCTTGGGCAGCATTTTGACAGCTTATCAAAGTGGCCATTCCTCCCATCATCACAAGCTGAGCCCATTTTTTAACATTAAAAATCATTTTAATATGGTTTAATTTAGTTTGATATTTTTACGCTTACCTCTTCCTGAGAGCTTGCCAGCACCGAGTCAGAGAGCCGGCAAAACCTTTGACGTATAACTCCTCCTAACCTCCCCCCAGTCCCCTATATCAGTCTTTGCTCTTTTATCTTGTATCTTGATACTTACTACTTTCATCTTACTACTTCTCCTATTCTATCCACACTGGCTGTGTAAAGGCGCCGTTAACAGCAGCATCCCATATCTCCAATCGCACCCAAGAGCGCCCCGTCAAATCCAGCTCAAAAGTAAATGCTTCTGTTCCAAAGGCCTGGGTATCCTTCAAATCAATCGTCTCTCTATAGACCTGTTCTCCATCTCCGGAAACAATTTCTGCATATTGGAGGGGAAAAGTCCATTGGGCATTCACCTTAATGCTGGCTTTTCCATCTTTTTCCAATTGCAGCACCTCGCCACTTCCTTTGCCATTGACACTGAAAGTGGGTAAAAGCACTTCTCCTGTGGTCACAAAGAATTTTCCGGATTCCATCGCATCCAGCACCGGTTGCCATCCATCCTCGAACTTGGGTAATTTATCCAATTGGAGGTAATTGACATTCATATTGCCATAGATTTCATAATCCGGTTCCAATTTAAAGAGATCTGCTTCACCGATTACGTATTTTCGTTCGCCCCAATTGGCCATATCGTCCATCAGTTTCAGTACCCTTCTGCCCAAATTAGGATTCGAAAGATCTGCAGGAAGGGATTTCCAGGCCGCACCATTGAAGCGGTCCGAATGGAAGAAGGCTTCATCCTTGTAGGCATCCGGATAGCCTGTAGAGCCTTTGGTACGGGCATGGGCTGTCCAGGCCAAACCCTTTTCCTCTTCCAAAAGCCGCAACATTTCCTCCTTGTTTCCCACACGGTAAACTTTTCCGTATTCGGGATGATCCTCCACAAAAGGTTCTCCGTCCTGTCTCGACATGATCCAATAAACAGGATTCGGAAAAATATTCATCCAGTGACCACCGAAGTGGCAATTAGGTTCTTCCCCTGGAAGCATCAGAAAATCCGCCGTACTCAATCGTTCACATTCAGCAAACATCAAATCCAGCTCCGGCAATCTCCTTGGGCCGGGATCTCGCGGATTTCCGGCCAAATGATATTCTCCCAGATGCATGATATTCACCCCCATAGTGCGCAGAGCTTTTACATGCCCCGGAATATCCGGTACGGGTTTGTGGGTGAGGATATCGTCCATGTGTTCCGTATGAAAGTGGCTGGCCATGGTCCTATAGCCTGGCAGTGGTTTGTACTGATCATTTCTGGTAAATTTCTTTACGTCTTCCATGACCTGTCCATCTTTGGTAGCACTGAGGTAAACAAAGAAATTTAACCGCTGATCGGTCTTTGGGGGAGCATTGAACCATGGGACATGTCTATTATCCCCCATCAGGTCATGCCTGATACCGATCCCAAAACCATCTATTTTATTCCTATAATTTTCACCAGACCATACATATTTCAGGTTATAGGCATTGTCCAATGGGTAAAAAAATTGGTGTGGTGCCGGAAACACCGCCATACTCCCTTGCTCACTTTCGCCAATAATTGTCCTATACTTTACGGCTAGGTTTTCACTTTCATTAATATCCTGATTTGTGGCCTTCGACTGCAAATACCCTTCAGTATCAGACCAAAATATTTCATTCCAAACTTGATCCTGCGCCACCAAGCCAGCATCATAAAGGATCGCCTTGGCATCCTCTTCGGTGTGCATGACTGCGGCGATATTGACCAAGGGACTGCCGTGGTAAAGCGTCACTTCTAACCAGCCAGAAAAATTCCCTGCAGTCAGATCGCTTACTTTAATAACCGATCGCTGTCCATCACTCAATACCTCGACGTGGGATTTTTCCAACTGCACCAGGTGGGTTTCATGAGGTTTATAGGCGGTCCGGTCAAAAAAGATATTCCAACCACTTTCCTTGCTCAAATCACGCTCGCCAACCGTTAGTAAAAACATTGGGTCAATGTTTTTTGCAATCGTGACAGCTTCTCCCGCCTGCTCCAACTGGAATGATTCAAAAAGCGGCTGACCACTTTTGGTGTTAATAGTGAGTTTACCCAGTTGGTTATTTCCAGCAGGCCATGAAACGAGCAAACCATTAGTGGTACTTTCTACCGAAGCTTCCCCTTTCTTGTCAAAATCAGATAGAACAGGTGCTACTTGAGCATTGAGCAAAAAGGGCAATAAAAATAAAAAACCGGAAATCAAGTATTTTAAAAGATACATAGGCTTTATTGGGATCATTAATAATTGCTTAAAACACCGGTCCATCGTTAGCGGTAGTGCTTGGTTCTTGTCTGAAGAGCATCGGCCAACCGTCATTCCAGAGGATGGGATCGATCAGCAGTGTCCTTCTATTGGTACCATTATTCGTTCTGGGTTGGCTTTTTAGCATGCCATGGTAAATCAGCCAGTCAGTTCCTTCTATATCGGTAACGACTTCTGCATTGTGACCTGGGCCTGCAAAACCGCTATCGCCCAGATTTCCCTTGACCACCAATTCTCCATAATGGCCGTCCAGAAGCCTGTTTCCTGCTTTGTCCAGGTAGGGGCCTTCCAGTTTTTCTGATCTTCCCACCCATACCTGATAGCTGCTGTTGGCTCCTTCACAGCATGAGCCGTAGGAACCAAACAGGTAATAATAACCATTTTTCTTATGAATATAAGTGGCTTCCAGGTGATCGCCGGCTACTTGGACTTTCTCTCCTTCGGTAGCCTTTCCATCTTCTGTGAGCTTGATCATGTATAGTCCTCTAAAACTCCCCCAAAACAAGTATTTCTGACCATCCTCTTCATAATAAAAAGGGTCAATGGAGTTGTTTACACCGATACTTTGGGAGTCAAAAATTTTCCCATAGTCCTCAAAAGGCCCTTCGGGATTGTCCGCAATGGCCAAACCAATGCCTGGATTGGCATCGCCCCAAGTAGAAAAAGAATAGTACATAAAATATTGGTTGCCTACTTTGGTGACATCTGGCGCCCAAATGCCTCCTTCTGGCTTCCATGTGGGCTTGGAGGACAGTGCATCCCCTACCAATTCCCAATGGATTAAGTCTTTTGATTTGATCACGGGCACAAGGTGATAGCCTCCTTCATCGCCCCAATTGTCTTCGGTGCCATAGGCATAAAAAGTGTCTCCTGATTTCACCACGGTGGGATCAGCCAAAACGGGCTCCCAAACGGGATTAGTGTATTGGCCTTGTAGGTCTTCATCATCATCCACAGGTTCAGGAACAGGCTCCTGGGCATTGCTCGAACAAGCTGCTATGCTACACATGGCCGCTAGGTAAAAAAGCGTTGATAATAGTGGTTTCATCATATGGATTTTTAAGTCAATTGGTCATTATAATTCCAGCACAAGACATCATTGCGGGCGGTGTGAAGCCATCTCGTATTCATTAAGAAGAGAACGCTCCCTACCTCCTCGCTATGATGGACTGGTAAACGTCATTGCGAACGCAACGACAGTGAAGTGAAGCAATCTTTCCATTTGAAAAAAGGATTGCCATGTCGTAAGCTCCTCGCAATGACGTTATACTTCAAAATTAGAAATCTATCCGCTCAATTGGGGAGAACAACATGTCCTCCACCCCATTGATCCTGAGGCCTACCCGTGCAAAGATGTACCCTTGCGTAGGGGTCATGTCAGGAACTTCTGTGGTCAGTTGAATATCAGCCATATCGGCAATATCTCCTCCCCCTAATCTAGCGGAGCTCACACTGGTACGACCATCCACGAAGGTGGTTTTGCTCAGGTAAAGGACTACTTCGTTTACCCCTCTGGCATTGTCCCCAGTAATAATTTGTTCCAAGCCAAAATTGGCGGTCACCTCATTACTGTTGCCCGAAATATCTACGTTTCGGATCATATAATAAGGAAGCACCTCGATGTCCATGTTCATGCTGCCATTGATGTTCAATGGAATGGTATCGGAGCCGGATGCTTGGTTGGTCAAATTCATAAATGGCCCTTGATCTGCAGGGATGATCAACTTGTAATCTCCCGCAAACAACAGGGAACTGAACGAACCGTCCTGATCAATGGCCACGCCAATGTTTCCGAAAGTCTGCCATCCCTCTTCCCAAAGCTGCAAGTAAACGTCATTATAACTTACGCCAATGGGCTCACCGTTGTATACAATATTCCCATCGAATAGCAGCTTGGGCTCATCGTAGTTATCATATTCACAAGAACTCATGCCCAAAGCCATTAGGCAAAGTCCAGCAAGATATTTTATGTTCTTTTTCATGTGTTCTTCTTTTATCCTTAATGGTTAGGGTTTCTGATAATCTTAGGATTGCCGTTCAGTACATTGTCCCCTATTCGAGAATAATAATTACCCAAACGGAACCTGTGAGCATTAAATACCGGAGTCGGTAAAAACTCTTCAAACATCCATTTTTCATGGTTTGGAGTACCTGGGGCATAAACTTTATAGGGGTTCAGTCCAAATACACGGGTGCTGATCGCTTGCGCATTACCGGGGTTATTGGTAAGCGGCACGGCCTCACCATTCCATATCTGGTGGGCGATTCTCCAACGTTTGTAATCCCAAAGAATATGGTTTTCGAAACAAAGCTCCACCTTTCGCTCATGAATAATCCGGTCAAAGGTAATTTCAGAAGGTGCCAGATCAATTGGCATTCCTGCCCTCCTTCTCACCATGTTCATGTATTCGGCAGCTTTAGCATTATCTCCAAGTTCGAATGCCGCCTCAGCAGCGTTCAGCAAAACTTCAGCATAACGGAAACGAATCCACCAAACCGAACTCCTTGTACCACGTTGCCCTGAACCCACCTGGGTATCCACAAATTTTCTGATATAAAACCCATTTTGTGCTGACCACTCCAGGTTAGGTATTGGACCATCAAAGCCTACTAGCTGAGCACTTTCGCCGTTAGGAAGCTCGCCTCTTCCGCCTAGTTGATCGGAAGTAATCAAGCTTCCGTCCTCAGCTTTCCATCCCGCCCAAATATCTACTTCACTTCCTCTAAATGTAGTCCCTGGAAGGATCACAGTACCGGCTAATCGCGGATCTCTTCCTGCAAAAATATCCTCAGGATTATCGTAATAGATCGGATTTCCATTTTGGTCAGTCGTCGGCAATGGTGCAAAAGTATTGTCCAACAGCTCATAAGACTGTACTAAATTCAATGAAGGGTTTAGCTTCCCACCTAACGTATTCTCCTCCCTAAGTGACCTTGGGATCGTCTCAATGGTAAACCCGTGTGTTCTGGCCTGCACCAAATAATCCTTTGCGAAAATCACCTCGTTATTCGCTGATTTGTTCAGGAAAATATTGGTAAAGTTTTCGGAAGGATCAGGGTCATTATTGTACAGTTCGTAGGTTCCTAATCCCATGAGTTCTTCAGCAGCACTCAGAGCCGTCGTATAGTATCCATCTGCCATGCTGGCCGGAATACCCACCTCTTCACCGGGGAGGGACACATTAGGAGTGGTTTGTCCGTAGTTAGCTATAGAGGCAGCATACAAGGCCGCTCGGGCCTCCAATGCCAAGGCCGCTCCTACTGTTGCCCTGGATACAGTGCCACCATCTGGTAAGTCCCCTTTAATGGCTTCCATCTCCTCAATCACAAAATCATATATCTCATGCTCCTTTGCCCTGGGATATTGCAAATAAGTAGGATCTCCGCTATAATCATACTCCAAGGATTCCAAGATTAACGGCACACCGCCCATTCTTTTGACATGCTCAAAATAAGACATGGCACGGATAAATTTGGCCTCGGCAATAAACCTGTCCCTTACATTCGGGTCAAGCTGATCAGCCGCCTCGGCACTCTCTATGAAGAGGTTAAGGTCACGGATAAATCCGTAGTCCCACATGCCCCAATCACCATAACCATAATCCTGGTTTTGGTGTCTCCAGTAATCACCAGCATTGGAAGCAAATGCTTCATCAAAATTGGTATAATTCCACCAGTTCTCCAGCTGTTGATAATCGGGAATTCTATTATATAGGTCTGCCAAAACAGACAGCACCAAATCCTCACTTTCCCAAACCTGATCATCCAACAGGATATTCTGCGGCTCTCGACTCAGGAATTCCTCATCGTTACATGCGGTAAACAACGCTACGCATGCGCATATACTTAATATGATTTTTTTCATGGTCAGTCTCATTTTAGAAGGTCAAATTAAACCCTAGGTTCATGTTCACGTTTTGCGGATACTGCAAACCGTTTTCATCCCTCACTTCCGGATCGATACCAAACTGGTGGACATTGTCAATAGAGAACAGGTTATAAGTGGTGAAGTACACCCTTGCCCGCTCAATCTTCAGCTTACTCAGCACCTTGGGAGGCAGCGTATAGCCAATGGAAGCCGTCCTCATCCTGATGTATTTCACATTGGTCAGCCACCAAGTAGAATTCCTGTTGTAGTTACTGTGGCCACCTGCATTATACCTTAAGGGAGGATTTTCCCCGGGGATCCACTCACTGTCCAGGTTGTAGGGATCTTCACGGTGCCACCTGTCGTCATACATATAGGCCAGGAGGTTACCGCCATTTTGATAAGGCCACCTCATCTCCCAGTTTTGGTTATAAGAAGCCAAAGAACCTCCAGAAAAATCCATGGTCAAATCAAAGTTCCTATAGTTAAAGTACATGTTTAATCCATAGCTTATGCTAGGCGTACCATCTAAACTGTAACCAATGGGCCTTTCATCATAACCGTCGATTTTGCCATCTTGATTGACATCCTTATAGATCAAATCACCTGGCAGTAACGTTCCGTTTCCTTGGCCATCAATGTTTACAGGATAGGTATCGATTTCTTCTTGGGACTGGAACTGTCCAATGGTTTCATACCCCCAAAAAATACCATACCATCTGTTCTCACCAGAATTTCGGTAATGGTTCCAGCTACTGCTGAAAGCAGGATTATAAGAATTCAAAAACTTGCCACGGGCATATCCAAAAGTACCGCCGATCCTAAAGGTGAGGTCCTGAACCTTTCCGTTATAGTTTATTCCTACGTCCCCGCCAAGGGTAGCATCACTGCTGAGGTTCTCATCGGTCAGGCCATAGCCCAATTCAAGCGGAAGGAAAACGTCGTCTTTGATATCTCTCAAACCATCCCTTTTGCGATGGAAATAATCGATCGTACCGGTAATCTTTCCAGCACCAAAAGAGAAGTCCAAGCCCACGTCAAACATTTTACTCGTGTACCAAGAAAGGTTATCGATCGGTTGTCCCGTATTTCTAGACCCCTGGACATTTTCACCATCCAAAATAACCGTGGACACACCGTAATTATATCCTCTTATGTAATCAAAAGGTCCAATATCAATATCATCATCTCCTAATTCCCCGTAGGACACCCGTAGCTTTAACTCATCCAAATTGGTTTTCGCGGAAATATTATCCATAAACACCTCATCACTTAACCTCCAGCCAGCAGAAACGGACGGGAAAAATCCCCACCTCATATCTGGCGAGAATTTCCAAGAAGCATCATACCTTCCCGAAACTTCCAATAGGTACTTCCCTTTATATTCATAATTGATACGCCCTACATAACCAATCCTGGCTTCCTCATAGTCATAATCGTCGTATTGGTCCATGTCTGCAAATTGCACCAAAGAAAGGTAATTATTAGTAGGTACAGAATGGATGAAGTTTCTATAGTCTCTTCTTTGGATACGCTCATATAAGGCGAGAATACCCACCTTATGATTTTCGGCAAATACCCTATCATAATTCAGTTGGAATTGCGTAACTGTCTCCTCTATTTTCCGCTGGTTTCTGTCTCGATAAGGGTTGTCGTTACCACCTGTCCTGACATATTCATCATCCTCAGGGATATAGTCAAATACATCATAAGTATATTCAAAGGTGTTCACATAGTTATCAGCAAAATAATAGGAATATAGCCCTTTTGCCTTCAACCCTTCTATGGGAAGATCATACTCTGCCGTAAAGTTGGTCTGTAGGTTTTTCCAATAATTGGTAAAGAATCCTGTCCGGTCATAATTTAGCAAGGCCCAGTTGGTTTCGATATTATTGATATTTGCCGGATAATCCGGATTATCATTGGCATATGGCCGCTCAGTAGGGCGGTTTCTGAACAAGGCAAATCTTGGCTGCCAATAATCATCCCCACCCGGTACGCCAGGATTTTCACGGTTTTCCAACCTTCCATTCAACTGTAAGCCGATCGTTAATCGATCAGTTACGTCTGTAGTAATATTGGACTGAAGGTTTGTCCTGTTAAACTCAAATTCATCACTAAACACTGATTTCTGATCAAATCGCGTAATGGCCAAGTAATAATTTGTTTTCTCAGATCCCCCGGATACACTTGCACTGATATTGCTCTGTGGGGCATTACCTTGGATTATAAAGTCCCGCCAGTCAAAAGACCGATAGCCATATTCAGTACCTGCTTGCCATTTGTCAAGCTCCTCACGAGTGATATTGGTACTTCCAAACTGGTTCATGTCTGCATCGGCACGTCCCAGCATCCACTCGTAACCATTTACGCCTTCTGGAAACCGTGACCAGTTCTGAATGCCGTAGTAGCCATTGATGCTGATCTGGGGTGCTTCCCCGCGGCTACCTCTTTTGGTGGTTACCACCACCACGCCGTTGGCAGCACGGGATCCGTAAACCGCCGCAGAAGCATCTTTCAAGATCGTGATACTTTCGATATCCCCAGGAGCCAGGTTATTGAATTGTCCTTCGTCTTTTTGGATACCGTCTATTACGTAAAGTGGATTGCCCAAATTCCGGATACGCAACTGAGCCCCTGCCCCGGGACGACCATCAGGCTGGCGAAAAGAGAGGCCCGGCAGTTTACCTGCCAAAGCGCCACCCACTGTGGCGGTCGGCACTTGTTCGATGTCGCGACTCGTGACATTGGCCACAGATCCGGTAATCGATTCCTTCTTCTGCTGGCCATAGCCGACGACCACCACTTCTTCCAGGTCGCCAAGCTCACTTTCCAAGTGCAAGTCAAAGTCACTCTTGTTTCCTACTTCTGTCTCCAGTGTCTTATAACCGATAAAGCTCACACGTAGAACTGGATTATCGCCGGTAACTTCCAGTCTAAATTCACCGTCAATACCAGTGACGGTTCCATTGGTAGTGCCCTTTTCCAGAATGCTGACCCCGGGTATGGGCTGCCCGGAATCCTTTTCTTTTACGGTGCCTTCCACTACCTGACGCGATTGCGCAGCAGCAGAAAACACCAAACCGCATAGCAGGATAACAATCAAACTGCTATTTCTTAGTAATTTTTCTTTCATGTAATTAATAGATTTTGGGTTAAGGTTAATACTCCATTTTCCAAACAGGTGCATGATTACTGCCTGTTACCACGGTGATACAAGGTGGAATATCCACACATGGCCTTGTACACCAGCACGAGATATAATAGCATTAGCCTTTGGGGAGGGGCCAATACTTATGCATTAGGGTGATTGATTCTTATTACTTGATTTTCGGACTGAACAGCGACCGTTCAGCAAACTCCTAACATGTCAGCTAGTTGGCAAAAAAGCTATTATTGGCTGCGGACAGGTGAAGACCATCCTGTCCGGATATAGGGAAATGCCAAGCATGTCGATTGACTTTTTTAACGTGGCAAATAACCGAACCTCCCTGATTTTGATGATCCATAAAGAAGGGAAAGAGGGGAAATTTAGATAGGGTGAATGTATCATTATTTTGGGATCTTAAAGGTTACAGTTTTTCAGTACCTTTTAGCACTGTCATTGACTAACTATTGTTTAACCAAACACTTAATGGTTTTAGCAACAATTTCAACATTGCTAAGCTACAGAACCTATCACCAAGACTTTATCACAAATCCACCATTAAATGCAACTTTTCCTGCTTTTGCGTGCTTCTCCTATCAATACCCACTTTTCAGGAAGTATTCCTTCAAAAAAAGTGGATAAAATTGCGCTTATCCCGCTTAACGAATCAAATTTGGCAGGAATAAAAAAAATGAACCATCATAAGAATACCTAAACTAAGGCATAACTCCCCCATTGAACTAAAAACACGCCCGAATATCCCTTGTGCACCTAACAATAAGTCTACTCTAATGAGCGATGCCCGGAGAATGGCGATCATTTTCTTATCAGGCTCTTCCATAACTGTTTCGGTAAAGGAAAGGAGCCAAGCATGTCCCAAATAGTCCCTTGAATAAAAAATATCCGTCAGGACTTAAAACAAATCCTTCAAAACATCCCGATAAAAAGCAATTTTTAACTGCGCTTAACTTTTGGTCAATCGCTTTTTAGTACATTTAACACACGAATAAACCCAGAAAACACATTTATGCGCACATTTATCAAAACTGTTCCTTTACTTCTATTCTTCTGTACAGGGTTATTCTTACGCAGTGCTGCCCAAGGACAAGATTACTATTTTGAGCACATCACCATGGATGATGGGCTGTCAGGTAGCACCGTCCTTTCCATTTTACAGGACCGCCAAGGTTTTATGTGGTTTGGCACCAAAAATGGCCTAAACCGATATGACGGTCATAACTTTAAGGTGTTCAACCCTGAAACCAGTAAGAAATCGGGACTGGCAGATAGTTTCATCTATGGATTGCACGAGGACAGCAATGGAATTATATGGGTTGGGACGGCCCATGGAATGTACACCTACAATTCCTCCACCGAAAGCTTCACCCATTTCGATAAAGTCTCCAACTTGGGAAATCAAATTGACGGATCGGTAGGTGAAATCACAGAAGATTTACAAGGAAATATTTACTTTGCTGTCAATAACCGAGGACTCTTCCAATATCAAGTGGCCGAAGATTCCCTTTTCCAATACCAGGCAATCAGCAAAACCAACGTCAATCTTCATGACAACAACACTACTAATGTATTGGTAGATGAAAAAGGAGAATTATGGGTGTCCAATTCGAGGCTTGGTGTCCATAAATTTTTGCCTAAAACCAAAAAGTTCAAGCAATACCTCACGCACTCAGAAGTCATCAAAGCTGCCGTGCTGCAAATGGAAGATCATGGCAACAACCTACTCTTAGGGACCAAGGACTTGGGCGTATGGGTAATGGACAAAAACAACGGCCATGTCAAACCTCTGCTGACCAAAGCCCCCAACGGAAAAAACCTTTTCATACGAGACCTTCAAAAGATTTCAGAAAACGAACTTTGGATAGCTACCGAATCGGGACTATTTATTTATGATCTTGAAAAACACAAATTCAAACATTTCAAAGAAAACCTTAACGACCCCTACTCCATCTCAGACAATGCCATCTATTGCATCAGCCGAGACATTGAAGGGGGAATGTGGATCGGTACCTATTTTGGCGGTGTAAACTTTCTTCCCAACCACCCCACCAAATTCAAAAAGCATTACCCTATTCCAAATTCCAACACAATCAGCGGACAGCGGGTCCGTGAATTTGAGGAAGGGAAAGACGGCACCATCTGGATCGGTACAGAAGATGCAGGATTGAACCAGTACGACCCTGAGAGTGAAACCTACTTGCACTATTTGCCCAATAATTCTTCCAATAGCCTTTCATACCACAATGTTCACGGCCTGGCCAAAAGGGAAAATGAACTTTGGATTGGCACGGTCACCTTTGCCACAGGGCTTAACCGCATGAACCTCAACACTAACAAAATAGAAACCATTCCTTTTCACAGCAATCTAGACACCCCCGATGACAACGAGATCCATAGTATTCTCGTGGATAAAAACAAACAAGTGTGGCTCGGTACAGTGGTAGGCCTATTGAAACTAGACGAGGAAAACAACACCGTAAACTCTATCGATAAGATCGGCAATCGCTTTATCTATGATATGATAGAAGACCATAAAGGAAATTTATGGTTGGGCACCTATTCCAATGGCCTCGTCAAGTACAATCCCAACACACAAGAAATGCGGACATACTTACCTGACCCCAAAAACCCGAATGCTTTACCACACTATTCTGTGATCAACATTTTTCAGGACAGCCAAAAAAGAATATGGATAGCGACAGAAGGAGGGGGATTCTGCATATATAATGAAAAAAGTGATGATTTTACCGTTTTCAATACAGACAATGGTTTTCCTTCGAACATCATCTATAAAATTTTGGAGGATATTTCAGGTCATTTGTGGATCACCTGCAGTCGTGGATTGCTGGAATTTAACCCCCAAACCACCGAATACCGCCTTTTCACCAAGGACAATGGCCTGATGCCATACCCATTCAATTACAAAAGTGGCTTTAGGGCAAAAGACGGCACCTTATACTTCGGGTGCCTGAATGGCTTTATTTCCTTCGATCCCCGGGAATTCGAACCTTACGAATATGATCCGCCGGTAGTCTTTACGGGCATCCAAATTTTCAATACGCCCGTACCGATTGGAGGAGAGAACTCCATTCTAAATGCATCCATTACCAATACCTCAGAAATCACGCTGAAACATGACCAATCATCTTTGAGTTTTGATTTTGCAGCCCTGAGCTATACGGCCTCAGACGCCCTTCCATACGCTTATAAAATGGAGGGCTTCGATAAGACGTGGACTTACCTTCCCCAAAACCAACGCATCAACTACTCCTATCTCCCTCCTGGAGATTATACCCTTAAAATCAAAACGGCCGATATTTTTGGCGAATGGAGCGATCGGGAGGCAATGCTCCATATCACCATTCTCCCTCCATTTTGGAAGACCAATTGGGCCTATACGGCTTATACCCTGCTCTTCGCAATCATGCTGTACGGGATATTGAAATTCTATAAGGATCGTATCCATCGCCGTCAAGCGGCTGCCTTTAAGCGTCTGGAAGATGAAAAACAGCGCGAAATCTACCAATCCAAAATCGAGTTCTTTACCAATATAACCCATGAAATCAGGACCCCACTTACCCTGATCAAGGGGCCCTTGGAGAGCATCCTCAATAAAGAAAATGCTATCAATCCGGAGATCAAGGAAAGCCTTTGGATCATGAACAAAAACACCAACAGGCTGATCGAGCTCAGTAATGAGTTGTTGGATTTCAGAAAAACAGAAAACAAAGGATTCACCTTAAATTTTACCCGAAACGAAATAGGGAAACTGCTGGAAGATATTTTTATTCGCTTTAAGGGCAGTGCAGAACAGCAACAAGTCAATTTTCATTTTACGGGAAGCGATGCGCCCTTCTTTGCCGATGTTGACAGAGAGGCCTTTACCAAGGTCATCAGCAATCTCCTTTCCAATGCCATCAAAAATGCAGAAAGCACTGCACAGTTGGAAATGGCCATCTCTCCTGCTGAAGCCCATTTTAAGGTAATCGTCAGCAATGATGGCCACCTTATAAGCCCAGAAAACCGGGAAAAAATCTTTGAACCCTTTTTCCAAGAGGGCAATGAATTCAATAAGCCCAACACCACCGGCACGGGGTTGGGCCTTCCTTTGGCCAGATCCCTGGCCGAAATGCATGGAGGCAGCCTTCATGTAGATCCCGATTATCCCCAAAACAGAAACACCTTTGTCCTGGACTTACCGATCAAGCAGAAAAACACCATTAAAATCACAGAAATCCCTGCTGAGCAACCTGCCCCGGACCGCCCAACCAAAACCACCAAATCACCGAAGCCTGCTGCCTCAAAAGGAGCGATCCTAGTGGTAGAGGACAACAAGGAATTGCAAAAGTTCCTCTATGATCAACTAAAAGAAGAATATCATGTCTATCGCGCTGAAAATGGGCAGGATGGTATCCAACAGCTCAAGGATAAGCCCATTGATTTGGTCATCACAGACGTAATGATGCCTGTCATGGACGGATTCACCTTCTGTGACACCATTAAATCCGATGTCAACTTTAGCCATATCCCCGTGATCATGCTCACGGCCAAAAACACCCTGCAATCAAAAATTGAAGGCATGGAAATGGGAGCTGATGTCTACCTGGAAAAGCCGTTTAGCATTGACCATCTTGGCTTACAGGTCAAAAACCTACTTCATTATAGGGACCAAGTGCGCCAGGCTTTTGCCAATCAACCCATGGTGAACGTGGAAACCATCGCGCATACCCGTGCAGACGAGGAATTCCTTTCCCAAGCCAATGAAGCGATCCTGGAAAATCTGAGCAATGAACGCTTTGGGGTCAATGAAATGGCAGACATCCTCTGCATGAGCCAATCCAGCCTACTGCGCAAAATCAAAGGTGTCTCTAAAATGACGCCCAATGGATATATCCGCCTGGTACGGCTTAAAAAAGCCGCAGAGATGCTCCAAAGCGGGCAATACACGGTAACGGAGATCAGTGAGAAAGTAGGCTTTAACTCCCCTTCTTACTTTTCCAAATGCTTCCAAAAACAGTTTGGAGAACTGCCCAAGGATTTTACCAAAAGCTCCGAAATACGCTGATTCCAAGTTCTGACACAAAACCTTCTGTGGGGAGCATTGGAAAGCAAACCGCCAATATTGAAAAGCTATCTCGGATGGAGCGACATGATGAACCCTGCTTAGCCACAAAACTACGGTGTGGACCTTTGTCATTCGCGTTAACCTATTCTTGGCCCTCCCGTATGGCTATTTGATAGGCATCGGCTGGGCACTGGTTGTGGGGCCTTGCACTACCAACGTCCCATCGTCCTTGATCTCCATTTTGTCCAAAAAGACCACCCGATCTTGGCCTGATGCTTTGGTGCGGCCATGATAGACACAATACATTTCTCCATTATCCAAGAAAACAATATTGTTGTGTCCCGTCCCCGTGACCTCCCCGCCTTTGTGCGTGTTAAGCTCCAGCACGGGATTATTGCTGGCTTTGGTAAATGGTCCCAATGGATGTTTGCCAGTAGCATAGCCTACTGCATAATTTTGGCCCGCGTAGTAATTGCTGGAATACATGATGTAATAAGTACCTTCATGTTTAAAAATCACCGACCCTTCTGTCCACCGCCGATTGATCTCCTGCTTCGTCACTGATCGGCTCTCCCATTCAGCTTGCGCATCATCCATCTTTAATGGAGGCCTTAGGCATAGCACAGGCTCGCCGATTATCCCAGAAAAATCAGGCTTAAGCTCCACACCATACACCCAACTTTCCTCTATTTCATCATACCAGCCCTTTTCCTTTGCCCATTTAGCTACTTCACTCTCCACTGGATGCTTGTAGCATGCCCGAGAGTAATAAAGGTAATATCGTCCATCCTCCTCATATACATTGGCATCAATAATGGGATATCCCGGATCAAAGATCGGACGATCATGCATTTCGGTAAAAGGACCTGTAGGGCTATCCGATACCGCCACTCCAATCATGAAGTTTTCTTCTTCATTGGTGGGATTTACTTTCCACTGAGCACTGAAAAACATGTAATACTTTCCGTCAATTTTATATACTTCAGGTGCCCAAAAGAACTTTGACGCCCAGGAATCTTCGGTATTCCCGCGGTACACCTGCCCTTCAAATTTCCAATCCACAAGGTTATCTGATGAATATGCGGCGAAACCGTCCTCTGCACCACCACCTGTGCCATACATAAAATAGTTTCCGTCACCATCATTTAGGATATACGGATCTCCAAAAGCTACATCCAATGGATTAGCGTACATGCTGGCCATGTCGGTCTCATCACCTTCCGTTCCTTCCTCATCTGAATGCTCCTTGGGGTTACATGAAAATAAAACCAGAAAGGCGAAACCAAGGATTGAAGGTATTACGTGATAATTAATTGGGGAATATTTCATGGAAAACTTTTTTATAATGATGGTTAAAACTAAGGCTTTTCCTTGTGCCCGACACCAAAAATTTCATCAACAAATAGCACTTATCAGGAAAAAAGGTCCTCAAAGATACGATGCCCATCTGAGGTTATGGTCTGGTAAAGCCCACCAATTATTAATCTTCCTTTGGCAAAGGTTAATTTTGAAGGTTTAGTTAATCACCTGTGCCCTTGCTGGATAAAGCACTATTAATGGAGAAGATAACTTTCTCAATCTATCGAAACAATGATACGCCACCAAAGCTCCATAAGATAAAACCCTTATAAATCTCTTTCGGTGCAGGTTACAGCATGCGCTTGGTGCCTTTGGGGTTTGGTGGCATTTTTAATTATTCATGGCTTACCATTAAGCAAACCGGCAGTCCATCACTTTTACGCTTGGTCTTATATTTCTGGGGGCAGTTTCCTTAAAAGAAGAACTCTTCAACCAAAGATTGGATGAAAGCAAACATGATGATTTCATGGAGCATTTAAAAAATGTCTTTCGTAGATAGGATGGGGCACTGATGGCCTGATCAACAAGCAGCACACCCAAACTTTGGCAGGGAACTCTCTTCATGGTCAAAGGCAAACCTTAAAGTTATTTGAAGTCAAGAAGAAAAGGGATGTTCACAGTTTTGCAATGCTTTAAGTATCCTATCGGTGTCTCTCCGTGTTCATCCGTGGCTGAATAGATTTTCATATCCCAGGAGAAATAACTGTCGATTTTTGACATAAAAAAAAAGCTATGAAAACAATCCCATAGCTTTAGTCAATTAACAATAAACCCAAAATAACCTGCTGTAGGGGAAGGACTC
>JGI2924J29684_1077467_pt1 | contig 17456 bp, 19 predicted proteins | sample BenlonsequencITS_FD_29684 | JGI IMG/M metagenome (IMG submission 29684)
CGCGGTGGCCGCCATCCGCGACGCGTTCCCCGATGTCGACCTGATCGCCGGTAACGTCGCGACGCCCGCCGGCGTCGCCGATCTGGCCGAGGCGGGTGCCGACTGCGTCAAGGTCGGGATCGGCCCCGGCTCGCACTGCACCACACGTCGCGTCGCCGGTGCGGGCGTTCCCCAGCTCACCGCCGTCAGTGACTGCGCCGAGGCAGCCGACGAGTACGGTGTGCGGACCATCGCCGACGGGGGCATCCGCTGTTCTGGCGACGCCGTGAAGGCGCTGCTCGCGGGGGCCGACGCCGTGATGATGGGGAGCCTCTTCGCCGGCACCGCCGAAGCGCCGCCGGCGACCGTCGAGATCGACGGCACCCGGTACAAGCGCTCGCGCGGCATGGCGACGACCGCGGCGAACGAGGCCCGGACGGACACCGACGAGCTCCCCGACGCGGACGAAGGCGTCGAGGGGCTCACGGAGTACAGGGGTCCGCTGGTCGACGTAGCGGCCGAGTTCGCCGCCGGCATCCGCTCCGGACTGAGCTACGCGGGCGGCCACACCATCGTGGACGCACGCGAGTCCGCCGAGTTCATCCGCGTCGCCCAGAGCGCCCGCGAACGGGAGGGTGCTCACGGCGACCACGATTGGGAGAACGTCGTCGTGGAGTGAGCCGTCGCGGTCGACACACCCGTCTCGGCATCCGCCAGGACATCGACAGGGGTTAGGGGGTCACTCAGGCACGTTCGAACGTGAGCCGCGCGTCGGCGTCGTGAATCCGCACGAGCACGCGGTGAGAACCGGCACCCGGGTCGCCCGGAATCGTCATGCGAAGTGTCGTCCCGGGGCGCCAGCCATCGCCGTTGGGAACCGACGTGTTCGTCGCGGGCTGGTACTCGCCGTCGAGTAGCACGTCGAGCGAGGCGGGCTCTAGGCTCTCGTCACCGACGTTCTTGACGTAGACGACGACACCCCCGTCGCCGCCGGCCGCGTCGGGATCGTACGCGTCCGTCGCCGGGTCGTTGACGATGTCCACGTCCGTCTCGAGCGAGGCGACGCGCCGGTCGCTCTCTCCACCGATCGAATCCGCGAGGTGGCCGGACTGTGTGACGATCGTCCCCACGGCGACGGCGGTCACCGAGACGATCGCGACGAACAGTATCAACTGGACGATCGATTCACGCACGGGTATGCCTCGTCGGTCCCGATTCGCCGGGGAACGAGTATAGGCCTACCGGCCCGGACCGAGGACCGGGCGAGCACCGCTCACTCCGATCCGAGGCGGCCCCGTCGGCGCTCTGGGAACCGGCGGTTCGACGGATTCGGCCGTCTCGTTCGTCTCGTTGTCTGCTCCTGTCGCCGGTGGATCGGCCTCGGCGATGGCGATGTAGCGGACCTGGACGGAGACGTCGCTGGCCGCCTGTTCGGCGACGCGTTCGCGAATCGCCGCGGCGAGCGTCGGATCGACCTCCCCAGGTGGCGCGCCGACGGTGACGATTACCCTCGAGGGCTCGCGGACGGGAAGGCTCTCGTCGAGTTCGACGCTGAGGTCTAACAACTGGGCGGCGTCGTCCTCGGCGAGGACGGCCTCCACCTCCTCCCTCGCATCCTGTTCGAACGTCGAGACCTGGTAGGAAGCGTAGGTGATGCCGCCGAGGAAGAGCGCGAAGATTCCGACGATGACGACGAGCCCGATCACCCGACGGCGGACCCGGCTCTCGGTTGGCCCCAGGTTCCACAGCCCCTCCGGCCGATAGCCGGCGTACCACAGCGTCACGAGCCCGGCGAGGTTGACCGAGAGGACGTTCACGAAGACAAGCGTCGTCGCCCCAAGGGCCGCTGCTGGCTCGCCCCAGGCGATCGCGATGCCGGCGGCCGCGGCGGGCGGGATGAGGGCTGCGGCGATCATGACGCCGACCAGCGCCGTCGCCAGCCCCGTCGAGATACTCACCATCCCGGCGATGCCGGCGCCGAGCGCGATGGCCAGCGCGAGCAGGTCCGGCGCGAGCCGCTCGTTGATCTCCCCGACTTCGGTGAGTTCGAGGCTGGATGGGACGATGTTGGTTACGTTGACGAGGAGCGCGAAGAACGTGGCAGCGGCGATCGCGAGGCCGACGCCAAGCGCCTGGTACACGAGACTCTTCCGGAAGAGCGTCTCGTCGTTCAGGACCGAGCCGACGCTGGCCCCGAGGGCGGGGCCGATAAGCGGCGCGATGACCATCGAGCCGACGACGACGGCCGGCGAGTCGAGGAAGAGGCCGGCGGTGGCGACGACGGCGCTGATGATCGTCATCGCGACGTAGATCGACCGCGTCGGCGTCAGGGACTGTGCCTCGCTCAGCAACTCCTGGCGCGCGATGCGGTCTTCGTCGACGTCGTCACTCTCGTAGGCCTCCTTGAGTCGGTCGAACCGCCTCGATATGACGGTCTCGGCCTCGAGGACGACGGTGTACGCGTCCTCGGGAACGCCCTGCTCGCCGAGTTCGTCGAGCACCGGCTCGACGGCCGCCTTCGGGAGCGGGAAGTAGATCACGGCGGTGTAGCGTCGACTGCTCGTCTCCTCGGTCACGACGTAGTCGATCTCACGGTCGTCGAGGACGCCAGTGATGGCCTCGCGAGAGCCCGTCGGCACGGTCAACTGGACGAGTCGCACGATCGTCCGGACAGACGAAGGGGACCCACATAAGTTGGGGTCCCCAGCCGGGGTACCCGGATGACGAGCGTTCCGTTCCGGACCAGCCATCCAACCGATCGGTTCGGCCCGCCCACCGGCGTCGATGATCGGTCGCGTCACTTATGCCTCGCCCCTGCCTGTCTTCCGGTATGTTCGAAGGTCGGCCGGATCGCGACGCCGAGGTCGTTCTCGTCGGGCGGTCGAACGTCGGGAAGTCGACGCTCATGCGCGAACTCACCGGCCACGCGGTTGCAACGGGCGGCAAACCGGGCGTGACGCGCCAGCCCAATCACTACGACTGGGCCGCGGAGGACTTCGTCCTCACCGACCTCCCCGGGTTCGGCTTCATGAGCGGCGTCGAGGAGGAGCGACGCGAACAGATCAAGACCGACGTGGTGCGCTACGTCGAGGAGTACGCCGAACACATTCTCGTCGGCGTGCTCGTCGTCGACGGCAAGAGCGTGATCGACATCATCGACCGTCACTCCGGGCCGGACTCGATCCCCTACGACGTCGAGATGTTTCACTTCCTCCGGGACCTCGGGATTCCGACCGTCGTCGCCGTCAACAAGATGGACAAGGTCGACGACCGCGACGAGCGCCTCGACGACCTCTGCGACCGACTCGGCCTGCACCCGCCCTGGAAACAGTGGCAGGACACGATCGCGCCCATCTGTGCCAAACGCGGGTCGATCGATCCGCTCACCGAGGCCGTCCGGACGCACCTTCACGAGGCGGCACGCGACGACCTGTTCAAATTCTTCTAGCGCTTCGTTCCTCCCGGGTCGTCCTCCGTTCTTCTCGGTTCGTCCGGTGGTGGTGCCCCGTCCCGCGGTAATCGCTCCAGTCGATCCTGCGGTTACACCGGTGTTACTTCATTTCACAAATGTCCGAGAACGTATATACTCTCGTGGCCCCTCTCAGTAGTTGCATGACCGTTCCCACGACGCGTCCGTCGCACTCGGCGGATCGTCTCGACCTGTCTCGATCGGCTGCCCATGACGGAACCAGCACGCCCACGCTGGAGGTGGCCGACTGATGTTCGAATCCACACCGATGGAGGTCGCCTTCCTCCTCGCTCGTGTCCTCTTCGGCGGGACGCTCGCGTTCATGGGCCTGAACCACTTCATGGATGTCGAAGGAATGGCCGGCTACGCCGAATTCAAGGGCCTCCCGGCGCCGAAACTCTCGGTGCTCGGCAGCGGCGCCCTGCTCGTCCTCGGCGGCCTCTCGCTCATCGCGGGTGTCTTCCCGACGCTCGGTGCCGGCGCACTCGCCGCGTTCTTGCTCGTCGCCGCCGTGACGATGCACGACTTCTGGCGCATGGAGGGTGAGGAGGCCCAGAACGAGATGACGGCCTTCCTCAAGAACGTCTACGGCGCCGGTGCGGCGCTGGCCTTCCTCGCTGTCGCCTCTGCGACCTGGCCCTATGCACTGAACATCGGGCTCTAGACGCGACGGGCGAACCGCCGTAGGCGCAGCCCACTACTCAGTACCCCACTACATCGAACCGCTAACTGCCACACCGCTCGCCGGGCCCCTCGTTTCTCGCTCGAGATTGCAATAGTCTGCTACTCCCGACCGATTTCGCCGCCATCCGCGGCGTCGGCGTCGAAGATGATTCGCCACGCCGACGATCACGACCCAGAGACGATGGCGGGCACGGCCCGGAGCGACTCGATCTCGTAGTCGGGCTCGACGGAGAGCGCCGCGCGTCGGTTGTGTGATCGGCGGACGAACGCCGAGTCCAGGCCGGCACGATCGGCGGCGACCACGTCGCTCTCGCTGTCACCGACGTACAGCGCGGACGTCACCCCGAGGTCAGCCACGGCGCGTTCGACGTAATGTGGATTCGGTTTCTTCCGCGAGAGACTCTCGATCGTCATCGGGCGACCGTAGTAACAGTCGAACAGCGGTTCCAGCTCGAAGTGCGAGAGGACGAATTCGATCGTCGAGTGGTGGTTGTTGCTGACGACGCCGCGCGGGCGCCGTACGTCCCGAAGAGCGCCAATATCGTCGTACACCGATCGTTCCCCGGCGCGAAACGCCTCGAGTTGCGAGTCTTCGTCGTGGCGTTCCCGAGCCCGCCAGAACGATTCCGGGTCGAGGCCGTAGCGGGCACAGCAGGCCTCGAGTTCGGCCTCGGTTGGTCCCGAGAGGATCGCGTCGACGTCGGCCGGATCCGGCTCCGTCACGCCGACCGCGGCGAACGCCGCCTTCGTCGCCGCGGTTTTGGTTTCGATTCCCGGGGGGTCGACGAGCACCCCGTCGTTGTCGAACAGGATCGCGTCGTAGACAGACACGAATCCGAGTGCACAGTCAGTCGCCGTGATCGTTTCGATCCGGTCCACCTCGTTACGGGTTCCTCGCCCTCATCCGTCCGTACGCCTGTACCACCGCATCGTTCGCACGTTGTCTGTCCAGCACGGCTTCCACGGTGTCGACGTCCTCGGGGAACGTTCCGTAGACGATTCGATCGCAGTGGGGCTCGACCATCCGCGTTACGTCGTGAAGTCGGTCGACGTCGGTCCCGTCGACGGAAAGCTGGACAGAGATGCTGGTGTCCAGCCCGCTTAGCTCCGTGCCGAACCCGCGGGCCAGCGTTTCGACCCAGTACGGTGTCTCGTAGTTTCCACAGAGCGGTACGACGAATTCGTCGACGTGGGGTTCGAGCGCCGCGGGGTCGAGCCCGGTCCGTGCACGGCTCGCCCCGGGGTAGGGATCCGGGTACAGCGTGACGGACAGGTCACCGCCGACCCGGTCGGCGGTATCGGCGACGAAGTCCGTGAGTACGCTCGCTCGCCAGCCCGCCCGATCGTGATGGTCGCTTGCCGCGAACTGGTCGTCACAGCGCTCGCAGTGGCAGAACTCGTGTCCGGGGAAGCCGACCGTCGTCAGGCGGACATCGCCGTTCGCGCCTACGGTCGCGATTCGGTCGAGCAACTGCCCGCGGTAGGCCTCGTCGGTCGGACAGACGGTCCCCCAGTGGTGGCCCTCGGCGTCCGGTGTCGCCCGGGTGCCGTCAACGCTGACGGCGGCCCGTGTGGGGTCTCGTTCGACTGCAGCGGTGTCGCCCCAGCAGGCGACGACTGCGGTGGTTCCGGGGAGCGGTTCCGATCGCGTTCCATCGACCTGGTCGACGAAATACGAGACGGACTCCGTCGGTGACTCACGAGCGAGATCGGCGTCGCCGGTCAGGACGGCGTGCATGTGCCCGCCTCCGTTTCCTGAGTACGTAACTGTGGGTGGACCGGCGCTGTCGAACGGTCCGACCTCTGGTGACCCGTGTGCCGTCTCATGGGCTGTCCGGGCTGCGGTCGCACGCCGTCTCGACTGTGGTCACACGTCGTTCCAACTGTGGTCGCACGTCGCCTCGACTGTGGTATGGTGAGGCGTCTCAACACGATGGTAATATTTTTGATAATTCGGCGTGACTCGAAATCGTGTCCCGCGATCGCTACGCCACGGCCGGACTCTTCGTCCTCCTCGCGACGCTGTGGGGACTCTCGTTCGTCGCGACGAGAGCGGCGGTCGCCGACGTGCCGCCGGTTCTCCTGGCGGCGCTGCGCTTCGACGTGGCGGGACTACTCCTGCTCGGGTATGCGGCGTGGTCGACCCGCCACTGGGTCCCGAACTCACGCGCGGACTGGCTCAACGTCGGACTCGGCGGGTTGCTGTTCGTCGCCGCGCATCACGCGTTCCTCTTCGCCGGCCAGCAGTACGTGACCAGCGCAGTCGCGGCCGTCATCGTCAGTCTCGACCCGATTCTCGCCGCGGCGTTCGCTCGTCTCGCTCTCCCCGAGGAAGCCATCTCTCGCCTCGGTGCAGCGGGACTCGTCGTCGGGCTCGTCGGGGCGATCGTCGTCGCCGACCCCGATCCGGGCTCGCTTACGGCGGCGCGCAGCGTCGGCGGCTTCCTGGTCTTTCTCGCAGCCGCCGCGTTCGCCCTGGGGGCCGTCCTCACGCGTCGCACACGGACGACGCTGCCCGTCCAGAGCATGCAGGCCTGGATGATGCTCGTCGGCGCGGCGATTCTACACGTCGTCGCGGTCGCCATTCCCGGTCAGGATTTTTCCGCTGCCGTCTGGACCCAGTCGGCGCTCGTCGGTCTCGCCTACCTCGCCGTGGTCGCGGCCGGCGTCGGCTACCTGATTTACTTCGCACTGCTGGACCGGGTCGGCCCCGTCGAGGTCAACCTCGTCGGGTACGCGGCGCCGGTCGCCGCGGCGATCGGTGGATGGCTACTGCTCGACGAAGCGGTCACGTTCCGGACGATCGTCGGCTTCGGGGTCATCCTCGTCGGTTTCGCCCTGGTCAAACACCGGGCGCTCCGGGCCGAGGTGTCGCGCGCTCGGTCGTAAGGTTGCCCACCGTTAGCTCGCCCGGAGCCGGCTGCGAAGACGGCCGTCGCTCGCGGGTCTGGGAACGGGCGGCTCGGGAAAATCCCTCGTCACACGGGGCTCGGTGGGGGTAACTGCTCGTCACGGCCGCCCGTGGGCCCGTTCGCGGCCGACCGGTTTCGGTGTGTCGCTTCCGCCCCAGGAGGGATGACGCGATCGGTCCGAGACCGAGAGTCGTCAGCTCCAGGTTTCGTTCTCGCGGAATTCGGCCGCGATACGCTCGGTGTCGGCCGGTTCGAGGATGCCCCGGTCGGTGACGATGCCGGTGACGCAGTCGGCGGGTGTCACGTCGAACGTGGGATTCGTCACGTCGATCCGTGCGTCGCCGTCGTAGACGTCCGTCCGATCGCCGGACTCCAGGTTGACCGTCTCACGCGTCGAGATCTTGTCGCTCGCGGCGACGGCGTAGACTGGAACGTCCTCGCGGGCGGCGGCGAGCGTGGCGGCGCGCGTTCCCGTCTTGTTCACCACGCGGCCGTCCGGGAGGATCGTGTCGGCACCGACGAGGACGGCGTCGATCCCTTCCTCGGCGAGGACGTGCGCCACCGCGGCGTCGGGACAGAGCGTGACGGCGGTTGCGTCCGCCAGCGTCTCTGCCGTCGCGACACCTTCCCTCCCGGGTTGGGACGCCGCGACGAAGACCCGATCGGGTTCGCCCGCGAGGATAGCGTCGTGGACGGTTCCGGACCACGAGAGTGTCAGGAGTCGCCCAGTCACAACCTCGGTCGCGCGGCCGGCCGCGTCTGCATCCGCGGCGACCGCTCGTTCGATCCCGTCGACGGCGGCTTCGAGTACCGAACCCGCGTCTGGCGTGTCAGTTTCCGCACTGGCTTCGCCATCAGTCGACGCTTCGGCCATCACCTGGTTGACGCGGTTACGGAGGACGGCCATGCTGGGGCGACTTTCGAGCAGTCGGTTGCCCACCGCCGCGAGTTCGTCCCATTCGCCGTCCGGGTCCACAGCCGATTCCGAGTCAGGTTCGGCGTCCGCAGTCGCTGCCCGCTCTCTGAGCAGGAGACCGGCCCGGTCCCTGAGCACTTCCATCGCGCGGATGGAGAGCCAGGCGGCCCCGTGGTCGTCGTCCGCCGCGATCGAGCGAACCGTCGGTGCGACTCGTTCGTAGGTCGCCCAGAGCTTCGGCACGGTCTCGCGCTCGGTCGTTCCTGACGCGCCCGCCGCGTCGTCGCCCGCGAGCGCCGTCGGCGGGATCCACGCCGCCTCGGTGTGTTCCTCGCTCAGGTCGATCTCGCGCGACGCTGCGTCGAAGAGGTACGGGTGGACGACCCACTCGCGATCGATCTCTGGATCCGAGACCGACACCGGTCGCCCGGCGCGGACCAGTGACATCTCGTCGGCGGTCAGTCCAGTCTCCTCGTCGATTTCGCGCCACACCTGCTCGTCCGGCTCGTCCTCGGCGAACCCGGAGACGCCGCCCCAGGCGCCGGGGTAGGTTCCCACGGCGTCGCTCCGTTTGCAGACGAGGATCTCCCCGCGATTCCGGAGGAACGCCGTGACGACGTGGTCCGGTTCGTCGTTCGTCGCGTCGGCTGTGTCTCGCGCTGTAGTCATATTCGGTCTGGGGGCGTCGGGTCGTACTCCTCAGTAGGATTCGACACGTAATTCATCGATTCGATCGAAATGGCGTACGTTCTCCGTGAGGAGCGGTTCCTCGTGCACCAGTGCGGTCGCGGCGATCACCGTATCAGCCAGTCCGATCTCGCGGCCGGCGGCCGTCAGCTGTCCATCGATTCGACCGGCTTTTTTCATGACGGTCGAATCGGCCGGGTACGTCGTTTTCGTGTCGAGCACAGCCTCGATTGCCTGACGGCGTTCCGTCGCGTTGTCGACTCGTTCGATGCTGTGATACAGTTCGAACTCCGACATGGCCGAGAGCCGCACCTGCCCGACCTGTGCTTCGATGTCGGCGACTTTCGCGATCGCCTGCTGGTCGTTCTGTAGAATTCGAATGAGGATGTTCGTATCGACGATCACGAGTCGAGTTCCTCGACGTAGCGATCGAGTTGGTCCCGTGAGCGTTCCTCTCGTGTTCGAATGGCGTCTCGCATCTCCGCCGCTTCCTCGTCCGAGACGAGGCCCGCCAGCTCGAGGAGTGACCGTTCGCCGGCGATGCGCTCGACCGTATCCGAGAACGACTCGCCAGGCTGTTTCCGATCTTTGAGCCGCTGGTAGGCGTCTGCGGTAAGCCTGACGTTCCGGTACTCCGTTTCGCCCATGCATACACGTGTGTGCAGCGAGCGCTTAACTGTTGTGCTGGGTCACGACAGCTGTCCCCGACACGCAACTCGCGTGCGACCGGCCGCCATCGCCGGTGACGGTGGGCTTTTTACGCGGCTGGCCCTCGAATCGGGCATGGAACTACACCCGGTCCCGGACCTGCCCGAAATCGAACCGGGGGACGACCTCGCCGCGATGATCGCCGAGCGCGCCGCGATCGAGCCGGGCGACGTGGTCACCGTCGCGAGTACGGTCGTCTCGAAGGCACAGGGCCGGACGGCGGACCTCGCAGACTTTCCGGCGGGACCGCGGGCCGTCGAACTCGCCGAGCGGTTCGAGGCGCTGACGGGCGAGGCGAAGGATCCGCGATTTGCCCAGGCCGTCCTCGAAGAGAGTACCGAGATCATCGTCGAGACCCCGTTCATGCTCACGGAGACGTGCTTCGGGCACACCTGCGTCAACGCGGGGATCGACCGCTCGAACGTCCCGGAACACGATCTGCTCTTGCTCCCGAAGCGACCGGCCGACCGCGCCGCGGGGCTCCGGGCCGGCTTGCTCGAACGCGCCGACGGACTCGACGCCGAAGCGGCCGACCGAATCGAAACTGCGGGCAGCGACGGGGACGTCCCCGACGGCATCGACGAAGTCGGCGTCGTCGTCACCGACACCTGCGGCCGGCCGTTCCGCCACGGCCAGCGCGGCGTCGCCCTCGGCTGGGCGGGCATGCCGGCCAGTCGGGACTGGCGCGGCGAGACGGATCGCGACGGGCGCGAACTCGGCGTCACCGTCCAGGCCATCGTCGACGAACTCGCCTCGGCGGCCAACCTCGTCACCGGCGAGGGCGACGACGGCACCCCTGCGGTGGTCGTGCGCGACTTCGACTTTGGCGATCACGCCGGTGGCGCCTCCCTCTTCCGCTCGGTCGAGAAGGATCAGGTGCGACAGGCGCTCCGGGAGTGGTCGTACGAATGACTGAAGACTCCTCCGGCTCCGCCGAAGACGGGGGTTCGTCGTCCGGTGCGTCGACGCTCGGGTCCGTCGATCCTGCCGACATCTCGTGGGGGATCGAACTTACGCCCGAGCATCCGGTCGATCGGCTCGCTTCGCTGGCCAAACGGGCGGAAGATGCCGGATTCGACGCCGCGTTCACCAGCTCGCACTACTTCAATCGGGACCCGTGGATCACCCTCTCCCGGATGGCCGACGCGACCGACGAGATCGCCCTCGGGCCCGGCGTCGTCAACCCCTACGAGACTCATCCGGCCACGCTTGCGTCCGCCGTGGCAACGCTCGACGAGGTGAGCGGCGGCCGGGCGGTCTGTGGCCTGGGCGCGGGTGACCGGTCGACGCTCGCTGCCCTCGGAATCGACCGCGACAGGCCCCTGCGACGCGTCCTCGAGACGATGCAGGTGGCTCGGGACCTCTGGGCCGGCGAGACGGTCACCCACGATGGCGCGGTCACCGTCGAGGACGCGTCGCTCAACGTCGACCCTGTCGACGTCCCCGTCTTCGTCGGCGCGCAGGGACCTGGGATGCTCGGGATGAGCGCCGCCCACGGCGACGGCGTGTTGATCAACGCCGCCCACCCGCGCGACCTCGCCTGGGCGAGCGACCAGCTCGACCGCGGACGCGAGAAACGCGCGGCCGATCGCGACCCGCTTCGCACGCTCGCGTTCGCGAGTACGAGCGTCGCGGAGACCGAGGCGGCCGCGCGGGAAGCCGCCAGACCACCGGTCGCGTTCATCGCCGGCGGTGCCGCGGAGCCGGTCCTCGATCGCCACGATATCGATCACGAGGCAGCGGCCGCCGTGAGCGACGCGCTCGAACGCGGGGCGCTCACCGACGCGTTCGAACACGTCACACCGGGGATGATCGATGCCTTCTGCGTCGCGGGAACCGTCGAGACGGTCACCGACCGGTACCGTGTCATCCTCGAACACGTCGACGGCATCGTCGTCGGATCGCCGCTCGGTCCGGATATCGGCGCCGCGATCGAGCGGGCGGCGACGGCGCTGTCGGCGGCGTCACCGAACTGAGAACAGCTTCGTACTCAACTGGGTGTCACGGCGTCGACGGCGGCCCCCGCGGCGAGGTAGCCGACGAACGCCATGGAACCGCCGACGAGGAGCGCGCCGACGAGGAAGAGCAGCGGTGCCAGCAACTCTCCGGTGGCGATGTCGCCGAAGAGTTCGACGAGTTTCGACAGCTGTTCGCCGACGTTCGTGGGTGGCGGAACGTCCGACATAGGAGCGGATTTTGCCTGGCGCTATTTGGTGATATCGGTTGTCGTGCCGGGTTCGCGGGCGAAGCCGTTCGACTTACGGTCTACGCGCTCGTGTGCACTCCCGTGAAACGGTCGACGCTCGACGAGTTCGCAGAGTCCGCCGATACGGGCGCGGAGTCTTCCGAGACGACCGCAGACGGGAGTGACGTCGCTCCGAGCGACTCGCCCGTCGAAGCCGACCAGGGCGCTGCCACCGACGGTGCGCGGAGCGACGAGTCGGGGGACGACGAGCGACAGGCAGACGACGAGCGACGGGGGGCCGACGATTCCCCGGCCGACGAATCCGAGACAGACACGAACGCACAGCCGAGTGGCGACGCGCAGTCGGACGAACGGGAACCAGTCACGACGTTCGCCGCGGGATCGCCGGGCCCGTGTGCTGCCTGCGGTGATTCGACCGACCGTCGCTGGCGAACGGATCGGGGTTACGTCTGTCCGTCGTGTATCGAGTGGTAGCTCCCGACCCAACGACTCTCGTATCGACGTCTGGCCAGCTTGTCGACGTCGGGTGATGGCACTATTCCGTCTGCACATCCACTGAACCGACGATCCTGGGCACGTGACTGTGTGTCTCGGTACCGTCCTCCAGAACCTTTAAGCTGTCAACACGCCATTGTCAACGTGCAATGGCGAAAGGTACGGTTGCGTTCTTCAACGATACGGGCGGTTACGGATTCATCGAAACTGACGACGCCGACGAGGACGTGTTCTTCCACATGGAGGATATCGGCGGTCCCGACCTAGAGGAGGGGCAAGAACTGGAGTTCGAGATCGTCGAGGCCGACAAAGGCCCGCGCGCACAGAACGTCGAACGCCTGTAAGGTGGAGACGGCGGATAGTTTCCGATCGTCACGTCCGACGAGCGGTGCGGCCGTCGATCCCAGATTGACCTGCGGAGACACGTTTTCACCAATCCACGTCCTCACTCACGCTCTCGACCACGCCGGCCGTGATAGGTGTGTTCGGCGTGCACGTTATATTGAGGGAACACAAAGCCTATTTTGTACCGGAACCCACTCGTTAGTAACGAATCCGCGCCTGCCGCCCACCGAGACCATCATGACTGGAATTGATAGCACCGGACTCGAGGAAGAGGAACCCACACATGGCCCCGGATCGATCGACGCCCTCCCCGTCGATGACGCCGCGAGCCTGTGTGCGGCCGTCGAACGAAACGTCGCCGAGGTCATCGTCGGGAACGAAGGCGTCATCCGTTCCGTCGTCACCACGATGCTGGCCCGCGGACACATCCTGATCGAGGACGTCCCTGGCGTCGGAAAGACCATGCTGACGCGGGCTATCGCCCGGTCGATCGACTGTGAATTCTCTCGCGTACAATTCACGCCGGACCTGCTGCCCTCCGACATCACCGGTGTGAACGTGTTCAACCAGCAGACGCGTGACTTCGAGTTCCAGCCGGGCCCCGTCTTCGGCAACGTCGTCCTCGCCGACGAGATCAACCGGGCCCCGCCGAAGGCCCAGAGCGCGTTGCTCGAGGCGATGGAGGAGTCACAGGTGACCGTCGACGGCGAGACCCGGCCGCTCCCGACGCCGTTTACGGTCATCGCGACCCAGAACGCCGTCGAACCCAACCAGACCTACGAACTCCCGCTCGCCGAACTCGACCGGTTCATGACGAAACTCTCGCTCGGATATCCCGACCCCGAGGAGGAGACAGCGCTGCTCGATCGAGCGGCGGCCCACCACCCGATCGAGGAACTGGAACCGGTCGCAGACCGGCGTGACGTCCTCCGGGCGCGCGAGACGGTTGCGGAGACGACGGTTCGGGAACCGATTCGCGAGTACGCCGCGCGACTCGCCGCCTACACCAGAGACCACGCCGAGATCGGGGTCAGCCCGCGGGGGACGATCGCGCTCGTTCGCGCCGCGATGGCCCACGCCGTCGCGGAGGGCCGCGGCTACGTCACCCCGGAGGACGTGCAGGCGGTCGCACCGGAGACGCTCGCCCACCGGATCGCCACCGGCGCTGGAGGTCACCGTGACACGCCCGGTGCCGAACTCGTCGCCGACGCGCTCTCGACCGTGCCAGTCGAATGAGACCGACACTGCGAGGCGCGACGGTGCTCGTGGCGATCGCTGCTGGCGGCTTCGTCGCTGTCAACGGTGGTCGCGAGGCGCTAAACGCCGTCATCGCGCCGCTGGTCGTCGCTGGCGTCGCGGCGATCGTCATCGTCGGCGTCAGTTCCCGGCCGTCGCTTCGCCGTCGTCCCGTCGCACCCGGCTACGTCGGGGAGCGGCGTCGGGTCTCGTTCGAACTCACGGCTCGTCGCGGCACCGTCGTGACCGTGACCGACGAGCTCGGAAGAGGCCTCGAGGCCGATGGGAACCGGCTGGAGCGCGTCCTCTCCGGAACGACCGACCTCTCGTACGACCTCTCGCTCCGATCGCGTGGCGTTCGATCGGTCGGTCCGCTCACCGTGACCGTCCAGGATCCGTTCGGGCTGGTGACCCGCCGGTATCGATACGACGAGACCGAACCGGTCGTCGTCTATCCACCCGTCTACGAACTGCGGCCGGACGCCAGAGCCCAGTTGGAAGGCTACGTCTCGGACGCGACCGAGTTCGACCGGGCGGTCTTCGAACACCTCCGCGAGTACGAACGTGGTGACTCTTTGCGCGACGTCCACTGGAAGTCGGCGGCCAAACGACCCGACGGGGATCTGGTCGTCAAGGAGTTCGTCGCGGACGACGGTCTCGACCGACTCACCATGGCGGGCACCGTCGCTGAAGGCGATGCCGACGACCTCGCTGCGGCGCTGGCGACGCTCGCCGACCACCTGTTCGAGATGGACGTCGGCGTCGTCCTGTGGCTCCCCGGCGACCGGCGAGTCGAGGCCACGCCGGCGACGCGCGAGGAGGCCTTTCTGGCGCTGGCCGAACTCGAGGCGGGTTCCGTCGCACCGGACCATCGCGAGGACGCCGATATCGTCGTCGACGCCGCGGCCGACGGCGTCGTCCTGTCTCTTTCGGGGCGATCCGTCTCCTTCGCAGACCTGTGTGCGTACGAGACGAGTCCACCCGACACCGGGTCTGGTGATGCGATCTCCGGAACGAATTCGCCGAGTGAGGCCCAGCTGGCGACCGGAGGGACAGCATGAGTACAGCGACCGGCCCGGGTGAGACGACCCGCCTGACTGGGGCTGTCGACCGGATCCAAGCCGACTGGCTCGCGGGATCGTCACTGTTTCGCCTCCTCGCACTCGGCTGTGCGCTCGTCCTGATCGGGGCGTACGTGACGGTCCTCCGGGAACTCACGGCGATCGTCGGCGGGACGGAGCAACTCACGACGATCGTCCTCGTCGCGCTCGGTGCTGGGCTGGTCGCGGCGCCGCTCCTCTCCGAACGGGTGGCCGTCCCGATCGGAGGCGTCGCAGCCGTCGGTGGCCTCTTGCTCTACTTCAGTGCAGCTGGCATCGACCCCGGGATGCTGGTGTCGATGTTAGACTCCCTCCTCGCTGATTTCCTGACGCTGGCGGGTGGGATGGAACTGATGCGAGTCATGGAGGCCCAGACGATGGCGATCGCGTACGCCCCTGCCCCGGCCTTCCTCACCTGGTATCTCGCGCTCCGAGGGCAGTACGGGGCGGCGGTCGTGCCGGCTGGCCTGGCCCTCGTGTTTCTGGTACTCACCGGGGACGCGACGCCGACCACCACGCTCGTCGGTGCCGTCGCCGGCACCGGCGTCGTCGCGTTCGGCGAACTCGCTCGACGCGATGCCGGCTTCGAGTCGGTCGACGTGTTGACGGTCGTGCTGGTGACGATGATCGTCTGCTCGCTGTTCGTCCCATTCGTGCCCGGCGGATCGAGCGATTCGAGTCTCATTCACGGAACCGGTGCCGGAACCCTCGAAGGGAGCATCGCCGGGTCGCCGGATCGGTCGGCGATCGGCGGGAGCGTCGAACTCTCCCCCGAGGTTCGGTTTACGATCGAGAGTGAGGCTCCGTCCTACTGGCGGACGGGCATCTACGATCGGTTCACCGGCGACGAGTGGGTTCGGACCGGCGAGTTGCGTCCGTACGACGAACCGCTCGACCCACCACCGGCGAGCAGGACGTCTCGCATCACGCAGACGGTGACCGTCGAGAGTCCGGTAGAGGTGATGCCCACGGCTGGCGCACCCCTCTCTGTCGAGGGCGATATGGCGGCCTACACGGAGGTGAGCGACCAGGGGCAACTGTACCCATCGGTCACCCTGCGGGAGGGCGATCGGTACACGGTCGAGAGCGCGATCGTGGACCCATCGTCGCGCTCGCTAGCCCGCGCTGGCACTGACTATCCGGCTTCGGTCGAACGACGGTACGGACAACAGCCGGACAGTCAGTCCGGCGTGTTCTCGAATCGTGTCGACGCTGTCGTCGAAGGGGCGGAGACGCCGTTCGAGAAAGCACAACTGATCGAATCCCACCTTCGCAACTCGAAGTCGTACTCGCTCTCCGTCGGCCGCCCCGACGGCGACGTGGCCTCGTCGTTCCTCCTCGAAATGGACGAAGGCTACTGTGTCCATTTCGCCACGACGATGGTCATGATGCTCCGGGAGGAGGGTATTCCCGCCCGCTACGCGACGGGCTACACCGAAGGACAGCAGACCGGGTCGGACTCGTGGGTCGTCCGCGGCACCGACGCCCACGCCTGGCCCGAAGTATACTTCCCGGACATCGGCTGGGTTCCGTTCGAACCGACGCCGGCCGGCGAGCGCGACGCCGTCCATCAGGACCGGGTCGACCAGGCGCGTCAGAACGGGAACCCCGCCGTCGACACCGACGAGAGCGAACCGGACGACCCGGCTGAGCAAGACCCTGGATCGGACGACCCGGACCAGCAAGATCCGGAGCAGGACCCGACCAACGAGTCGCCCCCGTCAGCGCCCGACACTAACTCGTCCGACACCGGGGCGACGACCGGAGGCGGCGGATCTGACGGCGATACCGGCGGCTCGATTCCGCTTCCCTCTCGTGACCAACTCGCGTTCGGCGGGCTGATCGCGGTCGGACTGGCGGCCGCCGCCCACCGGACGGGCGTCGATCGGGCGCTGGTACGGACGGTCAGGCTCTACTGGCAGCGACCGAGCGGTGATCCGGCGACGGACGCCGAGCGTGCATTCCGACGCCTCGAGATCCTGCTCGGCCGCCGGTATCGGCCCAGACGACCGGCCGAATCGCCGCGCGCCTATCTCGCGGCGCTCGACCATGAGACGGCGCTCGACGACCGCGTGTACGACGTCGCTCTCGCTCGCGAACGGGCGACCTACGGGTCGGGCGTCGACTCGGCGGCTGCCACCGACGCGCGGGAGGCCGTCGACGAACTCGTCCGTCGGTACGGGCCGATCGGCGGCCGTGACGAGTGAGTCGACCGGGTCTGACGGAAAAAAGACCACCTGACGGCGTCTCGGTCCCGATAGTGTTTAATATGCCCCTTTCGTACGCCCTGATGTAATGTCGGAAGTCTGCTCGACGTGCGGGTTGCCTGACGAGCTCTGCGTCTGTGAGGACGTCGCCAAGGGCCAGCAGCAGCTCACAATCCGCATTGACGAGCGCAGGTACGGCAAAGAGGTAACGATCATCGAAGGGTTCGATCCGAAAGACGTCGATCTCGACAGTCTCTCGTCGGATCTCAAATCGAAGTTCGCCTGTGGCGGGACCGTTGAGGACTCCCACATCGAACTCCAGGGCAATCACACCGGTCGCATCGAAGAGTTCCTCCGCGATCGCGGCTTCAACGTCGCCTGACCCCGATGATCTGACCTCGTTCTTCTCGCGCTTGTCGATGGCCGTGATCGACCCAGCGGCGCCACCGGTCAGCACGACCGACCGTGCGGTCGGTGTGTGTGTGTGTGTGTGTGTGTGTGTGTGTGTGTGT
>JGI2924J29684_1077466_pt1 | contig 17416 bp, 15 predicted proteins | sample BenlonsequencITS_FD_29684 | JGI IMG/M metagenome (IMG submission 29684)
ATTCGTGTAGAGTATATAGTACCCTAGCTTCGGAAAGGTACACTTCGGCAATCCAAGTTTCCGAAATCTAGATTTCGGAAATCCAGATTTCTAAGTAGTGCAACGGTAAGATACGGCGCATACGACTCAAAGTACTCCACAACGGTTGCGATGCGTTCGGAATCAATTGCCTCGAGTGAATCGAGTAGCATGAACGGCACCGTCTCGTAGACGTCGTGGACCAGATACCCTGCAAGCGCAAAGACAAGCCCAGCCGATCACATCGATTTAGAGAAAGTGCCTGCTTGGAGAGGATATGCAGCCTAACAAAGCAGACAGTCAGAGACGACCTTACGTTTGAACTTGGAGAGACTGTCGAGGTCACGACGGAAAAGCTGTACGAGGTCTCGCCGGTGCTGGCGCCGGGAGACCTCGATCAATCACGTCTGCGAGACCACCGACGACTCGCCCCACGCCAATACCGTCCGTGGACATCTTACCACTCAGTTCGATCTTGATACCGTCGAAGCGGTCGGGAACACGCTCCTTCAACGGGATACCCTTGAGACGCTTCCAGATCGACCGGTGGAGGTCGGTGACGACCTCCACCTCGATCCCTACTACATTGAGGAGGACGAGACGGAAGGCGCTGTACTTCTTCCAAGCGAAGCGAAGAACCACCTTTCACGCTACTATAGGAGGATCAAGAGAACTGGGAGATCGTCGAGTTGGTCGAGAGATCCCGTAGTCGTGGGGTATCTTGGAGCGCATCATTGATGAGATCAGCATCTACACCAAGTTCGTATTTATAGCGTTTTCCACCGCCACGTCCTTTGTTCTCCTCAGTAACGTTGAGAAAGCCTTTGAGTTGGAGTTTACTCAACTTGTTGTGGATCGTGCGTTGCGATTTAGCGTTAACTCCAGTTCTTTTGCAGAATTTTTTGTAGAGACGATGTATTTCTTTTTTCGTGACCTGGTTCTGACCAGATTGGTTGAGTACAGCGACAGTATAGATGACGAGTTGCGCCTGTGTTGGAAGTGCACGGATTTCGTCTTTAATCAATCCATTTTCGACTGCATCCATTGCCTGCCGAACGTGGTTCTCTGTAACAACGTCATTGTTTTCGTTCCGTGCAATTGTCCCAGCCCGGTAAAGGATATCGAGTGCGTTCCGTGCACTCCCTGTATCCTGTGCCACAAGCCCAGCAGTTAGCGGAACTACACCCTCCTCGAGCACACCGTCAGAAAAGGCTTTCTCAGATCGTTGTTTGAGAATTGCAGTGAGTTGATTTGCGTCGTACGGAGCAAAATGAATCTCATCCTCACATAGTGATGACTGAACACGAGCTGAGAGATTTTGCCTAAAGGTGAAGTTGTTGCTGATCCCAATTAGCCCGACCTTTGTCCCCTCGACTTTCGCGTTCGCATTCGCGCGAGGAATCTGGTACAAGAGATCATCGTCCTCACTAAGTGAGTCGATTTCGTCGAGTACGAAAAGAACATGCGTTGCGTCGATCTCTTCAAGATGGGTCCATAGTTTGTTGTTCACGTCCGCCCGTGAGTGACCTGTAGAATTAATATGATTAGAGGGCTCCCGAAACTCATTAACAAGATGAACCCCTGCCTGATATGAAGTAAGATCCTTGCAGTTGATTTTAACAAATTTTATTTCGACATCTTCGAAATTCTTCTGGTCACGATTAAGATCATCAATGATACGATTCGTTGCCACCGTTTTTCCCGTACCTGTCTCTCCGTAAACGAAAATGTTCCGAGGGGATGCTCCATTAACGACCGGCTGGAGAGAATTTGTATATGCCTCAAGCTCATCTTCGCGGGCAGGCAAGTCTTTGGGGGTATAATCGTCTTGGAGGACGTTTTCGTCCCTGAAGATACGATCATCCTGCGTGAACGTTGGCACGGCGGGAGAATGTAACTCCAGTACCATAAAACCGGTAGTTCGAGTGTTTCATGTGTTACGAGTGATCTGGATCGGCGTATACACAGACACACCAGTTTGCAAGTGTTCTATCTCGCAGAAGGGGTGGATACCAAATAGAAGTGCTGTCGGGATCAGAGAAACGGCTCATCAACCAAGAGACATATTCTGAGGGGGTCTTTCTAGACAGAAATCTTTACATGCTAGGCTTGTGAAATGGATCTGTACTGGGCATAGAAAGAATATTACATAGATAAATATATGTAATATTCTATGGGGAGACTAGTACAGCCCTTAGTATCGACAGAAACACTTGCAAACTGGTGTCTCTGTGTACTCAATCTATAACTGCTTACTCAGCACGCGAATATCGCCTAAGTGCTTCTTACAAACCCCAGTCCGTCCTTTTTCACTTGCAAACTGGTGTCTCTGAGTCCACTGGTTTCATTTTGAGACATGCTGAATAGAGTATCTCTACCTACGCCTTTCCTTACTAATTCACACCTATATCTCGCCGGTGTCCTTAGGAACAATGGGAAAATCAAGCATTCGGCAATCATCTTCTCCTGTGGACACTGACTCAGCGTCTGTGATATCTGGATAACCTCTGGAGCGATAGTGACGGTGAGTTCTGGCGGCGGTCGGTCGCTATCGGCGGCAGATCGCCGCTGACACGACAGTGTAGCCACTTCCGGTCGCCGCCCCATTCAGGATAGCTACCGGAAGACCGGTTTCCGAGTGGTTGATTCGATGGGACCCCTCTGTGCACACCGAGCGCTGTTTAGGCAGCACGAACCACTATCCCATAGAACTCCGTGGACGGCCACTCCTAGAGACGGCGCCCCCCACGGCGGGGCATTACCACGCACATCCAGTGGAGGTATCGCCAGACGTTCTGCAGTAACAGGCTCACGACGAGCAGCAACAACCAAAGCTCGGCGTCTCGAGAACTAGTGATAGCGAGGCCCTGGTTGGCTAACCGGTAGCTTGATTCGATACCGAAGCGCTTGCTATAGTGTTCTCGTGCGTCCCGTGGCGTGTATTTGATCCAGATGGAGGATCTCTTTGGATATAACGCACTGAGTTAACCAACGAAAGGTATATTCTGCACCTCCGTTGGTTAATCATACCGATTTCGTTCTCTCCCATATATCGGATATAATACTACTCGAAGTTACACCCTAGCCTTGTGGCAGGCAGAAGGCTTGACCACAGTACGGGTTGACTTTTCTGTACTGCCGTGGACTATCCGGAGAGAGGGTTTCGCCACACAGTGAATTATGGAGAAGACTGTGACCGTCTCCGCCAGTGGCCGGTAGCAGAGAACTAGATATTTGTTACTGTATCGTGTTCGTCCTCAAGTGCCTGGGCGTCCTCGTCGAGTAGTGCAACGGTAAGATACGGCGCATACGACTCAAAGTACTCCACAACGGTTGCGATGCGTTCGGAATCAATCGCCTCGAGTGAATCGAGTAGCATGAACGGAACCGTCTCGTAGACGTCGTGGACCAGATATCCTGCAAGTGCAAAGACGAGTCCGGTAACCTCGCGCTCGCTTTCGCTGAGATGGCTGATCGAGTCCTCGTAGGCTGCTCCCTCCTCAGTACTGCGGACAATCTTGAGATCGAACGACGATTTCGTCACTTTACGCCGTCCTTCGCGAACGTCGCGTGTGGTTTGATCGATCCAGATCCGATCGAGGTTACTGTACTCGAGGATCTCCAAGAGACTCTCCATGTGCTCGTTGAACGCTTCGACTGCGCTGTCTTCGATTTGGTCGATACGGGTTCGGAGATCAGCTAACTCCTCCGTCGTTTTTTCGCGCCGCTCCTGAAGTCCTTCGCGATCATCGAGTCGTTCCTCGATTGACGTGATTTTGTCTTCCACGTCGTCGCGCTTGCTTTCCTTTCGTTCGATCTCGAACTCGAGTTGATTGACTTCCCGGTGTTGTTCGAGAATGTCTTCGGAGTCGTCGGTCTCGAGGTCATCGATCTCTGCCTCGAGTTCAGTAATCTCCTCCGTGAAAGCTTCTCGATCGTCCGTGAGATCCTCAATGCGATCTCGCCGGCGCTCGATTTCGTCGTCGATCGACTCGAGACGTCGCGTCGCTTGCTGATGCTCGGAGCGATTCTCTTCAATCTCGTTACGCATCGCTCGGTTCTTCTCGAGTTCGTCGTTGATCTCCGAGCGTTCATCCAGCCGCTCTTCGTATACTGACCGCAGCTGTTCGAGTGTGGTCTCGATCTGATCGGTTGCGACCGAGGACCCACAGGTCCAACACGTGACGGTATCCGAATCAGAATCGGGAAGCAACTGGTCGGTTACGGGTTCCTCGTTGCTGCCCTCTCCCCCTCCAAGGAAGTCACCGGGATCCTCCAGCAGTTGCTCGTTGAACTGAATCGTCCGCTGAAGCTGCGAAATTTCTTCGTTGAGTTCGTCTTTCTCTGCTTGGAGCGTATCGATTTTTGCTTCTAGACGTCCGAGATCCGCTTCTCCACCTGCCTGCAGCTCTTCGAGAGTGGCTTCGACGTCCTCGCGCTCGTCTTCGAGTGCTTCGATACTCTCGCGTTCAGTCTCGATTCGATTTCGAACGCGTTCGAGTTCCGATCGTGTCTCGCGAAGTTCGTCGAACTTCTCCTCGAGTTCGGACCGTTCCTCACGCCGGGTTTCGACGTCGGTATTCGCAGCTTCGAGTTCGTCCTCGGCTGTTTCGAGTTCGTCTCGGAGTTCGTTGATTTCGTCGATCAGTCGTGTTCGCTTGGCCTCAAGATCAGGGAGCTGATTTTCGAGATCATCGAGTTCGTCGAGTTGGCTATCGATCTGCTTCTTTCGTTGCTCGAGTTGTTGGATCTCGGCTTTGATAGCCTCGGTATCGACCGGCCGCATAATCAGATCGCGCAGATCGTCGCCACGAGCAACAGCCTGACGAGCCTCGTTTGACTCGAGTAGAAACGCAAACAGATCCGCGATCTCCGGATCATCAAGATAGGGGTCACCCTCAGTAACGATCGTCCCGTTCCGCCGGTGAAGCGTCTGCTGGTAGGTTTCTTCGCCGAACTCGAGTACAGCTTGGCCCTCTTTGCTGTCAGCTTTGAGGCTCGCTTGATCACTACCGAGTGCCGCCATAATTCCCTGGAGCAACGACGTCCGATTTGTCGCGTTGCGACCGGAGAGAATAGTAATCCCCTGTTCGAACGACACCTCTGTCTCATCAATTCCGCCAATATTGTTGACAGAGAGAGTCGCTTGCTCAGGCAGTGATCGTTCTCGAGCGTGCTGGCTTGTTCCCATAGGAGTAGCCAAGAGATGTGGAGGTAGGTATTTATTAATTAGCCCTACAATATGATAGATATCACTGGCTTCTGTAATTTTGGAGTCGTGTCTTGTGATATTCTGAGCTACTTCGTTAAAACCCCTCCAAGTTTGGTATCGGATTGCGTACTGGATACAGAGTATGAGTTCAGGTTTCCTTTGGTTCAGGCCTCTTAGACTGAATTGGCCACAAGAACGCTATTGTGTATTGGGAAGCGAATGTGTTTTAATGGAATTGGTGCTTACCGATTTTCACTACTAGCATGAGTATAACCTCTCGTCAAAAAATATAATTTGGAGCGGTTGGTCGTTCTAATAGCATTGAAAGTTCGAGCATGAATACTCAACCAGATCGACTCATTCTTTCTTATCACTTGAACACCACCTCGACGATGCAGTACGGTACCACAGCAGTTTGTTTACCTGAGGGGGGTATAACTAGTATTGAAGAACATTGCGGGGGTGGCGACATAGTCAAGGGATCGCCCGACCCCGTTCATCGCACGGTTTGTCCGGAAGTAAGGAGGGGGCGCCGATGTCGCTAACTGAGCGGATCGTCGACCGGATCGGTAACGATCGGTACGCCGATGCCTTGCCCGACGACCTGCGGGAGCAGGCTCAGGAGGACAAAGGCGTGGACTCAGAGGATATCGACCTCGCGGTCTCGACCGGCGAGGTCTACCCCGACAAGACGGAGCAGCGGGCGTTCGCGACCACACTAGCCGTTGCGGTTGTCCTGTGGCTGATGCTGCTGGTCGCGGGCGGCCGCCTCTCGCCCGTACAACTGCTTGCTACCGGTTTCTCCATCGATGATCTGCTTACGTTCACCGTCTATGGGTACTTCGCCGTTGCGCTCGCCGTCGGAACAGGTGTCTCAGCCGCCCACTGGTACGTTCGGAGGGCGCCGTCCGAGATCCGCGAGCACCTTGACGCGAGTCCGTTAGTAACCTTTGTTACCACCACGGTCATCAGCGGCCTAGTGTTCCTGCTAGCGGCACTAGGCGGATGGCTGCTCGTCATGGGAGCTCTGCTGGGCGCGATCGTGGCCCTGCTTGTCCTGCTTGTGGCCATCCTACTGTCGATTCCGCTGGCCCTATACGGTCTCCTTAAGTGGGACCGAAGGGCAATCGGTGTCAGCGTGGGCGCATTCGTGGCCGTGGCCGTTCTCCAAGTGCTCGAGGCTATCTGGCCCTCTGGGATTCCGGTCGAGTACTACGTTCTGATGATGACGTACGCGCTCGCGATCGTTCTCGCCGGCATGCTCCTCGATACCGCCGTTTCCAACGATCTTGAGGAGTACCGCGATCACATCGGCGAGATCCGGGTCTCCCGCGATCTCTTGGAGACCGATGTGGAGCGCCTGCGGTCAAGCGCGCCTGCGGGTTATCCCGTCAAGGTACCGGTGCCCGATCCCGACGTGTCTGAGAGTGCGACCGACAGCGAGGCAGTCGTCGCGGAGGCCTTCGACTTGGTCAAGGCCTACGACCGCCACATTGACGCGCGGCCCGACTCCTCAACCAGGCGAGGACACTCTACGGTCGCGAACCTGCTGTTGACCGCCGCGGCAGCGACTCATCCCTCGCGGTGTATTTCGCCCACAGTCGCAACAGACGCCGCGGACGCGCTGGAAAAACTCGTGGCCGCGTGCGAGGCGTTCGAGGACGAGGGGTTCGACGACGATCAGTTGACTGAGACTCACGTCTGGAGCGTCTGTCGGGATCTCGAATCGGCCGACAATGCCGATGCTGGCGACATACAGCGCCTGTGGGACGCCTGTGAAGCGTTCGAGGACCGGCTGACCGATCTTGAAGACCGCAAGGAATTCCGCGAGCGCGTTGATGAACTTCGCTCTGGACTGGCGTCGACGTTCGACGATCCACCCGCCGACTACCTCGATGTAGGGTCCACCGGCGACCAGAACTGGGAGCGCCTGGAGCGGGAAGAGCAGGTGCTGGCGCTGGCACAGCAAGCTGCAGACCTTCGCCGCGAGTATCCCCGTGCCGACCTTCCGGTGGCGCTGCTGTCGGTACTGCGCGATGACGCGATCAACGCCCGTGATCTCGACCCCTACGACCTACTGGTTGAAGTCGGCAAGCGTGCGTTGGACACCGCCGCTGAGTACGGTGCGCCGTTCGATCGGGCGCGCTCGCAGGTACTGACGATCGCACGGGAGGACCCGACTGGGCGGGCCGACGACCTCGACGCTCTGAGGGAGGTGCTTGAGCGCGGGGTACGGATCACCGAGTTCCTCGACCGCGTCGACCACGACCACCCTTCAGTTGAGGCCGCGGAGTGGCGGGACGCGCTGGCGACGGCCGTTGACGACGCGTTCCCGAACATCCTACGGCCTATCGACAGCCAAATTGAGGCGATGGGTGACGGCCTCTGGGAACGCTCGGACTTGTTCGCCTACGACTGGCAGGAGTTCGAGTCACTGGTGGGGTCGCTGTACGCCGACGATGACTATGACATCGAGGTTACGACCGACACCAATGACGGTGGCGTCGACGTGTGGGCGCGCTCGCCCGGGGAGACAGTCGCGGTCCAGGTGAAACAGCACTCGCCGGGGAACACGGTTGGCCGCCGCGTCCTCCAGCAATTGGCCAGCACCATCGCCAAGGGCAGCGCGGACCGAGTTGTGGTTGTGACCAGTGCAGAGTTCGCTAACACCGCAATCGAGTACGCCGCTGAGTTCGGGCCGGAGATGGATCTTGTCGACGGCGACGACCTAGTGCGGCGACTTTCAGCGTCAGATCTTCCGCCGCCGCGGACAATCGAGCCTTGACCGGGTGCTCCATCAGAACCACCCTTGTGGACGCAGACGCGTTTTGAGAGTAGAGAATGGTCGAGAGGACCGAATTCGATTCAACTGGCTTTATGTTCTGACTTCATTATAACTATCTTGTCCGGTCTTCATCCAACTTCCGTGGTGACCACGGTGCCGGATACAACTCGACGCCAATCCCGCCCGCTAAACACACTACGGACTAGGGATTTCAGCAGACCCTTCTGAGCCAAACTCTTCAAGACTGTTCTCAATAAAGGGCAGTCACTTAACCAACAAGAATACTAAAACCGCACCCGTTGGTTAACTGTGCTATGTCAGATCCGCCGAAGTACATTCTCGAGGGTCTTGAGAAGCAATCGCCAGAAACACTCCGAGAAATTGCGCAGATCGCTACCGAGATGGCAGATCGAAAAGAGAGTCAACGCGAGGCAGAACTCGAAGAGCAGGAGGTTGATGATCAGCCTGAGGACCTCAATTGCGACAACGCACCATCCAGTGCGACGCTGACGAAAAAGGAAATCAACGGAAACCAGTATTATTACTGGCAGTGGCGAGAGGGCGAAAAAATCAAATCAGAATATATTCGGCCAGTTGATCCAAAGCGATGACGACTGAGATTGGATTTTAGCTTTCTCTACTACGGGAGTACGGTGCTGTAAGCTTCGTATCCGAGACTACGTCTGACTCTTACGGCTTTGTCTTCAGGATGAGCCGATCCTGTATTGATGAGGTTGGCTGTCTCTCAGTGACTGCTTCCCCAGCCTACCGAGAGTAATCACTCAGGTCGAGGTGCTCTTGGGATGCAACGAATTCGATGACGCCCAAAGTCCTATGGTAGAACCACTGATCTTTATAGCATCTTCATACGACTTTGGTGACAGATGACAGACCCACAGGACTCTATCACGATCGAGAACGTAGTTGCTTCCTCAGGGATCGGACAAGAACTTGCACTCGAGAGTCTCGCAATGGATCTTCCAGGGGCCGACTACGACCCAGAACAGTTTCCGGGTCTCGTTTACCGTACGACGGACCCCAAAGCTGCTGCCCTGATCTTCCGTTCGGGGAAAATCGTCTGTACTGGTGCCAAAAGCATCGATGGCGTCCAAGAGAGCATGGAGATTGTGTTCGAAAAGCTGCGTGATCTCCAGATTGAAGTCGAAGAAGATCCGGAAATCGTCGTCCAAAATATCGTCAGCAGCGCCGACCTCGGCAGAAGCCTCAACTTGAACGCGATCGCTATTGGCCTTGGCCTCGAGAGTATCGAGTATGAACCAGAGCAGTTTCCGGGCTTAGTCTATCGACTCGATGAACCCGATGTTGTGACTCTCCTCTTTGGTTCCGGGAAACTGGTTGTCACTGGCGGGAAGGACGTCGACGACGCTAGACAGGCTATCGATGTGATTGTTGAACGCCTTGAAGATCTGGGTCTGCTCGAATAAGAGAACTCGCTAAGAGCGCTGCCGAAGCCGTATTGGGAGACCTTTTTGTTTGGATCGTTATTGCTGGATCCAGTATGATCGTTTACTCCTTCTTTGCTCACTCTAGATACCGTACGCGATCGAGGACGTCACTCGGGTTGGCGTTGATCTAAACGACAATCCGCTAGCGGCTGTGGCAGTCTGGGACGGCAGTGAAGTAGTCGGCGTCGAGATGGAATCCGGTGCCGAGTTTCGCCACCACCGAGAGCGGATGAAGCGAGCGAAAGACCAGGCGATGGCGACGACAACCTCGAAATAATCCGTGAGGCCCGTCGAAATTACCAGAAATACACCGATTATATCACAGATCACGCCAGTCGGCGGGTCGTCGATATCACTGCGAAACATCAGCCGTGTGCTACCACTTGGAGGATCTGCCCCTTCTCAGACAGCCAGTCGAGGACCCGATCCATGACTGGCCCTACGGGCAGATTCAAGAACAGATTGTAGCCAAGGCACAGGAGCAAGAGATACCTGTTACGCACGTGGACCCGCACGATACGAGCACGCCGTATGCTGGCGTGTCGCCTCGAGTTCGTCGTGATCGTCGTTAGTCATTGAGGTCACACCCGAGACGGGTCGTCGCGTCCTCGACGGCCGATCACTCTTGGTTCTCAAGGGCGCACTCGAGTTCTTCGCACACAGCTGTGATGTCCGACTGCTTGCCTTTGGAGCTAGCCCCGACGTCCTCGCGTGGGTCGTCGACAAGTTCGTACACGCCACGGCCATGTTTCGAACGTGATCGGCTGTCTCGAGCAGCGCGAGACGCTGGCTAACGTACTGGCGCGTCACATCCAGGTCATCGCGAGGTTCAACGGGACGTTGCGCCCATCGTGTAGTTCATCGAGTCTCTTGCCATCGGTCTCCTTTCGGCTGAGGCCATTGGCCTATGCTTTGTGAACACGACTGATTCCGATGGACAGCGATCACCAACTTCATACTGAAACGCGTAGAAAATAATCTGTGAGACGACGCGACGCAATCGCGACCGTCGGCACTGGTACAATTGCCGTATCCCTTTCTGGATGTCTCGATTTTGCCGGTCTTCGCCCGGACAGCACCGACCAGGAGCAAGAGGAGAGCGATGATGATCGTGGCAACCATGATCACCCGAGCGAAGAGGAAATAGACGATGTAGAGAACTCTGACAGAACTGAGGACGACACCGGCGACGGTGATCCACCGGAACCCGAGGATGCCAAGCAACGTGATGCAGGCCAGGACGTTCTCGAATTTGGCGACCTTCGGATCATTGACTACGAAGAACGGGTCGAAGAGTTCGAATACGACGAGGAAATCAGCTACACAGGAGAAGTCGAAAACGTGGGTGACGAAGCGTACGAGTCGGTATCGGTCGAAGTGAGGGTCTACGACGAAGATGGCGAGGAACTGGGCAGCCACCGCGATCTGACTCCTGAACTTGCTGCCAACGAGACGTGGCGCTTCGAGATTGCACCCCATAGCCGGCCGGCGGAGGTCGCCGACCATGACATCGCTGTGACTGGCGAGCAGTAGCCGCAGATCTCACTTTATCGGTGGTCAGAGTTTTGGACTTCGTCGCGGAGAACGAGTAGGTTGTCGCGGATCGCTTCAACCCACTCCTCAAGTGTATCGTGGTTCTCGTGGGGGTCGTAGAGTATACTTCGCAGCTGCTCGTTTTCCTTTTCTAGTTTCTCTATGCGAGCCTCGAGTTCGTCGAACCGACGCCGTACTTCTCCCTCCTCAACCGGCGCGAGATCGTAGTTCGTTTGCGCTTCTGCGAGCACCTCTTTACCCCTATCAGTGATTCGATACTTGTATCCTTCCTTCGGGAGCGCTCCACCTGGAGAGCGTTGCCCTTCGTCTATCTTCTCGACCAACTCAGCATCGATCATCCTTTTAAGGTGGTCGTTGACGATCTGGTTGTACAGCTCGGGGCTGCTCGAAGTGATCCCAGAGGTCCGCGCCTCTCCACCCTCGTTGCGAATCGCGTCGAGAGTCATATATCGCTTTCTCGTCAATTCGCGGGCGACCTCCCACGGCTCCTGGTCTGGATCCATACTTCGACGTTGCTGCGGTAGTCAAAAAGTTTTGTGACCTTTTGATATCTAAACCACTGAGCCGACAGTACTATAGGCCGGCTACCCCCACAACGCTCAAGCGAGGACGTCGCGTTGTGGCGCCACGCCTAGAGCTCTGCATGGATTATCAGCAAAGCGAGAAGCGTGTGGAAAAACAGCCTGGCTACAGCAGGTGAGATGACGAACAGAGCGCTGCGGCGCGACCAGCGAAAAGGGTAGTTCACCGAGCTCAGTGAGAGGTGAATCACATCGAACTCTACCAGAGGAAATATTATTCCGAGGACGTGGTGGACTATCAGGCTATGCACTAGCAAGATGGACTATCAACAGGCTGGTAGATAGGAGGACTATCACCTCGAGTGGAGGCATGTGATCCTGGGAGATCTTGCGTCCTCGAGGCGAGGTAGTGTCTGGGGGTCAGCCCTGGCTACAACAGCGTGGGTTCCCCACAGGAGCGAGCGCGGAGCGAAGCGGAGCGCGAGCGGGCAGTCGGTAGCGGACGGCGCGGTGCTGTAGCGATCCGATCGCTGGTTCAGCCTAGGGACTGCCGCGACCTTCGCTATCAAAATCAGGTGGTCTCCCAAAGTAGTATCATCTCAGAACATGATTATACACACATGGAAGTCTCATACTCCCGCCGTAACGTTCTCCGCAGCGGCGCGGCGGTGTCAGTGGCGTCGGTAGCCTCTCTGGCAGGGTGTATGGCCTTCGATGGGGGATCATCTATGGGGGAGGGAAATCCAGCCAATGCTGGCACAACGGATATCGACGCGGAGGTCGCGACGGCGATTGATCCGGCAGCCTACGAGGACCGGTTCAGCAACGTGGTGGACATCACTGACGATCCGTACAACGCGGATCCGACGGGAGAGGAGCCGATCGGCGATGCGCTGTCGATGGCGTGGGAGGACGACACGTTGATCGTCTTCCCGCAGGGGCAGTACAAAATGAACCAGGGGTTCCGCCGGACGGGGTGGCGCGATGTCGGCCTGATCGGGCAGAACGCGGTGATCCGGCACGGCGAGGTCGAAGCGATCCACGGACACACCGTCGATGAGGGGGAGTACCGTGGTGGCACGATGCTGTTTCGAGTCGGGACGTTCAACCGACCACACGAGGGAGAGTTCGTATTTGGTGGGTTTATCTTCGATTGGACCCAGGAGAACTCGGGGATGCGCGGCCTCTACGCGATTATCAACGATCGGGCTGAGATCCGGAACATCGCCTTCGCGGGGCTGCACGATCTCGGATCGCACGGGAACATGCGGATAGCAACGTCGTCACCGGACGCGTTCGCTCGCGTGAGTTCGGTCGACATGAGTGAAGGCGGAATGCACTACGGCGACACGATCAACACGCGAGAGACGACTGATTACGCCGGCAACGTGAACGAACACGGACTGGGGCAGTCGTGGTCGACGACGGGAATCGTAGGTCACACCAACATGCAGGGGACGACGCTCTTCGAGAACTGTATCTGTGGGCCCTGGCCGGACAACGGGATGTACGTTCAGGGCGGTGGGCGGCAGATCATCCGGAACTGTATCGCGTCGAACTCCGGGACTGCCAACTTCCGGTTTAACAGTACGGACGAGTGGGAACCGATTCCGGAGCTCGATCAGAACGAGGACGGCGAGTTGACACGGGACGGAAGGTATCCGGCGTCGACGGTCGAAAACTCGATCGCGATCGTCGACCGGCAGCCGTCAGGTACTTACTCGAGTGGTCGGTCGATCTGGCACTACTCAGGTGAGGGTCTAATCCGCAACTGCGAAATCGTGATCGCACACGAGGACGACGCCGGCGGGCCCGGAGGCAACTTCGCGATCGGAACACGGTCGGGGGTGACCGAGTCCACAATCGAGAACTGTCAGATCACACTTCGGGCACCGGCGGACGCGTTCTACTCGGGGACGTCAGCGCCGGTAACGCTTCGGAACGTGGATATCGTCGCTGAGGGTTGGGATGCCGGGTCATCGCCGACGGACGTGATGGATGGCCAAACGCCGACGCTCGAGGAGGTGACGCTGAACGGTTCATCGTAACAGAAGTTGGGAGTATGGGTCCTTATATTCAGAATTCCGTGTGAAACTCGCGTTACGTACAGGTGAAGCTGATACCGCTGCGGTACGGTCCAAGCGCAGCACCCGTGAGCGACCGACTGGGAGCGAGCGGCTTTTTAGCGTAGATTTTTGCAAGCGGTTCGAGCGACCGCAGTGAGCGAGGACCCGCAGCAAAAAGGTACGTACGCATCTCTACGTAGCAGCTGTTTCCGGTAGAAAAACATCCAAAGAAAAAGCTCTCAACAGAGTCAAAAGAGCCGACAAACTTGCCTTGTGCAACGAAGAGGTCCATCATCAGGCGATATTGCACAAGACCAAGAAACAGTGATGCATCCCTTGACCCCTTCGATCACCGTCGGCGGAAGTGCCCGTACACTTCGTCTGTCGTTTGTAATCTCGCGTGACGAAGACGTAGCATAACATCCTCGAGACGTTTGTCTTCCCTCCGAATCAACCGAAAGGCGATCGAGTGCCGGAACGTATGGGGAGTGACCTCGCGCGGTTCACCCCGTCCGCCCTCTATCCGATAGGGACGAACCTCGGCGACCTCGGCTGCTTTCGTAACAACGTTTCGGACCGATCGGTCGGTCATCCGATCAGCCTGTCGCGACGGGAACACTGTCTCGCTGTCTTTCCACACTCGGTTCCAGTAGCGACGGAGTTGTCGGCGCGTCTCGTCGGTGAGATCAAGATAGGAGGCGCCGGATTTCCTTTTTGAACCTCGCTCGGTAGATAGAGTTCACCGGGATCGACGCCAAGATCAATATATTCCCAATCGAGCGCGACGAGCTCGCTGACGCGAAGGCCTGTATCTGCCAGAACGACGACGACTGTCTCGTTACGATCCTGAAGGTACGTCGCAAACTCCGCTGAGAGACAGGCGTCGCGAATCCGCTCGATCTGTTCGGGAACCAACTAGGTCTTTGCTTGTTTTTGAGTTTCCGAGTTTCCGGTAAACTCGGAAGCTCCCCTGAAGTTGTAGCACGGGTTTTGTATTGCGGTTATTACTTTATCCCGCAGCCTCAGAGCGGCTTCCAGTAGAACGAGTATAGGTGGAGAACGGTCAGCCCTCACATCACGGCTCGCCAGTATCTTTAGGCACGACGGTGAAACCAAGTGTTCGAAAGTCGCCGTCAAAGGCAAAGATGCGATCGATATTTCGCTCATCAGCCAGGACACTGGTGAGGTGATCAACGAGAGAAATCTCCTGATCATCGTATCGATCGAACTCTGTTACAGCGGCATCGAAGGCTACTCGGTCCGCGTGGATCACCGTCACGTTCGGCGAGGAGCGTATCTGCTGAAGCGCCTTCGAGGCGGCGTCGTGACTATTCCGGAGGAGGAGTGTCGCCAGCTCTCCGAGCACGTGGCTGGTCGTGTAGATCGGCCGGTACATGAGATCTCCGGCGAGGATCGCCTCGCGGACGGCTGTTGCTCGAGCGTGGCGGGCATCGTCCTCGTCGAAGATTGCGTACCACGCGCTCGTATCCACGAACACCGGTGTCGTGCCGGGATCGTCGGTCATTCGTCGTCGCTCTCACCCGCGATCGCGTCGGCAAGGTATGCGTCGGTGTTCGCCGATACATCGGTTTCGCCGCTCGAGAACGTCACAGGGTCGGTGAACAATGGATCGGACGGATCAAATTCATCGACTGGCCCCTCCCGGTCAGCGTCGACGATCCACCATACAACCGCGCCGGCGCCGACCTTCCGACGAGCGACGATACCCTCGTCTTGGAGTTTGAGGAGTTTCTGCCGAGCGGCTTCAGACGTCCGCCCGAGCGCCTCGCCGACCTCTTTTGCGGTGACGATCGGATCGGGCGATCGTCGCATGACCTCGAGGACCCCCTCGGGAGTGACGGTCTCGACGTACTCCCCGCGGTCATTTCGTTTCCGGTCGGAGCTCATACATCTGCATACGAAATCCGCCAACATAAGCCTATTGCTCCGTGGCTTGTGGATCTGGCCAAGCCAATTGTTCCGTGGCAATGGGATAGGTGGATCTTGAATCGTCTGACGTACAGTAATGTTCCCGTCCTTCGAGGTGTGAGACGGCGTCTGGCGAACGGCGGAGTTTGTGGTGAACTCCGCCGTTCTCTATCTGCCAGTCGTGGTTTTGATGAAGCGTCTGTTACGTATAGGTGAACGATGTAACGCAGTGGTTGTAACCTACTCACCTTCTATCAGGAACTCGTGTTGAATAGTGAGGATCAGTTACTCAAAGTCAAATATTGATCGCCTTTGTGGGCGGTTCACGATCGAGGTGGCTCGGGTGCCGCGGTGAAAAACTGTCTGACCTCGTCAGCGACAGCCTCGGGCGTGTGGATAGGACCCGTGTGTCCGGTGCCGTCAATCTTACTCACTTGGGAGTCAGTCACGTGCTCGGCGACGTGATGGTTGCCGTCGATGAACCATGGATCCGATTGGCCTCCCTGCAAGAGCAGGACCGGTGCTGCGATCTTCGCGAGTTCAGATGCTTCGGTCGGGCTCGTCTTCTCTTCTTTGTTGAGTTCTTCTACCTCCTGCAAGAAGAGGTGGACGTTTGCTGCGCAACCTTCGACGAAGTCCGCTATCATCGCGTCGTCCATCTCGTCCATCTCGTCCTCAGTGGAAACCCATTCGATGAAGGTCCGGGCTGCATCAGCCGGACGATCCTCAGCGACCAGCTCGCTCACGCGTGTAATCGTATCAGTGAATTGTGCGAACTCCTCCTCATTTATTGCCTCTACCACAGCTGGCTCGTAAGCGGCGAGGGCGGAAACTGCGTCGGTGCGTTCCGCTGCACCGAGCGCAAGCTGGCCACCCTGAGACCATCCCAGTAATCCGACAGGTTCGCCAACGTTCTCAACGAACGCCGTCACGTCCTGTATTCGACGCTCCGTCGAGAGGTCGGCACTGTGGCCGCTCAATCCCCTGCTTCGCATGCTCATCGTATAGCAGGTAAAACGGTCGGTGAGAAACGGTAACAGCTGATCCCAGACGAATTCGCCGTCGCCCATCGCACCGTGGACAAGAACCAAAGGTGGCCCCTCTCCATGCACGCGTCCGGCTATCTCGGTGCCGTCATCTGAGACGGCTCGGTGAATTTCCTCGTCTGGATTTGATTGTGTTGGTTTATCCATAGGGTGATACACCCTGGTCCACTATGTTGCCAAGTGTCATAGAATCATCCCGTGACAAATTTGCATGATCTGACAGGGGCGCATCGTCTGACTCGAGACACGACGCGTCACAGGCCAGCTCATTGGCGAACGATGTACGGCTTCTCACCTCCGAATATAAGTTGAGACTGACAGAAAGTCCAACGAGGCACTGTCTAGTTGAACCAGTTTGAGAAGTGAGCAGGTCATTGAGTTCGTTGGATCAAATGCTCGCAGACCTGCTCAGCGAGGGCTACGACACGGATTTAGAAGAATCTTGGGAGAATGAGCGGACGGCGACGCCCGTCAGGGCGTTCGCCGTCCGCCTCCATCAGACCGGTTGTTCTCTTCGGGAGACAACAACGATTCTCGCTGAATTAGTCGTTGAGAGCTCTCACGGAGCGGTCTGGAACTGGGTACATCGGCTGGCTGACAGCGAACGCGACCCGCCGACGGCGACGCCGTCGCGGGTCGCTGTCGACGAAACCGCTGTCAAGATCAATGGCGAGTGGTCTTGGTTGTACGCTGCAATAGACATCGATACAAAATTGATTCTCGACGTCGCGTTATTTAGTCGGCATGGCACTGATCCGGCAGCTGCATTTCTGCATGGACTCCGTGAGAAACACGATCTCTCCGAGGCTGAGTTTCTCG
>JGI2924J29684_1077465_pt1 | contig 17402 bp, 15 predicted proteins | sample BenlonsequencITS_FD_29684 | JGI IMG/M metagenome (IMG submission 29684)
TCATCTTGCAGGGTCGCTGAACTCATCCACCTCAGCGTTCACCCTGCTCTTTAGTGTGCTACTCGTTCTATGACACCCTCAGTGCTTTGGCAAGCCTGAACGGATGAGTGAAACCGAATGCGGTCGTCTGGGTTCACCCAGCAGTCGACGCTTGGCGGAGTACTAGGTGAGTGCGTTGCCACTGATCGGCGAAGCGTCACGCAAAAAATATCGATCGTTTCCAGGTCGTCGAAACCGAGTTAACCGAAGAGTTCGCCGAGTCCTTCGCCGTCAGCTTCCTCGTCTTCGTCGTCGTCCTCGTCTGTCGTGTCCGGGACGTCGGCTTCCTCGTCTTCTTCGCTATCCTCGTCGCCACCGTCGTCGGCGGCAGCACCACCAGCAGCGGCACCACCGGCGGCTGCGGCGGGTGCAGCGGCGGCTTCCTCGACGGCATCGTCGATGTCGACATCCTCGAGGGCAGCGACGAGTGCCTTGACGCGGGACTCTTCGACGTCGACGCCAGCAGCGTCGAGCACGTCGGTGAGGTTGTCTTCGTTGATCTCTTCGCCCGATTCGTTCAGGATGAGTGCAGCGTAAACGTATTCCATTGTTATATCCTCCGTTGATTATCCGAACATCTCGCCGAGGCCTTCTGCACCGTCACCGTCGTCGTCTTCGTCGTCGTCGGTGTCGGCGTCGTCGGCCTCAGCCTCGTCTTGGTCGTCTGCCGATTCGTCTTCTCGATCGCCCTCGTCAGCTGCCGGCGCTGCAGGCGCTTCGACGTCCTGCAACTCCTCCGGCAGCGCTTCCTCGTCGTCGATCTGAACCGCGAGCGCACGAAGCTGTGCGTCTGCCTTGGAGACGAGGTCGGGCATGAGCGCTTCGTCCTCGATAGCGGCCTGCAAGCCGAGGCTCTTGGCCTCGCCCGTTGCCTTGGCGACGAGCGTTGGAACCGTCGACGCAGTCGGGAACTCCGCGTTGACCGCGAGGTTCCGTGCGCGAGCGGCGGCCGTCTGAACGTCGCTCTCGTAGGCCTCGATGTCGATGTCGAGGTCTTCTGGGTCGAAAAGAACCCCTTCGGCGACGACGGCACGCAGATCGAGCCCGACTTCCTTGGGCTCGATACCGAGCTCGTTAAGAACGTTCGCCAGGTCTACAGAGACTTCTTCGCCGGCCTCTAGAACCGTCGAGTCCTCCATGACCTGAATCGAGCCGTCCTCGATGCGTGCGTTCGCGCCGATGCCCTGAAGCTCACCGACGAACGGCCCCGGATCGACGCCCGTGTCCCCTTCTGGGATCACGATGTCGTTCGGAGCGACTTCGCCCTCGTTGATCGGAGCCGGCGTCTTCGACGCCTCGAGTTCCTTGTAGAGCGCGAAGGGGTTGTCGTTCGTGGCGATCAGGCCGACGTGGCCTTCCACGTCGGAAACGAGGTCGTCGTAGCCTGCCTCCTCGAGTGCGCGGATCTGCAGGGTGTTGCGGCTGACGCGCAGCTCTGCGCTGCCGTGCAGATCGCGGCGCATATCCTGAAGCTGTTTCGAGGGAATGCCGGTGAGACCGACGATCCCGACGCTCTCGTAATCCTCGAGGAGATCCGCGAGCTCCTCGACTTCTTCTTTCTTCCACTGTGGAAGGTTCTCGGTTTTGCGTTCAGCTTCAGCGCTCATATCAGGCCACCTCCACGGCCGGGCCCATCGTCGTCTTCACGTAGACGGCGTCGATGTTCTGGGGCCCCTTCTCGAGGTCGGCGTGCAGGCGACGCAGGATGACGTCGATGTTGTCGGCGACGTCTTCGGCATCCATCTCTTCGGAGCCGACGAGCGTGTGGAACGTTCGTCGGTCGCCGGAGCGAAGCTGCACGGTGCTTTTGAGCCGGTTGACGGTTTCGACGACGTCGTCGTCTGGAGCGAGCGGGTCCGGCATCTTCCCTCGGGGACCGAGGATAGTACCCAGATGCCGGGCGATATCTTGCATCATCGCCTCTTCGGCGATGAAGAAGTCCGTCTCGTCGGCCATATCTTTGGCCTCGTCGTCGTCGAGATCGGCGACGTCGTCTTCCGAGAGGACTTCGTCCGCAGCCTCTTCGGCGCGGACTGCAGTCTCTCCCTCGGCGATGACGACGATTCGCGTGTCCTGTCCAGTACCGGATGGAAGGACGACGGACTCGTCAACACGGTTCGACGGTTCGTTCAGGTCTAAGTCGCGCAAGTTGATCGCGAGGTCTACCGTCTCGGTGAAGTTCCGATCGGGCGACTCCTCGAGTGCGCGAGTCACTGCGGTTTCAATATCCGAATCTGCCATCGTTCACCTCCGTAGTACGCAGGGTGTGCTCCTACGGGTCAGTGAAACAGGCAATGCCTGTCTCTGTTGAATCGAGTAGCATGGAAAACTTAAACCCGTCGAACTGGAGCGCGGATTGGGCCGCGTTGGGGAAAGAAAGGCCCAAGTGAACGATCACCACACCTGTCGCCACCAGACGGCTATTTTGCCACGTTCGAGACTCGAGCGACGGATTTCTGAGCAAAAACGTTATCTGTACTGAACGTCTATAGGTTGGGTATGTGGCCAGTAAATTTATATCTGGCGAGTGTCGCGTCCGAGTCCGTCGCAACGGCGGCGGTCGTCGGTGACGCGCTCGAGTTGTTCGCGGGCATCGATCCGCTCGTCCGTACCGGGACGGCGTTGTCCGGGGCTTTGCTCGTCTCGGTGATCGCGCTCGGAATCCTGCAAGAGCACGGCCCCCGCTCGGTGACGAAAGCGCGCCGGAGCCCGATCATTTCGGTCTGTCTCGGGCTCCCTGGGACGTTTGTGGCCGGCGGCCTCACGTCGGCCGGACTGGTCATGACTGGAAACAGTATCGGCGTCTTCTTCGGGGTTCCGCTCGTCGTCCTCGGAGCGCTCGTTCTCCCGACGCTCACGGCGTTTGGACTCGTCGCGATTGGAGCGTCGATCGCAGCCAGGTTTGGCCAGGACCGGCTGGGAGCCGGCGTCGTCGTAGGGAGTCTCCTCGCCGGACTCGCTTCTCTCTCGGTCGCTGCCGCGGTCATCCTGGTCACGGTCGCCGCTTCCCTCGGCGTCGGCGCTGCCCTCCGGGTTCTGGTCGGAACCCGTAGCACGACCCGGCCCGACGAACGGACCGTACCGCCCGCAAACGAGATCTAACCGAAAACCAACGCGAGTTCTCACCCCACCGTATGCGGTCGTCTCTCCAGTAACTGACACACATCGGGTTTCGATCGCCCTCGAGGCGATACACATGGCGGCGGACGCTCGAGCCGACGACCGTCACTGATCGCTGATTGCGAATCTCTCGAGCAACACGGTCGTCGAGGCCACACGGGTGCTGTCGATCGGTGTCTTCGTCGTCCTCTACGCTCTCGAGGGCGATCCGTGACCGTCGTCGTAGGTGAACTGCTGGGACGAACCATCACCTAGCGAGTCTCTGCTGGCAGTCGCTCCACCGCCGAGTTCGAACGGTCGCCGTTTTCCGAACAGGCGCTCGAGCCCGCCAGACCGGCAACGACCAGCCGTTTACACGCGCGACGTGGGTGACCGTGGCACGGGAGTTGTGTCTTTACAGACTGGGCACGGACCCCGCTGTTCGAGGGCCGTCAAGAGAGACGCGCTGGTCGTCCTCGTCGGGACGGTAGGCGGACCCGGTGACGGCTTGTTCACCCGCGTTTCTCGCGGTCGCACTCACAGAGAACCTAGGCGAAAGCCCACGACTTTACAGGTTGTGGGTACCTGACCCAGCGATCGTCGTTCTGGTGCCGGCTAGGTGCCTCCTGCCGGGATTTGCTCGCTGTGACCGGACGTGTCGGCCTCGGCCCGCCGCGTGACTGCCTCACAATTCGTGCAGTTTGGCTAAACAATCAAGTGCTCACTCGTGAAACTGGTTTGCGTCGTGAACTATCGGCATCGGAAACCGGACAATCGACTGATCGAGGGCTCAGGACGATGACCGCACAGACGCTTTATTTCACCGGCCCGCGGACTGTCGAGATTAGATGTCGGGATGTCTGTGACCCCGGTCCCGATGAGTTACGGGTTCGGACAATTGCGTCCGCGATCAGCGCCGGCACCGAACGCCTGATCTACAGTGGCGACGCACCGGCGGAACTCCCCGCCGACGAACAACTCGAGGCGTTCGACGGTGACCTCTCTTTTCCGCTCTCCTACGGCTACGCGGCCGTCGGAGAAGTTACCGCCGTCGGCTCGAACGTCGACGACGACTGGCTCGGCCAACAGGTGTTCGCGTACAACCCACACGAGAGTCACTTCCTCGCCCGACCCGACGACGTCCTGCCAGTTCCCGACGGAGTCTCGGCTCACGAAGCGACGCTGTTTGCGAACCTCGAGACGGCCGTCACCTTCCTGCTGGACGGCGAACCGCTGCTCGGCGAGCGCGTTGCCGTTCTCGGCCAGGGCGTCGTCGGGCTGTTGACGACGGCACTCCTCTCGCAGACGCCGCTCGAGTCGCTCGTCACGTTCGACACCTACGAGCGACGCCGCGAGCGATCGACGGCGTTCGGTGCCGACCGATCGCTCGATCCAGACCGGGAACTACCGGACGCGTTCGTCGACACCGCTGGCGACCGGGCAGACCTCACCTACGAACTCTCGGGTAACCCGGACGCGCTCGACGATGCAATCTCGACGACGGGCTTCGACGGTCGCGTGATCGTCGGTTCCTGGTATGGCACCCGCCCCGCGAGCGTCGAACTCGGCGGCCGGTTTCATCGCGACCGCCTCGAGGTCCGGAGCAGCCAGGTGAGTACGATCGATCCCCGCCTCTCGGGGAGGTGGTCGCGAGAACGGCGTCACGAGCTCACCTGGGAGTGGCTTCAGCGCCTCGAGGTTACGTCGCTTCTCACCCACGAACGACCGCTTTCCGAGGCCCCCGAAGCCTACGAGTTGCTCGAGAAGCGACCGGAAGCGACCATCCAACTGCTTTTCACCTACGAGTGACCGCGCTCGAGCGGTGCCCGGCCGTCCCTCTCAGATACCGTCGTCGCCGGTCACTCCTCGAGACGGGAAGAAACCCCCGTACCGGACGGTCCATCCGAGACCACGCAGCCGCCTCTCGACGAAGTCCCCGCCCGCCCTGCGTGCTCACCACTCGAAGCGTGCGAGCAATCGTTCACGGAGCACGAGCAGACTCGGTAACACCGTGAGACACGCGAGGAACGCGAAACCGATGCTTAGCCCCGTCACGAGACCGAACCGGCGAAGCGGCGGCGCGAGTGCCAGCGCGAGGACGCCGAACCCGGTGGCCGTCGTCAACGCACTGCCGAGCAACGCGCCGCCGGTTCCAGTGATCGTCGCGGTAAGAACGTCGGTGATCGACTCCTGACGGGTCCGGGCCGCTTCGTCCGTTTGGCCTCGTTTCGAGGGATCGGCCCCGATCCGCCTCCGCTCTCGCTCTGTGACGAACCGTTCACCGAAGTGGATACTGTAGTCGACACCGAGTCCGATCGCGAGACTCGTAATGACGGCTGTCTCACTGTTGAAGGGAACGTCGAGCAAGGCCATCGCCCCGAGCAGCCACGCCAGCGCAACGACGACCGGAGCAAGCGTCACGGCACCCAGCGAGAGCGACCGGTGTCGCACCCAGTAGAGAACCGTGAGGAAGACGAGAATCACCACGAGCGTCACGGCAAACGCCTGGACCAGCGTCTCGAGCAGGGCGTCCTGGACGACGGCAGTCGTCACGGGCCCACCGGTCGCGATCGCCGTCACCGCTGTGTCGTCTTCGATTTCTCCTGCGAACGTCCGGGTGTCGTCGGCGACCGTCTGTGCGGACACATCGCCGCGGACACTGACGAGCAAGCGGACCGACTCGTACTCTCCGCCTTCCGTCCGCTCGATGACGGTCGCGGCCTCGTCCGGCGCGGCGTCGTAAAGCACGTCGTACAGCCCCTCGAGATCTTCGTCGGGAACGCCGTCGCCGGTCGTCTCTCGCTCTTCGAACGCCGCCGCGACAGTCTCGTTGTCCGCGGCGACGTCCTCGAGGACCGACAGCGGGCCGTCGACGGCGGCCGTCCCGTCAGGCCGGGTGTCGATCGTACTGTTGCCGGCCACGGCCTCGCCGTCGCGTGCGTCCTCGATCGCGGTCAACGTCCCGGAATCGGTCACGTCACCGCGTATCAGTATGTCCGTCTGTGAGTCGGGGTCCTGGAAGTTGTCCCCGAGGTACGCGGCGTCGTCGCTGATGGTGTAAGTACCGGGAGCGAACGGCTCGGGGAAGGACTTGGTCCACTCGGGGGCGTCCTCGGGCAGGAAGTCCGCCTCGTTGAACTCCGTGTCGATACCCGTCGCACCGTAAGCACCGCCGACGGCAAGCAAGACTGCCAGCAGAACGACCACGAGCGGCACCCGACGCGCCAGCACGACACCGCCAGACAACAGGCGGTTGATCGGTCCCGCACTCACACCGAACGCCGACTTCGTTCGGTCTCGGCCGAACCGGTTCTCGAGGATGCCGTCGACTTCGGCCTTGAGCGCGGGAACGAGAACGCCGAACGCGACGAACGTCGCGAGGATGCCGCCGGCGCTGAGGGTCGCGAAGTCCTGAATCGCGGGTAGCGGACTCACGACGTTCGAGAGGAAGCCAATTCCCGTCGAGAACGTAGCTGCGGCGAGCGCGAGGACGACGCCGCTCAGTCCAGCGACCATCCCGGTCCGGACCCCACGAGCGACGCCACCGTCCGTCCGTTCGTCGCCGGCAGCGAGCACACCGGCTCTCGCCTCCCGGTAGCGCATAATTACGTGCAGCGCGTAGTCGATCGAGAGCCCGATCAGCAGGAACGGGACCGCGATCAGCAACTGACTCATCGGGATCTCGAACCAGCCCATCAGCCCAGCGAGCCAGGTCATCACGACCGCGATGCCGCCGAGTCCGAGCAAAACGTCGACGACGTCGCGGTACGTGATCGCGAGGATGCCCAGAACGAGCACGAGCGCGACGGGCGTGATGATGAGGAAACTGTCGCCGACTGCACTCGAGGAGGCGGCGTCGGTGATTCCCTGGCCGAAGACGAAGCCGTCGTCGAATCGCTGGTCGAACAGCGACTCGACCTCGAGTTGTGCCGCATAGGCCGCTTCGGGCTCTTCGTCCTCGCCACTGTCGTCGTCTTGGAAGAGAAACGTGACTCGGGAGGCGGCTTCGACCTCACCGGGTTCGTAGTCGGCTGGGAGAAACGCCACGGGGTCCTCGTCGCCGGCGTCGGAGTCGGGATCGAGCACGTCAGCGAGCAGTTCCTCGAGTTCATCCTCGGAGCGGTCCTCGAGCGCGTCGACCTGTTCTGCGAGCGTCGGTCCGTCGCTCTCCTCGAACTCCTCGCGGTCCTCCTCGAGCGCTTCGAAGTCGTCTTCGAGTTGCTCGAACTCCGCCTCGAGCAATTCGACCGTCGCGCTGGCGTAGACGCCCTCGAGGCGCTCCTGTAGTTCACCGTACTCGTCGACCGCTTCGGGATCGTCGGTCGTCTGCTCGATCGCGAACAGGCCCGATTCGACCTCACGGGCCTGTGCTGCGAGCTGTGCGTACTCGTCGGCTTCCTCGTCGTCGAGGTCGGCCGCCGCGGTCGTCTCCTCCACGACTCCCGTGAACTGCGCCTCGAGTTCGGCGGCACCCTCCTGGTACTCGGAGTCGGTTTCGTTCGTCGTCGCGTGTAGTTCTTCGTACTCGCGTTGAATCTCGCGACTCTCGTTTATTCCCTCCTCGAGTGCGTCGCTTCTGGCCTCGAGTTCGGCCTGGCGTTCGCCGAGTTCCTCCCCGCGTTGTTCGAACTCGTCGATCCGATCCCCCGTGTGGGCTGTGATCCCGACCACGTTCTCGAGGCCGACGAAGCCGTCGTCGCCGACGGTTTCGTTTATCGACTCGTTCTCGAGGGCGTCCTGCTGGAGGGACAACGACTCGAGCAGCGATGTACGGGTAAGGACGTCGCCACCCTCGTCGCGGACGACAATCTGTGTGACGACGGCGTCGTTCGTGGCGTAGTTGGCATCGACGTACTCGAGGGCAGCCTGCGCGTCGGAGTCGGTTTCGAACTCGCCGATGCCGGCGTCTTCGGTCTCGTTGACGACGGCTCCTGCACCGATCCCGGCAGTCACGAGTAGCAAGACGACGACGACGAGTTTGCTTCGGGCAATCAGGCCGTCGGCGTACCACTCTGCGAGATCACCTGGCATGGCTACTCCAGTCGACGCAGTGATCTCGACTGACTGCTCGCAGCCGCTCCATTAGAATACCGGTCGAACACGGACGCTGATAATGGTTTCCCCCAGAACGACGGGTCACGCCGACGCGTCGACTCGCCGGACGAACTGCTCGACGAGGTTCGTGAACGTCTCCGGCCGGTGGAGGGTACAGACGTGACCGACGCCCTCGAGGACGACCACGTCCGCATCGGCGGCCGCGGCGTGGTCCCGCTCGCCACGGCGCATGATCTCGTCGCGTTCGCCGTTGACCACGAGGACGGGGCCATGATAGGCCCGGAGCGTCGCCCGGACGTCACGTCCCGCAAGGTCCGGTCCCGGCGTGCCGAACTCCCGTGGGAAGATCCCCGACTCGAGGATCTCTCGTTCGTGTTCGGGGTCGAGATCGCGGTTGCGAACCCAGCGTTCGCCGAGTCGCTCGACAGCCCGTTCGACCAGGTCGCTGCGAGTCGCCAACCGCGCGACACCGCCCGTAAGTCGCGTCAGGAGGTTCATCCCCCGGACGGGGTTGGCACTGCTCCCGACGATCACGAGACCGTCGACCTTGTTCGGGTATCGGCTCGCGTACTCCGTGATCACGTAGCCGCCGAGCGAGAGGCCGACGAGGATCGCGTTCCCGTCGGCCAGTTCGTCGACGACGTCGTCGAGCACCGTCAGTGCGTACTCGAGTTCGAACGACTCGTCGGCCCGATTGCCGTGTCCCGGGAGGTCGGGGGCGACGACGCGGTAGTCGTCGGCCAATGCGTCCCGCTGTGGCCCCCACATCTTCCGGGTAACCATCGCGCCGTGGACGAAGACGATCGAGCGGGCGTCGGGCGGACCGACGACGTCGACGCCACGAATCTCCGTCGAGACCGCAGTAGGTCGATCCATAGCGCCTCGTCGTATACCGGGCAGTTCCTTAGTGATGTGCCGGCGGGCGAGCAACGAGCACGCGAAACATCTAACACGCTGCACGTTACTACAGGTGAGTATGATCTGTTTTGCGGCCGGCACGTTTGACGGCCCGCGTGACGCCGTCTTCGTAGGGGCCTCGTAGCCCCGCATTTCCCGCCCCGTTTCGACGGATGTATTGTTCCAGACCGAAATTCACCGATCAACGGCCAGTATCAGCTATGGACGACCGAACACCGACGACTCCGCGATCGACGCACCGACAACGCCCGTCACGGGCGGTGAGAGCATGAGCATGGAACAGGAGCGCGAAGAACCGACCCTCGAGGGTGGCTACGACCCCGAAGCGGTCGAGAACCGCTGGCAGGAGGCGTGGGTCGACGAGGACGTCTACGCCTACGAGAGCGATGCCGAACGCGACCCGAACACCGTCTACGCGATCGACACGCCGCCGCCGACGGTGTCGGGGAGTCTGCACATGGGCCATCTCTACGGCCACACGCTGCAGGACTTCGCGGCGCGCTTCCAGCGGATGCACGACGGCGACGTGCTGTTCCCCTTTGGCTACGACGACAACGGGATCGCCTCCGAGCGCCTGACCGAGAAAGAACTAGACATCCGCCACCAGGACTACGAACGCCGCGAGTTCCAGGAACTCTGTCGCGATGTCTGCTCGGAGTACGAGGCCGAGTTCACCGACAAGATGCAGGGGCTTGGCTGTTCGATCGACTGGGACAACACCTACAAGACGATCGAACCGCGCGTCCAGCGGATCTCCCAGCTCTCCTTTATCGACCTCTACGAGAACGACCGCGAGTACCGCAAGAAAGCACCGGCGATCTGGTGTCCCGACTGCGAGACTGCGATCTCGCAGGTCGAGATGGAAGACGACGAACGCGGCTCACACTTCAACGACGTCGCGTTCGAGGTGACGAGTGCCGGCACCGACCGCGACGAGTTCGTCATCTCTACCACGCGCCCCGAACTGATCCCGGCCTGTGTCTCCGTCTTCGTCCATCCGGACGACGACGAGAATCAGGACCTCGTCGGCGAGACCGCTCGCATCCCGATCTTCGGCCACGAGGTGCCGATCATCGCCGACGAGCGCGTCGACATGGAGAAAGGCAGCGGGATCGTCATGTGCTGTACCTTCGGCGACCAGAAGGACATCGAGTGGTACCAGGCCCACGACCTGCCGCTGCGCGTCGCCATCGACGAGTCCGCGACGATGACCGAACTCGCCGGCGACTACGAGGGCATGTCCACCGAGGAGGCCCGCGAGGCCATCGTCGACGACTTAGAGGAGGAAGGCTACCTCCGTGACCGCTGGGAGATCTCCCACACCGTCCAGGTCCACGAACGCTGTGACACGCCCGTCGAGTTCCGCGTCTCCAAGCAGTGGTACGTCGAGATCTTAGATCACAAAGAGGAGTACCTCGAGGCCGGACGGGAGATGGACTGGTACCCCGAGAAGATGTTTACCCGCTACAAACACTGGATCGAGGGCCTCGAGTGGGACTGGCTCATCTCGCGCCAGCGCGACTCGGGGATTCCGTTCCCGGTCTGGTACTGTGCGGACTGCGACCACGAGATCGTCGCTCGGAAGGAGGAGCTCCCGGTCGATCCTCTCTCCGACGAGCCACACGTCGATTCCTGTCCCGAGTGTGGCGGCGACGAGTTCGTCGCCGAAGAGGACGTCTTCGATACGTGGGCGACCTCCTCGCTGACCCCCCTCATCAACGCCGGCTGGGACTGGGACGCCGATGCAGAGACGTTCACCATGGAGAAGCCGGAACTGTACCCGTTCGACCTGCGTCCCCAGGGCCACGATATCATCTCGTTCTGGCTGTTCCACACCGTCGTCAAGTGTTACGAACACACCGGCGAGGTGCCCTTCGACGCGACGATGATCAACGGCCACGTCTTAGACGAAAACCGCGAGAAGATGTCCAAATCGCGGGGCAACGTCGTCGCGCCCGACGAGGTACTCGCGGAGTACCCCGTCGACGCCGTCCGCTTTTGGGCCGCAAGCGCCGCCGTCGGCGACGACTTCCCGTACCAGGAGAAAGACCTCCGGGCCGGCGAGAAACTGCTACGCAAACTCTGGAACGCCTCGAAGCTGGTCGACAACCTCGCGCCGCGTGCTCCCGACGAACCCACAGAGCTCGAGCCGATCGACCGCTGGCTGCTCGCCGAACTCGACGACGCCATCGAGGAGCTCACGGATCAGTTCGAGAACTACGAGTTCGCGAAAGCCCGCGATCGCCTCCGAACGTTCTTCTGGAACACGTTCTGTGACGACTACCTCGAGATTGCGAAAGAACGCGAGGACAACCCGTCGACGCAGTACGCCTTGCGGACGGCTCACCGCACGTTCCTGGAGCTGTGGGCACCGTTCTTACCCCACGTCACCGAGGAGATCTGGCAGTCCGGTTACGCAGCGGACGGCAACCTCGCAGAGACCAGTGTCCACACCCGCGAGTGGCCGCGACCGCAGGGGTACGACGCCGACCTTGCTGCCGGCGAGACCGCGATGGAGGTCATCTCGGCGCTGCGCCGGTACAAGAGCGAGAACCAACTCCCGCTGAACGCCGATCTCGACGCGGTGGCCGTCTACGGCGAAATCGACGGCTTCGCGGACGCCATCGCGAACGTGATGCACGTCGACGCCCTCGAGGTGCTCGACGACCAACCGGAGATCACCACCGAAGTCGCCGCGATCGACCTCGACTACTCGCAGGTCGGGCCACAGTACGGCGAACAAGTCGGCGAGATCGACGCCGGCATCGAGAGCGGCGAGTACGAAATTGACGACGATGAGAACGTGCTTCGAGTTGCTGGCGAGGAACTCGAGGACGATCTGTTCGAGGTCGAACTCGAGCGTACCTACTCCGGCGAGGGAGAGATGATCGAGACGGCGTCGGCGGTCGTCATCGTCGAGTAAGTTAGATCGTGTCGTCCGTGTCGTACTGTTTCGCCATTCGCGTCGCCTCGGCGGCGTACTGTGTTTCCAGTTCGGGATCGTCAATCGAGCCGAGGTTGGATGGCTCGGCTGCGACCGCTGCGGTCGTCTCCCGGGCGTCGGAGCAGGATGTCAGCGCCCGTTCCTTCCGGAAGTACTGGCTTCCGTCGGTCGTCGCGTACGTGAGCACGATCAGGTTCTGCTCGTCGTCCGAGTAGGTGCGTTCGACCAGCCAGACGCGAGTCGTCTCTGCCGTCCCGTTCGTCATAGTTGCCTGTTCGCCACCGCCCGAGATAAATTTAGAGCGGCTAGGGTCAGTTTCTGAGACGGGTTGCTGTAACGATTTACCGGTGCAACCGCAAGATTGAGCGCGGTTGCACCGTCGATGACTTACAGCAATCCGTACGAGACGGTGTCTGGCCGATCAGTTCCGGTGTAACCGCTTCGGGTCGATTGCACCGGAACATCGGGACGGCAACCCAGACGAGCGAGACAGTTTACCGGCACACCTTCCGTCCGTCGCCGACCCCGGCGGTGCCGTCGGGTCGGCTCGCTCGAGTCGGCCGAAAACGAGGTGCCTGTCGCCACTCGGCGAGCGGTCTCGTGACTACAGCAGGAGCGATAGCACGGCGAGCACGAGAAACAGCAACACGAGCCACTTGGCGATGCTCATCGTGAGTCCGGCGACGCCGGTCGCGCCGAGCGCGCCGGCAACGATCGCGATGACGAAAAACAGCAGTGCAAGTTCTAGCATGGACGAGATAAAGTCCACCAGAGGGAAGGAAATTCGGCCTTCATACGCGGCCGGACCGCAAACTCACTCGGGCTACTCGTTTATATGTGACCGATACCCTTTGGGTTCGAACCCGCGCCGACAGATGACCTCTTTTCGACCGACCGTGATCGCGCTGATCTGGTCATCGTCTTCCATGCGGCTGATGACGTCGGCCAGTCGTTCCTCCGACCAGCCAGTCTCTTCCCGGACAGTCTCCTGGTTGACCCGACCGCCGCGGTTGACAAGCAGCCTGAGAACCTTGTCCTCGTCGGGGAGGGCCCGTTCGTCGACGCCGTACTCGATCTCTTCGGCGTAGCTCAACGTCTCGTCTGTTCGCTGTTCGGCGTCCGATTCTTCCGTCGTCGCGGACTCGTCGGCCGACGAATCGTCGGTCGACCCCCCTGACAAGAGAGACGAGAGACGAGTCCAGAGTGAGTTCAGTACCATGGTTGGCTACGTTTCGTTTGCATGAACGGTGACGATAGCGCTGTCACAGACGACGGTTCGACCGTCGATCCGCGAGCACGCAGTTATCTTTCGTTTCGATTTCATCGCACATATATTTGTATCGCATCCAGCGTACCGACAACGTCGATCGATGCCGATACGGCCTCCCGTGCCGAAGGGAATCGGCCCTGCGACGTGCAAGCCGATCGGTGGGACCTGACACGCGATTTCGGGCACAAACGCTACAGATGCGTTCGAACCTGTCGGACGATCCCATCGACATCGAACTCGTCTTCTGCCTTGTCGAAGACTACCTCGTCGCCGACCCGGACGACGAACACACCATCCGTTCCCGTTCGCAGCGTGACTGCCTCGAGTTCCTCACCGAACGTCGACAGGAGGGCATGCTGGACGTCCTGTGCACGCGAGAGGAAGCCACAGGGAACGCAGTACTCGATCTCGACCGTTACCATAGAGAGACTGTTCGTCACCAGGGTACAAATCACCCGGGATCGCCACCGAATTCTGAAAGTCACCCGAGGCGTCAACTGTCTGGTTCGCCGATCCCGATCTTGGCGTGGTACTGCGTGACGAGTTCTGCGAGCAGTTCGTGGTGGTTCGTCGAGTGGGGGGCGGTCAGCGGTGAGACGCTGCTCCGACCTTCGGTGACGGCGCGACGGTCGGTTCCCTCGGGATCGGGGATCGCCTCGGGATCCATCGACTCCCAGACTCGATCCTTGAGACGAATCCGATCGCCGTCGCGTTCGGCGTCCATCTCGTAGCGTTTCGATGGACGAGTGATCTCGATCGGCGCTGGCTCACCGTCTGCGATCGGCACGTTGACGTTGAGGTACGCGGCGTGCTCGAAGACGCCGGCCTCGAGTGCGTGTTCCGCGAGGAACGTCGTTACGCGAGTCGCTTCTGCAAAATCGTCGGCCTCGAGTGTGACATCCTGGAACGAGATGTCGCCGACGGGGACGTACATCGATGTCGCAATCGCAGGCACGTCGAAGAAGGCGGCTTCGACGGCAGCGCTGATCGTTCCAGACCGCCCGAGGACGTACTCGCCGAGGTTCGCTCCCTCGTTACAGCCAGCGACGACCAGGTCCGGCACCGTCTCCGGCGTGAGCGCGGACAGTCCCGCGACGACGCAATCGGCGGGCGTCCCGTCGAGCGCGTAGCCGAGTTCGTGCTCGTAGACGTCGACCTCGTGTGAGATCGAGCGACCACACGCACTCTGGTCGTTCGCAGGAGCGACGACGGTCACGTCAGCGCGCTCGGAGAGCGCGTCGTACAGCGCCCGGATACCGGTGCTGTCGATCCCGTCGTCGTTGGTCAACAGGATCTCGAGGGAGTCGCTCATACCGGATCGTCGGCCGCCGGTGCGAAAAGAACACCGCTTCCACGTCTCTCGACTTCGCCGTCGGTCAGGTGATCCGGTCGACGATCGTCTCTTCGTCGACGACCAGATTGTACGCCTCTTCGTCGCCGTTCCAGAGCGCGAGAATTCGCTCGAACGAGCAGACGTCGCCGTAATCGGCCTCGAACAACGGCCGGTTGAGTGCCGTCTCCGTAGTCACGACGGCGTAGTGATCGATCGACTCGCTGCCGTCGCTGATCTTGAACAGCGGATTCGACCCCGAACGACCGGCGTCGTCTTCGCTCAGCGATCGGCTCAGTTTCGCCGCGACGATGTCGATCCGATTCGTCACGTGGCGATCCATCTCGGCCATCTTCGCCCAGTCTTCGGTCTCGAGCGAGAAATCGATCCGACGCCGGCCGTCGACGCGCAACAGCGAGTAGGAAAACTGGACGTCGACGTTGACGAACTCGCGGTCCGAAACGTCTGCGGCGTCCTCGAGGTTGCGCTGGAACGACGGCACCTCGAGGTCGGGTCGAACGTCGAACGACCAGCCCCGATCGGACGGCCGTTCGTTCGGCCAGAGCCTGACAGCAGGGCTGTAGACGGTAACTTCTTCGTCCGTCCCGTCGTGGCGGCGTTCGTCCTCGACAGCCCGCTCGAGGTCGCGCAACTGGATGCTCGTGTTCCTGTCTGCGGGTGCCATCGCGAGCAGGGTGCCGTCGGGTGCGAGCGTCTCGAGATACGTCTGCAGGACGGCCTCGGGGTCTTCCAGTTCGCTCAGGACGTTACAGGCGAGCACGAGGTCGAAGCCGTCGTCGGCGTCGCTCGGATCGAACGAGTCGTCGGCGACGGAACTGGGGTCGAACGCCTCGGCAGTCTCCCGGTGGACCGTCGTGTGTACGTTCCGGCCCGTCTCCGCGAGCAGTTTCTCGAGGACATCCGCGGCCGCGCTCGGTTCGATCGCGTGGTACTCGAGTAAGGCGTCGTCAGGGAGGTAGTCAGAGAGACCCAGCGCGGGCCCGCCGACGCCGGCCCCGACGTCGAGCACCCGCAGGTTCCGTCCGAGCAACCCGCGCTCGGCCAGATCGTCGAGTGCGTACTGGATCGCCGCGTAATACCCCGGCAGGTGGTAGATCGCATAGCCCGACGCGACGTCCTCGTCGTACTCGACGTGGCGGCCCTCGAGGTAGCGGTCCTTGAACCGACGGATCGTCGACCGTAGCAGGTTCCCTGCGGCGTCTTCGTGCCAGTCGACACCGTAGCGGTCGACCAGCAACTCCTCGAGTGCGTTTCCGTACTCGGCGGGGAACTCGGTGACCGGTCGCTGGTTTGGCCCGACGGGGTCGTCCTCGACGGGAACGAAGCTCCCGTCATCGCGTTCGATCAGTCCGAGGACGGGCGCGTCTTCGCGGAGGTGCTGGCGAACGACCGCGGGATGAGGTGTCCCCTCGACGTACTCGCAGATCTCCTCGGGGTCGATCGGTCGGACGTTCCGCAGGTACTTCGCGTTCGATCGGATCGCCTCACGCTGGTCGCTCATTCGTGATCACCCTCTTGCCATTGGGCCGCTGCGTCTCGGTACAGTCGCTCGAACTCGTCGCCGTCGGCGGCCGCGATTCGACGTGCTGCCTCCGCGACGACGTCCGCACCGTCGAAGGCGTCCTGGATGTCGGCGTAGACTCGCGGCGTCCCCTCGGTCATCTGTTCGGCGAGTGTCTTCATCTGCTCGTAAATCGGCGTTTCGAACCCCCCGGGGATCGATTCCGACTCCGCCGCCAGCGCAAACGCGAGGACGGCTGCGTGGGTCGTCGCCTGGACCGTCTCCATCGCCTTGTCGTGCTCGGCCGCCGTCGTCTCGTGGCGGTCGTTGCCCCCCATCTCGAGGTCCGCGAGCAACGCCTCCGTTACTGGCCCCTCGCGGTCGCGAACGACCGCGATCGAACCGGGAGCACGCTCGGGGGCAAACAACGGGTGGAGACTCACTCGCTCGCGTTCGGGAGCGTGTTCCCGCATCGCCTCGACGGCTGGTTCCATCACGCCCGAAACGTCGACGACCGCTCGCTCGGCACGATCCGCGTGGGCGGCAACCGCGTCGGTGACGTGTGCCATCGGCACCGCGAAACAGACGACGTCGTAGCGATCGTCAGCCTCGAGATCCGTGACATCGGCATCCCCGACGACGTCGGCGGCTTCGACCGCGGCCTCCGGGTCGACGTCGGCGAACGTGACGGGTGCGTCGATAGCCTGCCCGAACCACGTCCCCATCGATCCCGCGCCGACGATCAGTACGTCCATCGGTGAGTCGTACCGCCCGCCGTCGCAAAAGCCGTTCGATCGTTCGGCTCGAGTGAACTACGCTACTCCACTCGCTCGAGCACGATCCGCTCCGCGAACCGTCCCCGTTCCTGGGCTTTCTCGGAGCGGAGTTCTTGGAGGCGCTCCCTCGAGATTCCCTCGTGGGCCCGGATAGCGTGGACGACCTCGAGTACGTCGGCCAGTTCCTCGATGTCTTTGTCCTCCTGAAACTCCGTGACCTCCTCGGCCAGTTTCTCGAGCAGTCGGCGTTCGTACTCGTCGTCCGCGGTGTGGACGATCGGCGTCTCGCCGTCTTCTTCGATGATCCAGGGGATTTCGTCCCGGACGGCACTGTCTAGATGAGAGTTTGAGGAACGAGCAGGTGGTGGCGAGAAGTGCTCATGCAACTCGCCAACCTGCTCAAAGAGACCGTAGACGTAGATTGTGATGAGGTTTGGGAGAACGAGCGC
>JGI2924J29684_1077463_pt1 | contig 17347 bp, 11 predicted proteins | sample BenlonsequencITS_FD_29684 | JGI IMG/M metagenome (IMG submission 29684)
ACCGGAGTGCTGACCCATCCGCTGGATCCGGGCGACTATGTATTGGGCCTTGCTTCGCTGTTCTTCAAGGGCGAACCCGGTGACGGGCTGGTGGGACGCTGCGCCTCGCACTGGGGATGGGTGTTGCGTGATGACTATCCCTGGAACCATCTGGACGAGATCAATCAGCTGTTCGGGTTGCGCGGCCTGTTTTCACCGGACCCTGGCGAGGTCCTGCGGGTCCAGCTGAATCGGCTCAAACTGACCGGACTGTAGCAGGGCGGTCGGGCGCGGTGCCGACTCGAGCGGTCTGTGTCATGCGGATGGTCCGGAATGTGCGCATGGTATCAAAAGTTCATGACCGGGATCGCGCCGCCTGTGATGGATAGTCATGATGTCCTGCTGATGGATGCAAAGATGCATGAGCACCCGCGAGCATCGACAGCGAGTTCGTCAGCCGGTTTCTGGCATGGCGGAACTGGATGTCATTCCGCGACCTCCCTCCGTCAGGTGATGCGGAGTGGAAAAATGCATGGACTTTTTCTTCATCCGTCATGTGCATGGATATCCGTGCCGATATCAAGGTCGTTTGACTTGCTTTGTCGCGAGCCAAACCCATCAGTCGTGATGAATGGCCGGGGGTGGTCATTCCAGTCACGGTGGTCGGTGTCGTCATCGACGCGCATGCGTCACCAGTCCATGGAGGGGGATCATGAACAAGCATCTTGCAAGAATGGTCGTATGGCTGGCACTGCTCTGTCCGGCCATGTCCGCGATGGCCATCACGGCCACCACGACGGACGGATATGCCCGGACCCGTTTTCCCATCGTACTGGTGCCGGGGTCGTTCGGCTTCGACATGCTTCTGGGTTTCATCGACTACTGGAGCGACATACCTCAGCAACTGAGGCAAGGTGGTGCGGAAGTCTATCTGGCCAGGCTCAATCCTCTGGCGGTGAATCCGGCGCGAGGTGAGCAGTTGATCAGCCAGCTGGAGAACCTGCAGGCGGTGTATGGCTACCGTCGCTTCAATCTGTACGCGCACAGCCAGGGCGGTCTGACCGCACGCTATGTGGCGGCCGTGAGACCGGATCTGGTGGCTTCGGTCACGACGCTGAGTGCTCCCAATGGCGGCAGCCTGTTCGCCGACGGCAATACGGTGCTGGCACCCCCTGGTTCCTTGCAAAGAAGAATTCTTGCGGCGATTTCGGACCTGGGGGGCGAACTGATTTCCATCGCCTCGGGGCAGGGCCTGCAGACGGAGGACTGGCTGGCGGTGAATGCCTCGATGACTACGGCGGCGATGACCCGCTTCAATGCGCTCTATCCTGCCGGTGCACCGGGCCGTCCTTGCGGCGGTGGTCCCGAGGTGGGGGCCAATGGCGTACGTTACTATTCATTGGGGGGAACCGCGGTGCTGACCAATCCACTGGACCCGTCGGATGATGGTATGGTGCTGACCAGCCTGTTTTTCGGGTCGGTGCGCAATGATGGCCTGGTGGGGAAGTGCGCCAGTCATTGGGGCGAGGTATTGCGTGATGACTATCCCTGGAACCACCTGGATGCGGTCAACCAGATCTTTGGCCTGCGGGCCCTGTTCTCGCCGGATCCGGGTGAAGTGTACCGGGCCCAGGCCAATCGTCTGAAGCAGTCCGGCTTGTAGACAATGGTCGTGGGCAGGCCTTGCCGAAGCCGGGGGCGGCATGGCAGGTGCCGGAACGAGCCGGTCGGCGAGGACATGCGGAGGATGCCGCGATGAATCGATGGACGTATGGGCTGGGAGGGGGGCTGATCCTTGCCGGCGCGGGCGCAGTGATCGCATGGCGAGTGGCCGCGCCCATGGCCTCGCCACCTCCGATGGCGGCAGGGGATGAAGGGCCGGCGCGACCCGGACCGGCATTCACCGTGGCCGGCACCGCTTCCGGTCGGCGTCGATGGACGGCTGAACGCGAGCGTACCGAAAGCTCGCTGCGGGGCACAAGGGTCGACGGCGAGGTGGTCGTGGGGGTGGATGGGCAGCTCAAGCCCGATATCGGCTTGCGCCATCTGTTCGACTACCATCTGGCCTTGATCGGCGAGGCTTCGCTGGCCGAGATCCGCGCTCTGTTGCAGCAGGAACTGCAACGACGGGGGCTGACGGCTTCCGTGGCAGCGGCTGTCATGGCCGATTTCGATCGCTATGTGCGGCTGCAACAGGCAAGTGCCAGCCTGACTTCAGCCGCGGGCCTCAGCTTGCCGGAACAGCTGCAGAGCTTGCATCGGCTGCGACGGCAGGTGCTGGGAGACAGCCTGGCGCAGGCGTTCTACGGAGGGGATCAGGCACGCGAGGACGCGGAGCTTGCGCAACTGTCGATCGCGGCCGATCCGCTCCTTTCGGTCTCGGAAAAGCGGCAGCAACTGGAGGCATGGCAGGAGCGCGCGCAGGTCACTGACGAGGTTCGTCGGGAGCAGGAATCGGCGGTCACGGCCGAGCGGATGACGGCTGAACTGGATCGGCAGCAGGTGGATCCGGAGACCCGTCATGCCCTCAGGGCACAAGTCTGGGGCGATGCCGCTGCCGATCGTCTGGCGGATCTGGACCAGCGGCGACAGCAATGGAGGCAGCGAGTGGAACTGTATCGTCAGGCCAGCCATTCGATCGAGGCTGACCCGGCCTTGTCGTCCATGCAGCGGCAGGCCGCGCTTCGAGATCTGCAGCAGGCCGGTTTCAGCCCGCAGGAACGCTTGCGGCTGCAGGCCGTGCTGACGTCCGCCGCCGCACCCGATGGCGGCGGACACATCGATCAGTGACCGCCGCCACCGGAGCCACCGGTGAAGGGCGGTCTGGTGAACCAGATGGTAACCATGGCCAGGCCGAACATCAGTCCGAAGCACCAGAACACGTCGTTGGAGGCAAGGGTTGCGGCCTGGGCGTTGACGATCTTGTTCAGTGAGGCATAGGCGGCAGGGCCTTGCAGTCCGGCTTGGCCAAAACCGTTTAGATAGGCCTGGGTCGCCGTGGCGCCATCCTGGGTATGCTGGACCAGCATGGCATGATGGAAGGTGGTGCGATGTTCGTACATGGTGGTGCTGACCGCGGTGGCCACACTGCCGGCCAGGGTGCGCAGGAAGTTGGAAAGGCCGGATGCGCTGGCGATCTCCTCGTCCGGCAGTCCCGAGAGAATGATCTGGTTGACCGGCACGAAGAACAGGGCAATGCCGGCCCCCATCACCAACCGCGGTATCGCCACCTGGGCATAGCCGACACTGGTGTCCTGACTGGCCATCCAGAATGAGCAGGCGGCAAAGATCGCGAAGCCGATCGAGTTGAGCACCCGCAGATCGAAGTGGCGCTGGGTGGCTCCGACCAGGGGCGACATGATGATCGCCAGCAGACCGATGGGTGCTACCGCAAAGCCGGCCCAGGTGGCGTTGTAACCCATCACCTGCTGCAGCCATGTCGGCAGCACCACGGTGCCGCCGAAAAAGGCGAACATACCCACTGAAAGGCACAGCACGCCGATGCCGAAGTTCCTCCGCCCCAGCAGGCGCAGATTCACCACCGGATGCTTGTGCATCAGCTCCCAGGCTACCAGGAAGGTCAGACAGACCAGGGCGACCACGCCCAGCACGATGATCAGCTTCGAGGCGAACCAGTCGTAGTCGTTGCCCTTGTCCAGCATGAACTGAAGGCTGCCGACGCCGACGGCCAGCAGGAACAGGCCGATGCCGTCCAGCGGGATCTTGGCCGTGCGGGTTTCACGCTTGCGCAGCAATATCCAGGTGACGGCCAGGGCGAACAGTCCGATCGGGATATTGATGAAGAAGATCCAGGCCCAGCTGTAGTTGTCGGTGATCCAGCCGCCCATGATCGGTCCGAACACCGGTGCAACGACGACCATCATCGCCCAGAGTGCCAATGCCAGCGGCCGTTTGTCCGGTGGATAGTTGTTCAGCAGGATCGACTGCGACAGGGGCACCATCGGCCCGGAAACCGCACCTTGCAGCAGGCGGAACACGATCAGCATGGTCATGCTGTTGGCCAGGCCGCACAGCACCGAGAACACCACGAACAAGGCCACCGACACGGCGAAGGTCTTCACTTCGCCGAAGCGCCGCGAAATCCAGCCGGTGAGCGGCTGCACAATCGCACTGGCCATCGAATAGGCGCTGATCGCCATCGTTCCCTCGGTGTTGCTGACGCCGAGATTGCCGGCAATGGTCCGCACCGAGACATTGACGATGGAGATGTCCAGCACCTCCATGAAGGTGGCCAGGGCGACCCCTGCAGTCAGGGCGACCAGCGCCCCGCCGGTAAGCGGGGCGCGGGCCACTGGTGCGCCGATAGCGGACTGGGCCATGGCCTGTCAGTTCCCCGTCACCGGGGCCGCATTGGCCTGGATGATGGCATCGGCGGCCTGGTCGGCATGCTGCAGCTCGTGCTGGTACACGTCGGTGCTCAGCAGTGGCTTGGCCCGCGGTACGGTGGCCAGCACCTTGCCCTCGGTATCGTGGGTATCGATGGTGGTATAGGTCGACAGGCCGATCCGTAGCGGATGCTTGGCCAGTTCGTCGGCATCCAGCTCGACGCGCACCGGCAGGCGCTGCACGACCTTGATCCAGTTGCCGGTGGCGTTCTCGGCCGGCAGCAGGGCGAAGGCGGCACCGGTGCCGGCATCCAGACCGGCGACCTTGCCGTGGAAGACCTGGTCACCGTACTGATCGGTGGTGATCTTCACCGGCTGGCCGATGCGGATGTTTTTCAGCTGGGTTTCCTTGAAGTTGGCATCGATCCACAGATCGCGCAGCGGTACCACGGTCAGCAGGGTCTGGCCGGCCTGAACCCGCTGACCCACCTGGACCTGGCGACGGGCGGCATAGCCGTCGATCGGCGAGATGATGGCATCATTGAAGTGATTGACCCAGGCGCTCAGGAACTGGGCGCGGGCCTGGATCACCGAGGGGAAGTCGGTGATCTTGCTGCCGTTGACCTGGGCACGGGCGGCGGCGGCACTGTATTCGGCCTGGGCCAAGGCGGCACGGGCGGCATCGACGGCGCGGCGGCCATTGTCCACGTCTTCGCGCGAAACGGCATGCTCGGCCAGCAGCGGATGGCGGCGCTGGTACTCGCTGAGGCGCTGCTGGTACTCGGCACGACGCTGCGCCACGGCCGCATCGGCCTGGCGGGCCTGTTCGATCTGCTGGCTGGCATTGCGCACGGCCTGGCCCAGCTGGCCTTCGGCATTGAGCAGGCTGATCTTCGCATCGACCGGATCCAGCCGCACCAGTACCTGGCCGGCCACGACGCGGTCGGTGTCTTCGACCCCCACTTCGACGACCGTGCCGTTGGTGCGCGAGGAGATTGTTACCATGTCGCCATTCACATAGGCGTCGTCGGTGGTCTCGTGCACGCTCAGCACGAAGAGGTAATACAGGTACCAGGCCAGACCGGCCAGAATAAAGATCAGGGCAATGACCAGCAGCACGCCGCGCTTTTTGCCCTTGCCTTTTTCAGTGGGTTCGGGGGTCTTGGCTTCGGGGCCGGCGCTGACCGGCTCCGCATCCTTGGCCGCCGGGGAACTCGCCGCTTTCGTCGGGGGCTCGGTTTCGCTCGCGTCGGGTGACTGCTGCTGGTACAGATATTTGTACTTGTATTCGTATTTGTACGGGGCGGTCGAGCCTTCGGCCGCTGCGCCCGTCCCGGGATTGTCGCGCTCGTTCATCAATGGGCGTCCTGATTCGAATGGGCTGGAAGGGCGGGCAGGGTCGTGGCGTGGTAACCGCCGCCCAAGGCATGGATCAGACCCAGCTGGCTGTCCAGCAGCTGGCCGTGCAATTGCAGCTCGGCGTCCTGCAGCTGCTGGATCTGCAGCTGGTTGTCCAGCAGAGGGCGCTGATTGGCAATGCCCTGATGGAACATGCGATCCAGACGCCGCCCACTGTGGGCAATGGCCTCGATCCGGGCTTGCTGCTGAAGCTGTTCGGCCTGCTGCTGCTGCATGCCGAGCACGCGCTGGGCGACATCATGCGCGGCCTGGACCACGGTGTTGTTGTAGTCGGCGACGGCGCTGTCCAGCGCGGCCTGGCTGCCGGCAAACGCGGCTTTGAGGCGTCCGCTTTCAAAGATGGGCAGGGTGATCGAAGGGCCGATGCCGCCGAAGGGACCATGCAGGCGCAGGCCCGAGCCGAAAGATGGATCCGAGCTCAGATAAGCGCCCAGAGCCGACAGGCTGACATCCGGATAAAAGGCGGCGCGGGCCTGATCGATCTGACGCGAGGAGGCTTCGATCTGCCAGCGGGCGGCGGCGATATCCGGGCGTCGAGCGATCAGACCGATGCGGGCATCGGCCGGCAGTCGGGTGTCCGGCTCGGGCAGGGGGCGTGGTTGCAGCCAGTCCAGCTGGGCCGGATCCACGCCCAGAATTGCGGCCAGTGCGACCAGGTCCAGCCGGGCCTGGCCATCGATACCGGCGCTGGCCTGACGCAGCTGGGCCAGCTGGGCGGTGCTGGTATCGATGTCGCGCGGATCGGCGATGCCGGCATTGACCCGCGACTGTGCCAGTTGCAGCAGGTGGGAGGCCAGTTGCTCACTTTGACGTGAGAGTGCCAGCCGACTCTGCTGGGTCTGCCAATCGTAATAACTGCTGGCGATCTGATACTGCAGGGCATTGGCGGTGACAGCCTGTTCGGCTTCGGCGGCACGGGTCAGGCCGACCGCCTGGGCCACGGCGGCCTTCTGCTTGCCCCACAGGTCCAGATCCCAGCGTGCGGTCAGACCGACGATGCCGCCGGCGCTGGTGCTGGCGTTGCTGTAGGAGTCACGCCCCAGGCTGGCCGGCAGGCCGTCGACGCGATTGCGGCCGTAGCCGATGCCGCCACCCATGGCGGCACCGACCGTGGGTCCGAGCTTGGCCCGTTCGCTGTCGACCTGGCGGGCGGCGCTGTGATAGCGCGCCAGCGCCTGATCCAGGGTGGTGGCATGGCCTTGGGCCATCTGCATCAAGCGGTCCAGCTGGGGATCCCGGTACTGTTTCCACCATTGGGCTTGCGGCCACCCGGCTTGACCGGTCGGCAGGCCGGCCAGCGGTACTTGTTCACGCGGGGTGAACGTCGGTGGACGGATGCTGGGCGCACAGGCCGTCAGCAGCAGGCCTGCGAGCAGGGTCACTGCCAAGCCGCCGTGGCGGCGTGCGCGAGCACCCCGACGTGAGTCTTCAGTCAAGCCTGTTTGCATATGCGTCCATGGTGGGTCGGACCCTGCGAGGGTGCAGTGCTGAAGTGTAACCCAAATTACGGTTTTGCCTAGGGGATGCTAGAATGCGGTTCGAGCCACCCGACGAGAGCGCCTGATTCCGGCAGCCATGAGCAGTGATGAACCCTTGAACAGCCCGGATACGACCGAGGAAGGCTGTCCGCCCCGCAGCAGGCGCGGTGAAAGGCGGCGACAGGCGCTGTTGCAGGCGGCCCGCCGATTGTTCACCGGTCAGGGTTACGAAGCGACCTCGCTGCAGCAGATCGTGAAAGAAGGCGGCGGCTCGCTCAGCACGGCCTACCAGCTGTTCGGCAGCAAGGCCGGCATTTTTCGCGCGGTGATCCTGGAGATGGCCATTCATATCCGCGAGCAGGCCTTGTCGCAGAGTCTGCTGGAGCAGCCGCCGGCCGAGGCCTTGCCGCGCATCGCCGAGCAGTTGCTGGCCTTCAGTGTCGATGCCGAGGTGCTGGCGATCCGGCGTCAGCTGATTGCCGAAAGCCATGCCATGCCCGAACTGGCCGCCGAGCTGCATGCCTGGTTCGAGGAACATCTGTATCAGCCGATACAGGCCTATTTCCGCCGATGGAGCCATCGATGCGATTTTGTCGTGGCCGATCCCGAGCAGCTGGCCTCGCTGTTCATGCAGATGTGCTGCAGCTGGCATATGCATCATCTGCTGCTGGGCGTGGGCGACCGGCCGGAGCCGGCCGAACTCGCCCGGGTGGCCAGAGCGGGCGTGGAACTGTGTTTTTCCACCGCCCGTGAACGGGCCGTTGTCGGCCCCGGTCAGGGGGCCAGCTGCAGCTGATAATCAGCCAGGCCGTTGGCCTGCTGTCCGATCTGCTTCACCTTGGGACCCTTGCCTGCATTCTCCAGATCCGCCTGGCCAGGAGCACTGGCAAACAGCACCGGACCGGCGGTCCTTATCGGTACAAAGTGCCATGACGGGGCCGGCAGATCAGCCGTTTTCAGCTGTGGATGGGCGCGCAGCCAGTCAGCGAGGATCTCGCGGTTGCCATCGGGTGCCGAAAACACGATCGCTGCGGCATCCACGCCGGGGATGTGCCCGCCGCCGCTGGCCCGGTAATTGTTGGTGGCCACCACAAAGAACTGCTGCGGATCCACCGGCTGGCCCCGGTAGCGCAGATCGACGATGCGCTGACCCACCGGCTGGCCGAGGTCGATGCGGTAGCTGAGATCACCTTGCAGCTGGTCGAAATTGAAGCCAGGCCAGGCCGGGTTCAGCAGCGGCTGGGGCCCGGTCTTTGCGGGGTCGATGCGGTTGAAGTGCTGGGCGCCGGTTTCCAGCCATTGCTTCAGTGTCGCACCGCTGACCTTGACTGCCGCCAGGGTATTGGGGAAGAAATACAGATCGGCCGCGCTGCGCAGGGTCAGCGGTCCGGCGGCGACATCGGTGAAGTCACCGGGGCCCCCGAAGCCGGTGCGAAAGGCCGCGGCTGCCGACAGAATCGGCAGGCCGGCCAGATCGGGACGCACCCGCGGCAGCGTCTTGCGCAGATAGTCCAGCTGGGCGGCATTGACCACGGCCACCGCGTTGCTCTGGCCCAGATCGGCGAAATAGCTGGTCATCCGGATCCGGCTGGAACCGATGGGGGTATTCACATAGGCCATGGCCCCCTGGTGGACCTTGGCGATCAAGGGTGCGACCCATGGCGCGCCGGCGACGCAATGGCCGGCCTGCGGGCAGATCGGCTCGAGCTTGACCCGGGTCCGGTCACGCTGCACCTGCCAGTGGTCGTTCTGCCATTGCAGTTGCAGCTCGATCACGCCCAGATCCTTGCCGAAGAAATCCGCCATCACCGCCGGCACGCCGGCGACCCGGCCATGGATGTTGTCGACCTGATCGATGCCGGCAAAATGCGGGCCGGGGAACTCGGCATGCTGATGGCCCAGCAGCAGTGCATCAAAGCCCGGCACCTTGGCCAGCGGCAGGGCGCCGTTTTCCATGTCCGGATGGTAGGCCTCGCCATCCAGCCCACCGTGGACCAGACCGATCACCAGATCGGGATGCTGCGCCTTGATCGCCGGCAGATAGCGCTTTGCGGTTTCCACCAGACCCTGGACCTGGACCTTGCCGGTCAGGTTCTTGTGGTCCCACTGCATGATCGGCGGCGGCGTGAAGCCGATGATGGCGACGCGCAGCGGAACGCGGCGCATGCGGCCGTCCGGCTGGCGGACCTGGATCTCGTGGCGCACGATGGTCCACGGCTTGAATACTGGTTGGCCGGTCTGCAGGCTGGTCAGATTGGCCAGCACCAGCGGCATGGTCGGACCATGGCAGTGCTCGACGGGGACACCGCTGACCTGCATCGGGGTGCCGCTGACCTTGGACAGGAAGGGCAGGCCGTAATTGAATTCATGGTTGCCGATGGTGCCGCCGTCGTAGTGCAGACGGTCCATGACCTGATAGATCGCCAGTTCATGCTTGCAGTCCGGCGGCTGGATCAGAGCCTGGTAGTCGGCCAGTACCGTGCCCTGGATGGTGTCGCCGGCATCGAACAGCAAGGTGTTGTGATACTGCCGCCGTGCCTGGGCGATCAGGCTGGCAACCCGCTCCAGCCCGACGCTGGCATCGTCATGCTGCTTGTAGTAATCGTAGCTCAGTACATTGGAATGCAGATCCGTGGTTTCCAGAATCGCGACCTGGGCCGAACTTCCGGCCGGCAGCGCCTCCGTGGCGGCGGATGCCGAAGCGGCGGACAGCAAGGTTGCCAGGCAGGTGGCGGACAGCAGCGAGAGACGGGGAAGCAGGGCCATGACAGAGAAACCGGAAACGGGGCCATGACGCTAGCAGATTCGTGCCGACATGACGATGACAGCGGCCTCGGCCGGACGCCGACAGAGTGCCGGCTTAGGGTCAGGGTTGACCGCCGATCCAGGTTTCCACCACGTGCAGTTCGTCATCGAGCACCGCGAAATCGGCCCGGTAGCCGGCAGCGATCCGGCCGTGGCTGCGGCTCAGGCCCAGCCATCGGGCCGGATACTCGCTGGCCATCCGCGAGGCTTCAGCCAGCGGCAGGCCCAGCCAACGCACCGTATTCCGTACCGCGGAGGCCATGTCCAGGGCCGAGCCAGCCAGGGTGCCATTCTCGTTCTGGCAGATGCCGTCACGGGCGGTGATGGTCTGGCCGTTGAGCTTGAAGCTGGGCTGATCCGAGCCTACGGGCGGCATCGCATCGGTGACCAGCACCATCTTGCCACGCGGCTTGGCGGCGATGGCGACGCGCAGGCTGGCCGGAGCGACATGATGACCGTCCACGATGATGCCGCACCAGCTGTCGGGATCATCCAGAGCCGCGCCGACCACGCCCGGCTCGCGACTGTTGAGCGGTGTCATGGCATTGAACAGGTGGGTGAAGCCGACGATGCCTGCATCCAGCGCGGCGCGGATGGTGGCATGATCCGCGGCGGTATGTCCGGCGGCGAGAATCACGCCGGACCCGGCCAGGTGGGCAATCGCGTCAAGACCGACGCGCTCCGGTGCGAGGGTCAGCATGGTTACGCCACGGTGAGCCTTGGCCAGCAGCGCGTAATCCCTGGCGTCCGGCAGCCGGAACAGTTCGGCATTGTGGATGCCGCGACGCTGGGTCGCCAGGAACGGGCCTTCCAGATGAATCCCGAGGATGCCGGGAACTCCTGCGGCGATGGCTTCGTCCACGGCGGCGATGGCGACTTCCATCGTGGCCTGGGTATCGGTGATCAAGGTCGGCAGCATGGCGGTGGTGCCAAACCGTCGATGGGCCCGGGCGATGCCGCGCAAGGTTTCCGGATCAGGGTTGTCGTTGAACAGCAGGCCACCGCCACCATTGACCTGGACGTCGATAAAGCCCGGCAGCAACAGTCGACCTTGCAGGTCATGGCGGGCCAGGTCCCGGATCTCGGGGGCTTCTTCGTCGAAGATGCCGACGATGCGTTCGCCTTCGATCACGACGGCCAGTCCTTCACGCGGACCGTGATGGCCCATCACTCGACCATGGACCAGGGCTAGACGATGCATTGCAGGGACTCCGTGACGTGGCGCAGAGGCGGCGGGAGACGAGGATTGTATCCTCTCGCCATCGAAAGGCCGTGGATGGCCATGATGATATCCCCACTGGCGGAGACAAAAGCGGTTTCAGCCGGTCCGCCGTCGGCGGGGGACCTCAGCCTGTCTCGGAATCGTCACTTGCCTGGTCCAAGGTGCGAGTCTGGGGCCTGCACGATGCAGGCCATGAGCGGGTCGCGCGCCGAGGAGCTGGCCCATGGAGTTGCGCATGACGAGATCCGGATTCGGCGGCCTGGCACCCTGGTCCCGCCTGGCGCGCCGTACAGGCTGGTATACCGGCTGGCTGCTGGCGGCGGCATGGCCGGTCGGCAGCTTGCTGGCGGATGAGCCGATACCCGTGCATGCCCGTGCGGCCAAGGTGTTGCTGCTGGCCCATCGGGGAGCCAGCGCCCTGCGTCCCGAACACACGCTGGCGGCCTATGCCCTGGCCATTGCCGATGGCGCCGACTATGTCGAGCCTGATCTGGTTTCCACGCGCGACGGTTTTCTGGTGGCCCGCCACGAGAACAATATCACCGAGACCACCGATGTCGCGCGGCATCCCGAGTTTGCCGCGCGACGGACCACCAAGCGGATCGATGGGCAATCGGTCACCGGCTGGTTCACCGAGGACTTCACGCTGGCCGAGCTCAAGACCCTGCGCGCTCGTGAACGCCTGCCGGCACTGCGCGGCACTCGATATGACGGCCAGTTCCAGATTCCGACCTTCGACGAGATCATCGATTTCGTGGCGGCCGAGTCCAGTACCCGTGGCCGGGTGATCGGCATCATCCCCGAGATCAAGCATTCCACCTGGTTCCGTCAGCTGGGTCTGCCCATGGAAGACAAGGTATTGCGGACGTTGCAGGACCATGCCTATACGCGCATCGCACCGATCGAGATCCAGTCCTTCGAGATCGGCAACCTTAAATATCTGCATGCGCGGCTGAGGAATCTGCCCCTGCATGTGCGACTGTTGCAGTTGCTGGGCGAATCCGGCGAACGGCCGGGTGATGTGCTTGCTGCCGGCGGCCATCTGACCTATGCGGAGATGGAGCGGCCGGCCGGCCTGGCCGAGATCGCCCGCTATGCCGATGCCATCGGCCCCGCCACCCGGCAGATCATTCCCTTGCGCGACGATGGCCGGCTGGGCAGGCCGACCTCACTGGTGGCCGATGCCCATCGCGCAGGGCTGGACGTGCATGTCTATACCTTCCGGCCTGAGAATGTCTTTCTTGCACGAAACTTCTGGCAAGGCACATCGCCGCAGGCCCGCTCTCCACAGGGATCGATTGCCGAGATCCGGCGTTATCTGGCCACCGGGATTGACGGTTTCTTCACGGATGATCCAGCCCTGGGGCGTGTCGCACTGGATGAGTACGGACACTGATCGTCTGCTGATCGCGGACTCGGAGCTTGGATTCTGTGAATGGGACCACATTCTCAGTTGTGGCGGCAGCGTATGCTGACCGCACGGTCTGCCCCGCGGCTGCCTCGGCAGCTGCCCGGTCCCTCGCTTTCCTCGTTGCAACAGGAGATGACACCATGACGAAGCATGACGATCTTGCCCAGCGCCGACAGGCTCCGCTGACCACCCCGACCGATCTGGGCGAGGAGGCGCGCGCCGAGCTGGCAGGCGGGCTGCGGATTCTGCTGGCGGATGTATTCGCCCTGTATCTGAAGACCAAGAACTTCCACTGGCATGTCAGTGGCCCTCATTTCCGCGACTACCATCTGCTGCTGGACGAACAGTCCGACGAGCTGTTCGCGATCACCGATCCGATTGCCGAACGGGCCCGCAAACTGGGCGGTACGGCGCTGCGCTCGATCGGCCAGATCGCCAGGCTGCAGCGACTCTCCGACAATGATGCCGACTTTGTCGATGCCAAGGACATGCTGGCTGAATTGCGTCAGGACAACCAGGCGCTGGTGGTATCACTGCGGCAATTGCATGAACTGTGTGACGAGAAGGGCGATGTAGCGACCGCCAGCCTGATCGAAAACTGGATCGACGAGGCCGAGCGGCGCGTGTGGTTTCTGTTCGAATCCACTCGCTGACGGCACGTCGGCTCATTGCATGAAAAAGGGCGCTTCGGCGCCCTTTTTCATGCATATCAATCAAGCTCTCATGAGCTTTCGCATTTTCCTGGTGCCATCAAGACCGATATTTGATAGGTCATGCATAGATGCTTATGAACAAAAGCTGCCATGGACGGATTTTCCAGTGATGAGTCGACGGTTCCTGGCGGGCATGGACGTGCGCCAGAAGATGCTGCTGCGGATCTGGGCTTGATATTGCGCGGGCTGTGCGTCGGATGTCATGTCGCTGTCATCGAAGTTGAATATTGGATGTCTAGATTGGCATCGGATTCCCCGATGCCTTCCGGACTTACGATCTATGTCTTGCAACCGTTTCGGTTCAGCACCCCGTCTGCTCGCGATTTCCTGTGGCCTTGCCCTGACGATGGCGGCTTTGCCTGCTGCTGCCAATGAAGCTGCGCCCGACCCGTCTCCCGTGCCGGTGGCTCACAAGCCCAAGACCACCAATCTGGAGGCGGTGACGGTGGTATCGCGAGGCGAAACCCGCCAGGTGCAGTCGATCAGCAGCGTCGATCTCAAGCAGGCCGTGCCGGGGACCAGTGCGCTGAAAATTCTGGGCGAGCTGCCCGGGGTGCAGTTCCAGTCGTCCGATCCCTTCGGTGCCTACGAGTGGTCGACCCAGATTACCTTGCACGGTTTCGATCAGAGTCGGCTGGGCTTTACGCTGGATGGCATTCCGCTGGGCAATATGAGCTATTCGGTGACCAATGGCATGCAGGTGAGTCGTGCCATCTCTACCGAGAACATCGCCTCGGTAGAGCTGGCCCAGGGGGCGGGTGCCTTGGGCACCGCATCCAACTCCAATCTCGGCGGTACCATCCAGTATTACTCGGCGGATCCCGACGAGAAGGCCGGCGTCCGCTTCAATCAGATGGTCGGTTCCGACTCCGCGGCCCGCAGCTACGTGCGCCTGGATACGGGCGACCACCATGGTTTTTCCATGTATGTGTCCTACACCGGATCGGATACCGACAAGTGGAAAGGTTATGGCGCCCAGAAATATCAGCAGGTCAATCTGAAGGCCTTGTATCAATGGGGCGACGGCAACCGGATCAGTCTGTTTGCAGATGAATCCGATCGCCATGAACACGATTACATGGATCTGTCCAAGACCAGTGCCAAGGCGCTGGGCTACAATTACGATTATCTGCAGCCGAACTGGAAGGCGGCCTTGCAGATGGCCAATGCCTACCACAACACGGGTGCCTATGGCGGCGTGGCCAATGGATATCCCGGTTCGATGTCGGGCCTGCCCGCGGATTACGACTGGCTCGATGCCTCGTATTATTCCGGTGGCGGTATCCGTCGGGACTATCTGACCGGCCTCAATGGCCAGTTCACCCTCAGTGACCATTCCACGCTGGAAGCCACCGTTTACGATCAGACCAGCAAGGGCGAAGGCCAGTGGACCACGCCGTACGTGAGCTCGCCGGCCTCGGGGCTGCCGGTCTCGATGCGGACCACCGATTATGCGCTGGACCGCCTGGGCGGCACCGCCGACTGGAAGTACACCGTCGGCAACAACGACATCGTGGTCGGGCTGTGGCTGGAACAGGCGCAGAACACCACCGAGCGCAACTACTTCAATCTCTACGGACCCTTCAGCAACCTGTTCGATTTCTATTCCCGCGACACCCCGTTCCGGCGTGACTTCCTGCAGAAATACACGATGCAGACCGGGATGGCCTATGCCCAGGACACGCTGCACTTCCTGGATGATCGCCTGACCGTGAATGTAGGCACCAAGGCCTTGTATGCCAACACCAAGGCCCAGTCACTGGTGGCTACCAGCTCCTATGCCCAGGGCCAGATCGCTGCGCACAGCGGCTTTCTGCCCCAGGTCGGTGTCGACTACAAGATCGATCAGCATCAGGACATCTACGCCTCCTACAGCAAGAACATTGATGCCTATGGCATGCTGCCGTTCTCGACTTCGCAGTCGGCCTTTGACAGCAGCAAGTCGACGCTGAAGCCGGAGTCCTCGCAGACCTACGAGCTGGGTTATCGGGTGCAGACCGGGCAGTTCGAGGCTTCGGCCGATCTGTACTACACCCACTTTGCCAATCGACTTCTGGCCACCACGCCATGCTCGGCCATCCAGACGTGCGCATCGGTGCTCAGCAATGTCGGCGGAGTCAAGAGCAAGGGCGCCGACGTGGCCGTGGTCTGGCATCCCAACCGCCATGTCCGCTGGTTGAATTCGGTTTCCTGGAACAACTCCAAGTACCAGAACGACTATCTCAATGGCGGGTTGGTGGAAACCCGTGGAAAGTATGTGGTCGGCATTCCCAGCTGGATGTACTCCTCCACCTTGAACCTCCGCTTCGGCCACTTGAGCTTTGATGTCGACGGAAAATATACCGGTCGTCGCTATATTACCTATACCAATGATTCCTCGGTCGGCGGCTATTGGCTGTTCAATGCCGGCGTCAATTATGATTTCGGCCGCGTGATCCGCGATGTGGAAGATATCAGCGTCGGCTTCAACGTCTACAATCTCGGCAATCAGCGTTATTTCGCCAGTGTCGGCACCAGCGGCTGGGTGGCAAGCGATCCCAATGGCTATTGGCAGACGCTGCAGGTCGGTGCACCGCGACAGTTCTTCTTCAATGTCAATGTGAAGATATGAATCGGCGGTAAAACCCGATATCGACGGCCGCCGGCCTTGTCTGGCGGCCGTTTTTGTGTCTGATGACTGGATGTGGATATCGATCCGAACGGATTCCTGAGGCACCAGATCCCGGGTCCGCACTGCCTGCTGTCGACCATTCCCGGACCTCAGGTGATGGCGGAGCGGTCCTGTTCCGATGCCGGGTGGCCTATCCATGCTTTCGTTGCGTCATCGGTGCCGGAACGGCACTGCCTGGTTGCAGCGCAACTAGGCAGTGAAGGTCATCACGGTTAAAGTGGAAAAAGCATCATCCGCGGCTTGGACGGCGAAGAAGTCGGGCCCGGCCGGTGGCGGTTTGATCAGAGTGCTCGCTGTCAGCCTTCCGGCGACAGCGCGGCAATGACACTGGCGGAGCGGGTCGGGTGATTCAGGCAGCACAAAGTCGTGCACGGACGCATGGCTGCAGTCGACGAGGTCGGCCGAAGCGCGAGGGCGCGCCGGCCGGCCATCCTCGGCCGCCGCACGTACGGAACAGACGGCAGGGAACAGAAGCATGACAAAAACAGCGAAGATCTGGCGACGCAAGTCGGTAGCGCAATTGCAGGCCGACGCCGCCAGCCCCGGGGGCTTTCGGCGGGTATTGGGCCTGTGGCAGCTGACCGCGATCGGCGTTGGCGGCATCATCGGGGTCGGCATCTTCGTGCTGGCAGGCCAGCAGGCGGCGACCAATGCGGGGCCCGCCGTGGCGCTGAGCTTTCTGCTGGCAGGGCTAGGCAGCGCCTGTGCGGCGCTTTGCTATGCGGAGTTCGCCGGCATGATTCCGGTCACCGGCAGTGCCTACACCTATGGCTATGCCGTGCTCGGCGAGCTGGTCGCCTGGATCATCGGCTGGGATTTGTTGCTGGAATACGCGCTGGTCGTTGCCGTGGTGGCGATCGGCTGGTCCGGCTATGTGCAGGTGCTGCTGGCTTCGGTGGGCATCGAGCTGCCGATCTGGGCCCGGCGCAGCATGAGTGACGCCACCATGCACTATTACCTGCATCAGTTGCTGGCCGGGCTTGGGCTCAGTTATTCGTCCGGACCGCCTGCGCCCACCGACGGCTATCGTTTCAATGTGATCGCGGCCGCGGCCTCGATCGGCGTCGCGGGTCTGCTCAGCCTGAAAACCGAGTGGGGCGCACGTTTCAATACCGTCGTGGTCGGGATCAAGTTGCTGGCGGTACTGGCCGTGGTCGGCGTCGGCGTGTTCTATATCCACCCGTCCAACTGGCATCCGTTTGTACCGGCTCGTATCACCGATGCTGCAGGGGTGGGGCATTTCGGCTGGCAAGGCGTGCTGACCGGTGCCAGCGTGGTCTTCTTTGCCGTATTCGGTTACGAC
>JGI2924J29684_1077462_pt1 | contig 17344 bp, 20 predicted proteins | sample BenlonsequencITS_FD_29684 | JGI IMG/M metagenome (IMG submission 29684)
ACATTACCCTTTTTCTTACAGCTCATGTGCCGCTCGGTTCAAAACCGATCCTTGATATCATGGGCTTTCGAAATTCAGGTTCATTTAAATGTTCATGCCCTTTCTGAAGTAAATAGACTTTCAACTGATCAAATACCTTTGTTAGTTTGTTCATTCTGAGAATATCCATAAACAAATTGCTAACGGAGGATAGCTTGTTTTGCATGGAATTTGTCATTATTTCCAAGGACTTTCCAGTCTTTGACGCAAGAAATAGTACAAATATCGGAAAAAACAAATCAATACATGCCAACAACCAATTCATGTTGATCATTAGAGCGAATGTGGATATGGCATAAACACTATTCGAAAGTATTGCAATCACACGCCAACCAACCAATTGTGATGAGCCTTCGATATCCGATTGGAATCTGGTAATCCAATCGCCTTGTTGATATTTTGAAAATTGATCGTGAGAAGTATCAATTGATTTTGATAAGATTCTTTTTCTCACCGAATTCGAATATCCACTTTGTACTTTTTCCACGCAAAAATATTGTAATGACGCACCAATTTGTACAATAAGTGCCAATAAAGCAAATTGAAGCGCCAGAATAATGATCTGGGAATTTTGCATATTCCCTTTAGTCAAGTAATCTACCAACTCTTTAATAATTCTTACTTGCCAAACATCACTAAGATTAAATGCGGCAGTAGCAATTATCGCTATCAAAAGCCAACCCCAGTATGACCTTGCCCAATTAATAGTTCTAATCCATATCCAGATTATTCCTTGGTATTTGCTGTGTTTCATTCAGTTGACTCCTTACTAATTTTATGATTGTATCAAAATTTGCAAAGTTGTTTTCAGTTATTTTTTCTGCATCGAGTTTGATGTCCATTATTTCCTCTAATCCAACAACAATTTCATATACCGCCATTTTGTCAAGTTCACATTCCAATGAATACCCTAAACAGCAATCTTTTTTCTTTGGACAACTTTCCATCATGATGGTTTTCACAGCCTCATCAAGCGACATAAAACCACCCTGTAGCGAAATCATAGTTTAAAAAATTCATGAATAGGCCAGAAACACCCTGAAGTGTTTCTGGCCTAATATGCGTCAATTGTCACTTAGAGCCTATCCGAAAACCATTATAAGCAAGTAGGAAAAAGTGGCCGAGTTGGGATATGTCCTTCATTTGCGTTCGCGCGGCGAAGAGAAAGAAGAAAAAGCGGCGATTCCCGGATACCGGGCCAGACGATGGGTGGTCAACACTCCTGGATGAATCGCTTTCGCCGCTTGCTCATTCGTTGGGAAAAGAAAGTGGAGAACTACGAGGCCATGCTCCATTTTGCCTGCGCCTGGATTTGTTTCCGCTGCGCAGAGGTTTTCGGATAGGTGCTTAGTGAGATAGACTCATCAGTAGAATTCCTTTTATGATATTGATGATAGTTTATTGCATGTTTATTTATTTTTGATGGTTCCTTTATTTTTTTGCAATCGATATACGAGATCTGTGTCCTCCATTCCCCAACCCTTATAGTTCTCATCGAAATATCCTGCTTCATCTAAAAATTCGCGTCTTACAGACATGTTTGCGGTTGTGCCCAACAACCATTTAAAGCGGAACCCCTCAAGATCTTTTCCGAATTCTTCATAAAATTCAAGGAAATTATCAGGTGCGTCATGAACAATATATTGATAGATCGACTCGTTTTCGAAATCCAATAATTGATCATCAATGATTTTTGTTAATTTTTCAGGAAATAAATCTATTTCAACTAATTTGTTATTCTTTTTTAATAAATCATATAAATGATTTGTCCGTATATTTAAGTCTCTTTCAGCAAACGTTAAAATATTCCCTTTTCATCCTAATGCAACTATATTAGGTTTATCATGTGTTTTTATTTGCTCATTAAGAAATTGTGGTGTTACAATTCTGTCGTCGTCATTAAAAAGTATAATCTCGCCTTTAGCGTTTTCAATCGCCACATTTCTTGCTGCAGAACGCCCTTTGTTTGATTGCTCAATGTATGTAATTCTCAACTTATCCAGAAAGCTCTCGACAATTTGTTTTGTGTGATCAGTACTCCCATCATTCACGATTACAATTTCATAATTGAAATTACAACGTTGATATTCAAAAGACCTAAGCGTTAAGTCAAGGTAAATCAGCTTTATCAAATGTTGGTATAATAACGCTTACAATTATTTCGGAACTCTTTCCATTCACCGGGTAACCACCCCACGATTTCTATTCTCGAATAGCATTATATATACCAGATCACAATGCCGGTAGTTTATGTTTCTTGTTATTTACCAGTTTACTATGATTAATCGTGTTGTCAATAATTTTTGGGTCTATGATTATTATATTCCAATAACACATGTTCTTGACTGTATTTAATGAAATAGGCTTCGAAACGTCTTAATAAACAGATACGTTCGAAGCCCGTAATTCATCTCTACCTTTAATTATATCTAACTGATTAAGGTGCCCGTATCAATCCATCCGCCGGATGCCGTCCTCCGTGACGACGGACAGGATGAGCGGCCGCACCGCCGGCGGCTCGCCGCCGATCTCGAACGCCTCCGCGGCGAGCCGCATCGCTTCGGCTTCGGCATCGCCTTCGCGCGCGGCGTGCAGCTCCGCCAGCGGTTCGCCGGCGCCGACCCAACTGCCGAGCTTCTGCGCGAGCACGACGCCGACCGCGTGGTCGATCGGCGCGTCCTTCACCGCGCGCCCCGCGCCGAGCATCATCGCCGCAAGGCCGAGCTTCTCCGCGTCGATGCGGCGCACGTACCCGGCGCGCTCCGCCTTCACGCAGATCCGGTGCGGCGCCGAGGGCAGCCGATCCGGATCGTCGACAACCGCCGGATCGCCGCCTTGCGCGGCGACGAAAGCGCGGAACTTGTCCAGCGCTTCGCCGGACTTCAGCTTCCGCTCCAGCAGCAGGAGCGCTTCATCGATGCCGGCCGCCTTGCCGCCGAGCACCGTCATATGCGCCGCCAGCGTCAGGCAGAGCGACGTCAGATCTTCCGGGCCATCACCGCGCAGCGCGGCGATCGCTTCTTTCACCTCGAGGGCGTTGCCGATCGCCCGTCCCAGCGGCTGGTCCATGTCGCTGATCACAGCCGCGGTCTTGCGGCCCACGAGCCGGCCGATCGCGACCATCGCCTCCGCAAGCCGCTCCGCATCCTCCAGCGTCTTCATGAACGCGCCGCCGCCCGTCTTCACATCGAGCACGATTGCGTCGGCGCCGGATGCGATTTTCTTGCTCATGACGGAACTTGCGATGAGCGGAATCGATTCGACCGTCGCCGTCACGTCGCGGAGCGCGTACAGCTTCTTGTCCGCCGGCGCCAGATCGCCGCTCTGGCCGGCAACGGCCAGCCCGATCTCCCTGACCTGGCGGAAGAACGCCTCGGGGGCAAGCTCCGTGCGGAACCCCGGTATCGACTCCAGCTTGTCGATCGTGCCTCCGGTATGGCCGAGCCCGCGGCCGGACATTTTCGCAACGGGAACACCCGCCGCTGCGGCCAACGGCGCGACGATGAGCGTCGTCTTGTCGCCGACGCCGCCCGTGCTGTGCTTGTCCACCTTGATGCCCGGAATGCCGGACAGATCGAGCTGGCTGCCGGACCGGGCCATCGCCAGCGTCAGCTCCGCCGTCTCTTCCGCGGTCATCCCCCGGAAGAGCACGGCCATGGCGAACGCGGACATCTGATAATCCGGAATGTCGCCCCGGCAGTATCCATCGATCAGGAACGCGATTTCCCCGGCGGTCAACTCCCCGCCGTCCCGCTTGCGCCGTATGATGTCAACCGCACGCATGCCTTTCCCTCCTGATCGTCAACATTTCTGTTTTCTCGGAGGCCGCTTCATGAGCTGAACCAGCACGATCAGCTCGTCAAGCGACTGGCTCAGTTCCAGCACTTCGCGGTGCTGCATGTCGTTCCTTGCCCGGAACGCCGTGTTCATTTGATTGCGCAACCATTCGACTCGTCCCAACAACTGCTTGTCCATGATGAAAATTCACACTTCTCCCTCTTTCGGATTCACGGGCCATTATACGACGAAACGGAGGGAAGAACGTGTCGCACCCGGTCGAGTCGAACGGTGCATTTTCGCTTCCTGCAAAGTCCTACAAACGGGGGATGACGCCTGTGACCAGAGCCAGAAAACGGGACTTCACGCGCTCGGTCGTCTCCATCACTTCGTCATGGGACAGCGGTTGATCCAGTATGCCTGCCGCCATATTGCTGATGCAGGAAATGCCCAGCACCTCAAGTCCGATGTGGCGCGCGGCGATGACCTCCGCCACCGTCGACATGCCGACAGCGTCCGCGCCCAGCGCGCGAAGCATGCGGATTTCCGCCGGCGTCTCATACGATGGACCCAGCAGTCCGGCATAGACGCCTTCCCGCAGCTTGAGGTCCTGTTCCCGCGCCGTTTCGGTTGCGATGGCGCGCAGCCGCCGGCTGTAAGCTTCCGACATGTCCGGGAACCGGGGGCCCAGTTCGCCGTCGTTCGGCCCGACCAACGGATTGCGTCCGGTCAGGTTCAAATGGTCGGCAATCAGCATCAGATCGCCCGGTTCGAAAGACGTATTGATGCCGCCCGCCGCGTTGGTCACGACGAGCGTCCGCGCGCCGAGCGCCTTCATGACGCGAACCGGGAACGCCGTCAGCTCCGGTCCGTATCCTTCGTACATGTGGAACCGTCCGCGCATGATGACGACCGTCCGTCCGGCCAGCCGGCCGATGACCAGCTCGCCCGCGTGTCCTTCAACGGTGGAGAGCGGGAAATGCGGAATGTCCTCGTATCGGATCACGGCCGCGTCTTCCACATGATCGGCGAGCACGCCGAGGCCGGAGCCGAGAATCAGTCCGATCTCCGGCACAAGCGCCGTCTTTCCGCGGATCGATTCCGCGGCTTCGCGAATATGCACTGCCGTCAATGTCATGGGATCATCCTCCTGACTCAGGTTGCCGCGCCGGGTCTCAGGCGAGGCCGAGATCGTTAAGAAAGCTGGTGCCGTGCGGCGGGCGCTGCACGCCGAACAGTTCGGCGATCGTCGCGGCCAGATCCGCGAACGTCGAACGGGTGCCGAGCGGTCGGCCGGCCATGCGCGGGTTGTACAGGAGCAGCGGAACATATTCCCGCGTATGGTCGGTGCCGTGGTGAACCGGATCGTTGCCGTGGTCGGCCGTAATGATGAGCAGACCGTCATCACCGGTCAGCCGTTTCAGACCCGGTACCGCGCGGTCGAACTCGGCGAGCGCCTGCGCATAGCCGGCGGGGTCGCGCCGGTGGCCGTACAGCGAATCGAAATCGACGAGGTTCGTGAACACGACGCCCCTGCACGGCTTCTCCATCAGTTCCAGCGTCCGCCGGATGCCGTCGGCGTTGCTCTTCGTCGACCAGGCGGACGTGATGCCTTCCCCGCTGAAAATGTCGTTGATCTTGCCCACCGCCCATACGTCATACCCGGCATCCTTCAGCGCGTTCAGCACCGTCGGCTGCGGCGGTTTCACCGCGTAGTCGTGCCGGTTCGGCGTGCGGGTGAACGCGCCGGGCTCCCCGACATAGGGCCGGGCGATGACGCGGCCGACCGCATGCGGTTCGTGCAGCGTCAGCTCGCGCGCAATTTCGCACGCCCGGTACAGCTCGTCCAGCGGAATGACTTCCTCGTGCGCGGCGATCTGGAAGACGCTGTCGGCAGACGTATAGACAATCCATGCCCCGGTCCGCATCTGCTCTTCGCCGAGCTCCTCGATGATCGCGGTGCCGCTTGCCGGCTTGTTGCCGATGACCGGACGGCCCGTCCGCTTCTCGAACTCGCGGATGAGCTCCTCCGGAAAGCCGTCCGGGAACGTGCGGAACGGTACGGGAATGTGCAGGCCGGCCAGCTCCCAGTGGCCGGTCATCGTATCTTTGCCCGCCGATGTCTCGGCCATCTTGCCGTAGGCCGCTTCCGGCGCCGAATGCGGCGCCCAGTCGGCGATCCGCGCGATGTTGGCGAGGCCGAGCCTGCGCAGTTCGGGCAGATCGAAACCCGGCACCGTTTCCGCGATATGGCCGAGCGTATGGGCGCCCGCATCGCCGAATGCCGGCGCGTCCGGCAGCTCGCCGATGCCGACGCTGTCAAGCACGATCCAGGTCACTCTTGTGATCTTCACGGGTCAGCGCCACCTCTTGTTCTCACATTTTCAAAGGTATGAATCGATGCGCAGTCAGGCAGTCAAGCCGCCTGCCGCAAGGCGTCAACGCGCCCTCGGATGGGCCGATTCGTAGACCGATTTCAGGCTCGGCCGCGCCATCTGCGCGTACGCTCTCGTCGCCGAGATGTCCTTGTGGCCGAGCATCTCCTGCACGGCGCGCAGGTCGGCGCCGCCCGCGACCAGGTGCGCGGCGAACGCATGCCGCAGCATATGCGGGCTGACGCCGCCCAGGCCGGACGTCTCGGCATGCTTCTTCATCAGCTTCCAGAACCCCTGCCGCGTGAGCCGGCTTCCGCGCCGGCTGACGAACAGCGCGCGTTCGGGCCGATCCGGGCGGACCAGATGCGGCCTGCCGTCCTTCAGGTAGCGCTCCAGCGCTTCCGCGGCCGCCTTGCCGAGCGGGACGAACCGCTCCCGCCCGTCCGGGCTCGCGCAGCGGACATACCCGAGGGAAGGATTGACGTCATCAACGTCCAGCCCGATCAGCTCGCCCGCGCGGATGCCGGTCGCGTACAGCAGCTCCAGCATCGCCCGGTCGCGCAGACCGGAAGGACCGCCGCCGTCCGGCGTCTCCAGCAGCCTGGCCGTTTCCGCCTCGGTCAGGATGCGCGGAGCTTTGCGTTCCGGCTTCGGCGGCCGGATATGGGCCGCCGGGTCGGCCTCGATCGCGTTCAGATCGGCGGCCAGATAGCGGAAGAACGCGCGAATGCTTGACGCGGCGCGGGCGACGCTCGCCGGCGCCTTGCCTTCCGCCTTGAGTCCGGCCAGATAGGCCGCGATATGATGCGGCTTCACCCGCCCGGGATCGCCGATGCCATGCGCTTCCATCGCGCCGGCGAACGCCTTCAGATCGCGGGCGTACGATTCCGCCGTCGAGCGCGAAAAGCTGCGCGATTCCATGCGGCTCGCGAGAAACTTCTCCAGCAGATCCGGCAAATCCGGCATGTCCGTATCCCTCCTTCCCGCCGAAGCGGTTCTTCAGTCGCCGGTCAGATAGAACAGGCGCAGGCGGTCAAGGACGGACGGCGCGGACCCGCCGTCCGGGTCGTTCACGAACACTTTGACCGCCCGGCCTTGCGGCGCGGCATAAGGGTCCGGTATCCGCAGCCATTCGGCCAGGAGCCGGAATGCCGCCGCGATCACCAGCGTCAGCACCAGGAACAGCGCGGCGAACAGCAGTCTGCGCAGCATGCGGCGCAGCGACACCACCATGCAGGATCACCTCCGCCGCCCGACGGGACGGGCTTGCTGCTAACACTCTATGTATCCGTTCCGCCCGCCAGTACCGCGAAGGGAGCTGCAGATGGGATCGCGGCGGTCTTTTTTTCAAAGTCGATGCAAAAAACTCCCGAACGGCCCCGCTAGGGTCCCCGTCCGGGAGCATGCGCTGCGGTTTATTCGTCGGATTCGCGGGATTCGCGGCAGCGGCGGCAAATGCCCTGGAAATCGAGCCGATGATCGATGACATGAAAGCCGTACTCCTGCTCCAGCCGTTCCTCGAGCGGGATGAGCCAGTCTTCCATGATCTCTTCCATCGAGCCGCATTGCACGCAAATCAGATGATGGTGATGGTGCTTGGAACTGTCCGTCCTCAGATCATAGCGCGCGACGCCGTCGCCAAAGTTCAATTTCTCCACGACATGCAGCTCGCTGAGCAGTTCCAGCGTCCGGTACACGGTGGCCAGACCGATCTCCGGCGCGATCTCCTTCACGAGCATAAAAACGTCTTCCGCGCTGAGATGGTCTTCCTCGTTCTCCAGCAATACGCGAACGGTCGCTTCCCGCTGCGGGGTCAACTTGTAGTCCTGCGACTGAAGCTGCTGTTTGATTTTCTCTATCCGGGCTTCCATGTTCTCCCCTCCGCGAATCGGCAACCTTCGCTGTTACGATGTTTGGAATCATTATCATTATAGAAGGAGGTTCGAACGAAAGTCAAACCTTCCGGCGCAGTCCGTGATGCGAAGTCAGGATGCAAGCAGCGGCGCCGCCCAGCCGATCAGATTCGGCGCGACATAAGCTTCGATGAACGCGCCGCCGGTCATGACGGCAAGCAGGATCAGCGCGGCGGACGTATGGGCGAGCAGCGGCTCCCTGAGGCTGCCGGACGGCTGCACCAGCCGGTACCTGAACACGTGCAGCGCAAAGGCGACGGACGAGACGCTGGCAAACAGAAGCGCCGGAAGCACCAGCAGGTTCCCGGGCACCATCGCCGCCAGGGCGAACAGCATCCCTTTCCACCCGTACGCCTGGACAAGCACGCCGAGGCTGAAGCCGATCAGCACGCCCTTCAAAAAATCGAGCACCAGCACGAACGGTGCCCCGATCACCGTCACACCCAGCAGCCAGACGGCCAGCAGCCATTTCCCGTGCAGCATCGCCCGGTCGCTGAGCGTATCCCCGGCGTCCGCCATCTGCCCGGCTTCGGCCGTCAGCGCGTACCGCGCCAGATCGGAAGCCAGATTGTCCTGCTGGTCGAGCGTCAGCGTCCGGCTGGCCAGCACCCCGAACACGATGCCCGCCGCCGTAAGCACCGCAATGAAGACCAGCAGCGTCTGCCGGTACGCCGCCGTCGTGAAGCTGAATTCCGCCCGCATCGCCGTCCTCCCGTCCCCGAAAAATCAGACATGCTGTACCATTGTATGTCCGGGCGCGAAAGGGTATGCGCTTCTGCGGGCGGCGTCTAGCCTGAAAGCGCCTTGCCGTAGCGGCCTCCGCCGCCCGCCTGGAGGTCCAGCCGCCCTTCCCGGGCGGCGAGGATCAGCGCCGCCGCCTTTTCCCCGGCGGTTTCGGCCAGCGCTTCCGGCGATGCTTCGTGCAGCACGTTCATTTCCGTGCCGAAGCGGTCCAGCAGCCGGTCGAGCAGTTTCGGTCCGACGCCCGGGATGAACTCGAGCGGCACCTGGCAAATGTACGGCGGCCTCTCCGCATCGATCCGCGGGACGTTGCGTCCCGCGAGCCGGCCGAGGGCGCGCACGCGCCCGGACACGCCGCGGATCAGCTTCGCCGATCCGCAGAGCGGGCAGCGCATTACAGCGTCCGGGCTTGCCGGCATCTCGCCGTCCTCCACGTCCAGCGTCGTTCCGCAGCCCGCACAATGCGTCCGGTGGTACTTGCCGAGGCGCGGATCAAGGCCGTAGTTTGCGGCGATCCCGCGGCCGTCTTCGCCGCGCAGCGCCTTGCGCAGCTCGTCGAACGACGGTTCGCCGAGGATGAGCGAGTTGTATTCCCGGCCAATGCGGGCAAGCGAGTGCGCATCCGAGTTCGTCAGGAACGGATACCGGTCCAGCTCGGGCACGAGACCGGCCATCGCCGTGTCCGCGCTCAGGCCGAGCTCGACCGCGTCGATGAGGTCGGGATCGAGCACGTCGGACAGCCGGTCCGTGCAGCTGCCGTACAGGCTGCGGTGCGGCGTGAAAATGTGGGCGGGGATGAACAGCCCGCCCCGCGCCGCCGTCTCCCGCTGCAGTTCCGGGCCGCTTGCGCGGATGCGCTGCGAGCTGAGCCCGACGTTCGTCATCCGCTCCTTGAGCCAGTCGGTGAACGAGCGCATCGCCTCGAAATCGCGCAGGAAAACGAGGTGATGCGCCGGTCCCCGGCCGGGTTCCTTCACCTCGATCTCCGTACCGAGCAGCAGCGTGACGTCCCGGTAGCGGATGCCGCCGCCCGGCGCCTCCGCCATCTCGCCGCGGTCGAGCAGTTCCGCAATGTCCCGCTGGACGCCGGGCGAATGGGCGTCGATGACGCCGAGCAGCCGGATGCCCTTGCGGCAGGCGGCTTCATGGGCGATGTTCCGGAACGTCAGCGCCCGGCTGGCGCTGATCTTCACCGGCTCGCCGCGTCCCGTGGAGCCGATGTGCAGATGCAGATCGGCGAATACGCGGCGCAGGCCAGCGCCCGGGCCGTGCTTGAGGGTTGTGCCAGTGCCGCCCATGTCAGACGAACGACCCGGTGAGCCGCTTCAGCCGCCACGCCTGCACGGCGATGATCGTCTTCGCGTCGCTGATCCTGCCTTCGCGGATGTAGCTTTGCGCCTGCTCGAACGTGATGGCGTCCACGTTCAGATGTTCGTCCTCGTCCGGCGCGAAGTTTCCGCGCGAGAGGCCGTATGCCGCGTACAAATACAGCCTCTCGTCGGCGAATCCGGGCGAGGTGTAGAAGGCATAAAGCGGCTCGAGCCGCTCCGCCCGCCAGCCGGTCTCCTCCTCGAGCTCGCGCCGCGCCGTCTCCATCGGATCTTCGCCGGGTTCGAGCTTGCCCGCCGGAATCTCAACCTGCATCTTCCCGAGCGGCTTGCGGTACTGTTCGACGACGATCAGCCTGTCGTCGTGCAGCGCGAGCACCGCGGCCGCGCCCGGGTGTCTGACAATCTCGCGCGTCGCCGTCTTCCCGCCGGGAAGTTCCACCGTGTCCACCTGCAGGGAAATCAGCCGGCCCTGAAAGACCGGCTCCGTGCGGACGGTCCGCTCGGGTTCCGGCCGCTCCTTCTCTCCGCTCCTGTCGTTCATTTTTGTTCTCTCCCCTGTGTGATAACTTGTCCGCTCCGCGCATAGGATGGGGCATACCCACCCCGAAACGGAGGTTTGATGAATGAAACAGTACAACGATCCGAACGGCATCCGCCTCGTCGGCAAAGCGTGGGAAATCCGCCACAGGCTCCGCGTGCTGGCGGGCGTGCGGAAAAAGCTGTCCGACTATGTCCGCTCGCATGGCGGCCCGGCCGGCTCGAAGTAAGCGCCGGGGCTTGCTCCGCTTTCCGCGCAGGCCGACCGAAGTGGCGGTGCGCGAATGCCCCGCTTCGCGCGGGACGCCGGGCGCGCTTCACCGCCTTGCGTCGAACAGGACGAGGGCGGCCGGCGTCGATGTCGGCTGCTCGCTTCCGCCTTTCGGCTCGGCGCTGAGCGAAATCATCTCGGCATTCGGCAGAAGAAGCGAACGAACGTGCAGATGGGCGATGCCGTCGACCAGTTTGAGCACGCCGAGGCTGTCCGCGTGCGGTCCCCGAACCGCCCAGGCCTGATAGTCGACCAGATCCGTGTCGGGCAGACCGTACAGATAGAGCAGCGCTTCCTGCGCGTCGCCGCTCAGCCAGATATAGCCCTCGCCCGCCGGTCCGAAGGAATGGACGACCTTGAACTGCGTCGTGTCCGGAGCGGTCAGGACGGTGCCCGCCTCCGGCTCGCGCATCAGCAGGTATTCGCCGGGCGATTCATGCCGCGCGGACGGCGCGAACGGATCCGCGGCCAGCCCCGCGCGATGGAGCAGTCCGGCGGTCAGCAGCACGACGGCGGCCGCCGCGGCCGCGGCGATCGCCGGACCCCGCAGCCTGCGGCGCAGACCGATCGCGCGGACCGCCCGTCTGAGCGACCGCCGGCGACGCTCCGACGGCAGCGGCACGGACGGCGCATCCTGCGGCCGGCCGCCAGGCGCGGGCGCAAGCCGCAGCCATTCCGCCCGGCGTGCGGCGCAATCACCGCATGCGCCGGCATGCGCCTCCATCGCGGCCGCATCCTTCGCATCCAGGAGCCCCAATGCGAAATCCGCCCACTCCCGATCGGTAAATCCGAGCGCGCACCGTTTCAGATCGAAGCCGCCTTCATTTCGCATCATGCCGCGTACCTCCTTCCCCGCCGCTCAGCCAGCCGCGCACGGCCAACTGTTTCCGCAGATTGGCGATGCCGCCGCGTATCCAGGACTTGACCGTGCCGAGCGGCACGTTCCACTCGTCCGCCATCTCCCGCTGCGTCTTCTCCCGGTAATAGGCGGTCGCCAGCGCGCGGCGCTGCTGACTCGGCAGCGCGGCGAACGCTTCCCGGACAGCCGCCTGCTGGAATCGCAGGACGACCGTATCCTCCAGCGCGGACGCAGCGGTCTCCAGACCCGCGATCCGTCCGATGGCCGCGTCCGCCCCTCCGGGAACGGCGCGCCGGGCCCGGCGCAGCCGATCCAGCCCGCGGCTGCGCGTCAGGACGGCCAGCCAGCTCTCGATCGACCCCCGCGAGCGGTCAAAACGTCTGCCGGTCCGCAGCACTTCGAGGAACACATCATGGCAGAGGTCTTCCGCTTCCATCCGGTCATCCATCACCCGGAGGGCGATATGCATGACAAGCGGCGCGTACCGTTCGTAGAAGAGGTCGAATGCCTCGACGGAGCCGGCGCACATCGCTTCCAGCACCGTCGCCATGTCATCTCCCCGTCTGTCCAATCCGCTATCCTCCCCGCCGACAGCATTTTCTGCTTGTTATTTTAGCAGAAGCAGGGATGGGCCGGAAGTTTCGCCGGGCGCCGAAAAAATTGGTTTGAACTCATTAATCCGCGCCCGCCGCTCGTTCGTAATGTAAGCGGAATCGCAATTTTTCAATTCAGAAGGGGGATTGGAAGCATGCTTGCCGCATGCCGCAACATCTGGATCAAGCTTGGGCTTGCCGCCCTGATCGCGGCCGGAGCGGCCGCCTCGTCCGCGGGTCAGGCCGATGCCGCGGAACCGTTTGAACTGTACACAACCTACGTCAACCTGGCCGCGCCGCCCGGGGAGTCGATCACGTACTCGGTTGAAGCGATCAACCGCAGTGATGCGACGAAAGTGTTTCCGATCACACTGGAGACGAACGGCAACAACTGGGAGTACAAAATTACGTCCGGCGGACGCACGGTCCGGGAAATTGCCGTCAAGCCGGACGAGTCGGAATCGTTCAACGTCCAGATCGAAGTACCGCTCGAAGTGAACAAGGGCGAATACCGGTTCACGGTCGTCGCCGGCAATCTGGCCCGGCTCCCGCTCGTCATCAACGTCACCGAGCAGGGCACGTTCGCGTCGGAATGGACGGTGGAGCAGCCGAACATGGAAGGGTACGCCGACGATACCTTCACGTTCTCGACCGAGCTGCGCAACCGGACCGCTGAAGAGCAGACGTATGCGCTGGCCGCGGCGGTGCAGCCGGGCTGGGACGCCCGCTTCTCGGTCAGCGGCGACAGCGTCCGTTCCGTGACGGTGGAGCCGAACGCGACGAAGACGATCTCCGTCCAGATCATTCCGCCGGAGTCGATCGAAGCCGGCACCTATCAGATTCCGATCGCGGCGACGAACAATTCGACGCAGGCCGAAACGACGCTCGAAGTCGTCATCACCGGCACGTACGGCATTGACCTGACGACGGCGGACGAGCGGCTGAACACGAAAATCAAGGCCGGCGGCACGCGCACGGTCGATCTTGTCGTCAAGAACACCGGCACGGCGAAGCTCGAAGACGTCAGCCTGACGTCCAACTCGCCCGTCGATTGGGAAGTGACGTTCGAGCCGTCCAAGATCACGTCCATCGAGCCGGGTCAGACGGCGACCGTTCAAGCCACGATCAAGTCGACGGACAAGGCGCTCGCCGGCGACTATGAAGTGGACATCACCGCCCGCTCGGCGCAGAAGTCGGACACGATCGCGCTGCGCGTCGCGGTGCAGTCATCCGTGCTGTGGGGCTGGATCGGCATTCTGATCGTCATTGCCGTTGCGGGAGGCGTCTACTACCTGTATCGCAAATACGGGAGGCGGTAATCGTGGACGTGCGCAGCGGTGAACGCGAGCCGGTCATCGAACTGAAAGGGCTGACGAAGATGTACGGCGAGCACGCGGCCGTGAACCGTCTCGACCTGACGATCGGCCGCGGCGAAGTGTTCGGCCTGCTCGGGCCGAACGGCGCCGGCAAGACGACGACGATTCTGATGATGCTCGGGCTGACCGAGCCGACTTCCGGAACGGCCCGCGTGCTCGGCCTCGATCCGACCCGCAGCCCGCTGCAGATCAAGCGACGCGTCGGCTACATGCCCGACGACATCGGCTTCTATGAAGACCGGACCGCCATCGACAACCTGATCTATACGGCGCGGCTGAACCGGATTCCGCCGGCGGAGGCCGAAGCCCGCGCGCGCGAGATGCTCGAACGCGTCGGTCTGGCCGAAGCCGCCGATAAGCGGGTCGGCGCCTTCTCCCGCGGGATGCGCCAACGGCTCGGTCTCGCCGACGTGCTGATCAAGAAGCCCGAGATCATCATTCTCGACGAGCCGACGCTCGGCATCGACCCGGAAGGGGTGCGCGAGCTGCTGGAACTGATCACGCGGCTAAGCCGCGAAGAACGGATTACGGTGCTGCTCTCGTCCCACCATCTGCATCAGGTGCAGCAGGTGTGCGACCGGGTCGGCCTGTTCGTCAAGGGACGGCTGATCGCCTGCGGCGACATCGAGTCGCTGTCGAAGCAGCTCGACGAAGACGGCACGATTACGGTCGAGCTCGAGCTCGAAGCGTGGCCAGACGCGCTGGACGAGGCGCTGAACGGACTCGGGGGCGTCGTATCCGTGAGGCGCGGCGAAGGCGGCAAAGCCTCCGTCATCTGCAGCTCGGATCTGACCGCGGACATCGCGCAGGCGGCCGTCGGATGCGGCGGGCGGCTCTTGGCCATCAGCCGCCGGAAATACGGGCTGGACGACATCTATCATCGCTATTTCGAAGGAGGGGAAGCCCATGGCGCTTGACGGCAAGGCGATTCTCGGCCGGCTGACGCGCCGCGCGGGACGGCGGGACGGCGCCGAAGACACCGGCGCCAGGGAAGCGCAGGGCGCCGCGATCTCTCCTTTCTGGGTCATCGTGCAGAAGGAATTCGGCGACCATATCCGCAGCTGGCGGTTCACGATTCTGCTCGCCATCATTACGCTGGCGTGCATCGGATCGATCTACTCCGCCGTTTCCGCCATTCGGGGCGGCGCCCTGAAGGACGAGCTGGACTTCCTGTTCCTGCAGATGTTCACGATCTCGGACGGGACGCTGCCGAACTTCATTACGTTCGTCTCGTTCCTCGGCCCGCTGATGGGGATTGCCCTGGGGTTTGACGCCGTCAATTCGGAGCGGAACCGCGGGACGCTCAGCCGGCTCATGTCGCAGCCGATCTACCGGGACGACTTTATTCTGGCGAAGTTTACGGCTTCTCTGCTGCTCGTGACGGTCGTCATCTTCGCCCTGGGCCTCCTCGTCATGGGGCTCGGCCTGTTCACGATCGGCTATCCGCCGACGCCGGAAGAGTTCTGGCGCGTCTTCTTCTTCCTCGTGCTCGCGGTCGTCTACGTCGGGTTCTGGCTCAACCTGTCCATCCTGTTCTCGATCCGGTTCCGCCAGGCCGCGACATCCGCGCTGTCGAGCATCGCGCTGTGGATCTTCTTCACCGTCTTCTACGGGCTGATCCTGAACCTGATCGCGCGCGCGATCGCGCCTTCGTCGGACGCCGCGGTGCAGCGCATCCTGAATTATCAGGAGACGATGCTGTGGCTGAACCGGCTGTCGCCGGCGGAACTGTTCTCCGAGGCGACGACGACGCTGCTGACGCCGAACGTCCGGACGCTCGGACCGTTCACGCTCGAGCAGGTGTATCTCGCGATCAAGAGTCCGCTGCCGCTCGGCCAGAGCCTGCTGCTCATCTGGCCGCATGCGACCGGGCTCATCGCCGCGACGGTCATCTGCTTCGGCATCTCTTACGTCATGTTCATGCGGCAGGAAATCCGTTCGCGCTCGTAAAAGATGCCGCGCGGATACACGAAAGCCGGCCGGGAATGGCTCCCGGCCGGCTTCATTGTGCCGTTCATGCTTTCATATCGGCGGCCCGCTTGATGATCTCCACGACGAGCTCCGTCGTCTTGACGAGGTCGTCGGCGCGGATCCGCTCGCGCGTCGTGTGGATTTCCTCGTAGCCGACCGCGAGGTTGACGGTCGGCACGCCGTGGCCGTTGAAAATGTTCGCGTCGCTGCCGCCGCCCGAATGGAACGTCCGCGCCTTGCAGCCGATCGCTTCAATCGCTTCGACGGCGAGCCTCACGACCGGATCGGCTTCCGTATAGCGGAACGACGGATAGAGAATCTCGCTCTCGAATTCCGCCCGGGCGCCGAACTCCGCGGCCGCGCTCTCGAGCGCCTGCCGCATTGCTTCCACCTGCCGGTCCAGCTTCGCCTGGTCGATGCTGCGCGCTTCGGCATCAAGCTTGACGAAATCGCAGACGATGTTCGTCGCGCCGCCGCCTTCGAACCGGCCGATGTTGGCGGTCGTCTCATGATCGATGCGGCCGAGCGGCATGCGCGAGATCGCCCGCGCGGCTACTTGGATCGCGCTGATGCCGTCCTCGGGGTTGACGCCCGCGTGCGCCGATTTGCCGTGCACCTTCATCGTGATCTTCGCCTGGGTTGGCGCCGCGACGGCGATGTCGCCGATGCTGCCGTTCGAATCGAGCGCGTAGCCGAACGCCGCCTTGAGCCGGCCGCGGTCCATGGCGCGCGCACCGTTCAGCCCGGCTTCCTCGCCGACCGTGATGACGAACTGGACCGGTCCATGCGGAATGTTCCGTTCCTTGATCACCCGGATCGCTTCGAGCATCGCCGCAAGGCCCGCCTTGTCGTCGCTGCCCAGAATCGTCGTGCCGTCGCTGCGGATATAGCCGTCATCGTCCAGCCGCGGCTTGATCCCCCGGCCCGGCGCGACGGTGTCCATGTGCGACGTGAAGAAAATGACCGGCGCATCCTCCGCCCCGTCGGCTTCCAGCATCGCGAACAGATTGCCCGCGCCGTGTCCCGTCTTCTCCGCGGCGTCGTCTTCCTCGACGGCAAGACCGAGACCGGCGAACTTCGCCTTGAGCACGCGGCTGATCTCCTGTTCGTGGCCGGTCTCGCTGTCGACGCGGACGAGTTCCATGAACTCGTCAATCAGTCTCTGACGATCAATCATCGCTTTCCTCCCGTCTCGCATATCGGATAAAATAGAATCTGTACAGCCTGGCTGAAAGGAGCGTTCAGCAAACCATGATCAACCGCAAATGGATCCGGATCACCGCCATTGTGATCGTCGCCGCCATGCTGCTCTCAACCGTCGTGGCCGGCATCGGCCTCCTCTTCTATTAAGGGCCCGGCGCTCCTGCCGAATACGCGGCAGAAATGCGGCACGATCTCCCGCGCCGCCCGCTCCGGCGGCATCTCCATCCCCGTCAAATCTTCGAAACTGGTGACGCCGTATTCGCGGATGCCGCACGGAATGATCCCCGAGAATCCCTCGTTGCCGATGCCGGCGCGCAGGTTGAGCGCGAAGCCGTGGCTTGTGATAAAGCCGCGGCGG
>JGI2924J29684_1077461_pt1 | contig 17340 bp, 21 predicted proteins | sample BenlonsequencITS_FD_29684 | JGI IMG/M metagenome (IMG submission 29684)
TTCGTAAGAAGTCACGAATCCATTGCCAACACATGTGAAATGGCACAAGTATTAAATACTTAAGGTCTTCTAATTAGAAGAGTTTCGGGCTGTCGTAGCACTTCTTTCCTATTCCGCGTGGGCATCTATATGTCCTTCAAGAACTCTTTCCGACGTTCAGCCTTCTCGTCGTGTGTTCCTTTGTCGTAGTGCTTCTCGAGTATCTTCCCGCTCATGTTCACTCGCTCACTTGTGATCTCCTTGGGCTGTCCCGCGTTCCGTGCCGCCGTTACATACCCCCTCCGCAAGGCGTGGGGACTTACCGAACCCGGACACTTACTTGCCATATTCCAACTAGTCGCTTCACAATTCTCCGGATCGGGTTTGTCGTCAAAAGGACAACTATTCGAATAGAAGCAAGGGCGGGTCGATCCATAGACATGGCGAGTGATAGTTGTACGTGCAGCACGGCCATGATCCGTTGCTATCAATGGCTTCCGTCCATAGTCGTCCGTGACACTAGGTCGGCTAGTGTCGAGATAATCAAGTATCACATCACTCGCGCTGTCGGTAAGTAGCACGTCACGTTCGCTATTTAGTCGTCTCTTGAGGGGCGTTCCTTGTTCCGGCCTATGCCGAACCTCAAGTGCTGGCCGATCGCCATCAAAGTCCCCGACATCAAGTGCACGCAATCCACCAATCCGCATACCCGTTTTCCAGAGAATTAGGACGATTACGTGACGGAGACTTGCGTACTCAAATTTTTCAAGATGCTCGAGTATCGCTTGTGCTTCCTCACGTGTTAGTACATCGTCACAAATTTCGTCTTCCGGCCTAACTTGTGGTGGTTGCACAAGGTCATATGTCCCAAGGGAAACCGCTTGGTACCGTTCACACGCTTGTATGAACCCCTTGATCGTCCATAGATCGTTACGCGCAGTTATCGGCTTGACCTTCTGCAAACGGTAATCTTTGTATTGTTCTATCACGTTGCTATCGACGTCTCGCATATCAAGGTACCCGTTATTAACCAACCAATCGGCAAACGCATTCAACGCAGCAGTGTAGTTGTGTAATGTCTTTTGGCTAACGTGTGTGCGCTTCTCTCTAAGATATCGGTCCTTCGCTTCGGCGGGTGTTGTTTCTTTGAGCATTCGAACCCGCAAGTCGCAACTTCAAGGGCTTACGGCCTAAGTGCGTACTTCTGCCGCCGCAGGCGACGAGAGCCCGGGTTCAAATCCCGGCCTAGGCTCTTGTTGTTTTGTTACCAACCGTACGAACGAGCTGTAGCTGCAGGGCCTGAGAGTGAGGCTACCGACGAGTTGCGGCAGTAGGTGAGAGTGAGAGAGCCACCGCTCGTGTCAACTGCCCTGCGCACGGTGGCACGGGGCTTGTCAGTGAACTCACCGCGTCGTACCGAGTGATTCTCGGCGTTCACGGGTCGGCATCCCTGACTTCAAGGGCCGATTGACCGCGGCCCGTGACCAGCGACAACTGTGGGCCGCTGACCACTACCAGACTAGTGGGATGCCATCCAGTAAAAAATATGCATAGCGTAGCGAGTGTCGGGGTTCATATCATCGTGACCCCGATGAGAACGATGCCGGCGACACCAGCGAGGATACCAACAGCTGTGGCCAGCCGTGGACCCCACGAAACCGTTCGTTCGAGCGAAAGCACCACCGCGATAATCGCCATCCAGAGAACGTTCATCGAGCCGGCGACGACCATGAACGCGAAGAGAGCCCAACAGCACCCGACACAGAAGAGACTGAACCGAAAGCCCATGCTCGCGGCGCCTCGGACGCCCGGACGGTGATAGCTCATCAGAAAACCGAACGGGGATCGACAGTTATCTAGACATCGGTACTTGTACGGAGACAGTTGGTATCCACCGAGGAGTATCAACACGCCCCCGAAGAGAAGGGAGCCGTGATTGCCGGCGAGTGGAGCGATCGCAACCGCCGAGTTCACCGCAAGTGGGACCAGTCCGGTGAGCGTCCAGACAAGGGTATATACCGCGAGCAACGTGCTCAGCCGGGCAGCTTTTGCGAGGGTCGACAGCTCCCGAAGTGTGCTGTTGTACAGCCGAAACAGCGGCACCGTCGAGGGATACATCATGGCGATCATCATCACTCCCCACATGACCAGATAGAGTCCGATGCCGACAGCGCCCTGCCCAAGTGCCATTGCCTCCGGGACACCCGGATCGGACATCTGCATGTCCATTCCTTCCCCTCCCGGCATCGGCACCCACCGCCAGAGAACTGCGACCCACGCACCGAGTGCGATCACGTACATAACGATGGCGATGAGCGGAAGCTGACGAACGGTGAAAACTCCCCGTCTCGGTTCGTGTGTTGGCATATTCGTGGGAGATACTGAGTCAGGTGTTCGCCATCTCGAACTCGCTGAAGTACGAGTTGTTGCCGCTGACATCCCACGAGAAGTCGTTGTCGAAGGAAACAGTCGCTTCGGTCGTCTTTCCAGTGTTTGCTGTTTCCGCTGGTGGAACGAACGGGTGAGGGGACACCGATCCCTGCTCGTCTCCGAAGCCAGCAGCGCTGTCAGTCTCGATGGTGACGATATCGCCGGCACTGAACGAGAGGTGACCATCCGCTGCCGAGTAGGAAAACGGCACGACGACGCTGTCTTCAACAGTATCGATCAGCGGCGCGGCGGCTTCGAACAACCCGCCGGCCTGACCGGAGAAGATGGTTTCGAGCGCCTCGGCTTGCTCTTCGTCAGCGGCGGCGTCGATTACGAGAACCACGCGCCACCCGCCTTCGAGGAGAACTCCCTCGTCTATGAGAAGGAGTCCTGCCCCCAGCCCGTCTACGGAGACGTCTCCGTACGTCCCCTCTTCGATGTTCCAGAACAGAGCGACAGTACACCCACCGTCATCTGCTGGTTCCCACCACAAACACTGGCAAGGTACCGAACAGTTGCACGCTTCGATGAAGTTTCCTTTGAGGTTCCAGTCTTGTGTCATTGGTACTCACCCCTCCTCCGTCCAGTAGTGAACTGGTTTCGTTGAGAGTGGGCGTGAGACTCCCACGAGAAACTGCAAGTAGTTACCTGGTGACAGTGTTGCAGTTGCTGGCATTCATGCAGCAACCGAATCGGGACTGCCAGGCCTGACGATGACAGCGATCACTCGGGCCCGTACCGAACAACTCGTTCCGTTGAGACAGACGTGAAATAAAAGTACGAAACGGGGGAGCAGTGTAGCTATGTCGTGGCATTTGGGCAGGAGCTGCGTCGTTCTGTAGCCGGTGAAGAATCGTTAATCCCTGCGCGGGACGTGAACAACCGTCTTTTTCTCCTCCGAAGAGTCCCCGGAGCCGAAACCACGCTCCAGTCTCCCAGCATCCGAGAACGGACGACCCCGTATATGTGACGGGGAGTCGAACGGTTTCGTATGAAGATACTCGTCCCGCTCGATGACTCCGAGCCGGCGCTCACGGCTCTCGAACACGCCCTCGAGACGTTTCCGGAGGCCGACCTCACGATCCTGCACGTCGTCAACCCGTCCGTCTCCGCGTACCGCAGCGACGCCCCCTACAACTTTCCGCGAGCCGTCGAACTCGAGGAGGAGAAAGCCGAGGCGCTGTTCGAGACAGCACGAGAGCTCGCCACAGACCACGACGGAACGCTCGAGACCGCGACGATGGTCGGCGCTCCACCCCGTGGAATCGTCGAGTACGCAAGCGAACACGACGTCGACGGGATCGTCCTCGGAAGCCACGGACGCGAGGGCGTCTCCCGGGTCCTCCTGGGCAGCGTCGCGGAGCAGGTCGTCCGACGCGCACAGGTGCCGGTAACGGTCGTTCGGTAAGGCCCGCAACGCCGTCAGCGCCTCGCGCCCAACGGCGGGGCGACCGCTCGTTTCGACGGTTCCCGTGAACTGGGAATCGGGTTACAATTCAGTACCGACGACCTCCTCAGCACCGACTGATGGAGACGAACGAGTTCCTCGACGGTGAGGCACTGACTGGCAAGCACGCGGCGATCGTGTTCGGCCTCTGGATCGGAATCGTGGTGGTGGGCGCCTTCGTTCTGACGTTCGTGGTGTAGCGGAAACGGTCGGATCTCCGCTTCGAGTGACGAACCGCTCCATGAATCGGTTCTCGGTGGCCGTCGTTCGAGACGTCAAGCAACGGGGACGAGAATCGACGCCACGCTCTCGCTCAGTCGTCGCCCGAGAACCGTCTGAACACCACGTAGAGGACGACGAACAGGACGAGAAAGACGGTCAGTCCCTGCGTCGCCTTCGCGAGTGCGCTCTTTTCGGACGTCTCGGGATCGGGTTCGTCCTCGATCGGCGCTTCGTCCGTCGTCTCGTCGCGAACGGCCGCGGACTCGCCGTCCGGCGCCGCAACTGGTTCGTCGAGGACGTCCTCGACACCTTCGAGGATCGGTTCCTGTAGCGGCGTCGCCATGGCGGCACGAACCGCTTCGCGGGCGAGTAGCTGCACCAGTTCGTGCTCCAGATCGAGTTCCTCAATCGCAGCGTTCATTGCGACCGACAGTTCGACGGACAGTCGGATAACTGTTGGCGGTGCCGTCTCAGGCCTGTTCGAGCGCGTGGGCCGCGTTCAACACCGTGGCGTCGTCGAACCGGGAGCCGACGAGCATTAGCCCGACGGGGAGCCCGTCGACCTCGCCGGCGGGAACGCTGACCCCAGGGTGACCGGTTCGGTTGAACGGCGTCGCGTTGTGAACGAGGTTGTTCTCCCGCAGGCGGTCGTACTGATCTCGCCCGGGTTCGTGCTCCGGTGGTTTCGTCACCGCCGTCGGCATCGCCAGCAGGTCGTACGTTTCGAGGACGGTGTCGTACTGTTTGGTGAGGGTGACGATGAGGTTCATCGCGCGGGCGTAGTACCGGGAGTGGTACTCGGTGTTGGTGTACGACCCCATGAGCAACAGGAGCTTGAGCCGGGGCGGGAAGTCGTCGCTCTGGGCGCGACGGTACTTACCGAACGACTCGATCCACGAGCGGTTGTACCACGCCTTCCAGCCGTGGCCGAGCCCCTCGCCGGAGATCGCGTCGAGCAGCCCCTCGGAGGTACAGACGTCGTGGATGTCCTTCGAGTCGAGGTGCATCGGGATCGAGACCTCCTCGACTGTCGCACCAAGCTCCTCGAGCCGATCGATCGAGTCCCGGACGGTCTCGAGGACGTCCTCGTTGGCTCCCTCACGCTCGAATCCTTCCCGGAGGATTCCGATGGAGAGATCGGAGACGTCGCCGTCGAGCTGGTCCGCGTACTGCTCGACGGGAACGGTGCTGTGATCCCGGAGATCGCGCTCGTTGCTCCCCGCGATCATCGTAAGCGTTCGGGCAACGCTCTCGACGTCGGGCCCCATCGGTCCCGGGTGGTCGATCGCGTGCTCGATACCGATACAGCCCGTGTAGGGAACCAGCCCGTAGGTGGGCTTGTGGCCGACGATGCCACAGAAGGCCGCGGGGACCCGAACGCTGCCGCCCTGGTCGGAGCCGATCGCGACGTCGACCTGGTCTCTCGCGACCGCGACCGCGCTGCCGCCGCTCGAGCCCCCGGCGAGATAGTCGTCGTCGTGGGGGTTCAGGACGGGGCCGAAGGCGCTGTGGCCCGTCGAGGTCATCGCCATGTCGTCCATGTTCGTCTTGCCGACGATGTCGGCACCCGCCTCCAGCAGCCGGGTCGTGACGGTCGCGTCGCGGTTCGGGACGTACCCCTCGACGACGGAGGAGCCACAGGTCATCTCGACGCCGGCGACCGAGACGTTGTCCTTGATTCCGACCTCCCAGCCGTCGAGTTCGCCGCCGTCGTCACCTTCGACGAAACACTGGGTGACCCAGGCGTTGTACGGGTCCTCCTCGCTGGTGACACGACGGCCGGCGTTTCGCGTCCGGTTTTCCGTGCCGCCGAGACGGGGTTTAGGGTCGTAGGACATGACCGTCTCGTAGGACTCGAGTTTCCGTTCGGCCATCTCGATGAAGAACTCGAGTTCCTCGTCGGTCAGATCGAGAAAGAGATCGTCGCCCAGCTCCTCGAAATCGTCTTTCGTCGGTACCCGCAGTGGCATATTCGACTAGTGGCACCACCGCTAGAAGTGAGCGGCGGTGGCATTCGCAAGCCTCGGGATTCGCTCCCGTTCGGAGGGTGTCGCTCGAAAGCTGAACTGTCGGCCCTCGGTTCCGTCCAGCGACCCGTCAGAGCCGTTTCAGTCTGATCTCTCGATCGGTGACGGCCTTGACGTTGTTCTCGTCGAGCGGGTACGCCTCCTCGTCGGCGTCGCCCCACCCGAGCTGGGATTTGAACGTGTCCGTGACGTTCGGGTCGGGGTCGACGTACGCGGTTCCCGCATCGACCTCGGTAACGATCCCGATCTGGTCGCCGTTATCGTTGACGACGTCTTTGCCCTCGTCCTCCGCTGTGAACGTTGCACACATACATCACGTACGACGGAGCCCGTGTGGGAATAGCCACAGCAGGAGACTGCAGGGAAGCCATGACCGTCTCCCTCGCTGACCGTTGGTCGTTTCGAACGGGCGACGGAACGTTTTCCTCGTTCGAGTCCGCATCGAAATCGATGAGCCGACTTGTCGAACTCGAGTCGAACGGTCCACGAACGCTCGATCCCGCCGATATCGACGACGAAAAGGGCGACGTCGCAGTCTGTCAGTGTGGCCTCTCGGAGTCGTTTCCGTTCTGTGACGGGAGCCACCGTCGAACCGACGACGAGGACGCGGAGACGACGTACGTCTACGAGGACGGCGAGCGGTCGGTCGTCGAACGGGTGGTGACGCGGGACGAGGAGTAGTCACAGCGAGCGAGCCGAGTTGAGCACGACCAGCAGGCTGCTCGTCGCCATCGCGACGGCGGCAAACAGCGGGTTCAGCAGGCCAGTGATTGCAAGCGGGATCGCGATCCCGTTATAAACGAACGCCCAGCCGAGGTTCTGTTGAATGCGTCGGTTGGTGGCGGTCGCGACGTCGAACGTCTCGGCGACCCGCCCGAGGTCGTCTTCGACGATGACGGCGTCGGCCGCGTTGGTCGCGAGCTCGGTCCCGCTGCCCAGCGCGATGCCGACGTCGGCGGCGGCGAGTGCCGGCGCGTCGTTGCTGCCGTCGCCGACCATCGCGACCCGACCCCGCGAGCGCAGCCGCCGGACGGTTTCGGCTTTTGCTTCCGGCGGAACGCCCGCGAAGACCTCGTCGACGCCCTCGACGTCGCGAAACCGATCGGCCGCGGCCCCCTCGTCGCCGGTGAGGACGACGACCTCCCGACCGTCCGCGAGGGTCCCGACCGCCTCCTGCCACTCCTCGCGGACCGCGTCGGCGACAGCGATCGCGCCACGAACGCGTCCACCCCACGCGACGGCGACCGGAACCGCGCCGTCCTCGCGGATCGCCGCGAGTCGCGACTCGAACTCGGGGGACAGCGACTGTCCGTCCGCGCGGCAGAACGCGGGGTGACCGACGACGACGCGGTCGCCGTCGACGCGACCGGTCACACCCCGTGGGTGACGTTCGAAGCCGTCGACGGCCGCGGTGTCGGCCACCTCGTCTTCGCCGACCGCGTCCACGATTGCGGTGCCGATCGGGTGCTCGGAGAGCGCCTCGACGGCCGCGGCCCGGCGAAGCACCGTTTCAGCGTCGGCGGAGTCGACTGTCAGGACGTCCTCGACCGACATCGTTCCCTCGGTGAGCGTCCCCGTCTTGTCGAGGACGACGACGTCGATCTCGGACGCGTCCTCGAAGATCGTCTCCGCGGCGACGACGATCCCCCGGCGTGCCGCATGCTGGACGCCGGAGGCGATCGCCAGCGGGGTCGCCAGTCCGAGCGCACAGGGACAGGAGACGATCACCACCGTCAGCCCGACGAGAAACGCCGTCGAAGGACTCGAGCCGGTTGCGAGCAAAACGACGGTCGCCGCGGTCGCGATGACGACGACAAGCGGGACGAAGATCGTCGCCAGCTTGTCCGCGAGTCGTTGGACGCCGGGACTGGCGCTTTGAATCGACCACAGCATCGAGACGAGTCGGTCGTGGGTACTCTCGGCGTCCTCGCCGACCTCGAGGACGATCGGGGCGTCAGTGACGACGGTTCCGCCGCGGACGGGATCGCCGACGGCCTTCTCGACGGGGAGGGACTCCCCGGTGACGAGTGACTCGTCGACGGCAGCTTGCCCCTCGCGAACCGTGCCGTCGAGCGGGATCCGCTCGCCGGGACGGACCAGCAGCTCCTCGCCGGGTTCGATTGACGAGATCGGAACCGTCTCGCCGGTCTCGGCGCGGCGGGCCTCGTCGACCTGAGCCTCGGTGAGATCCGAGAGCAGGCCGGCAGCGCGGCGCTTGATCCGCCCCTCGTAGTAGCTGCCGGCGGTGACCACGAGGACGACCGCGACCGAGACGTCGAAGTAGAGGTCGGTTCGGCCGAGCCCCATCGCGAGCGTGCTGTAGGCGTAGGCGCCGAGCGCGGCCAGCGAGACGAGCAGATCCATGTTCGGCATCCCCGCCCGGAGGCTGACGTAGGCCCCGCGAAGGATCGGCAGGCCGGTGTAGAAGAGGACGAACGTCGTCATGAGCCAGATGTTGACGGCGACGTAGTAGCCGTCGTAGCTCCCGAAGTCCGCGAGGGCCTCGTAGCCGAAGTAGGTGGGGTACAGGAACACCGCGTACCAGATCATCACCATCATCCCGAACATCCCGCCCCCGATCAGGAACTTCACGAGGGCTGCGTCGCGGGGCTGGTCGTCGCGGCCCGCCCCTCGCTTGCGGGCCTCGTAGCCGTACCCCGAGACGACCTCGGGCAGGCGCTCCGCCTCGACCGCGTCGGGATCGTAGACGAGCCGCAGCGTGTCGGTCGCGTAACTGGCCTCCGCTCCGCGGATTCCCTCACGCTCGGTCGCCCGGGACTCGAGAAACGCCTCGCAGGTCGCACAGTGCATCCCCTCGACCGCGAAGAAGGCGTCCTCGCCCTCGAGGTCGTCAAGCGACGGCGTCTCGCTCTCGAGTCGATCGCGGATCGAATCGGCGTCGGCGTCCTCGACCGTCTCGAGCGCGCGGTGAACGTCGAGACAGCCCCGACAGCAGAACGTCCCGTCGACGTCCGGATCAGTGATCGGCTTGGACGGCGTCGGAAGCTCACAGAGCGTACACGCGTCGCTCTCGGTGGAGTCGCGAGCGGATTCGGATCCGACCGCGTCGGGACGAGCGTGTGAGGAGGTCATAGGCGCTGGAGGCGATCCGCAGTGGGGAGAGCGTGACGTAGCTCGAGTCGTGACTGCACGGGTTCGAACGGCGTACCGACGGGAACCGGGATCGAGCTAGGACGCCTCACTCGAGTCGTGACCGTGTCCACCCGAGACCGGCGTGAACGCGATGTAAAGACAGGCGATGATGATCACCACGTTGATCGCGGAGACGACGCCAGCCGAGAGCGAGCTGCCGAGCCCGTACCAGCTAACCGGCAGGAGTGCGAGCAGACCGACGACGAGCGCGGCTCGCGGGGAGAGCGCCTCGAGATCCATACCAGAACTCAGGGATCGATCGGGCTTAATAATGACCCCCGTTCCTACGGGATGGGAACCGTCTCGTGCGATTATGCAAGGCACATCCTTACCCCAGCGCATGTGTGCGATGCCAGATGAGTCAAGGCAACGCCGAGAGATCGGCCACGACGAGTACGATCCCGTGGGGACACTCGCGTTAATCACCCTCTACTTTCTCATTATCGCGTTTCTGTGGGTATTCATGTACTTCGTCGAATTCCTCGGAAACGAGCCGACCGTTGTCGGTACCTTCCTGACGGTGGTGGGGGTCGCATGAACATCCACACCTACGAGAAGGTGTGGCTGATCGGCTCGATGGTGCTGATCGTCGGGTTCATCGTCACGGTCACGTACGGCGCGGTCGGGCTCGGTATCGCGATGGTCGACGACAGCGAAGAGACCATCGAGCCGACCGAGCTCGACGAGGACGAACGGTTCGCGGAGCCACGCGTCGAACAGGTTGGCGAGGACGAGTACGAGGCCTACGTCGTCGCCCAGACGTTCATGTTCAGTCCTGATCCGATCGAGATACCAGCGGGAAGCGAGGTCACCTTCCACGCGACGAGCCGGGACGTGATCCACAGCTTCAGCGTCGCCGGAACAAACATCAACACGATGGTGATCCCCGGCGAGGTAGCGACGATGACCGCCGAGTTCGACGAACCCGGCGAGTACGGCGTCGTCTGTAACGAGTACTGCGGCTCCGGTCATCACAACATGGAAGGGGAGCTTCACGTCGTCCCCGAAGACGAGTTCGACATGACCGAACTCGAGATCGAGGCCGACGACGAAGTAGAGACCGGCGACGAAGCGACGATCGAGGTCGACGTCGAGAACCGCATGCTCGAAGCCCTCGAGACGACCGTCACGCTCGAAATCGGCGACGAGGCACTCTCGGAGAGCGTCACGGTCGACGGCAGCGAGACCGAGACGACGACGTTTACGATCGACGCCGCGGACCTCGGCGAGGGCGACCACGACTGGACGGTCACCGTCGACGACTACGAGGACGGTGGGACGCTGACCGTGGCCGACGAACTCGAGGAGGATGATGACGATGAGTAACGCGTACATCGAGGAGTTCCCGGCGGAAGCGAAGGTCGTCCGTACGGCGTTTTACAGTGCGTTCCTCGCGCTCGCACTGGGGGGCGTCTTCGGAATCGTTCAGACGCTCCACCGGACGGGCTACTACCGGTTTATCGATTCCGCGGACTACTACACCGTCCTCACCGCTCACGGCGTCTTTCTCGTCATTTCGTTTACGATCTTCTTCCTCGTCGGCGTGTTCACGTGGGCGGTGACGACCAGTCTCGACCGTGGCCTCGAGGATCTTCGCTTCACGTGGGGCTGGTACGGCCTGATGGCGATCGGAATCACGCTGAGCGGTGTTGCGATCCTGGCCGGCTTTACTGACGCAACCGATATCAGCGCGTCGGTGCTGTTTACGTTCTACGCACCGCTGCAGGGGCATCCGATGTTCTACCTCGGACTCGTCCTGTTCGTCGTCGGAACCTGGCTCGCGGGCGCAGACTGGTTCCGCTCGTGGTGGGCCTGGAAGCAGGAAAACCCCGACGAGCGGATTCCGCTGCCGACGTTTATGGTGCTGACGACGATGCTGATGTGGTACATCGCAACACTGGGCGTCGCCGCGGCGATCCTGCTGTTCCTGCTGCCGTGGTCGCTCGGCCTGATTGACTCCGTCAACCCCCTGCTCACCAGAACGCTGTTCTGGTTCTTCGGCCACCCGGTCGTCTACTTCTGGCTGATGCCGGCGTACATGATGTGGTACGTCATGCTGCCCAAAGTTTCGGGTGGCAAACTGTTCAGCGATCCGCTCGCTCGCGTCGTCTTCGTTCTCTTCCTGATCCTCTCGGTCCCGACGGGGATTCACCACCAGTACCTCGATCCGGGGATCGCCGAGGGCTTCAAATTCATCGCGATGACGAACACGATGTTCCTGCTGTTACCGAGTCTGTTGACCGCCTTCACCGTCGTCGCCAGCATGGAACACGGCGCCCGCCAGCGCGGCGGGAAGGGCTATTTCGGCTGGCTGAAGGCGCTCCCGTGGCGCGACCCCGTCTTCACCGGGATGGCCCTGGCCGGACTGATGTTCGCAGCCGCCGGCTTCTCGGGGATGATCAACGCCGGGATGAACATCAACTACCTCGTCCACAACACGTTCTGGGTCGTCGGCCACTTCCACCTCACCGTCGGCACCGCCGTCGCCCTGACGTTCATGGCAGTCACCTACTGGTTCCTCCCGCAGATAACCGGCAAGGAACTGTGGAGTCGCTCCGTCGCGCTCGGACAGGTCGTGCTCTGGTTCGTCGGGATGACGTTCATGTCGAACGCGATGCACCGCGCCGGTCTGCTGGGCGTTCCCCGCCGAACGGCCGAACCCCAGTACGAGGGATTCGAGTTCGAGGCCGCCGTCGGAAGCATGGGTGAGCTCCAGGCCCAGATCGCGCTGGGAGGAGTACTGTTGACGCTCTCGCTCGTCCTGTTCTTCGCGAACGTCTTCGGAACGGCTCTCAACGGCCGTAGCGACGACCTGCCAGCAAACGAGTACGCCGACGCGCTCTCGGGTCCCGAGGACGCCCCGCTGGTCCTCGACAACCTCAAGCTGTGGACGGGGATCGCGATCGTGCTCGTGATCTTCGCTTACACGTTCCCACTGCTCTCGATTATCGATCGGGGCGGGCTGCTCGGTCCCGAGATCATCCCGCTCCCGGTCTTCATCGAGTCCCCGGCACTGCTCGTGGGGGCCGTCGAACAGCTCACCGCCGGCACGCTCGAATCGATCCGGCCCGTTCTGGAGGTGAGCCGGTAGTGCGGATCTCGAAGGCCGGGCTGCTCGTCGTCCTGGCGCTGCTGGCGCCGCTGCTCGTCGAGCTACGGACGGTGCTGTCCTGGGTGAACGTCGAGCTGACCGTCCTCGAGACGGGACTCGTCGGCGCCGTCCTCGTCGTTGCGATCCTCGTCTGGGCGTTTCTCCCCGAGAACGGAAACGGAAAAACAACCGAGGGAGACGCCTCAAGCGAGAACTGAGCGCCGCCGGTTCGGCTACTGCCAGGTTTCGATCCGCCCGTCCCGGACGTCCTCGACACAGCCCTCGCAGTCGGGATGGCCGTCCTCGTAGCAGGCCGGACGGTACTCCTCGTCGAGCAGGGCAGCCCGCCGTTCGGCGTAGCGCCGACAGACGATCTTGGCGCGACCTTGCTCGTCGGTCGGCAGCCCGCGAGCGTTTCGCGCCGACCGGTAGGCCTCCCGGGCCTCGCCGAGCTGACCATCTGTCGATCCCCGCAGCTCCTCGTACTGCTCGCCCGCCTCCTGGAGCTTCGTCCGGAGGAACCGCTCGAGTCGACGGCGATCCGACATCGTCGTTCGGTTAGGCGGGCGGACACATAGTCTCGTCGCCGACGTCCTCGGCCATCGAACCGATTCGGGACCCGGATTCAGGGGGAATCGTTTTTTCGATTCGCGTCCCACGGAAGCTATGGCCACGGAAGAGTCTCGACCGACCCGTCACGACGAGATCGAAGCGATCCTCGAGCGAAAGGGCGGCGTCGAGGAGGCCCGCGACGACGCCGACAAGTACACCGTCGTCGGCGCAGCGGAACGAAAGACGTACGCGAACTGGCTGACGCCGATCGAGGAACACTTCGTCTGCCACCGCAACGATATTCCCGACGCCGAGGGCGGCAAGTGGACGGTCTCGCTGACGGGGTATCTCGAGGACGCGTCCTCGGTCACCGAGATCAGAGAGGAGTTCCCGACGGTCGCGGTCGCACACACGATGGAGTGTGCGGGCAACGGTCGCGGCCAGCACCGCCCGGAGACCGGCAGCGTCCAGTGGGGGTACGAGGCCGCCGGAACCGCGGTCTGGTCGGGAACGCCGGTCAGCTCCCTGCTGCGCGGGGAACTCGAGGACGTCCCCGACGACGCGTGGCTCACGGCAGTCGGCGGCGACCCATCGGACGGCGAGGACGTCTTCGCGCGCTCGATCCCGCTCTCGAAGGCGGTAGACGACTGTATCCTGGCCTACGAGATGAACGGGGAGCCGTTACCCCGCGAGCACGGCTTTCCTATTCGACTGATCGTCCCCGGCTGGTACGGCGTCAACAGTGTCAAATGGCTCGAGGAACTCCGCGTGATGGACGAAATGGTTACCGACGAGTCGCTGGATCGCCCCGGTGACCACGCCTACTGGCAACAGGAGGCCTACCGGATCCACCCCGAGGACGTCGAACCCGAACGCAACGCGACCGTCGAGACCGTCGACACCTGGGAGCAACTCGAGGGCGGCGATCCCGCCTACCCCTACACCTTCGACCAGACCGTGATGTCGGTCATTGGCGAGCCCGACGGCGAGTCGGCCGTCACCGTTCCCGAGGACGGAACGGTCGAGATCACGGGCGTCGCGTGGGCCGGCGACGACGACGTCGCGAGCGTCGAGGTCTCGACCGACGGTGGCGACAGCTGGGCGGAGGCGGAGCTGTTCGGCCCCGACTACGCGGGCGCGTGGCGGCTGTTCCGGTACGACTGGGCGGCGACGCCCGGTGAGTACGTGCTGGCCTCCCGCGCGACCGACGACCGGGGGAAGCGCCAGCCGATGCGGATCTCGAATCCCGACGCGTGGCGCGACGCCATCGCCGACGACGAGTTCCCCTGGAACGAGGGCGGGTACGCCGCCAACGCCGTGTTGCCGAACGCCCTCGAGGTCGAAATCCAGACACCGTAATCGCCCGACGGAAGCACTTTCGCTCCGGTGCCGGCAGTTTAAATACGATCGGGAGCGAACGTCGGTATGCCTCCCAGTGAAACGAAGAGGAGGCGTGACACAATGAGCGACGTACGACAGCACGCGGACGACATACACGACCAGTTCTCGGACCACATCGACGTCTCGGTCGACGACGTCGAGGACCGACTGACGACGCTCGTCGACGAGTACAAGGTCCCGATCGACGAGGCACGCCGGAGCGTCACCAACCACTACCTCGAGGAAGCCGGCCTCGACCGCGAGGACCTCGCGGGCGGCTCGAGCGAGGCGGCCGAGATCGAGGACGTCGACGAACCCGAACAGTGGATCGACATCACGGCCAAGGTCATCGAGCTGTGGGAACCCCGCAGTGACTCGGTCGCACAGGTCGGTCTGCTGGGCGACCCGACGGGGACGATCAAGTTCACCAAGTGGGCCAAATCGGACCTCCCGGCGCTCGACGAGGGCGGCGTCTACGAACTTCGCAACGTCGTCACCGACGAGTACGAGGGTCGCTACTCGGTCAAACTCAACAGCACGACCGTCATCGAGGAGCTCGACGAGGAGCTCGAGGTCGGCGACGACACCAGCGAGATCGAAGGTGCACTCGTCGACATGCAAAGCGGCAGCGGCCTGATCAAGCGCTGCCCGAAGGACGATTGCACCCGCGTCCTCCAGAACGGCCGCTGTAACGAACACGGCGAGGTCGAGGGCGAGTTCGATCTGCGAATCAAGGCCGTCGTCGACGACGGGCTCGACGCCCACGAGGTCATCTTCGACAAGGACGCGACCGAGAACCTGACGGGAATCAGCTTAGAGGAGGCCAAGGACATGGCGATGGACGCCCTTGATACGACCGTCGTCGCCGACGAGATCCGCGACCTGGTCGTCGGCACCTACTACCGGATCGAAGGGCCGACGTTCGGTCGCTACGTCCTGGCCGACGACGTCGAGGAGCTCGACGGACCAGTCGACGCCGAACAGCTGCTGATCAAAGCGAGGTCGATGTAAATGTCTCAGGCAGAACTCACCCGCGAAGTCGCACGTCGCGTCTTCGCCTCCGAATTCAACGACTCGACGTACACGTTCAAGGAAAGCGACGACGAGCGCGCCCCCAACTACGCCCTGCTGCCGACGGGCGACCGGGCCAACCGCGTGTTCGCCGTCGGGACGCTGACCGAAACCGAGGACGTCGGCGAGGACAGCGAGTACTGGCGTGGCCGGGTCGTCGATCCGACGGGAACCTTCTTCGTCTACGCCGGCCAGTACCAGCCCGAGGCCGCCTCGGTGCTGCGGGACACGGAGACGCCGGCGTACGTCTCGGTCGTCGGCAAACCTCGAACGTACGAGACCGAGGACGGCACGGTCAACGTCTCGGTCCGTCCGGAGACGATCTCGATCGTCGACGAGGCGACCCGGGACCGCTGGGTCGTCGAGACCGCCGAGCGAACCCTCGATCGAATCGAGGAGTTCGAGGCCTGGCAGGACGACCAGGAAGCCCCCGAGAGCGGCTCGACGGCGCCGACCAACGAGTACGCACAGATGGCCCGTGAACGGTACGACTCGCCGGTCGAGAACTACCGCCGCGACGTGATCGAAGCCCTCGAGAACGTCGAGGACGTCGAAGCGACGGCCTGATCGGCTGCTCTCGAGGACACGCTCCAGTTTTTCACTCGGTCCGGAGTTCGTCGAGCAGCGACCCGGTCGCTCTCGGCGACGGGTCGATCGTCTGACGAATCGTTAAGTATCGTGGCCGACGACTACACTGCGATGGGCAACAAGAACAAGACGATCTCGTTTCGCGTCAGCGAGGACGCCTTCGAGGCGCTCCAGGAGATCGCCGAGGAGCGCGACATCTCGTTGTCCGCGGTCTTCCGGGACTACGTCGAGCAGCTCGTCGAGCACGACGGGCAGGTCGCGGTCGTTCCCGAAGCCGAGCTCGAGGACGCCGAGACAGGCGACGGCGACGAGAATCTCGCGTTCCCACCGACCGTCGAGGTGCCCAAGAGCTTCATCCGCGAGCACGAACGCCTCGAGCTCGAGGCCGATCACCTCCGCGAGCAGTTAGACGAGCACAAATCCTACGTCACCGAGCTCCAGGATCGCCTCGAGGACGAGGACGAAGTGTTGTTGCTCGACGACCTGGACGACGCCGACGATCCCTCGCAGCTGCGCTGACTACTTCGCGAGATCCCGCTTTGCCTGCCGGATCTCCGCCCGTGTTTCGTCGCTGCCTTCGACCTCGGCGAGCCCCTCCGCGGCCTCGAGTGTACGGACGCCGCTGTCGAGGAACGAAAGGACGTCCCCGGAGTAGGCATAGACCATGTAGTCGTCGGTCATCACGTCGACGATGGCGTCGGGACCCAGCCCCTGTGCGCGCAGCTCGAGCAGGTACCGGACGAACTTCCGCTCGGGACAGCCACAGTAGGGGTTGTTGTCGCAGTCACAGTCGAGGAAGTCACTCGAGAAGTCGAGCACCCGCTCCTGGGTCGCCTCGTCGAGTTTCTCGAGGCCCTCACCCTGGAAGAGAACGTCCAGCGTCGCGCCCTTGAACGCTCCCTTCGGAATGTTCGTCTCGAGCTGGGAGGCGAGCTGGCGGTGGTTCTTGACGTAGATCTTGTCGGTAATAGCCACGGCGTTGCTCGAAGTAGGAGCGGCCAGCCGAAAAACATCTCGGTCGCGCGGTTCGGAGTGAGCGCGGTTCGGATCGAGCGCGGTTCGGAGCGAACGAAGTGAGTGAGAACCGCGGAACGCGAATAGCGCGGGACCAGCGGTCCCGCGGACCATGCGAGCGGGCGCCTGGTGCCCGCGAGCAGACGGGGAGGAACGACCCGTGAGCAAACGAAGTGAGAACCGCGAAAAACGAACGTCGAACCGCAATCGGAAGCGTGGCGGTCGAAAACGCACGGCACGGAATCGCACGCTCCCGTCCTCGAGTCGTAACGTATTTCAGTCCAACCGCGTGTAGAAATAGGTGTAAGCGTGTCCGGGTTGGGGTAGTGGTTATCCTTCAGCCTTGTGGAGGCTGAGACGCGGGTTCGATTCTCGCACCCGGACTT
>JGI2924J29684_1077459_pt1 | contig 17313 bp, 14 predicted proteins | sample BenlonsequencITS_FD_29684 | JGI IMG/M metagenome (IMG submission 29684)
CCCAACTTTTAGCCTTACTGGCCACTCCACAAGGTACGGGAATGATATCCGATACCCCCTTCCAATTAACGGGGAAGAACCGTCCAAGCCTACTTTTTCGTTCAGCCGGAAGCTCGGGAGGGAACTTCAGCTACTACCACACATAGAAGAGTTTTCAGTCATGACTCTTCCTCCCTGAAAGGTACTATATAGCCTACTTTTCTCCGTCTTTGCTTTTAAAGTAAGATTAAATTAATAGTATTATAACAGAAGGAGGGAATTTGTCAACTATATATATTAGAAACAGCCTATTATATCTTTATCCTCAATTGTAAAAGTTATTTCCACCCCTACCACACTTAGAAGTGGAAGTTAGGCTTGCAAATCTTCTTATCGTTCCTTTCCTTAACCATCTTAACTGCCCCACAACCTCTAAAATGTTCTACGTGTCAAGGACGAAGCCGCAAAGCGGTGCGAAGCATCAAATATCGTACTTTTAAACCCTTGAATAGCATTATCACTGATAGGAAAAAATATAGAAATCATAAAGGATATTTTAAGGATATCTTAAGGTTCCTCATTTATGGTTATAGTATATGTAAATCCCTTTCACAGATATTAGATACAGTTATTGGAAAGGAGTTTTTATAAATGCGTTTTTCGCTAGGTTTATTAGATTCACTCTTTGGAGAAAAAATAGTACTTCAAGGCCCTGATGAAAAAGGAAATATTGTTAAATGCAAGGTTTCAAAAAAATGGCTTGAACGAGCACAGGTAGGAAGCAATTCACTATCTCCATTATCCCAGGATTCTCAAAATGACGATAAGTACTCAGCGTCGATGATTTAGAATGATTTATTTTCTGTATGAGCCATCTCCTTAAATACTTCGCTGAAAATCCCTCGAAAAGCAACCGGAAGAGGAATTTCGCGAAAATTTTCCGAAGTAACCCAACACCTGTCACACTCGACCAGGTGTTCTTTTTGTTCGTCTGCCGTATAAGTATTGGCATCGTCTTTAACCATATTTAAATTGGACTCAAAAGCGCCTTTCTGAGTCCCGGGATAATTCCCAACATCCAAACATACCCATAGAATCTTCCAGCGCCGATGGCTGAAATTGTACCATATAGGACCCTGCAAAGGGACAACTTGGGCCAACTGCTTCTGAACAACTCCGTCATAGGATCGGTCGGCAACTGCTTCTTGAAACAATCGAAACCAATCCGCCTGCGAAAAGGTTGAAAAATCATCTTCGCGGCTGTCTTCCGGCAAAATTTCCACACCGGGTAGTTCCCAGAGACTTGCCAGTAAACCATCTGCCGGTCGTTTTTGCAAATAGATTTCATTTCTTTGCCGTAGGACAAACGTTAATCGAGTCACCTCTTGACGTTGTGATTTGATCCTTTTTACAGGATAAAGAAGAACGTTTCCTTGCTTTTTACCGCGGCAGACTTCAAGCAAAGGGCATTCAAGACAATTAGGCTTCTGGGGAGTACATATTATAGCTCCCAATTCCATTAAAGCTTGGTTAAAATCACCCGGATCAAAGACTGACTGCCAAGCAGCTATGCGTTGATCAAAGTAACGGTAACTTTTAATAGACTCAATAGGCTCTACCCAGGCCAAGAGACGGGACATGACTCTCAACACGTTGCCGTCAATTGCCGAAACCTTCTCTTTAAAAGCAATACTGGCGATAGCTCCGGCAGTGTACTTTCCAATGCCCGGTACTTTGAGAAGTTGATCATAATTGCCGGGCATTTTGCCTGCCCTTTGGGCGAGAAGATATTGTGCCCCCTCCCACATTCGTCGGGCTCTTACATAATAACCCAGACCTCTCCATTCGGTTAATACCTCTTCAATGCTTGACTCACCCAGTTTTTTTATGTTAGGAAAGCGTTGGAGAAATCGTTCATAGTATGGAATTACCGTTTTTACCTGAGTTTGCTGCAGCATTACTTCAGACACCCAGATTGTATAAGGATCCTTCGTCTTTCGCCAAGGCAAATCTCTTTTTTTCACTTGATACCAAGACAACAACAGATCAGCTATGTCAGAGTTTGTTGAATCGTCTTGAATCATCTTTTTTTGAGCTCCCATACCTTTATCTCCTATTTATTAATCAGGATCAAACCGCAGATACACATAAGTGCTCCAAAAATTTGATAAAACGTAAAACCTTCATTAAAAAACAATATCCCGATAGGAATAAGCATTACAGCCAGAATAATGTTAGCAACCAACGAACCGACCCCAATATTCCAGCCTACTCGGTAAGCCATTAAGTAACCCACCTCAAGTCCTACAATTGCCAATCCCAAGACAAAGCTCGTCCAATTCAACTTGGCAAAAGAATGTAAAAAGCTTTTGTCAGTTTTATATAAAAAGCCCGCTAAAACAGTTAATACAGCCGCAGTCGTATAGGTTATCAGCAGAGCAGAGAAAGGATTGACATCTTGAGGAGTCGTCTTTTGACAGATATTATAAGCAATATTTGATATGACAATAAGAACTATAGGAAACACATATTCCAGCATATTCAAACCCCATTCGCACTTAATTGTTCGGGTCTTTTTTTGCCAATCACTCTCTTAAACTTAAGATATAATGATTTCAGGCCATTTCAGATGTTAATATAGTCATCACGTTAGTGAACTGTCTCTGTCCAAAATTTTCCAACTGATTCTCGAACAGCCTTAGTATTAGTCATGTAATGAATGTTCTTCCATTCAGGGGGAAGCAATTTTTTGTACTTCCATTGAGCGAAGCGTTCATCAATCAGTAAAACAATGCCCCTATCGTTCTCTGTTCGGATGACTCGTCCCACTGCCTGCAAAACCTTGTTAATTCCCGGGTACATGTAGGCAAATTCAAACCCTTCATGACTTACTTTTTCGTAATAAGCACGTATTATCTCTCGTTCAAATCCAATCTGAGGCAAGCCCACTCCAACAATAATAGCCCCTGAGAGGCGATCACCTAATAAATCAATTCCTTCGCCAAAGATGCCGCCCATTAAAGCGAAACCTACTAATGTTTGCTCAGGATGCTTCATAAAATCCGCCAAGAAATTCTCCCGTTCCTCTTCAAGCATGCCTAAAGTTTGCTGAATAACCTTAACTGAAGGATTTTGCACTCGAAACCTGAGAATAACTTCCTGCAAATATTCGTAAGAAGGGAAGAAAACGAGATAGTTCCCTACTTTAGGCTGAATAACGGCGGCGATTGTTTCGGCAATCTGCTCATAGCTCAAAGCTCGTTGCTTATATTTAGTAGGAATGCTTTTGTGAATCATAACATGTAAGTTTCCTGCGGGAAAGGGGGAAGATAATCTTAATTTAAACGACGTCTCTTCTCCGCCCAAAACATTCATAAAATAATCCATAGGACTTAAGGTTGCAGAAAACAGTATTGATGCTTTCCCTTTCTCAAACGCTTCTCTAAGCCGGATAGCAGGGTCGAGACAAAACAGTTTGACCCTAAATTCTTCCCGAAATTGCAGACAGGTCACATAACGTGTATCATAACTTTCCGCTGTTCTAAGAAACGTTAAGGTCTGAAAGTAAAGATCTAAAAGCTGTTCCTGCCAAGGATACGTTTCCGCTTTTGATTTTAAAAAAACTTCAACTTCTTTAACAAATTGTCTCAAAACCTTAATAAGGCTGCCGGGAAGCCCTTTTTCAACAAATTCTCCCTGGGAATTTGCAGCCAGACAACGGTTTTTTTCTTTGCCTAAGGCAGTATTGACCCGGTTCAAACTCTTAGACAGTCTTGGATTATCCCTTTTGGCGAGTCGTTTAAGCTTGAGCCAATCTTCCTTCACTAATTCGGCCGAAAACATCTCACGAGCACGGTCCACTAAATTGTGGGCTTCATCGACCAAAAAAGTATATTCCCCTCCGTCCAGAAAAAATCGTTTTAAATAGACACGAGGGTCAAATACATAGTTATAATCTCCAATAACCACATCTGCCCAAAGAGCCATTTCCAGTGAAAATTCGAAAGGACAAATTGAATGTTTACGGGCATGATCTTCAAGAACCTGGCGAGTCCATGATTCTTCATTAAACATATCCTCAACAGCGCCTCGGAGGCGGTCATAATAACCTTTGGCATAGGAACATTCTTCCGGCAAACAGGAAACCTCCGGCAAAAAACATACTTTTCTTTTAGCAGTTAGGGTCAGCCGCTTAATTTTTAACCCTTTGTTTTGTAAATCAGACAAAGCCCTTTCCGCAACGGTACGAGTGATGGTTTTAGCCGTGAGGTAAAAAATTTGCACAGTTAACCCTTCGGACATAGCCTTCAGGGCAGGAAATAGAGTACCCATGGTCTTGCCGATGCCTGTGGGAGCTTGAGCAAAAAGCATCTCGCCGTGCTTTATCGTCTGGTAGACGCCGACAGCCAAATCCCTTTGCCCCACCCGATAAGCCTCAAAGGGAAAATTTAGGTTATGAATACTTTCATCGCGGACAATAAGCCACTCTTGAACCCGACAAGCCCAGGCCAAATATCGTTCCCCTAAATTAAAGAAGAACTCCGCTAGTTCTTCTAAAGTAAACCATTTATTAAATTTTCTCGTTTCAGCGGTGTCAAGTTGATAATATGTGAGCTGAACTTCCATGTTTTCCAAGCTTTCCATAACTGCATACATAAAGGCATAACACTGGGCTTGGGCCCAGTGCATACCGCTTATGGATTCTTCAAGTAAGGATAAATCCATGGACGTCGTTTTTATCTCATCGACACAAACTCCGGATTCCGTTTTAAATATCCCATCCGCTCGTCCTTTAACTTCCAGGCAAATTTCTTCATCAAGTCCACTTATATACTGATTCTCCCTTGGGACATAAAGATAAGAGAGTGTTACTTCAGGCAGATAGTTCAGACCGCTATGTTTTTGAATGTACTGATGGGCTTTTATACCATCTTGAGTGCGAGCAGCCCCCAGCGAGGCTGGCTGCAAGTCACCCCTTTTTAGTACGAATTCCACTAAATCTCGCACGGATACTTTTACAATCTTCAATTTTACAATCCTTCCAATAAGTTAACATTACTAAAACCGCAAAACTTCTATCAGCCTTAGGCCTGGCCCGTCGCTGCCCCATAAGATTCGACGTAACTTTTGGCGAATCCTTCATATCAATAAGTTCCGGTACCTGTGACCTCGATATATTTCATTAACGGAAAGTGAACTCGTTCAGCTAAAGCCGAACATCGGGGCTTCAATGACGAAAGGTCCTGTGGACAGTTTCGCCGAAAGCACCTAGCCAATAACAAATGCTATCACGCCGAAGGATGGACTCTACCCCACCGAAGCATGGGATGGGGACCACTCCCACATAAAGTGGGAGTCTTACGATTGGACAAATTCAGGTATCTGTAACCTCAGAGACCTCAGTATATTCCAATCAACGGACAAACATATCTCTTAAAGACATTATACTTTATATTTGCCCTGTTATTTAATGTTTGGCTCAAACTTTTCTCTATTTTCATTCTTATTTTCTTTCTCATTTTTCTTTTATTTCTCGTAAGATCTTCACCATTTCTTAACAACTTGTTCATCTTTTACGCAGATATAAAACGCAGGGGGGAGTATAATTGATAGCCGAAGGCATTTAGGGAAATAAGAAATGAGATGATAATTTTGAGACTATCGTTTTTGGATCGCACCCGTGGTTTAATTATGCTCACCATGGCCTTAGATCACGCTTTATATTTTTGGAGTAGTGGACGAGTAAATAATGAAGGATTGCCCCTCCTAATTAATGGGATTGTAACCTTTAATCCCATAGGAAGTACTACCCTTCTTGGCTTGCTCGTCATGTTTTTTTCCAGCCTCTGTGCTCCCGGATTTCTTTTTATTGCCGGGTATGTTTTAGCCCTGTCCGTTAAGAAACGTGAGGCTCTGGGAGCTGCAAATTGGGATATTAATACGTATTTGCTGAAACGGGGACTCCTACTTATATTTTTACAAATTTTTATTGCCTCTCCTGCTTTCAACCTTCCTCTGTTTCTTCAGTCCCGGTCATTTTTTTCTGTGGTTACCACCGGAACCTTTTTCTCCTTAAGTGTGCTGTCCACCATTGGTCTAGGCTTTATTGCCCTCATCTTGGGGCGTAAAATTTCACCTTGGAAGCTATTGGGGATATCTGGGTTGCTCTATTTTATCAGCCAGTTCTTTTTACCGGCTATCACAAAAGTCTTTCCTTTCCAGCAATCCTTCATAAAAGCTTTGCAGACTATTTTGGTTTTACCCGTCCCCTTCTCATCAACCTTACTCGTGAACAACAACTTTCCCTTGATCCCTTGGCTTCTGCCTATGGCTCTGGGCTGGCTGTACGGACACACCTATGTTGAAAAACACGGGCCATCCTATGAGGCAAATAGGTTTGCCGTCTCCGGATTATGCAGTTTATCACTTTTCTTTATCTTACGTTTTCTCGGAGTGGGAGATTATCTGGTTCCTGACGGCACTTTGCAAGGTTTCTTCGGACTTTCCAAATACCCCCCAAGTATTGACTTTTTTCTTCTTTACCTCGGAGTGGTATTCTTGTTATGCTATATCTTTTTCAAAGTCTCTCAAACTTCGAAGTTGGGAAATATATTGGAGAAATTTGGTCAATCCCCGCTTTTCTTTTACAACGCCCACCTTTGGCTTTACGCCGCGATACCTGCAATTACAGGGCATTTCAATAGTCTCTCTCTTTTACTGGGAGTTGGGATTTGGCTCATGGGGATATTAATCCTTTATCCTCTTTCTAGTGGCTACCAGACTTGGAGAATTTATCTTAAAACCCATTTTTTCACCCCAAAACTGCTTCCTCAATTAGAGCCAAGCTACTCTGGAAAAGTTAACAATTCCATTATAAAGTTTGAGAAAGGCAGATAAATACCAATGAGTTCTTCCGTAATTCTAAAAACATTACACTGGCCGAAAGGGTCAAAAACAACTCTCTTACGTCTGTGCTTAGTGGCGATAATCCTCTACGTTCTAATAGCTCCCGATCGGCCTGCCCACTATTCCTACCTCCTTTTAGTGGGAGCTTTCTGGAATATTGAGCCTGATCGTTTAACTGTATCTTGGCAGAGCTTCTTGAAAATTGGTATTCCTTTAGTTATTTTTCCTATTCTAATGTGGCAATATTTCCCTCCCGTTTGGAATGACATTGTCTATTGGCAATTAGGAACTCGTGTCCATCTTTTGGACTTAGATGCTTTGTTTAAATCTATTCCCGGAAATAACGGCTGGATGTTTCGAGTCATTAAAACTCCTTGGTTGACAGCCTACTTCCGTTGGATTTATGCCAATGGCTTTACGCTCCCGGTATTAATCCCGATTTTTCGCTCCTTTTGGGCCAAAGACTCCTTGAAAATGATTCGCTACAGCTTGTCCGCCCACATCTTGCAATTTCTTTTAATTTTCCCTTTCTACTTAACGATTCATGTTAACGAAGTTTGGTATGTCTTAGGACAACCGGATGGTATGGCGCGCAACCTTTCCCCGGCCCAAGCGGCCGTTGTTGTCGTAAATTGTTTTCCTTCCATGCATACTTCAATTTCTTTTGCCATGCTTCTCTTAGCCTGGAGAGAAAAAGACAAACTTTTTCGTTGGGTTTGGACAATTTTTTGCCTTTCGATAATCTATTCAACTCTTTACCTAGAAATACATTGGGTTACTGATGTCATCGGCGGCCTTCTTTTGGCACTCGTCACTGTCAAATTGGGCGATTGGTTAATTCATAGGATCGCCCTTCGCGAGGAAAATAAACCTCTTAATTCAAAATCCTTGCGGGATTTGAAATTGACCCAGTGAACTCGTTCGGCTAAAGCTGAACATCGTGGCCACGGTGACGAAAGTGTCCTATGGACAGTTTCGCCGAAAGCGCCGAGCCAATAACAAATGCTATCGCGCTGAAGGATGGACTCTACCCGCACTGAAGCAGAGAACGGGACCCCTCCCATTTAGAGAAGTGGGAGTCTCACGATTGGATAAAGAAAACTTAGCTGGCGCCAGCATAAAGAAAGGTGGCGGCTCATTATGCATGAAAAGCTCCTAATCGTCGCATCCTTTTATAGATAAGCTTAACGGCGAAAGGAGAAAAACTATGAGTGAACTCATGGGGCATCATAACCAGCGGCGAGAAACTCTCAAGCAAATTATTCGCGACATTCATCAAAATAAAAATCCTCAGGAATTGAAAGAAAGATTTCGTGAGCTCTTATCCGATGTCGGGGCAACAGAAATCGCCGCTTTGGAGCAGGAACTTATTCAAGAAGGTTTGCCGGAAAAGGAAATCCAAAGTCTTTGTGATGTTCATGTTTCCGTATTCCAGGATAGTCTTGACCAACAGCCCAAATCACAAGAGCAAGGCGGGCACCCCATTCAGACATTTCGCAAAGAAAATCAGGCCATTGAAAGCTTAATTAAGGAGCTGCGTCCCCTTCTGGAACAGCTTCTCGATTCCGCTCAATCAGCTATTCCAGGTAAAATTCTCAATGAATGGCAAGCCCTCCACCGGCAATTGATTGAAATAGAAAAGCATTACAGCCGCAAAGAGAATATTCTCTTTGCTTACTTGGAAAAGCACGGAGTAAGCGGTCCCCCCAAAGTGATGTGGGGGATACATGATGAAATCAGAGCCCAACTAAAGCAGATTTCTCAAGAACTTTCGCACCCGACCTCCGAAACCCATGTTTTTCAAGAAATGATTCAAACTACGGCTTTACCGGTACTAAAAGCTATTGAAGATATGATTTACAAAGAGGAAAATATCTTATTCCCAATGAGCATGGAAACCTTAACTGAAGCAGAATGGGCGGCAGTGGCCGAACAGAGCGGTGAGATCGGATATGCGTTAGTTCAGCCTGATCATGGATGGATTCCATCCGTTCCTCCCGAACCACCGGTTGATCAAAAGGCCTTTTCCCAGACTCAATCACCAAGCAGTCTGCCTCATCAACTTCTTCCTTTTTCAACCGGCGCTCTTTCCTTAGAACAAATAAGTCTTATCTTTAATCACCTGCCGGTGGATATAACCTTTGTGGATGAATTCGATATCGTTCGCTATTTCTCTTTTGGTAAAGAACGTATCTTTCAGCGCAGTAAGGCAATTATCGGCCGTAATGTCAAAGACTGCCACCCTCCTGACAGCGTTCATATTGTTAACAAGATCGTTCAAGACTTTAAAAGCGGGCAGCGTGATACAGCTGATTTCTGGCTACATATGGACAATCAGTATGTTTATATCCAATATTTCGCGTTACGGGATGAAAACGGGACGTACCGAGGTACAATTGAGGTCACCCAAGATATTCAAAAATATCAGAGCCTCCGAGGAGAAAAACGAATTTACTCCGAAGAATAGCCCAACCTAAACACAACTGCATGCGCTCATACTTTGAATATTATTTAACTCCTGAACAGGAAATGGACGAAACCTCATTTAAAAGATGTTTCGTCCATTGTTCTCAACGCTTGATTTATCTATTGGAATCGGAAATGGTATAGAAAAACTAAGCCTGGCTCGCAACGGCAGCCTGAAGTTTTGCCTTTTCCTCATCCACTAGCTGACGTCGTAAAACTTTTCCTACAATACTTCTCGGCAACTCTTTTCTAAACTCAACGAGACGCGGAACTTTGAAGGCTGCCATTTTGCTTCTGCAAAATAAAATAAATTCCTGTTCAGTTCCTTCTATGTCATCATGCAGCACAATATAGGCTTTCGCGGTTTCCCCGCGATACTGGTCTGGTACTCCGGCAACAACGACTTCTTTCACCTTAGGATGTTCATAAAGAACTTCTTCAATGTCACGGGGATAAATATTATAGCCTCCAGCGATAATCATATCTTTCTTTCGGTCGATGATATAAAAATAACCATCGTCATCCATTTTGGCAATGTCACCTGTATGCAGCCAGCCATCCCGTAAGGTCGCTTTTGTTTCCTCGGGCCTATTCCAGTACCCGCTCATAACCTGAGGGCCCCTAATACACAATTCTCCGATCCCTCCTGCCGGGAGAGGCCTTGTTCCTGTTTCCAGGTCCATGATAACACAGTCTGTATCTGGGAAGGGGATACCTATAGAACCTTCACGGGTAGGACGATCCAATGGATTGCTATGAGTAACCGGTGAAGCTTCGGACAGTCCATATCCCTCGGCCAAATTTCCTTCTCCCTGCGTTACTTTCTTGAACTTTTGGGCAACTTCCAAAGGAAGAGGCGCTGAACCGCTATTGCAAACTTTGATAGCTGCTAAACATTCCCGATAATCCGCAATTCGAGGATGGTTGTTAATAGCCATAAAAATCGTGGGCGCACCAGGGAATAGGGTTGGCCTATATTTTTTAATAGCAGCTAAGACTTTATCTATTTCAAAGCGAGGCAAGATTATTTGGGTTGATGCACTAGCCACGGCATAGTTTACACAGTTAGTCATTCCATAAACATGAAACACCGGCAATATTGTCAGGATTCGTTCTTCCCCGTAATTTAAATCCAGAGACCATGTAATACTCTGCAGAGCATTACATATTAAGTTACGGTGTGTAAGCATGACACCCTTGGACACACCCGTCGTACCGCCCGTATATTGTAAAACCGCTAAGTCAGCAGCAGGATTTAGCTCAACCGGTGGTAAAATCGAATCATTCTTTATCAATTCATCATAGGAATATAAGTCCTTTGCGGGCTCAACAGGAGCAAAAAAACTAAAAGCTATGACGCGCTGCAGGGAGGTTTCGTGAAGAACATTTTTAACTCTGGGATACAACGCTTCCAACACAATAATTGTTGTGGCACCGGAATCGTTCATTTGATGGGCTATTTCGCGTTCCACATACATCGGGTTAGTTTGTACAACGATGGCACCGATCTTAAGCAAGGCGTAAAAACTAACAACCCATTGGGGGCAATTAGGCCCCATTAGCCCAACTCGATCTCCTTTTTTTACACCTATGTCCAATAACCCTTTGGCAAAGCGATTCACCTGATCTCCAAACTCCCTATACGTAACCTTTTGATCCTCAAAAATCATGGCCACTGTATCTGGTCTCTTACTTACTGCATCATCCAGCAATTGTCCAAGAGTCATTGCAGGATAATCCAAGTTTGGCTTTATTTTGGACGGATAGCTTTTTAACCAAGGTTTTTCAGTTTGTGGCATGATTACTTAACCTCCTTAATTTCACCAATCCCAAAGACCGTTTAACAAACAAACGGCCGCCATGCCCAAATAGCTGCGTTGCAGCAATAAAATTATCACCACCTTTTTCTAAATATTCATAATTATTCACCTTGTTTACATTTGCAAGAATTGTACCAATATTATAAAAATTTATTATACTTGCTATGTCTTATCCTTAATCCATTGCTGTGGTGGGATATATTTATACAAAATAATTGGAGCAACCATAAAACATTAAGAGAAACTCTTACACATGTATATAATTGTTACAATATTGCGACTAAACCTTCGGCAAGTGTATACATCATATACAGATGCCCGCTCGCGCTCAGCTCTTCATACCATTAGGTCACAGTCTTCACTTGTTATCTGTTAGTACAAAAAAATTAAGAGCAAATCCACAAAGATCATTTGCGGATATGCTCTCCCAAGTAAGTTGCTTCGGAATAGGTTGCCTTTCCCACCGAAGCCCAAGCCCAAGTTCAAGGTCAAATTCAGGTTCAGGTTCAGGTTCAGGTTTAGGTTCAGGTTTAGGTTATAGTATTCACTCGTAAGAATAAAAACCTTTTTTCGCTTTTACACCATATTCCCCTTTGGAAAATTTTTCAACTAAAAGGGGCGAAGGTTTATCTTTAGGATCGCGGGTATCTTGATAGCGTTCCATGCCTATATAATAAGCTAAATCTATTCCTGTGAAGTCCAATAAACGGAAAGGGCCCATTGGATGACCTAAAGCATTTGTAACAGCCATATCTATCTCTTCGGGAGCAGCAATACCCATATCTGCTAGAAACAATGCCTCTTGATTAATAGCAGCCACAATCCTGTTCACTAAAAAACCATAGATTTCCTTTTTCAGCCAAACCCCTGTTTTGCCAAAGTTTGCTGTCAAATCCATAGTAACCTGAGCGGTTTCCTGGGAAGTATGCGGACCTTGAACGACTTCGACAAGTTTCATGACAAGGGCAGGATTAAAGAAATGCATGTTGCAGACCTTTTGTGGGCGATTTGTGGCATCTGCAATTTTAGAACTAACTATAAAGGAGCTATTGGTTGCCAATATAGCATGGGGAGGAGCAATTCTGTCTATATCAGCAAAGAGCTTTCGCTTAATATCTAATTTTTCTACGGCGGCTTCTATCACAAAATCAGCATCGACCGCTGCTTCCTCTAAACTTCGTTTAAAGCTTAAATTTTCTAAGGCCCTATCAGCTTGTTCTTGCGTTAATTTTCCTTTAGACACACGCTCAGGAAGATAATTGCGGGCAAAATTCTCAGCTTTATTTAACATCTCTTGATTAATATCCGTACAAATCACTTTATACCCGGCTAAAGCAGCACAAAGGGAAATCTGATGTCCCATATTTCCTGCCCCTATGACGCAAATCGTTTTAATATCATTAATGTTCATAACTGCACCTCCGAAATCTTTTATTGTTCTTATTAATCCCCGCTTAAAAAGTGCCTTGCCTCTTATTGTTCTTTTCAATAGATCCCGCTTAATTACAAGCGTATATATTTTATACAAAAGCTCATCCGAACAAGATCCTATCTGTAAGTGAATTTAGATCTCAATTCTAATTCAAGTCATGGATAAATGGAAATCTTTTGCCTAAAAGTATACAGTGAAAAGTCTATGTGTATATTTCCTAAACAGCGCTTACATATATAAAGAAAACTTAACTGGCGCTTACCCTCCGGCGAAAGCGGCAGCTAAGTTGCACTTGTGCTAGAAGACGAAGACACTGTCTTCGCACGAATTAACTCTTCTTGCAGTATACAACCAAAGGTTATACTTTCTGATAGTAGAACAAAACTTTGCTAAAATCTCCGAAAATCAAAGCGACAAATCGAGAGATAACAAGAGTTTACTTGATGTTTTTTGAATCTTTTGAATAGTGGCACAAATATTGCAAAACACTTTATTAGCATCTTCCAATAACCACTGTGGCGCCGGAAGGGAGGGATAGTAGGCCAAAGGGAACTTGTTCTATCCTTTGAAGAGAACTTGTTCCTATCCGAATCCACGTCATATATTTTTAAGAGGAGGTTGGAGTAATGGCAAAACTCTCAAGTATTTTTAGTAAGGCTAATCTTGTTTTTCTCGTGCTCTTGCTAGCCCTTATTATGGCCGGCGAACTCGTCTTAGAACCGATGCACTTAGCAGCGTGGCCAGCATTTATGATCATGATTTTTTACTTTATGGCTCATATGAATATTAAAGAAGCTCCTGCAATTTTATTAGGAAGTGCTTTTGGAATTCTAAACCTTGACCTGATAGTCTATTGGTTTAATGCAACTGTTCCGCTTCTGGGAGGAGACATGTCCCAATTCACAGCCCCCCACACAGTTGATGCTGTGTTTCATGCGACATTGATCTATATTTGCATATTTGTCGCAGCTATTGTTTTCTTAAAAGATGTAATACCTTGGATATTCAATAACTATGCTTTTATGTGCTTTACTGTCGCCGCTGCCGTTTCGAGCGGGAATACTGCCGCCGCTATAGCGGCCAAAACTGTTGCAGGCTATGCAAATGCTGTCGCTGCTGCAGGAGGTAATTCTGCTGCAATAGCGGCAATGAAAGGCGCCACAGATAAAGCTATAGCTGCAACAGTTCCAGTCACTAATATATACCAGTGGATTGCCATTGAGCTTATCGTTGGCACAATATTCATCATTTGTATTTACGGCATAAATAAGCTTGTAACAAAAATTGCAGTAAGCTCCGCTTCAGAACATACCATCAAAGCTTAAAATCAGGATAAAGAGGTGAACGGGTTTGCCCAGTTTCAGGCATAACCCGTTTTTTGCATTCCCTAATTATTTACTTCTACGTTCTGAGCGCCTCTTCACGATTTTCAAACAAATAACTATTTTTTATTGGTTTTAAAATGAATATTAATTCATCCAAACTTAACGTTAATTGATGTTTTATAGTGTTGTGATCTATTCAACAGACCAATCGGAAAGCTTAAAATTCGCATCCTTTTTATAGCGATCCATTAAATAGTGACGAAAGCGAATATACTCCTTATAGTCACATTCAATTCCCTCTTTAGCTAAGGTATCAACAAATTTCTTCAGATCAGGAGGGCAACCCCAAAGCGAAATAGCTTTATTGATGTCCTGATTATCTTTATTTAGGTGACAAGCACATTTACCAAAGAGTACTGAGTGCTCAAACCCCGGAGATGCTAAACGTTTCTTGCCGCTCACCACCTCAACATTAGGAAAAGGCTGGCCTTTATAGGCGGAAGCAAGAAGAATTAACATTGGATTGTATTGAACGGAACAACCTGTGCACAGGCTGCTGTCATACTTGCGAATTGCTAAACCCGTAATACCTCTTTTGGCAAATCCTGAGGGTCCAGTATCCTCTTCTGACCACTCCCAATCATACTCTACATATTCCTTATGATCTTCGATAGTTTCACCTTTTATCTCATAATCAGCTAAATCTCTGCTGTACCCATGACGTTCAGCATAAATACTAAGATGTTCAACATCGTCTAAAGGATAACCAAGAATCGCGGCACCCACTAAATCGCAGGCAAAAGGATCTCGGGAGGAGATAAGCAAATTTTTGCGGAAGGACCTGCCCGTTGGACCCGGCCCCTTTTCAAGGGTGTATAGGCCGTCAATAATGGTCAAGGCAACGGGAAGTTTTTCAATGATATGCGGAAACATTAGGCTAAGTTCTCCATTGCCCACGCCATGACATAATTGTTTGGACCTTTTATTAAGACACCCTTTTAAGTTTTTAATACCCAAAGAGACTTTCGCTTGATTATGTGTCTTCAGAACCGGTACATTAATGATTTTATCTGCTTCCAGAGCTTGCTTGGCAATATCAAGTGTTAAACCTTCTCCATAGTCAACGGCTATGAAAGCCTCTTGGTTGAAATCTGCAAGTTTTACGCCATAGCGCTGCACCAACTTATTATATCCTAAGGCTTCATAAACAGCTTCGCCTTTGGGATTAAATACAGGCAAAGCCCCTTCACCAATCGTCAGTTTTTTAAACCCATGCTCAGCCAAGATACGTACCAGAGCTTCTATGACAATGCTCGTAGTCACCACACCGAAGGGTGGGAATGGCAGATCAAAATCCCAACTGACTATATTAGGTTTAATTAAAATTTGGTCATTTGTGTTTAACCCAGCTAATCCGTCACATAATTTTAAGCTCTCTTGCAGGGATTCATAAACATCATTTACTTTTACAATTGATACGGACGGTTTATCCATTAAAACTCCCTCGATTCTTAGTATTGAGTGGCTTGAGCTATTCTCGCTTACTCTTTTTCACAAGCAACTGCCGTTTGAAGTTTGGCCTTTTCTTCTTCCACTAACTGGCGGCGAAGAACTTTGCCAACGATGGTCCTTGGCAATTCACTGCGAAACTCCACTTGACGCGGAACTTTGTAGGCAGCCATCTTATCTTTGCAGAAGGCTGTAAATTCTGCTTCTGTTCCTTCCTTATCAGGCTGCAGGACTATATAGGCCTTGACGGTTTCCCCACGGTATTGGTCCGGAATTCCTGCCACTACCACTTCTTTTACCTTAGGGTGTTCATAGAGTACTTCCTCAATATCACGCGGGTAAATATTAAAACCGCCGGCAATGATAATATCCTTCTTACGGTCGATAATATAGAAATAACCGTCGTCATCCATTTTGGCGATATCTCCGGTATATAACCATCCGTTCCGTAAGGTTTCAGCGGTCTCCTTTGCTTTATTCCAATAACCTTTCATAACTTGGGGACCACGAATACATAATTCTCCGATTTCACCTGGCGGCAGCACCCTATCTCCCGTTTCCAAGTCCATAATGACACAATCCGTATCGGGCAGAGGAAGGCCAATGGAACCGGGACGTGTTGGCCGGTCTAAAGGATTACTGTGAGTTACAGGGGAAGCCTCTGATAAGCCGTATCCCTCGACAAGATTACCTTCTCCCTGAGTGACTTCAGCAAACTTTTGAGCGACTTCCAATGGCAAAGGTGCCGAACCACTATTGCAGACTTTAATAGCGGCTAAGCTCTCCCGAAAATGCCTAATGTTAGGATGGTTGTTAATAGCCATATACATCGTTGGAGCACCAGGGAAAAGAGTTGGACGATGTTTTTGAATTGTTTCCAAAACCTTTTCAATTTCAAAGCGAGGTAAAATTACTTGTGCTGCTGCAATCGCCACAGCAAAATTAACACAATCGGTCATACCATAGACATGGAATACCGGCAAAATGGTGAGAATGCGTTCTTTACCATATTCAATATTGACCGCCAGCTCCATAACCTGAAAAGTATTACAAATTAAATTCCGATGAGTCAGCATTACCCCTTTAGAAACCCCTGTCGTACCTCCTGTATACTGTAAAACAGCGAGATCTTCAGAGGAATTAATTTTAACTTCAGGAACAGCAATTTCACATTGGATTAAGTTATCAAAGGAATAAAGATCTTGGCTCGCCTCAACGGGGTTTAGATAATTAAAGGCGATCACCCGCTTTAAAGAGGTCTCTTTGAGAATATTCTTGACTCGCGGATATAATAACTCAAATACTATGAGGGTTGTTGCCCCGGAATCATTCATCTGATAGGCAATTTCTCGTTCTACATACATTGGGTTAGTCTGGACGACGATTGCCCCTAATTTGAGCAAGGCAAAGAAGGCTATTTCCCACTGGGGACAATTCGGACCCATGAGTCCCACACGTTCACCCTTTTCAATACCCAAGTTGGCTAGAGCACTGGCAAAACGATCAACTTGCTCCCCAAACTGTCGATAAGTGATCCTTTGATCTGCAAAAATCAAGGCAAGACTATCCGGCATTTTACTTACGGTTTCATCAAATAGCTGCCCAAGCGTTTTGTTGGGATAATCAAGTTGGTATCTAACGTTCGAGGGATAGTTTTTTAACCAAGGTTTCATGTTATCTGACATTGTTTTCAACCTCCCAAAAACTGGTTCCTCATTGATACCTGCCATTTCCGATTTGATGAATAATGCCCTTCTGCCTTAGCATCACACTCCTTTCAAACTGCCTGGAACATTTAAAATGAGACCATTGGTTTATTAGTCATTCTTTTCATAATTTACTGATAATTAGAGTCGAAGTTCTTAGGCATATGCCT
>JGI2924J29684_1077458_pt1 | contig 17293 bp, 19 predicted proteins | sample BenlonsequencITS_FD_29684 | JGI IMG/M metagenome (IMG submission 29684)
ACCGATCTGTCGGCGGAACCGCTCATTAGAACATCCTAAGAGGACGGAACCTCTTAAACCCTACTCGTCGGGCAAGTATTGTGCCGGTCGACCTACTCCTCGTCGACGTCTTCCTCGGGGAGCGCGAGGACGTTCTCCCGACCGATCCGGAAGACCTCGATCTCGTCGTCCTCCCGGAGCCCGCCGACGACCTGGCTGGTCTTGGCCTCCGTCCAGTCGAGTTCGGAGACCACCTCCTGTTGTTTGATCCGACCGCCGCGGTCTTCGATCAGGCGTAACACTCGTTCCTCGTTGCTGAGCAACTCCGGTGGCGGGCCGGTCGGCTCGGCGGAGGCGGACGGTTCCGTCGGCGCGTCCGAACCTGGATCGGCCGATCCGGATTCCCGGCCGTACCGGAACCACCAGCCGGCAACGCCGGCGGCCGCGAGGACGCCGAGTGCGGCTCCCGCGGCGAGCCAGGGCATCGCCGGTCCCTCCTCGGATTCGGTTCCCTCGGCCGACTCGGCGTCCTCGATCAACACGACGCGGGGCTGGTCGTCGGTGAACTCGGTCCCGCTGCCGTCCCAGAAGACCGATCCCTCGCCTCTGTCGTCGGAGTCCGGATCGATTTCGTAGGCCGAGTACCCCTCAGGCCAGGAGAGCTGTAACGTCGTGTCGTCGACCAGCGTAAACTCCGAGAGCGCGTCACCGGCTTCGATACGATTGAGTTCGACGTGTGCGAACGACGACCACTCGAACTGATACTTCACGTGGCCCAGATCCCGCGGTGCGGTGCTTTCGTCGGTTGTCACCGTGAAGTTCGAGATCTCCATCTCGCGGTCGGTCACGTTTTCGCCGTCGGAACGGACGTCGTCCCATCCCTCGGCCTCCCGTTCGACGTACTCCTCGGGGTTGGACTCGATATCGTTCTGGAGCTGTTCCCACTCCTCGATCGACTCGTTTTCGGGATTGATCGGGAACCGGTAATCGACCTGGAACGTCGCCGACCCGTTCTCGTGGATCTCGACGTCGACGTGGATCTCCTCGGCGTCGTCGAACTGGAGCGCCTCGTCCTCGAGTTGCTGGAGCGGCTGCTGGGTCCCGGCATCACCGTCGGCCGCCACCACGGCCGAGGCAGACATCGGAACGAACAGGCAACCAACCACCACGAGCACCACTAGGGCTCGAAGCCCCCGCACATCCATTACAGGACGTTGGTAGAGCCGCCTAAATAGGTCTTTCCGACCGCGGTTTGTGGTGTCACGTTCGGTCGATGGATGGAAACGGGGGAGCGACGGCGTCCTCGACGGACGATCGGGACTGTCGGCCTGACGCCCGAACGCCACACTCATACGTCGGCCACACCTATCAGAGCGAACGTGTACAGCGTCACCGTTCCAGTTCCCGGGCGCGTCCGCGAGCTCGCGACCGCCCTCTACCCCGAACTGGTCGGGTTCGACACCGTCCGCGAGGACCACTCCTGTCTGCTCAAACGGCTCGGCGAGCCCGACCACGCCGCACAGCTCCAGCACCGCACACACCGCGCGCTGGAGGGGACGGCACGGCTCGAAGCCCGCGTTACCGGAATCGACTACTTCGCCGACCCCCCGCTGGGATCGGCACCCGTCGTCTACCTCGTCGTCGACAGTCCCGGTCTCGAATCGGTCCATGCCCGACTTGCCGAGGAGTTCGGAACCGTCACGGGCCTCGAGGGCGCCGACTACGTCCCACACGTCACCCTCGCTCGAGGTGGGGACGAGGCGACCGCGAAACGGTTGGCCGACCGCCAGATCGATCCCGTCGAGTGGACCGTCGGCGAACTCGAGTTCCGGGCCGAATCCGACGGGTTGCCGGTGAGTCGGGTCGCGCTCCCGGCGTGAGACGTTCCGAACGTTTCCACATCCAGAAAACTCATATAATCCGATACGTAGGTAGTAGAGCATGCACCGACGATCACTGCTCGGAGCCACACTCGCCGTCCCGCTTGCGGGCTGTTCTGCCGCCGGCGATCTGTTCGGCGAGGACGGGGTCGACGAGACCCTCGAGGACGAACACACCGCGGAGTTCAGCGCCGAGGAAGGCGAGAAGTTCGTGGCCGAGATCGACGTCGAACGGGTCGAGAACGGGGACGCGGTCAGCGTTCAGGTCGCGAAGATCGGCGAGGGACCGCTCGAGGCCCGGTCGGTCTCGGACACCGGGAGCTTCGACGTTACGATCGAGGAGAGCGGTGACCACGTCGTCACCGTGACCAACGGCGCCGCTCACGTGACACTCGAGAAGCGGTAGTCAGGGCGCCGGCGGATCCCCCTCGTAGGCGCCGTGATCGCCGTAGAAGTTCCGCATCGCGAACTTGAGCTTCGAGGGCTCGATATCGAGTAGCTCCTCGCGCTCCTCGTGGGGGAACGTTCCGTTGACGCTGTACTTGCCCAGGTCGGACTTCGCGTCCTTCGAGTAGCGCCGATCCAGCAGCGCACGCACCGCGATATCCTCCGGCGAGCGAAGCACGCGACCGAGCGCCTGGCGGGTCTTGCGGACCGTCGGAATCTCGACGGCGTAGCGCCAGCCGGTGTCGGTCCCCTCGAAGGCGGCGTCGTAGGCTTCCTGGACTGCCTCGGTCCGGTCGTCGAGATGGGGGTAGGGAACGCCGACGACGAGCACCGTCCGAGCGTCGTCGCCGTCGAAGCTCACTCCCTCCGCGAGGGTGCCCCACAGCGAGGTACAGAGGACGCCGTCGTCGTCCGCAACGAACTCCTGGCGGAGCTCCTCGACGGCGACGCCCGGCTCGTCGAGATAGACCGTCGCCGACCCGCGGCGCTCGAGTCGCTCCGCGTAGCGGCTCGCCTCGCCGTAGTTCGGGAAGAAGGCAAGCGTGTTACCGGCGGTCATCCGGATCGCGTCGTCGAGCGCGTCGGCGACGGTCTCCTGGACGTCGGGGTCGTCCCGGTCCGAGGAGAACAGCGGCGGCGTCTCGACGGCGTAGGTCCGGCGGTGTTCCTCGGGGAACTCGAGCCCGTAGGCCATCGTGATCGGGTCCTCGAGCCCCAGGACGTCCTCGGTGACGTCGAAGGGCTGGAGCGTCGCGCTCATCAGGATCGTCGCCGAGACCTCCTCGAACAGCCGTCCGGTGACCTGACGGGGGAGACAGGTGTACAGCTCCGCGCGCCCGTAGATCTCGTCGGTGCCGGCGTCCCGCGTCACCGAGACCACCGGGTACAGTCCCTCCTTGGTTCCCTCGTCCATCCACGCGCTGACGAAGCCCGCCGCCTGCAACGTCTGACACTCCGTCCGGGTAGCCGTCTCGCCCTCCCGGTAGGCCTCCTCGTACTCCTCGTCGAGCTCCTGGCCCAGCGCCATCGCGGCCTCGAGGTCGTCGTCGATCCCCTGCCCCGAATAGCGCTGCAGGAACTCGAGGGTGAGCTCGTCGCGTCGATCCTCGTTCGCGATCGGGACGTCCTCCCAGCCTTCACCGATCCGTTCGCGCTCGCCGAACCCGAAGGAGTCCTCGTAGGTCTCGACCAGCGCGCGGTGAAACGCCGAGAGGACGTTGGTCGCGTCCTCGGCCCGGGGATCGTCGCTGTCGGCGAGCTCGTCGAGCGCCGAATCGAAGGTCCGCTCCGAGCAGGTTCGGGTCGCGTGCTCGCGGGCGGCGTCCTCGACGTTGTGAGCCTCGTCGAAGACGGCGATCACGTCCTCGGGATCGCGGCCGAGCCACCGGAAGAACTGCTCGCGGATCGTCGAATCCAGCAGGTGGTGGTAGTTACAGACGACCAGATCGACCCCCTCGATCCCCTCCTTCAGGAGTTCGTAGCCACAGAACTCCCGCTGTTCGGCGTACTCGTAGATCTCGTCGGGCGTGCGGACGTCGTCGAACAGCCAGGCGAAGAAGTCGTCGGTATCCTGCGTGAGGTTGTTCCGGTAGTAGTCACAGACGTTCTTCTCCTCGAGGTCCTCGAGACGGTCCTCGATCGACTCGAGCTCGTCCATGACGGCGCTGCGGGCGTCCGCGGCCGAGCCACCGTCACTGCCTTCCTGGCTCTCGGCGAGCAGCTCCCGCTGGCGCCGCTCTAACTGTTCGCGGTCGCGCTCGGCGTCGACCACGGCCCGGGTGTTGTCCCGCAGGGTCTGGCACTCCTCGTAGCCGACGTCGATGTGACACATCGACCCCTTCCCCTTGAAAACGACCGCACGGAGCGACTCCTCGCGGGTGATCGCCCGGGCTTCGGCGACGAACTGGCGCATCTGCTGGTGGACGTTGGTCGTGATGACGACCGTCTTGTCCTGCTCGCGGGCGACCTCCAGGGCTGGAACCAGCGACGAGAGCGTCTTGCCGGTCCCGCAGGCCCCTTCGAACAGCACGTCCTGGTCCCGAACCAGCGCGTTGTAGATGCGGTCCATCGCCTCACGCTGGTTCTCGTAGGGTTGCTCGTACGGGAAGAATCGCATGTACCCGGCTGTCTCGGACACGGTAGTGAGTGGTTCCCGCTACGATAAAAGGATTCGTCTCCGCACCGGTTCCGTTTCGGAATCGCGGGACGCGGGCCTCCCGATTCCGTGGCGATCACACTCACGGCCCGGCGTACGCGCGCTACAGCGACATACTACTCGAGGCCAAATCTTCGGGTATGGCCATTCCCGGTTACGATTCCGGTGACGTCGTGGAGTTAACACTCGACCGTGCGGGTGCCCGTGCCGAGATCGTCGCGGGCGTGGTTCCTGACGCGGTCGGCCTCGAGCGCAGCAGCCGGGATCCGACGGCGACCGCGCTTGCGGATTCGGTCGAACTCGTCGGCCTCGAGGAGCTGCGGGCCGTCGACGCGTTCCGGATCGAACTCGGCTACGACCCGTCGGCGCTGCCGCCCGGCGCGAGTCCGACCGATGTCGCGATCAGCGTCGAGACCGAGGACGGCTGGGTGCGACTCGAGTCGACGGTCGACCTCGAGGAGACGACGGTGTCGGCGACGCTGGGCGATCGGCCGCCGGGGTCGACGATCGTGGCGGTCTATGAATCGACCGAGGAGAGCGCGGGCGGGGTCTGATCGTCGACCCCACGAATCGGCGTGCTCGCGCGGCACGCGCAGTCGAAACCCACGTTACCCTCGCTCTCCGAATCCGCCCTATGATCGCGATCTTCTCGGACACTCACAGCAACGACGGCCACGAACTCACCGGTGAGGCCCTCGAGGCAGCCCGATCGGCCAACACCGTGATCCACGCCGGCGATTTCACCAGTACGGCGGCGCTGGAGGCGTTTCATAGGGAGTGCGACCGGCTGCTCGCCGTCCACGGCAACGCCGACAGCGCGACGGTTCGGGAACGGCTGCCCACTGCCCGCGTCGTCGAGGCCGACGGCGCTCGCTTCGCGGTCACCCACCGCCGCGAGGGTGGCGCGACCGGGCTGGCGATGTTCGGCCGCTCGCGGGACGCCGACGTCGTCGTCTCGGGACACACCCATCGACCGACCGTCGTCGAAACCGACGACGTGGTTCTGTTGAACCCCGGCAGCCACGCCCAGCCCCGTGGCAATCGGCCGGGCTTTGCCGTCCTCGAGCGCGACGGCGACGAACTGGTCGGCGAGCTCTGCCAGCCAGACGGGGCCGTCCTCGAGACGATTAGCGTCCGGATGACGAGGTGAAAACGGAAGTGAGGACCGCGACGAAGCGATCGGCGCCAGCGGGAGTCGGTCGCGGTCCCGGCGCACCCGGCCGTCGGTCCAGCGAGCCGACGCCCGAGTCCCGTACGGCCCCGGTCGACGGGCAGACGATCGCCGAGGCCGACTCGAACTACGCGTCGACGCGTAATATACGCCCGGCAAGCTGAAAGATCGATTTCACCCAGACGGGTTACACGGGGAGAGTGTAGGAAACAAAACGTCGAAACGATTTTGCGGGCCCGCGCTGTACCGCTCGGGTATGACTAGCTTCCTTCCCGACGATCCGGTTATCATTGTGATCGTCCTGATCCTGCTCGCGCTGATCTTCTTTACCTACCTCCTGTTGCGGCGAACGATCCTCGAGTTCCGCGACGGGATGGAGGGGCGCTAACTGTAATCGCCACTGGAAGTCAGTGCACACCGAGTCGCACGACACTTTGAGATCCGGTAGAAACAGCTTCAGTCGTTACTAGAGAGTCCCTCGGCTGCCAGTTCGACCGCCCGGTCGACCTCATCCCGCGAGACACAGCGGTGGGTACAGAGCCGCAGCGTCGTCTCGCCGAACGCCGACGCCCTGACTCCGCGGTCCTCGAGCCGATCGAGGACGTCCTCGCTGGTTAGCCCCAGTCCCGAGACGTCGACGAGGACGATGTTGGTTTCGGGCTCCCGGACGTCGAGGCCGTCGATCTCCGCGAGTCCCGCGGCCAGCAGGCGCGCGTTCTCGTGATCCGTCTCGAGATCCTGGACGTTCTCGAGGGCCCGCAGCCCCGGCGCGGCGACGATTCCGGCCTGGCGCATCCCGCCGCCGAACAGTTTGCGCACGCGGCGGGCCCGCTCGATAAACTCCGCGGAGCCCGCGAGCATCGAGCCGACGGGGGCACCAAGACCCTTCGAGAGACAGAACATGACCGAGTCGATGGGGTCGGTAAGGTCGGCGACGGGGACCTCAAGCGCCGTCGCGGCGTTGAACAGCCGCGCGCCGTCGACGTGGACCGGAACCCCGCGATCGTGTGCGGCGTCGGCCGCGGCGTCGATCTTCTCGGGGGCGATCGCGAGCCCGCCGCGGGCGTTGTGGGTGTTCTCGAGACAGAGGAGTCCCGTTCCCGGACGGTGCAGGTCCTCCTCGACGTAGCTCGCGTCGATCTCCGCAGGCGTCGGCACGCCTCGCGGATCGGCGTCGAGCATCCGTACCTGCAGTCCCGCGAGCTGGGCGAAGCCGCCGAGTTCGTACTTCACGACGTGGCTCTTGCGGTCCGCCAGCACCTCCTGGCCCCGCTCGGTGTGCACTCGCGCGGCGATCTGGTTCCCCATCGTCCCGGTCGGCACGTACAGGGCGGCCTCCATGCCGACCCGTTCGGCCGCACGAGCCTCGAGGTCGTTCACCGTCGGGTCCTCGCCGTAGACGTCGTCCCCGACCTCGGCCGCAGCGGCGGCCGCTCGCATCTCGTCGTCGGGCTTCGTCACGGTATCCGAGCGCAGATCGATCATGGACCCCGGTAGCCGACGGGCAATCAAATAGCCGCCGTTCTCGGGACGATCCTGCCGGGGCTGGTGATAAAGTATGTACCAGCGGCCGAGAACTGTTTGGTGTGATCGCCAGACAGCTCATCACTGCCCTTCGGCTCGCCGCCGTCGTCCTCGTCGTAACCGGGTTCGTCGGCTGGACGACAGGAAACCGGGTGGCGTTTTCCCTCGAATCGCCGTTCACGATCGCGTTTCTGGCCGGTGTCGGCTGTGCGATCGTCTCGATCTACCTCGGCGTCTTCCTGGCGAACCGCGGCGACTGAGCGCCGTCGGGGATTTCGATTCGAAAACGGTATTGCCCGCGTGGCAACACTGTGTCACATGGACCCGCGCATCCGCGAACACGCCGAGATCATCGCGAACCACTCCGTCGATCTCCAGGAAGGGGACAACGTCGTCGTCGACGCCCACCCCGTCGCCGAGGACCTCGCTGTCGCCCTCCACGAGGTGATCGGCGACCGCGGCGCCAATCCCGTGACGACCAGCCAGCGAACCGGAAAACGCCAGCAACGGGCCTATCTTCGCGCGTCGGACGACGAGTTCGAGACGCCCGACCACGAGCTCGCGCTCATCGAAAACACCGACGTCTACATCGCGATTCGAGCCAGCGACAACGTCACCCAGACCAGCGACGTCGACCCCGAGACGCAGGCGGCCCACCGACAGGCCCACCAGCCGATCCTCGAGGAGCGTCTGTCGACCCGATGGTGTCTCACGCAGTTCCCCGCACCCGCGAACGCCCAGCTCGCCGAGATGAGCACCGAGGCCTACGAGGGGTTCGTCTGGGACGCCGTCAACAAGGACTGGGAGGCCCAGCGCGACCACCAGGAAAACATGGTCGAACTGATGGACGCCGGCGAGGAGATCCGCATCGTCAGCGGCGAGACGACCGACGTCACGATGTCGATCGACGGCAACCCGACGATCAACGACCACGGCGAGCACAACCTCCCCGGCGGCGAGGTCTTCACCGCACCCCAGCCCGACTCCGTCGAGGGCGAGGTGCTGTTCGATATGCCGCTGTACCACCAGGGCCGGGAGATCACCGATGTCTATCTGGAGTTCGAGGACGGCGAGGTCGTCTCCCACTCGGCAGCGAAAAACGAGGACGTCCTGACCAACGTCCTCGAGACCGACGACGGCGCCCGACGGCTGGGCGAGCTGGGGATCGGGATGAACCGCGACATCGACCGGTTTACGTACAACATGCTGTTCGACGAGAAGATGGGCGATACGGTCCACATGGCGGTCGGCCGGGCTTACGACGACACGGTCGGTGAGGACAACGAGGCCAACGAGTCGGCCGTCCACGTCGACATGATCGTCGACATGAGCGAGGACTCCCGCATCGAGATCGACGGCGAGGTCGTCCAGCGGGACGGGACCTTCCGGTTCGAAGAGGGCGGCGTTTGAGCGGTAGCGAAAACGCCGAACTACCGAGCGGCGAACACCACGAACCGCGAGAAGCAACGCGGTTCGTGCAGCGCGTTTATAGTGTCGAATCGGGTAGCTAGAGGTATGACGGTACTCGTCGCATACGACGGTTCGGCGGCGGCACAGCAGGCGGTGGAGTACGCGTTCGACTCCCACGCCGACGAGGAGATCATCCTGTTGCGGGTCGTCGAGGCGGCGGACGGCTCAACGGAGGCCGGAGTCAACCTCCTCCAGGAGGCACTCCGGGACCGCGAGGAGAAGGCCGCGGGCGAACTCGAAAACGCCACGGCCGCGATCGACACCGAGGACGTCGTCTTCCGAACTGAGACGGCCGTCGGCAAACCCGAACGCGAGGTCGTCGAGTTCGCCTCGGCGAACAACGTCGATCACATCGTCGTCGGCAGCCACGGACGCGAGGGCGTCTCCCGGGTGTTACTGGGAAGCGTCGCCGAGAAGATCGTCCGCCGCTCGCCGGTTCCGGTGACCGTCGTTCGGTAGCGCGTTCGATCGGAAGCGAACCGACCCGTCCCCACCCAGGGCCGAGTTTTCGGCGTCGATCGACGGGTCGGCCAGGACCGTTCTCACTCGTCGGCGACGATTTCGAGGTCGCCGAGCTGGATTCGGGGCTGGTGCTCACAGATGTAGGTCGCCATCCCGTCGGTCGCCGTGAACGCGAGCGTCTCCGTGGCTCCGGTATCGGCGACGACATCGGTCGCGTACTCGCCGACGCGTTCGTCCGCCGCGTTCCAGATCGCCAGGTTGTGTTTGACGTTGTCTCGGTTCTCGATCGTGATTTCGTAGGATCGGCCCTCGAACAACACTAGCGTCGGGTTCTCGACGCGATCGACGTGGGCCGGTTCGGCGCCGACCCAGCCGCCGACGTAGGCGTCGAGACGAATCGCATCGACGTCGACCCACGCGTCGGGATCGGTATCGGTCTCGAGGGTTTCGGCCTCGTCGACGACGGGCTCCGACTCCTGATCAGCGTCGTCCTCGCGGCCCGTACAGCCGGCCACGAAGACGCCCCCGAGAGCGAGGGCCGTCCTCGAGAGGAACCGCCGCCTCGTCGCGTCGTCGGCCCGTGGACTCATGCTCGAGCGTAGGTTCCGAAGCGAGATAAGTCGGGACCCGACACACCAGCGAGGACGAACTCCAGCGCAGGAGACGGGTTCAGAGAGATCCGACGGGTTCGGTACCGTCGGTTCTGTCGGTTCTCGCGTCCGAAACCGCCGCCCACCCGATCGAAGCAGTCGGTAGCTTTCGTACGCAAGCTCAAGCGGTTCACGCGGGACCGGCTTACCCCGTATCCGAGGACGAATCGGACGACGGCCCACGGTTCGATCGGTCGCGTCCGACTGTAGCGCCGACCCGACGGCGGCTCGCCCGAGGGTCGAACGATACTGCAGCCCAACAGAGACATCTATGAAAACCAGCCTCGAGGTGGAGTACTGGGTCGTCGACGGCGACGGCGATCTGGTACGACCCGAATCACTGCTCGACGTTTCGGACCAGGTCGATCCCGAGTTCGTCGAACCGATGCTCGAAATCAAGACGACTCCCTGCTCGTCGATGGTCGAGCTCCGTGAGGAGTTTCTCGAACGGCTCGAGCACGTCGTCGGCGCGGCTCGCGACCGAAACAAGCGACTCGTTCCGCTCGCGACGCCGCTGTACGCCTCACCGGCCGAACTCCCGTACCGAGAGAAGCGTGGGACCGATCTCCAGCGCCGGATCGTGGGACCGACGTTCGACGACGCCCGCGTCTGTGCCGGCACGCACGTCCACTTCGAGCAGTCGAACGTCGCCGCTCAGCTCAACGCCCTGACGGCGATCGATCCCGCGTTCGCACTCCTTAACAGCGCCTCGCACTACCGCGGGGAGCGAATCGTCGAGTGTGCGCGTCCCTACCTCTACCGGCGCTCGTGTTACGACGCCTGTCCCGACCAGGGACAGCTCTGGTCCTACGTCGACGACGCCACTGACTGGGAACGGCGGCTCGAGGACGCCTACGACGGATTCCGTGAGCGCGCCCTCGAGCGCGGCGTCGAGCCGGCTCGTTTCGACGACGAGTTCGGCCCGTACGACGCAGTCTGGACCCCCGTTCGGCTGCGAAAGGCGATGCCAACCGTCGAGTGGCGCTCGCCGGACGCGGCCCTGCCGAGCCAGGTGCTCCAGCTGGCCGAAACGGTGCGGTCGATCGTCGCACACGCCGACGCCCGCGGTACCGTCGTCGACGGTGCCGAGCCGTCGACCGACGGCGCCGCTGGAAAGCTGACGCTTCCCGACTTCGAAACCGTCGAGTCGGTTACCGACGCGGCAATCCACGACGGGATCGGAAACCAGGACGTGAGACGCTACCTGCGAGAGCTCGGGTTCGCTCCCGACGACTACGAGCCGTTCGCGGACCGACTCCCCGAGTCGCGGCTCACGAAACGGCAGGCAAAGCAGCTGCGACTCGAGGCGGCACGACAGCTCGAGGACGATCTCGAACGGGCACACGCCCGAGCCTGAGCGCCTCGAACACCGATCGAACGACGAGGATTAGCGGCGATCGAGCCACCGACGCCCCGTTCGAAGCTCCGTCGGGATCTCCTCGCCGAACGAACACCGCGTACGGTCGGCCGCACACGGGTTGCCCATCGCGACCTCGATCGTCGGCGAACCGCCCTCCAGGACGGCCGTACTCGCGGTCGTCAGCTGACCGAACGCGTGTGGCTCGTCCGTCTCTGGCTCCGGATGCCGACAGATCGAGTCGTCTCCGGGACCGTTCTCGTGATCCTGCGCGAACTGCCACAGATCGTTCCGATCGATCCGTTCGGCGTCCTCGAGCAGCGACAGCGCCCGTTCCCGACGCTTGGTCGAGCTCTCCGTCTCGGTCGACTCCGAGAGCACGAAGTGGTTCGTCCGTGCCACGACGGGATCGTCGTCGACGGCGATCCGCTCGGCAACTGGATCGATCTCGAGCAGGACGGCGTCGGTTTCGTCGGCGAGAAACAGCGTCTGCCCGCACAGGTGTCGGGTCGGAACGGATTCGAGCATCGCCCGAGCCTCCGCAACGGTGGCACACTCCTCTAACACGATCCGAATGACGGTCCCGTTCCGAAGCTGGTTCTCGGGATCAACGTCGTCTCGCTCGCTGTCGATGTAGGTGTTGGCCGCGACCAGCCCCTGATCGTTGACCCCCTTGAAGATCGAGATCGTGCCACAGGTGTCGACCGTCAGGAACCCGTAGTAGTCATCGAGCGGCGGCTGTTCGACGATCGACTTCGGACGGGTCCCCCAGCCAGCGATGTCCCGGTTCTTCAGTACGAGCGCTCCTCTGCTCGTCGACCCGGTGTCGATGGGGGGCTCCGGATCGACCGCCGAGGGGGCGACGAGGACGTTCGTACACCCCTTCGGGTTCTTCTCGGAGCGGCCGTCCCCGTCGGCCAGCTCCTCACAGAGCTCCGAGTACGCGAACACGTACACGTCGTAGACCGCCGGGTCGACGTCGAACTCCGCGGCCATCGCCTCGTAGGCTCGACGGTGGCGGTCAGGCAAACTCTCGCGGCTTCGCCGACCGTACTCCAGCAGCGGCTCGATCTCGACTCCGCGTTCGTCGATCGCGGTCGCGAGCTCGTCGACCGCCCACTCGACGGCCTCCCGTTCAGTCGCCGCGCGCCGTCTGGCCTGTTCAGCGAACGTGTCTACGTCGGCGATCAACTCGTCCATGTTCGGGACAGCTCCTCGAGCGAGTTGTGTCGGCGGCTTGCACAGTGCGGGCGAGTGAGAGGCTCGCCGACTCTCGGGCCGGCCTATCGGTACCGCGAAGGGATCCCGGGAGTATACTCTCCCCCCTACACAGTTAGGTACCGATCGAGTTTAGTCGGTTGTCAAACCGTTCGTGATGGGACAACTGGCGCGATAACCGGTTCCGAACGGCTCGTGGGACGGCGCGACTCGCTCCCACGAGTCGAGTCCGGGATCGTCGACGCGAGATCAGAAGAGCTTCCGGGTCGGGGTTCCGCCGACAGTGCGCTCGTGCCGTTCGCTGTTGGGGTGTGAACACAGTCGGAGCGAAACTGCACAGTCCCCGCCATCGCGTCGTTCGTCGTACGGGCACGATGGGATTTGAACCCACGACCGTCGGATTAGAAGTCCGACGCTCTTTCCGGACTGAGCTACGTGCCCTCGGATAGGAGTCATCCATCGAGCGATATAAGCAGTTGGGATTCGGTCGGTCGAAAAGCGCGGATGGCGACCACCACGTCGCTCCGCTGTCGATGACACACCACGATTACCGGTAGTCCGGGTCGTACGGCGTACGCGACCCACGGTAAACTATCGGTTACGGTCGGCTCGAACGGTCAAAAGGGAAAGACCAATTCTGACGTCAGATCGCTACGTCAGCCGATTAGTCGTCCCCGAGCGCGTCGTCCTCGTCGTCGTCGTCGAGGTCGTCGTCCTCGTCGTCAAGGGCGTCGTCCTCGTCATCGTCGTCGAGGGCGTCGTCCTCGTCGTCATCCATGGCATCGTCATCGTCGTCGAGGGCGTCGTCCTCGTCATCGTCCATGGCATCGTCATCGTCGTCGAGGGCGTCGTCCTCGTCATCGTCCATGGCATCGTCATCTTCGTCGAGGTCGTCATCCTCGTCATCGTCCATGGCATCGTCATCTTCGTCGAGGTCGTCGTCCTCGTCGTCGTCCTCGAGGTCGTCGTCCTCGTCGTCCATCCCGTTCTCGTCGTCCATGGCGTCGTCGTCCATGCCGTTTTCGTCGGGATCGTCCTCAGGATCGTCCTCGAGGTCGTCGTCCTCTTCGTCGTCAGCACAGCCCGCGATCGCTGCAACCATACCAGCACCGACTGTCATCGTGAATTTCCGTCGATCGAGTTTTGCCATAGTGCGCATCCGGTCCTAAATCCGGGCTGGTAAATAACGGGCCCACTCCGTTTCGACGGTTGGTCTCGATTTAAATGAATTCCGAGCTGACTCGTTTGACTGGATAAACGGTTGCGAACACGCCCGCTGTTTCGCAACTGAAAGCACGGGCGAGCCCCAACGCCGTCTCGGTGTCGCCTCGGAAACGCGGGGTTTCGGCCGGAATATCCATGTAAAGCCGCAAAATCCCGATTCCGATGGAAGCTACACCAGTTCATAATGAGGTTGTTTCACAGCAACCGCCAGCAAGACGGGACTCTCGCTGTGGACCGGACGCGACGCTCGAGACGAACACAGCCCTTATGCACGTCTCGCTGGTACGTTCGCTCGATGCACGTCATCGGAACGGTGGGACTGCCCGGAAGCGGCAAGGGCGAGGCCGCCACCGTCGCGCGCGAGGAGGGGATCCCCGTCGTGACGATGGGCGACGTCGTCCGCCAGGAGACGGCCGACCGCGGAATGGATCCCGCGAAAGATCACGGCGAGGTCGCGCAAGCGCTGCGCGAAGAGAACGGGCCGGCGGCGATCGCCGAGCGCTCGCTGCCGATGATCGAGGATCGTCTCGAGGACCACGAGACGGTGTTGGTCGACGGCCTCCGATCGGACGTCGAGGTCGACACCTTCGAGAAGCGATTCGGCGAGGCGTTCACGCTCGTGAGCATCGAGGCCCCCTTCGACGTCCGCGCCGAGCGCATCGACGCCCGCGGTCGCGACGCCAACGGCGAGGACGGGGGCGAACCCCTCGAGCGCCGGGACGAACGCGAGCGTGGGTTCGGGATGGACGACGCGATGGATCGGGCCGACGTCGTCGTCGAGAACGCTGATACGCTTGAGGCGTTCCACGAGCGGATTCGACGGATCGTCCGCGAGAAAACGGAGCCGATCGACGAGCGAGAATCCGAGGCCAGATAGCATGACCGAAATCTACAGCGTCGACGTCGAGATCACCGCACCAGTTTACGACACCGAAGTAACGAGCCGCGTCGCCGACGCCGTCACGAATGTCTTCCCTAACGCCGACCTCGAGGAGGAGTTCGGCGAGATCAGGGGCGAGGCCCACTCGCTGGATCACTTCTCGGAACTGTTACACCGCCAGGAGATCCTCGACACCGCCCGCGGCGAGTTCTTCGCGAACCGCGAGGGCGATACCTTCTCGTTCGCGCTGAAAAAGCAGGCGGCGTTCGAGGATCGTGTCAACTTCTCGGTCGGCGAACCCGACGAGCTCGGGGAGATCGCCGTTCGTGTGCGCGTCCGCGAGCCCGACGTCGAGAGCTACGTCGATCACATCGCGCCGCCGACAGAGGACGGACGGCCAGTCGACGCCTGAGCGGCGATCGATCGGGGTCGTTCTCGCGGGTCTCAGAACGGACCCATACCGCCCATACCGCCACCACCGCCACCGCCGCCCTGCTGTTGCATCTGTTGCATCATCCGTTGCATCTCCTTGTCCGAACCCATCCCCTGGAACTGCTTGATGGTACGTTCCATCATCTTGTACTGCTCGAGCAGCTCCCGGACCTGGTCCTCGCTGGTCCCGGAGCCCCGGGCGATGCGTTCGATCTGGCTCGCGCCGATCGCCTTCGGATACTCCTTTTCGGTCTCGGTCATCGAGTCCATGATGACGCTGTAGGCCCGCATCCGCTCCTGGGTGACGTCCATCGCGTCGTCGGGGAGCTGATCCTTGATCCCGCCGCCGAAGCCGGGGATCATGTCCATAACCTGGTCGAGGGGACCCATGTTGTTCATCGCCTCCATCTGCTTTTGCATGTCGTTGAGGGTGAACTGCCCCGTCAGCATGTCCTCGGGGTCCCACTCTTCCTCCTCGACGTCGGTCTGTTGCATGGCCCGCTCGACGCGCTCGGCGAGCTGGCCGAGATCGCCCATTCCCAGCAGCCGCGAGATGAAGCCGTCGGGTTCGAAGCGCTCGATGTCCTGAACTTCCTCACCGGTTCCCAGGAAGGCGATCGAGGACTCGGTCTGATCGACCGCAGTGAGCGCCCCACCACCCTTCGCGGTCCCGTCGAGCTTGGTGATGACGACGCCGTCGATGCCGATCGACTCGTCGAACTGCTGGGCCTGGTCTTTCGCACCCTGACCGATCGCCGCGTCGAGTACGAGCAGGGATTTGTCGGGCTCGACCGCGTCCTCGATCTGCTCGATCTCGTCGATCAGGTCGTCCTCCAGGGCGTGGCGACCCGCGGTGTCGACGATGTGGACGTCGGCCTCGCTGGTCTCCTCGAGGCCGTTTCGGGCGATCTCGACGGGGTCGTCGGCGTCGGGATTGCCGTAGAAGTCGACCTCCGCGCGTTCACACATCTCCTTGGCCTGGTCGTAGGCGCCGGGCCGGAAGGTGTCGGTCTGGACGACTGCCGGACGCAGTCCCTTCGTCGAGAACCACCAGGCCATCTTCGCGGCGGAGGTGGTCTTCCCCGATCCCTGCAGCCCCGCGAGCAGGATCGTCTGTTCCTCGAGGGGAAGATCCGTCGACTCCCCGATCAGATCGACCAGCTCCTCGTAGACGATTCGGAGGACGAAGTCCCGGGCCGGGGTTCCGGCCGGAGGCTCTTCCTCCAGCGCCCGCTCCTCGATGCTGTCCGACAGCTCCATCACGAGCGAGACGTCGACGTCGGCCGAAAGCAAGGAGCGTTGAATCTCCTTGACGATCTCCTCGATGTCGTCCTCGCTGATGCGTGACTTCCCGCGGAGTTTGTCCAGCGTGCCCCGCAGAGAAGTGCCGAGATCGTCGAGTACCATTTGCTCGGTGTACGTGGCGATAGCGTTAAAGGCTTTTTCTCGACCGCCATGCTCCCGCTCGTCGCCGCCGTCGGTGTGTGCGGCGGCGGCGTCGGAGAGTATTTCAGCCGTCCGCCGACAACGTTCGAGCATGCCAACGAGACCGGACGTCGATACCGACGAGTACCCCGCGCTGGCCGACGCCGACGTGACGATCCGAACCGAGGACGGCCTCTACATCGCCGACGACGAGGTGACGGGAGTCTCGAGCCAGGGTCCCTCCGAGGAGGCGGCGATCGCCAACCTCGCGGAGGCGGTCGCCACCTACACGGACGGCCAGTCGGACGACACCGGCGACGACTGGCTGTAGCGACACCGAAGACGCGAGATCGTTACTGTCGGAAGGGGGTAGCGAGATCGCCACAGCGGACTGGATCCGCCGACGAGGACGTCGACGACTCGAATGACGTTCCCCTCTGTTCTTTGCGTCTTGCGACCCCGTTTTCGTGCGCAGCCCGCCGTTTTACGGTCGCATTCGCCGTTAGATGCGTGGTATGAACGAGTTCGACGTTGTCGTCATCGGCGGCGGGTCGGGAAGCCAGGTAGCCACCGCGGCGGCCGACGAGGGACTCGAGGCGGCCGTGATCGAGCCCGGACCGCTCGGGGGCGCCTGTATCACCAGGGGCTGTGTCCCCTCGAAGGCGCTTATCCACCGGGCCGACGTCGTCGACGAGATCCGCCGCGCGGAGCGGTTCGGCGTCGACGCCGACCTCGAGGACGTCGCCTACGACGAGATCACGTCCTCGATCGAAGAGGCGGTCTTCGGGAAGGCCGAGCGGCAAGCCGAGTCGCTCGAGGACGCGGAAGGCGTCACGCGGTACCGCGGCGAGGGGCGGTTCGTCGACGAGCGGACGGTCGAGATCGATCCCGTCGCGGACCGCGACGGCGCGCCCGCGGACGGGGATGACGCTGACGACCGCGACCCCGAACGGATCCGTGGCGAGGCGATCGTCATCGCGGTCGGCGGGCGCCCGACGATGCCCCCGGTCGAGGGCCTC
>JGI2924J29684_1077457_pt1 | contig 17287 bp, 12 predicted proteins | sample BenlonsequencITS_FD_29684 | JGI IMG/M metagenome (IMG submission 29684)
GCGCAATGCTGTAGTTCGCCGTCATGGGCACGCCCGAGGGTGCCGTCGTAATCGGGATCGTCAGCGTGCCACTACTGAGGCCGCTACCGGGCGTATACGTCACCGTTTCCGTGCAACTACCGCCTGCAGCCAACGCGCCGCAGTTTGTGGCAACGGCAAAGTGGGGATCGCTGCTCGTCGCGGACCCCACCGTCGCAGTGGAGGCGCTCGTATTGGTAACGGTAATGACTTGCGTCGTCGCAGACGTGCCGGGAACGTTGTCGAAGCGAAGCTCGCCCGGCGTGAAGGCTACCCCAGGATCACCCGAGCCTGTCCCTCTAAGTCCTGCGGTCATGCTCGCGCTGGCAGTCGTAACCGTCAGCGATCCTAAGCGCGTACCGACCGCAATCGGAGTAAACCGAAGAGCGGCAAAACAACTTGCGTAAGCGGGCAGCACGCTTCCGCCGGAACAGTCGGCTCCACCCGTGACCTCTCCCGTCACGGCAAAGTCGCCGGTCGCCTGGAACCCGGTCACGACGACACTTCCACCCGTGGCGTTCGTCAACTGAAAGATTGTCGAAGCCGTGGAGGTATGCACCGGCACCGCTCCAAAATCCTGCGCCAGCGGTGTAAGAACAAGACCCATCAACGGCGACCCGTTACCCGCAACCACCAGAGTCATCGGCTTGCCACCAGCCGTCGATGCCAGCGTGACCGTGCCGAGATGCGTGCCGACCGTCGTCGGCAGAAACCGCACGCCAAGATAGCAGCTCAGACACGATCCGGTGACCGTACTCCCGAAGGCGCTGGGCGCAGGCTGACCATGTCCAAAGCCGGTATCTTCCACCAGCACTGCGGTGAAGTTCGGATCGGCAGAAGCAGCGGTCATCGATACGAACGAATGCGAAACCTTCAGCCACTGAACGGACGGCGTATTGAGGGGGATATCCCCAAAACTGAGGCCATCGTTCTGCGGCAGAATGGCCGTCGCATCGCCCGACATCGAGATGTAAGCAGGCCCAGCCGACCCGGCAGTCACTGCCAGCAACCCGCCGCGCTGACCCGCAGCCGACGGTGTGAACGACATCACCACATTGCAACTGGCGCCGCCTGCCAGCATGGCCCCGCAGTCCGTCGCAAAGCGAAAGTCACCCGTCGCCACCAGGGATAGAGCAAATGCAGCGCCACCAATATTTCCGACGGTGACGGTGTGCGTCTCGGACGATACGGTCGTGACAGTCACCGCATCGTTGAAGAGGACGGTTGTCTCGGACAGTGTCAGATTTGGATTCGCGGTTGAGCCATTGATCGAGGGCTGCGGCAGAGTTTCACCCAGCACCGCCACCTGTGCTGCGTCCACGGTAAGTGTCAGCGCGTCGCTCGACGGTGCAGCGTCCGAGTTATAACCCAGTGCGATCCGGCAGACCGTCCGAGGCTGCAGCTTCGCCGGGCATTCATCCGTCACTGTGAACGCCGGGTTCGTCGACGCAACGGCCGCATGGCTCTGCGGAGCATCGCTGCTGTTCGTCAGGTAGACGTAACGCGGAGGCCGCAGTCCCCCGATGTACTGTCGGCCGAAGTCCACCGTGGTCGCCGACAGGGCCGTCGCTGCCGCCTGCACATAGCCGGTCAGCAGCACATCCTCAGAGCCGATCGTCCAGCGCGCATTCACCGCCCCGTCGTTGGTGGCATCGGCACTCGCCGTCAGTCCTAGCGTGATGCTGCACGACCCGCCGCCCGCCAGCACTTTGCTGACACCATCGCCCGCTGGTGTGCAGGTGCTCGCCGTTTCCGCCAATGTGTAGCCCGCAGCGCCGTTGCCGCTCTTTTGCGAAACGAAGGTCCGTGTCGAACTTCCCAGATTCCGCACCGTAAGCGTTCGTATCGTTACGGCGGATGCAGCCGTCTGGATACCGAAATCCAGCTCGCGCGGAAGTACTGTTAGGCCACTCGAAGTGACCGCAGAGACAGGCAACTGCGTCGTAAACGCAGCACTGTTCGTCGCCTGTACGGTGACCGATCCCGGCCCGGCTCCGGTCAGAAACAGGCTGCACTCGCCTGCGGGATTCAAAGTGCTGCCGCAACTGCTCTCGACGCCAAAGCCGTTCGCCACTACGGACACGCCGGTTGCAGCCGCTGTCCCGACATTCCGCAGCGTCAACCTTGGCAGGTCATCGACCGAAAGTGCAAGGCTCGGCGCAAGAGCATCCGGTGCCAGCTTCACGAGAGAACCCGCACTCCCGCTGCAGGTACTGCCGTCGCAGGAGGCAAGCGGTAGAGCGTCGCGAACGGTCGAAGGCAACGCAGCATTCGGCGCCCCGGTCAGAGGTAGGTCATAGGTCTCGGTTGCTAGCAGTTCGGAACTTAGCGTGGGACTGACGGACCCTGCCAACGCCACCGAACCATCCGCTGTAACGACCACTCCGGTCGCCAACGCAGGCATGCTTGCGTAGCCGCTGTTCGTCACAGGCAGGCCACCGAAGCGGGCAGCACGATCCACGCGACCGGCGCTGTTCACCCGGAAGGCGAGCGCGCTTCCCATGGACTCCACCGGCGCCAACGGCAGCAGCGGCACCGAGGTTGCATTCTGCGATGAGATAAACACCCACGCCGACCCGGCAGTACCAGGCGCAATTACCGATTCAAAGCCCGGAGCGAGCAGCGTCGCACTCATGACGGACGAGCCATCCAGCGCGATGCGTGCCGCCGACTGGTAGTCCAGTGAAGGAGCAAACGGTGCCTGCACGGCCGTCATTGGAAGCAGACCCGGCGCAATGTTCCCCGAGATCAGGATCGACCCGCTGCCGCCCGTATCCACCGCCACTGCACTCAGACCGCCGCCCGGCACAAAGGTTGAGAACAGAAAGCCGTCCCCGGCCACATTCAGTTTCGTCAGAAAGCCTGCAGCATTTACGCCTGCATTGGCACGAAAGGTCGGCACCAATGCCGCCGTCGTCGGATAGCCGGTGGCACTCGTAACGCCCGCAACATAAGCGTTGCCCGCGTCATCGACCGCGATCGCCGTGGGAGAGGTGTCACCATTCGCCCCGGTCAGATACGTTGCGTACAGAAGCGCTCCTGAAGTCGCCGAGAAGCTTTCCACAAAGCCGTTGCCACCACTGCCCGGCGCAGTCGTCTGCTGGATGCCGCCGGACGTGACCGGCAGCGTCGACGCAAAGATCGAACCCGTCAGGTACACGGATGTCGTCGTCGCGGCGATGCCGCTCACGGCCAGCCTGCCACTGCCGCAAAAGGTCAACCACTCCTCGGCGAGCGACGAGGTAAAGCGCGCAATAAAACTATTGGTCGATGTGTCCGCGCGATTGGGAAACGCTGTCCCGGCTGTGCCGGTCACCGATCCCAGGGAGTTCGACGTGCCTGCAACATAGACGAAGCCCGCGCTGTCCACATCCAGCGCGATGCCGGTATCACCGGCCTGGCCCACCAGTGTCTGCGCCAGCATCTGCGTTCCCGCCGCATTGAACTTCATCAGCCGGACGCCGTCGCGGGCGTCGAAGAGCGTGTACAAGTATCCCGCAGCGTCCTGCTTCAGACCATGAAACGCGCCCGCGTGATTCAGAGACCGCAGCCCTGCCAGCGTCACCTGCTGCGCGGGCAGCAGACTCGCCACGCCCAGCAGCAGCGCGGCGCAGAAGGCCATCTTGGATTTTCCAGGAAACAGACACATGCGCAGGATTGTTTGCCGGGCCCTGGTCGGGCTCGTCCTATTTATCCACGCAAAGGACCAAAACCCGTGTCCTGTTCTGCTACTTGTACCCAAATAGGTGATGAGGCGGTGTCCCGAAAAGGGAAGCCGCTCATCTCACCACCGGGTAACTAGGGTGTCGTCGACGCGATCGGACGCAACAACTCGCCGAATCCACGGTGCTTCATCTCCGCGATAAAGCTTTCAAAGTCCTTGTAGACGATGGCCTGCATGCCGAACGCGATGGCAGCCTCTGTGTTCTCAGGCTTGTCGTCGACGAACAGGATCTTTGCGGGCTCCACGCCAAGACCTTTGGCGGATGCCTCATAGATCGCAGGGTCCGGCTTGCGCAGACTCAGCGCATGCGACCACACCGTGTGATGGAACCGGCCGATCCAGTCAAACCGCGCGGACAGTCCCTCCGCCATGCGGTCGCCCATGTTCGACAGGATGCCCGTGCGCACTCCCGCATCATGCAGCCGCAGTACCCACTGCACCATGGGCTCGTTCAGCCCGCCCCACAGGCGCACATCGCCATCGTTCATCGCGCGCAACTGTTCTTCGGAGTAGGTCGCGCCGACACTCGCACCGATCCCGCTCCAGAAAGCTTCGCCGGTCAGGACGCCCGCGTCATAATCATCGCGGCGCAGCCAGTACTCGCGCTCCAGGTCAGCTTCCGTTAGACCGCTCATGCCGGCAAGCTCGCTCCACACGCGCGGGATTCGCGGTGCGCTCAGCACCATGCCGTAGTCGAACAACACTGCATCGATAGGGGAGGACATCGGTCGATTGTAACCAACCTCCGTTACCCGCAGGTTGCGTAGCATGGGTCTATGCGGTTCGCCTCACGCAGCGATTTCGGAGACGCAGCTTCGCCCTATGGCGAGGCACTCGCCGCTGCGCGCACCAATCCCGGCTTCGTCGACCTTACGGTTTCGAACCCCACACGTTGCGGATTCGACTATCCCGTTGCTATCGCGACAGCGCTCGGAGATGCAACTGTTCTCCACTACAGTGCAGACCCGCGCGGCATCCACACCGCCCGCACCTCGATCGCGGAGCTCTACGCCGAAAACTACGGTGCCCAGGTCAGTCCCGAGAACATCCTGCTCACCGCGAGCACCAGCGAAGCCTACGGCTACCTTCTGCGGCTCTTCTGCGAACCCGGCGATGCGATCCTCGTGCCATCGCCAAGCTATCCTCTCTTCGACCTGCTGGCGCGCCTGCATGATGTCGAGCTAATCCCGTACCCGCTCGTCTATCACGACGGTTGGCAGATCGACCCTGCTTCGCTCGCCGCCGCGGTCACGCCGCGTACCCGCGCCATCGTTGCTATCCATCCCAACAATCCCACCGGACACTTCTGCAGCCCGGCCGACCGCGACGCACTCTTCGCCACCGCGCTCGAGCACGGCCTGCCGCTCATCCTCGACGAGGTCTTCCTCGACTACACACTCGAGTCTGCCTCGCAGCCCAGCTTCGCCTCGCTCCAGCCTCCCGTGCTAACTTTTGTCCTCGGTGGCCTCAGCAAGCTGCTTGCCCTGCCGCAGATGAAGCTGGCCTGGACCGTCGTCTGCGGACCGCCCTCTGAAACCGCCATCGCGATGGAGCGACTCGAGATCATCGCCGACACCTTCCTCTCCATCGCCACACCACCCCAGGTCGCGCTGCCAAAGTGGCTCGTCCTGCGTGAGGCAATGCAGTCGCAAATTCAGGCACGTGTCTCGAGCAATCTGCGCGCGCTCGACCTCGCGATCGCCGGCACATCCGTCTCACGGCTCAAGGTAGAGGGGGGCTGGGCCGTGGTTCTGCGCATACCCGCCAACGACGACGACAGGGCCGTCGCGATCCGGCTGCTGCAGGAAGAGGGAATCGCAGCCCATCCCGGATCTCTCTACGGCTTCCCGTCCCGCGGATGGCTCGTCCTGAGTCTGCTGACGCCCACAGAGGCCTTCCGCGACGGTGTACAGCGACTCACCGCCGCGGTCGCCTGACAGATTCACTTAGTTCAGTCGGCAGCCAACATACTGTGCCTTTACATCGGAGCTCTCGCGGAAGAGCGACACAAAGGCGTCATAGCCCGCATTGTGGGCGCGCTTCGCGTCCTGCCCGGCGGGTTCCGTGTGCGTTGTAAGTGCCTCCGTCGCAGACCATGCACCGGTGTTGGTATCCATCACGCGCAGGACGCTGATCTCATCGGTCGTGCCCTGTTGCTTGTACCACTTTGCCTGGGCCGCAACGGCTTCCAGAAACTTGTCCATCTTGCCGGGCTTGATGGTGGAGACACGGACGATCTCAGGTGTACCGGGGCAGGAGGGCATGGCCGGTTGCTGTGCGGCGGCGCTGAGCGAAGCAAAAGCGACTGTACTGCAAACCATCAAACTGGCGACGAGACGCATCGGGATTCTCCTGCCGCCCAGTCAACAGGAGTCTGCATGGTCCGTAAAGCTTTATTTCCATGAAAATCATCGACCCAGCACGCCTGTACTCTTGCTGCCGGTCCTGCATCGATACGGCAGGCAGATAACTTCCGCGGGCGCCGTGCGATCGCAAAGTAGGCGCAATCAGATTCACGGTAAGAAAACCGCCCCGTCTGCAGCATCGGTTTCATCGCATCCAAGCGGCATGGCCTTTCTCGATAGCATGCGTGAGCGGTATCCCTCCGCCGCAGAGGCACGCGAACGTTCCTGGGTCTTCGTGCCCTGTGACCGCCTGAACGATCGCATCGGTCCACTCGCAACAGATAGCGATGCCGGCATCATCCTCGTCGAATCGCATGCGAAGGGAAAGTCACGCCCCTACCACCACAAGAAGGTTCTCCTCGTCCTTTCGAATATGCGCCACTTCGCGCTCGAGCAGATCGAACGCGGCCGCCACGTGCTCTATCTGAACGGCCCCGAAAGCTACGGTGAGCAGTTATTCGCAGCGCAGCAACGCTTTAGACTTGGCTCCATCCTCTCGACCCGCGCAGCAGAACGCGAGCTTCGTAAAGACCTCGAACGCGGCTGCGCATCCGGCCTGCGGCTCGAAGATCGTCCGGACACGGCCTGGCTTTCAACCTCCGAGGACTGGCAGGAGGTCTTCGGGAAGGGCGCCTCACGCGGTCGCCAGTTCCTGATGGAGCGCTTCTACCGCTACATGCGACGGTCCACCGGCATCCTGATGGAAGACGGAAACTATGCAGGTGGCAAGCTCTCCTACGATGAGCAGAATCGCGAACCCTACCGCGGACAGATCACACCTCCACCTCGTCCCACCTTTGCACAGGACGCCATCACAATCGAATTGTTGGAGATGATGCAGCGGGTGAATCCGATTGCTTTCGGAAGTGCGGACGGCTTCGATCTTCCCGTCACGGAGGCCGATGCGAAGAGCGCCTGGAGCTTCGCACTCGACCGGCTACTGCCGTTCTTCGGTCCATGGGAAGACGCCATGAGCACACAGGAGCCGATGCTCTTTCACTCCGCGCTCTCCGCCCTCATGAACATCAGCCGCCTGCTGCCTCGCGAGATCATTGCAGACGTTGAGACCGCCTATCACCAGGGCAAGATTCCGCTTGCCAGTGCCGAAGGTTTCATCCGCCAGATCCTCGGTTGGCGAGAGTTCATGCGCCACATCCACGACACCACCGATGGCTTCCGCACACTGCCGCAGAGCCCCGACCCTCCTTCGAACCGCGAAGCACACGCCTACAGCGCCACCATCGTGCAAACCATTGATCCTGCCACGCCGGACCGCCCCGCAACACCCTCTGCGCTTGATGCCCATCTCCCCCTGCCGCCGGCCTACTGGGGCGATCGTTCGGGCATGCGCTGTCTGGACACCGTGGTCGCGCAGGTCCGCGATCAGGGCTGGTCGCACCACATCACCCGCCTTATGGTCCTGTCGAATCTCGCGGTACTCTGCGGCTTCTCACCGCGGGAACTGACGGACTGGTTCTGGGTCGCCTACATCGACGCTTACGACTGGGTCGTGGAGTCCAACGTCCTCGGCATGGCGACCTTCGCGGACGGCGGCCTGACTGCCACCAAGCCGTACGTCTCCGGTGCCGCGTACATCAACCGGATGAGCGACTACTGCGGCAAGTGCCCGCTTGATCCGAAGAAGGCGCTCGGTCCTGGGTCTTGCCCATTCACCGCGCTCTACTGGACCTTCCTTGAGCGTCATGCGGATCTGTTGCAGTCGAATCAACGGCTTCGCATGCCGTACATTGCGCTCGGCAAGAAGTCTGCCGCAGATCGAAAGGCATTGCGAGAGCGCGCGGAAGCTGCCGTCGCGCAGTTGGGCAGGGGAGAGATCGTCACCTAATTCGTACGGCTTTTCCAGAGGCTTCTACCACATCCCGCGCGGCCTAGAATCGATCCATGGCCGTTGATTTCACGCACCTGCATCTCCACACCGATTACAGCCTTCTGGACGGCGCCTGCGACGTCGATAAACTCGCCGCGCACATGAGCAAGCTGGGCCAGAAAGGCGCAGCCATGACCGACCATGGCAACATCTTCGGCGCGGTGCACTTTGCAGACGCCATGCAGAAGAAGGGCATCAAGCCCATCATCGGCTGCGAGCTTTACCTGTCGCAGACCGACGACCATCGCGAACGCAGCGGCGGTTACAACCACTTCCTGGTGCTGGCGGAGAACGACGCCGGCTATCGGAACCTGGTGCGTTTGACGAGTGAAGCGGCGGTGCATGGCTTCTATCGCAAGCCGCGCGTCTCGAAGGAGTTCCTGTCGAAGCACACGGAAGGCCTCATCGCTTTCAGCGGCTGCCTGGCGGGTGAGATCAACCAGCACCTGATGAAGGACAAGTACGAAGAGGCGAAGCGTAGTGCGGGCATGTTCCAGGACATGTTCGGCAAGGGCAACTTCTTCCTCGAGATTCAGGATCACGGGTTGGAGCCGGACAAGGGTGTCTGCGATCAGCTCTTCCGGATGGAGAAAGACCTCGACATTCCGCTGATCGCGACCAACGATTCGCACTATGTCGCTGCGGATGACAGCCGCGCACACGAGATCCTGCTCTGCGTACAGACGGCGGGTTCGATGAACGACCCGAACCGCTTCAAGTTCGATACGCAGGAGTTCTACATCAAGTCCGCGGAGGAGATGCACCGCACCTTCGCCGGCCACGAAGAAGTCTGCACACGCACCATGCAGTTCGTCGACCGCTGCAACGTGAAGTTGAAGAAGGTAGACGACCCGTTCCCGGCGTTCCCCGTGCCCGAGGGTATGTCCCTCGACGATTACTTTGAAGCTGTCTGCCGTGAAGGTCTGAAGAAGCGACTGAACACCGCGGTAACGCACCTGCGGTCGCGTGGTCTGCTGCGTTACGAGATTGACGCGTATGAAGCGCGTCTGCAGCGCGAACTGGATTGCATCAAGAGCATGAAGTTCCCCGGCTACTTCATGATCGTGTGGGACTTCATCCGGTACGCGAAGGAGCAGAACATCCCGGTTGGACCCGGCCGTGGATCGGCTGCGGGTTCGCTCGTCGCCTACGTCATGGAGATTACGGACGTCGACCCGCTGCAGAACGAGCTGCTCTTCGAGCGCTTCCTGAATCCTGAGCGCGTGTCGATGCCTGATATCGATATCGACTTCTGCATGAACCGCCGCGGCGAGGTCATCGACTACGTCAAGCGTAAGTATGGCGCAGACCAGGTTGCGCAAATCATCACCTTCAACACCATGGCTGCAAAGGCCGCCATCAAGGACGTCGGTCGCGCCCTCGAAATCCCCTATGGCGAAATCGATCGCATTGCGAAGATGATTCCTGCGACGATCGGCATCACGATCGCGGAGGCTTTGAAGGACTCGCCGCCGCTGGCCGCGGTGTACGAGACGAATCCGCAAATCCGCGAAGTCATCGACACTGCCATGCGTCTCGAGGGACTTGTGCGTGGCGCTGGCGTTCATGCTGCCGGTGTTGTGATTGCGCCGCAGCCGTTGACGGAGCTGGTGCCTGTCACGCTGACCAAGACTGATGATCTTGTTACGGCGTATGACATGAAGGCCGTCGAGAAGATGGGTCTGCTCAAGATGGACTTCCTTGGGCTAACCACGCTGACCGTCATCGACGATTGCCTCAAGCTCATCAAGCAGCACCAGGGCGTCACCATCGATATGTCGACCATCGATCTGGATGACCAGGTGACGTATGAGAAGGTCTTCCATCGTGCGCTGACTTCAGGTGTCTTCCAGTTTGAATCGGGCGGCATGCGCGACGTTCTTCGCCGGTACAAGCCCACCACCGTCGAAGACCTCACGGCACTCAACGCACTCTATCGCCCGGGCCCAATCCAGGGCGGCATGATTGATGACTTCATCGAACGTAAGTGGGGACGCCGCGCTGTCGAATACATGTTGCCGGACCTCGAAGGCCTGCTGAAGGAGACGCTCGGCGTCATCGTCTACCAGGAACAGGTCATGCAGATCTCCAGCGTCATTGCTGGATACTCACTCGGCGGTGCTGATCTTCTGCGCCGCGCCATGGGTAAAAAAGATCCCGCTGCCATGGAAGTGCAGCGTGAGTTGTTTATGGCCGGCGCAGCCGAACGCAAGCACCCCAAGGACAAGGCCGGCGCTCTCTTCGATCTCATCCTGCAGTTTGCGGGTTATGGCTTTAACAAGTCGCACTCGTCCGCATACGCGCTCCTCGCGTATCACACGGCATGGCTCAAGACGCACTATCCCGTCGAGTTCATGGCGGCGCTGCTGACCAGTGAAACCTCGAAGCCAGAGAATGTCGTGAAGTACATCGGCGAGTGCCGCGAGATGGGCATCACCGTGCTGCCGCCCGACGTGCAGATCTCTGACTCCAACTTCACACCCAGCAACGGCGGCATCCGCTTCGGCCTCGCTGCCATCAAGAACGTTGGCGGCAATGCCATCGACACGATCGTCGCCTCTCGGCGCAAACTGCAGGCAGAAGGGAAGCCGGGCTTCTCGTCCATGTGGGACTTCTGCGAGTCCGTCGAGCTGCGCCTGCTGAACAAGCGCGTCTTCGAATCGCTCATCAAGGCCGGAGCCATGGACAGCTTCGGACCACGCGCCCGCGTCTACAACGCAGTCGATAAGGCCATGGAACGCGCGCAGAAGTCACAGCGCGACGCCGCCAGCGGCCAGAGCGGCCTCTTCGGTCTCTTCGACGCTGGCCCAGCCGGCGGTGGACAGGCAGCCGCAGAGGACGAGCTGCCCCAGGTGCCCGAGTGGGACGAGCACACGCGTCTTCAGAACGAAAAGGAAGTCCTCGGCTTCTTCGTCAGCGGACACCCCATGGACAAGTACCGCGAGAAGCTCCGCAACATCAAGGGCGTCCTCGACACCGCAACCGCCTGCGAGATGAAGCCGGAACCGGTGGTCTTTCAGCGCGGCCAGCGCGAACCGCAGACCGAAATTCAAATCGCCGGCGTCATCTCCGCGCTCAAGGTCGCAAAGAGCAAACGCAGCGGCGAAATGTACGCCTCCGCCATCCTCGAAGATACCCACGGCAAGATCGACATCATTGCCTTTCCGAAGGACTACGAGAAGCTGCAGGAAGCGCTCAAGATTGACGTACCGGTACTCGTAAGTGGTTCGCTGCGCGGTGAAGAAGACTCCGCACCAAAGCTCTCCGTCACCAAGATCACAGCACTCGAAGATGTGAAGCTGCGCCTGCCCGAGGCCCTACGCATCAAAGTGCCACTGCACAATCCCGACGCCGCTCTGCTCGACAAGCTGCTCAGCATCTTCACAGCCAAGCCCGGCCCAGGCAAAGTGCTCCTCGACCTCGAAGAGCCCGGAGAGTTCTGTGCTGTCCTCGAACCCGTCGGCTTCAACGTCTGCGCCGACCGTCTCTTCATCGATCAGGTGGAAGGTCTCGTCGGTGCTGGTGGCGTCAAGGTCATCAACTAACGAAGAAGCGGCGAGTGATCGAATCTCACTCGCCGCTTTTTGTTACCCGTTGGACTTGGGCAGCTTGTCGAAAATCTTATCGACAGCCTTTTCCAGCTTCGAAGCATTCTTCTCCGACTTCTTCGAGAGCGTGTCGGAAGCCGTTCCGCGGAAGACAAGCTGCTTGCTCGAGCGGTCGTACGCGTCGATTGCAAGCGTTCCTACCGGCACGTTATAGGCCCTCGTCGTCGAAACACCCGTGCCGCCACCGCCGCCCCAGCCGCCGAAGCCACGCCATCCGCCCCAGCCGCCATAACCATAGCCGCCACCCAGGCCGTTGTAGAAGGTGCTGTACTCTTGCTTGTTCGTGATGCCACCGACGGCTGTGATCGCAAGATCACCACCCTCCGGCACCTCGCGATAGCCGCGCGAAGTCAGCGCCTGATGAATGTCATCGCGCAGTCTCCCCTCAACAATCTGGTCGGAGGCGTGCAGCTTGTAGATCGAAAACGTGTGATATTGACCGAAGTTCGCCTTGTGGTCATAGTCGGTGCGAACCTCTTGGGCGCTCAATGCGACGGTTCCCGCAGTCAAAGTGAGGAGCGTCATCATGGCCAGCTTCGGCAGTGTCGTGTATCTCATCTTCGTTCTCCTTCAGCCCCTCGAAGCACCGGGCTGGTTCTCTCAGTAGGATGGCGTCACCGTCTCCAGCGACCGTACCTGTCGCACAAAGGCGGTGGGTCTTGCAGACGCCACAAACCGTCTACTCAGCAGGAGTTACCGCATGCTTCGAGATCACAAAGCCATCGCCTACGCGCTCATGCGCCTCGCACTCGGCATCAACATCTTCGGCCACGGCTTCTTTCGCATCCTTAGCGGCGTGGGCGCCTTCGCCAACGGTGCAGTCAACGGAATGGACAAGGGGCCGCTGCCGCACGCCCTGTCGCTGGCCTTTCTCTACGCAACGCCCTTCATCGAACTAATATTGGGCATCCTGCTCACACTGGGGCTCTTCACGCGCCTCGCACTGATCGGCGGATCGCTTTTCATGATCGCTCTCACCTTCGGCACAACCTCTACGCAGAACTGGAACGGCGCAGGCACGCAACTGCAGTACAGCCTCGTCTTCTTCGTCATGCTCTGGCTCGTCGAAGCAAACAGTCTGTCGGTCGACGGGATGATGGGCCGTAAGAACGTATAATCGGCGAAGTCGCTGCGAGCCCTGCAGCGCGGATTGAAACGCATGGCAGAGATAGAAGCAAAGCCCGTAGCCCCGCCCGTGTCCGAGGCGTGGCGAAAGACCGAGGTTGCGCGTGACCCGCAGCGCCTTCACCCCATGAACTTCATCGACGCGCTCTTCACCGACCAGAGCGAACTGCACGGCGACCGCAGCTTTGGCGACGACGCTGCGATGTACGCTGGCATGGCGCGCTTCGGTGACGATGACGTGCTCGTCCTCTGCAATCGCAAGGGCCGCACCACCAAGGAGCGCATGCAGTTCCGCTTTGGCTCGCCCGAACCTGAGGGCTACCGAAAAGCGCTGCGCGCCATGAAGATCGCCGAAAAGTTCGGCCGTCCCGTCTTCTCCTTCCTCGACCTCGCCGGTGCTTACCCCGGCCTGGGCGCAGAAGAGCGTGGACAGGGCGAAGCCATCGCTCGCAACCTCATCGAAATGTCGCGCCTGCGCGTTCCCACCATCACCGTCATCACGGGTGAGGGTGGCAGCGGTGGCGCACTCGCTCTCGCCGTCGCCGATCGCGTCCTCATGATGGAAAACGCCATCTACTCGGTCATCTCGCCCGAGGGCTGCGCCTCCATCATGTGGAAGGATGCAGCCAAGCGCCAGGCCGCAGCAGACGCTCTCAAGTACACCGCACCGGACGTTTCACGCATGGGCTGCGTCGATGACGTCATCGCCGAGCCGCCCGGTGGTGTCCAGGCAAATCCCGAACGCGCCCTGGAGCATATTCGTGGATGCCTCAAGCATCACTTCACGGATCTTAAGTCACAGTCCATGGAAGAGCTGCTCGAACGTCGCTACCAGAAGTTCCGCAACATCGCGCAGTTCTACACCACGGCCAAGACCACGGCATAGCTCGGCCTTCGTCAAACAGGGAAGGCACACAAGCGGATGAACGGTACCCCACCCACCAGACCACGCACCAATCGCGTCGCATCGCTGTTTCTGCTCTCCGCCGCGTGGATCGTCCTGTCACTGGCCGTCGCCGGTGAGGTGACGAAGCCTGTGCCGGTACTGTGGGAAGCCATCGTGCGAGAAATCGTCGCAGCGGCCCTGCTTGCGGGCGGCTTCTACGCGATTGCGCGCGCCTACATCGCCGACCTCCGTCCCCTCAGCAGCATTGGCTTCGTCCGCCGTCCGGGCATTGCGGCAGAGTTCGGCCGCGGCGCAGCGCTGGGCTGGGCAATCGCCATCGCTCTGGTTCTGCCGGCTATGCTCACTGGCAACCTCGACCTTACGTTCAGCTTCACCAGCGTTGCCATAACTCACTTCTTCGTCAGCGCCGTGGTGCTCACAGCCTTCGCACTCGTCGTGCAACTGGTGCTCGCGGGACTGCCGTTGCGTCTGCTCGTACGTGCAACCGGTCCCGCATGGGCGACGGCTGCAGTCATCTTCGTCGTCACCTGCCTTGCAATCAGCGGACAGGGCGGTCAGGGGCGCGGCCTGATCTTCATGGCACTCTCCGCATCGCTCTTCGTCGCGGGCTATCTGCGCACACGCGCCATCTGGCTGCCGCTGGGCCTGCAGATCGGCTGGACGCTCGGCTTGCAGCTGCTCTTCGGCGCCAACTCGCCCTACACCCCCGTCACCTACGGCATCGTGCAGAGTGACGCCGGCGGCCCCGCCTGGCTCACGGGCGGCCCGTTCGGCCCGGAGGCTTCTGCCTTCGCAGTTCTCGTGCTCATCGCAGCGCTAGTCGCGCTCTTCCGCATCACCAGGGACTACGCCTGGCATTACACCTGGCAGCCCATCGAAGGTGCTGGCGCACCCGTCGTCATCGCACCGCCGGAAGAACACATCCGCGAAGAGAAGAAGCACGCCGCAGCCGCACCGCTCGTACAGATCGGCGGTATCGCACCCGCGTCTCCCGCGGCTCCGGACCTGCCTGCCACGCCACGAGACCCAATTTTGTAATCGTTTAGCATCCTGCGAACAATATCCGACACAGGCCCTTGCGTAGCAAACCCCGTAGGGTCTACATTGCGTGCATCGGGTCCCCTCCCATGCGCTTATCAATCACGTCCGCGCTTCTACTCTTGACAGTCGCCAGCCCAGTCATGCCTGCGTGCGCTCAGGCCGTCGCAGGTCCGCAGGTGCAGCGCGATGTCTTCGTTGTCGGTCGTGAAACCGCCATCGGCGATCCCTTGATAGGCTTCAAGCCCACCCGCGTCGAATTCACGCAGGAGCCCATGGATCTCGCGGGCAAGCGCGAACTCGTGCGCATGCTGCTCATGGAACAAGGTTTCGCCCATCGCGCTCTGCCACTTGGAGCGCCCGGCCTCGTGCTGCATGCGAACGGCAAGCTGACCGTCGGCAGCAAAGAATTGCAGACCCTTCTCTATAAAGGCGGCATGTGCGCCGGCGCGGGAGACCGCATTATGGTCACCGACATCGTCATCCTCGGCGACCGCATCAACATCGACATCAACGGCGGTCCCTACCTGCCGCACCGCTTCCTCCGTCACATCTCCATCAACAACATGCCGCTGGCAGGGGACGGACAGGTCGGCGAGCTTCCTACAGGCACCCGCATCACGCTGCTCTTTGAGGGCCAGACGCCACGCGTCTCCGCCTCGGAACTTAAAGCGCTACTGGAGCCCTTGCTCGACTTCGGCCTGAAAAGCTCCGAACAGGCCTTCGCCGACACGCTCCCGGATCCCATTAAGAAAGCCGTAGAAGAACACGAAGTCCTCGTCGGCATGAATCGCCGCATGGTCCTCGCGGCCCTCGGTCAGCCTGAAAGCAAGCTGCGGGAGCGCGCGACCGAAAGCTCCGATGGGGAAGTCTTCGAAGAGTGGATCTACGGCCACACGCCGCAGACCATCCGGTTCGTCCGTTTTCGCGGCGACCGTGTCGTCCTCATGAAGACCGCCGCACTCGGCAAGCCAATCGAAGTCCGGGACAAGGACCAGATGGCCGGCTACCGCGATCCGGCGCTCATCCATGAGGTCTCGCTTGGGGATACGCCTGGCGCCACGAAGGGAACCGCAGACGCTGAAGCCGCGCAACCCAAGGCTCCCTCACTCCGCGCACCCGGCGAACGCCCGGACAGCGAGAACAGCAAGCCGGCAGCGCCCGACCCAACGGTCAAGAAGAGCTTTGCTGCCAACAACTTGCCGAATCTGATGTAAACTGATCAGGTTGAGCGACAGAGCCCACGGTCTCCCTGTGGCTGCTCGCAACCTGGCTGCGCTTCCTGTGCCGCCGGAATACCCGCGAATCAAGATCCCATCAGGCGCACGGAAGGCGCCGCAGAGAGGAATACCCCATGGCGAAGATTGCCAAAACCGGTGATCGCAAAAAGGCGATGGACACCACAAAGAGCACCGACTGCCCGAAGTGTGGCAAGCCAACGCGTATCGTAAAGCGCGTCAAGGACCGCGAACGCGGCACCCCCGGCGGCATCTACATTTCGTGCTCAGCATGCGAGTTCTTTGAGCGTCTGTAGTCCCAAGCGACATCAACCGAACAGGATCTAAAAGGGAAGACCCAGTGCCTAGGCGCCGGGTCTTTTCCTTTTGCAACAAAATCTAGATCGTCGCGAATCTCAAGCCGTCTGCGCCGCACGGACCTCTTCGATCAAAGCAGCTGCCGCAGCCGCCGGATCAGAGGCCCGAGTAATGGGCCGACCCACAACCAGCATGTCCGCCCCATACCGAATCGCATCACCAGCCGTCGCAATCCGGCTCTGATCATCTTTCACCGCACCCGCCGGACGAATTCCCGGCACCACCAGCCGCGCATCCTGCGCCGAGCTCGACCGCAACGGAATGATCTCCTCCGGCGAACACACCAGCCCATTTACACCCGCCGCCACGGCCATCTCTCCCAATCGAACCACGTGTTCGCGCGCCTCTGCCTCAATGCCAATCGCTCGCAATTGCGCGGCATCCATACTCGTCAGCACCGTCACAGCCAGCAATCTTGGAGGGCTGGCCAGCTTCGATGCGGCCTCCGCTGCGGCCGCCAGCATCGCGGGTCCACCTGCCGCATGCAGCGTCAGCAGTGCCGCACCACAGGCTCCAGCCGACCGCACTGCACCCGCAACCGTATTGGGAATGTCATGCAGCTTCAGATCCAGAAAGACTTCAAAGCCGCGCTCGCGCAAGGCCTCAACCATCGGCCGGCCCTCGGCCAGGTAGAGCTCCAGGCCAACCTTCAGCCAGCGCACCGTGCCATCCAGTCGGTCCACAAAAGCCATGGCCTCCGCACGTGAGGGGTAATCCAGGGCGACAATCAGGCGGTCAAGCGGGTCCATGCCTCCAGTGTAGATGCGCCGCCACGCTATGCTGAGAACCGTATGACAGCACTCACCATCGCCGGCTTCGACCCATCCTCAGGAGCTGGCATCACCGCCGATCTGGCCGTCTTCGCAGCCCATGGCATCTTCGGCACATCCGCCATCACCGCGCTCACCGTGCAATCTACCGTGGGCGTGCGCCGCGTGGAACTCGTCGCACCCGATGTACTGTCGCAAACACTCACCGA
>JGI2924J29684_1077456_pt1 | contig 17207 bp, 14 predicted proteins | sample BenlonsequencITS_FD_29684 | JGI IMG/M metagenome (IMG submission 29684)
TGTGCTGATGATGCCGTCATCCACCATCGAGGGGAGCTTTTCAATAACCGGCTGAGATTCAGCTATCGGCAGAAGAATCTCAACCATGATGGGCATATCGTTTGAGAGCGCCACCAGCTTGTTGGTTACAATCTCACCGTTTTCATAGCATCCTTCGCTACCCCGGAACACCATGCAGCGTGCCGATATTTTCAGTGAGCGGATATACGAAACAATTGCGGAGGAAAGTTCCTTTCCTTTATAGCGGGCCCTCTCTCTTGTGTAGACTTTGATCGACCGATACTGGATCATCTTCTCCCCCCTATATGCGGCTTGCCGTAACAAGACCTGCCAAGGTAAGCACCAGACCTACCACCACATTTACAGCAAGATTCGCCATTCCTCGTCCGAAAGATCCGGCAAGAAACATACGTACGGATTCGAGAGAGAAAGAGGAGAAGGTTGTGAAGCCTCCGAGAAAGCCGGTTACAAGAACGACCTTCAACACTCTGGGAAGCATCGTACGGTCGGCCAGTCCCACGATAAAACCGATAAAAAAGCAGCCGACCAGGTTTACCGTCATGGTACCCCATGCAAAGGTGTCTCCAAACAGCCGACCGGCGGTCAGGGAGATGAGATATCGGCTGGCGGCACCAAGGCCTCCTCCCACCAGTACCCACATTACATCACTCGTAACAGCCCCTCCTCGGCAAAACCTAGGGAGTCAACAACCGGGGCAATTCGGGATTCGTATAACCCAGCAAACTCCATTGCCTTGGTAAAAAAGTATATAAAAGAAAGGGGGGAGGGTCAAAGCGTCATATCGGGCGCGGGGAGTGTACAACGTCTATATGCGTTCTGCCAGTGACCATGCCGCCGTATATAAAGCGCCGGAGGAATAGTATGAATTAATTCAAGGTTGACAGATAGTCTAAATATGGTGCAATATATGCACTTAGGAGTGTGTTATGAATTTGAAAGAAGATATCAAACCAATATCGTATATAAAGACAAATGCTGCTGATATGCTGAAACGAGTTAATGATACTCACAATCCGATTGTGATAACTCAAAACGGAGAAGCAAAAGCCGTTCTTTTAGATACCGAATCATACCAGGATATGCGGAATAGCCTTGGAATATTGAAAATCCTTGCTGATGGGGAAAAAGCTGCTGAAGATGGAAAAGTTTATAGTCAAAAGGACGTTTTCGACATGATGGAGAATAAGCTGAATAAAATGAAAGAAAAAGAATAGAAATGAATAAGCAAGAAGTGATTTGGACAGAACCAGTTTTAAAGGATTTGAATGAGATAATCGAGTATATTTCTTTTGATTCTGTACCTACAGCAATAAAGCAATATGAAAGAATCAAGGAAACAGCAGGAAAATTGGAATTATGTTCCGAACAGGGAAGAATAATCCCTGAATTACAAAATGAAAATATAGTAAAATATCGTGAGATGATAATACGTCCCTGGCGATTGATGTACAGGATGGAAGGGAAGAAAGTGCTGATATTGGCTTTAATAGATGGAAGAAGGAATATCGAAGATATATTGATAAAGAGAAATTTGCGATAAGGAAGCGTAACTACTATTATAAATCGCCATCGCCCTTTTTCAGGACGGAATGTGCAATTTAACACCGATACTGATGGTTATCGGGTTTTTGAGCTCTATGACGATCTTGATGCAGCCAGACGGGAGTCGTAGCCGTCACTCTGTTGGATCGGATACAAGGACCACGACGGAGCGTGCCTTTACCATATAGCTGCCTTGGTCGCTGAGAAGTAGACTTGTTCCCATTTCGAGGATGTCGACGTCCTCGGCGGTGTCGATTTTTCGGCGCCATATCTTGCACGATGGGGGTGGGGCCAGGGTAAAATGGGTGTCCTCACCTGTTGCGTTGAACATGAGGTAAAAATCGTTGTCGTCCTTGTCTGCCTGGGTTTCGGCCTTGCTCCCGTCGATAAGGATAGCCAGACGGTTTTCTTTTCTATTCCAGTTTACCGCCTTGCACCTTTCGTTATACCAGGAAATATCCATGAGTCCATTGCTGCTGATATCCTTGCCCGAGAAAAAGTCGAAGCGTTTAAATGCGGGGTGTCGTCGACGGAATTTGATCAGCTCCTTACAAAATCTGAATACATCCCCATGGCGTTGCAGAAGTTCCCAGTCGAACCAGGAAATTTCATTATCCTGGCAGTAGGCATTGTTGTTGCCCTGTTGCGTTCGTCGAAACTCATCTCCCCCCAGCAGCATTGGTGTTCCCGTTGCAAGGAGAAGGGTTGCAAGGAAGTTCTTTGCCGTGCGATTTCGATCCGATTCGATCTTCGGGTCGTCGCTCGGTCCCTCTATGCCGTGATTAAAGGAGAGGTTTGCATTGTTACCGTCCCGATTTTCTTCTCCGTTCATCTCATTATGTTTTGTATTGTAGCTGACCAGATCATTCAGGGTAAAACCGTCGTGGGAAGTGATGAAGTTGATGCTGTGGAAGGGTTTTCTCCCTGTTTTCCTGTACAGATCCGAACTCCCTGAGAAGCGCATGGCCAGGGCGGCGATCATGCCGGGCTCGTCGAGCCAGAAGCGGCGGACATCGTCCCGAAAACGATCGTTCCACTCCGCCCACCGTCCGCCGGGAAAACTTCCGACCTGGTAGGTCCCTGCGGCATCCCATGCCTCTGCAATGATCTTGGTGTCTCTAAGCACCGGGTCCTCTGCTATCCGTTCTATGATGGGAGGGTTTTCGAGGAGTTTTCCGCTACCGTCCCTGCCGAGGATCGACCCCAGATCGAAACGGAAACCGTCCACATGCATCTCCATGACCCAGTAGTGGAGGCAGTCGAGAATCAACGATCGGACAATAGGGTGGTTGCAATTCATGGTATTTCCACAGCCCGAGTAGTTCATATAGCCCTTGCGGTCCGGGGTGAGGATGTAGTAGATACTATTGTCCAGTCCCCGAAAGGAGAAGGTTGGTCCCTCGTTATTGCCTTCGGCTGTATGATTGAAAACAATGTCGAGGACCACTTCTATCCCCGCCTTGTGCAGCTCCCGCACCATCTCCTTGAACTCATGAACCTGATCCCCCTCGCAGCCGGAAGATGAGTAACCGCAGGCCGGGGCGAAGAAACCTACGGTGCTGTAGCCCCAGTAGTTTGTCAGCAAAGCTCCGTTGACGGGATTGTACCGGGAAAACTCCCGCGGGTTGAACTCATGGACCGGAAGGAATTCTATGCTGGTGATTCCCAGTTCTTTGAAATAGGGAATCTTTTCGATAACAGCCTTGTAGCTGCCGGGAGCGGCGGATGATGCAGAACGATGACGGGTCAATCCTCCAACATGTGCCTCATAGATGATGCAGTCACGCAATGGATAGTTGAGAGGTTTATCTCCCTGCCAATCAAAATAGTCGTTCACCACCACGCATTTGGGCGTCAACTCCCGCCGCCACTCGACCCACGGCCTTTCTTGTGCAATTGCCTTTGCATACGGATCTATGATCAGGGCCGCCGGATCAAAGCGATGGCCCGCTGCAGGCTCAAAAGGGCCGTCGATCTGAAAAAGGTAGAATTGACCTGTTTTTAGCCCATGTATATGGATATGCCAGATGTCCCCGGTCTTGTTTTGTTTCGGATCAAGCTGATATGTTTCCGAAGGGTTTGTGTCATTAGCCTTGTCGAAGAGCAAAAGGCAGACCGCCGTGGCATTACGTGAGAAAATGCTGAACTGTGCTCCCCGCCCCGTAATGTAGGCCCCGAGGGGCAGGGGATGCCCCGGTTCTATGGTCCGCTGTTTCTTATCGGTTGATAACTCCATTAGGGCTAATATACTACTTTTTGATGAGAAAAAAAGTGTAAATACATATATCAATGTTCATGTTTTAGACCGGCATCCAACAGAGAATCGATATCTTTAATATGCTTTCTAAACTTTTCTGTTGCCCGATAAAAATCCCCTTTCTCGATGGATTCTATAAGATCGATGTGGTTTTGTATGACTGATGTTGTATCCTCCAAGCCCCGTTGCGCCGTGTTTATTTCTTCATACATAAACAATTTCATTGTTCGATAGAGGTTGTTAAAGATGTTATTATTACAGACTTCAATAATGTGTCCATGAAAATTGTAATCGGCCTCGATTCGTTTCTGTATGTCGCTGCTTTTTATTGCCTTGTCCATGTTTTTTACTTCTTGGTTTAACTTATCAATTGTTGAGGTAAGAAGATGCTTGTTTGTCTTATAATGATCCATAAGGTACCAGAGCCCTTGGTGCTCCAATACGAGCCGAAGCTCCACAAGGTCGGTAAAATCCTTTTTTCCTAATAACATCGACCAAAGAAGCGATTCCGACGATATATTTGAATTCTCACAAATAAACGTTCCTTTGGGATTCCTCAGTTCGACAACACCAAGATACTGGAATATCTTTAAGGCTTCCCGTATCGAAGATCGGCCGACCCCGAACATTTCTGCCAATTCATATTCGTTTGGAACCTTTTCATTTGGCTTCAGACGCCCAGTAGCAATCATCTGCTTTAGCTGTTCAATTACCTGGAACACTACAGTTTTTTGTTTTACAGGCTTCACATTATCCATATATTCTTCCCTTTGCTTCCTATTGTAAATAAGGACATCCTCATTTGCCATTATTGTTGATTCTTTATTCATTATATTATCAGATCATACGACGCTATCCCAGAGGATTTGATTATTTCTATAATTTTTCTTGACAGATCGTCAAGTCGATATATAATCTTACTATACTATCATCAGACCATTGGATGATAGTATAGTAAAGCTAAATAAAACTAAGGAGTTCTCAAAGCATGAAGGCAAAAGAGAAGAAATGGCTTACAACCGATTATCCTGAAATCGTTTTTGAAGATACCGGAGTCGGTAGGATGAAAAAGGAGTTGTTCGATGCCTCCGACAAAGAGATTGATGCCGTCTTGGAAGCGTATGGTATCCCCTCTGAACCGGAACTGGGAAAGGCTGGAACATATATTCAAAATACCCCGCGAGCGGAAGCCGTTGCCAAACGCAAAAAAAATGATGTGGTCCTCGTTCCTATTGGCTGCTCTGAATGCCATGGCGATCACAACAATACCGGTCTTGATACCTTTATGGTTACCCAGATTTGTGAGGGCGTAAGACGCTATACGGCGAAACAGGGGCGTGAAGTGAATCTGGCGCTTCCTCCTATAAACTATGGTGGCCATCCTTATCACCATCTGGGGATGCCGGGGACGATCATCATTCCGGGAGAAATTGTAAGGGAGATGGTGATCTACACCATGCTTGGGCTGTGGAACGACGGATACCGAAAGATCATTCTCGTAAACAATCATGGTCATCTTTGGAATCTGGTAGATGCCATACAGGAGTTTATGAAACGTTTTCAGTTGCCTGCGATTGTACAGGTTATTGACTGGCATAGAGCGGTTCGCGAGTTCTTTTTTTGTACTGATAAAAAAGACAGCATGGAAACGAATTTTATCCATGCGGCCGAGGCCGAGACCTCTACGGCCCTGTTGCTGTTCAAAGAAATGGTTAACATGAAATATGTGCGGGATGCAGTAGGTGAGGGTTTTTTACCGGACGGCCATTTTGATCTTTCTGTTGATCCCTATAGAAGACCTCATCGCTGGTCGGAGGGGGAGGGGCATAGTGCCATCGAACGCGCCGCTACACCGGAAGGTGTTGTTGGGTTCCCCAGCAAAGCCGATCCCTACAAAGCAAAACGCCCCATCGCAGCTATCCTTAAATATTTGACCATGATGGTTAATGATATCCTGGACGCCTTCCCTGCGGGAACGTTACCCCCGACGGAGAAAATTTCGTTGCGTGATCCTGATGAGCTTGCACCTTTCTTGCAGGAACCGTGGTCTGAAGGCTGGAAGTCCGTATACGAACTGCCTGCCATCGGCCCCTTTGTCAAACACTAACAGCCCATTGTGTTATTGCGCTCTGATCAATCGAGAGGGATTGCTGTGAAAATATCAATTTGTCTGTCTACAAATCCAGCTAAATTTTCTGCGGTAAGTTTTAAAGGTAACCTGGAAAAAAATATAAAGACAATCCGTGATCTGGGTTTTGACGGTGTTGAATTGGCCATACGTGATCCTGCATGCATTGATCAGAGCAAAATTCTTGATCTGGCAGTACAGTGTGGACTAAGCATCCCGGCAATCGGTACTGGGCAAGCATGGGGTGAGGAAGGTCTATCATACACTGATCCCGATGAAAAAGTGAGAGAGCAAGCCATAGAGCGGACGCTCTCTCATATCCCCTTTGCCGAGAGATGTGGTGCAGTCATAATTATCGGTTTGTTACGCGGTATCTATCCCGAAACGATACGCCATGAAACAGCGATCAAGTGGATGAAAGAAGCGTTTTCTATCTGCTGTGCTGCTGCCAGGAAATCAGCGGTAGAAATCGCGTTTGAACCGATAAACCGATTCGAAGTGAACAGCTTACATTCGGTGCGAGAAGGATTAGCCTTTATCGAGAGTGTAGGTGCAGATAATTTAGGTATGCTTCTCGATACGTTCCACATGAATATTGAGGAACCGAATATCGAAGAAAGTATTCGTTTGGCCGGGGATAGAATATTTCATTTCCATTATGCCGATTCCAATAGATTATATCCCGGAGCCGGACATTTGGATTTTCATTCCATTCTGGAAAGTCTCTACTCCACAGGTTACACAGGTTTCATATCGGGAGAGCACATGCCGGATTCCGATGCGGAGTTGAGTGCTAAAAAGGGTATCAACTATTTGCGAGGCTTGTTTGCCGAGTAAATACATCATGTGATGATAGAAACATGGTAGGATTATGATAGAGACATTATTAAGCCTTTTTTTTGATGTTGGAATAAAGAGTTTTTTCAAGAAAGATTTTCGGGAAAGGCAAGCATTATTTTTATGCATAAAAGATAAGTCGGAAGCTCTGAACGATATTCATATTTTAGGAAGTGAAAAAGTTTTGGAGCGAACCCTTTTTTTTATTTGTCTTGATGTCCGACGCAGTGAAAAATTTTTGGTGCTTCTTTCTGACAAGGTAATCGAACCCCAATTTATTGGCGTGATTAGATCTTATAAAAACATATATTATCAGATTGTTCCCATTAATTGGGAAAACACAAAAGTGCTCCACCGTCTTTTTCCCTTTACAAAGCCCATCTCCCTTCGCGCAAAAAAAACGACATTCGGGTGTGGAGATAGGATTGGCTTGGCGACTGCCGGCCATATTCAAGCCATCAGCGCATATGGCGAGGTATATCCGGTTCTGGCTCAACAATCGATTCGTGAACTTAATCTTACAAAACGAAATTATCGTGATATTATTGCTGAGGTAAGCTTTCAGGTTTTTCAGGAAGGATTTGAGCGTGGCTATGGTGCTGATGGTGATCATCTAAAAACCATCGAGGATATTAATCTTGCCCTGGATGCCGAGATGCCGATGATAACCCTTGATCTTTCCGATCATCTACATCCTGCTGTATTCAAATGGTCTGATGATGAGATAGTTAGATCATTTGCTAAATTGTCTCTTGATGATCGTAATTTTGTCATCGATCTTTTTCTGGGAAAGAAATGGGAGATTAAGGGTGAACAGTACGTTCCCTCCCAAACAGAGATAGAAAGGTGCACATTGATCTATCTTGAGGCAATCCGTTATACGAAGATAGTCGATGATCATCTTCAGGATCGAAGGGGGCACGATTACGATCTTGAGATCAGCATAGATGAAACGACGACTCCGACGTTGCCTTTTCACCATCTTTTTGTGGCAACTTGTCTATCGGCACTGAATGTGCGCTTTACTTCTCTTGCTCCCAGGTTTATTGGAGAATTTCAAAAGGGGATTGATTACCTGGGTAATATAAACGAATTTCGAAAACAATTCGTGCAGCATGTTGCTATTGCTGACTATTTTGGCTTTTACAAAATTTCTGTTCATTCCGGAAGCGATAAATATTCAGTTTTCAGAATCATTGGAGATGTGACTCGGATGAAACTGCATGTGAAAACATCGGGGACAAGTTGGCTGGAGGCTTTACGAGTTGTTGCAACAACGGATCCAGCGCTATACCGAAAGATTCATAAAAAAGCTTTATGTTTTTTTGATACCGCATCTGGGTATTATCATGTTACTTGCCAATTAGAAAAAATTCCTCCACTGTCAGAGATCACAGATGGCCAACTTGTTGCTTATTTGGATCATGATGATTCGCGACAATTATTGCACATATCATACGGCGGTATATTAAATGACCTACAGCTTCGGTTTGACTTCTTCACAACAATATTTGAAAATCTTGATATGCTGGATAGGTATGAGCGGGAAAATATGGAACGACATTTGAAAAAACTGAATGGAGGATAAAGAATAGATATTAATCAGTATCTTACGTTTATAAAAAATATTAGCTACTCCATAATAGAAAGGATGATGTTTCTTGTATAGCAATTGGTACAAGAAAAATTTGAAAAATTCCTCTTTCAAGAGGTGATGTTTTATGGCATATTTGCAATTCTTAAAAGAATGAGAAATAGTCTATTGAGAATCGAAGATTATTTTAGAAATTATCCGTTAGAAATAATTTAAGATGATAGGAGTGTTGCTTTGATGTGTTTTCTGAAAATCAATAAGTATAAATAATTAAGAAAAAAATATTATTAATTATACAAGTAAAGGAATTATTTTATATCCTTGTAAGCCATGAGACTTATAATAAGTTTCTGATTTTTATTTAATAGAGTTTAATGAAGATGTAAAAAACAATTGACAGATAAAGAATATATGTTATCCTTAACATATATTTAAGAGTAATTGGTTGGAGGTAGTTGCATTTTTTGATCCTGTGCCGTGAGAAAGGGTGATCTAGCTTAATAAGAATATTGTATAGAAACAGTAACTGATAGTGGGAATTATTTCTGGTTATAAAATTACAATCAAAAAATAAGAGTCGAAATTACGTAAAAATAAGAAGTAAGAAGGGAGGTTTAAAGAATTACGAACTACTTTAATTTCTACCATTAGTGTAGAGATCAGAATTCTGTCTGCTTTTTATCAAGTTTGCAGAGTTACTTACAATTAAGACCTTATTGTTTGCCCATAAGGGGGTGACCCCCCCCATGGAAAATAACCTCATTACGAGGAAGTGTTTTAAGGAGGATTTTGGAATGAAAAAGATGCTAATTGTTTTTCTTGTTGTTATTGTAGTAGCGCAGTTAGGGTTTGCGAATGGCCAACAGGAAGCTACTCAGAAATCTGGTAAAGATAGCATTATGATTGGATTTACTGTTAATGATTTTAATGATCTTTGGGTGACTTTTGTTATGGATGCTGTCAAAGAATGGGACAAAGAAAATTCTGGGGTTACTGTGGCTTTGGGGAACGGGCAAACGGATGTAAATACACAGTTGGGTATTGTAGAAACCTGGATAAGCCAAGGCTATGATGCCATTTGCGTAAAACCTGTTGAAGTTGAAGCAACCGTTGCTATGGCAAAAGAGGCAAAGGCTGCAGGTATTCCCTATATTGCTGTTCAGCAAGCCATTGCTGAGGCGGATGCTGTAGTGGCCCAAGATTCTGTCAGAACTGGTATCGATCAAATGCAGGCCGTTGCAGAGGCTTTAGGGGGTAAAGGCAATGTTGCTCTAATGGTTGGGGAACCTGGGACACTAATTGCTCAACAGCGAATCGAAGGGAACAAAAAAGTGCTTGGTAATTACCCCAATATAAGCATAGTTGCCGAAGAAATTGGAAATTGGCAACGTGATCAGGGAATGTCAATTATGGAAAATTGGCTCCAGGCTGGTATTGAAATAGATGCTGTTGTTGCCAGCAATGATGAAATGGCAATAGGTGCAGTTCTTGCGTTAGAGGCTGCTGGCGTTAGAGATCAATATATAGTGGCGGGCATTGATGCAACTCCGAATGGTCTTGCATTTATGAAAGAGGGAAGACTTGATATCACTATGTACGCTGATGCAAAAGCATTAGCCGTAAAGTCACTTGAAACGGCAATGGAGCTCATTAAAACTGGGAAGGCTGAGAATTCTGTGATTTCTGACAAATTGGTTATGCCTGCAAATGTCGATGAGTATTTGGCAATTTACAATAAATAAATACAATAGTAATTGTCTTCCGCCCCCTTCTGGAGAGGGGGCGCATTGATGTTTCATGTGTCCTTTGCCGACATGTTCTGTTGATGGAATTGTGAGTTGCTATTAAGGAGTTTTTCCAATGACGAATGATAGCTACATTTTAGAGCTGCAAGATATAACAAAAATATTCTCAGGGGTCACAGCCTTAAATCATGTAAATCTAAAAGTAGAAAAAGGGACGGTTCATGCGCTTGTTGGCGAAAATGGCGCAGGAAAATCGACTTTGATGAAAATTATTCTTGGCCTATATCGTCAGGATTCTGGCAAGATTGTCTTTAATGGCAATGAAGTGAATTTTACTAATCCAAATAACGCTTTGCAGTCGGGCATTGCTATGATTCATCAAGAGCTTAGTTCTGCACTTGATTTGACAGTTTCCCAAAATATTTTCTTGGGGAAAGAGATTGTAAATAGAAAAAGTAGAATACTTGATACAAAGAAAATGGTAGAGCAAACAAATTTGTTGCTAAGGAAATTAGGCATTACGGATATTGATCCTCATATGCCAATGAAGAAGTTGAGTGTTGCAAAGCAACAAATGTGTGAGATTGCAAAAGCTATTTCATATAATGCAGAATTAATACTTATGGATGAACCTACTTCGGCAATTGCTGACCAAGATGTTAATAAATTATTTTGCATAATTAAAGAGTTGGTTCTAAAGAAGAAGACAATCATTTATGTAACTCATAAATTAGATGAAATCTTTGCAATTACTGATAGTATTTCGGTATTTCGTGATGGCAAGCATATTGAGACAATCGCTACTTCTGAAACAAATCCGACAGAAGTTGTTCATCAAATGGTTGGACGAGAACTGTCTGACTTATTTCCGAAAGAGGTTGTTCCAATTGGAGAAGATGTTCTGCGAATAGAGAACCTTACACGAAAAGATGAATTTAAGAATATTAACTTTTCTGTGCGGAGAGGGGAAATTCTTGGTGTTGCTGGTCTTATGGGTGCAGGACGATCAGAGATTATGGAAACGATATTCGGTATAAGGAAAAAGACATCAGGTACTATATACTTGCATGGAAAACCCGTTGATATCACTTCACCTTTTAGTGCAATTAGAAATAAGCTTGCTTTCTTAACGGAAGATAGAAAGAGTAGTGGATGCTTTTTGCCTCTAAGCGTATCTGTTAATACCTATATTGCTTCAATACAACGATATAGTCATTCGCTATTTGTTAGCCAACGAAAAGCTGAAGAATCTGTAAATAGAATAGTAGACCAGCTTTCAGTAAAGGCTTCTTCAATAGATCAGAAAATTCGCAATCTTTCTGGTGGAAATCAGCAAAAGGTTCTTGTCGGGAGATGGCTATTAACTGAGCCTGAAGTATTAATAGTTGATGAACCGACGCGCGGGATAGATGTAGGGGCAAAGGCTGAAATCCATAGATTACTTGTTGCCCTGGCAAAAAAAGGAACGGCTATCATTATGATTTCTTCAGAAATGCCTGAGATTTTGGCAATGAGCGATAGAATTATGGTTGTTAGTTCAGGAAAAGTTGCCGGATTTCTTGAAGCTGGAAAGGCTTCTCAAGAAAAAATAATGCAATTATGTACTGGTATTGAAAATAGTTAGTTTATTGATTAATTGACCGATATTAAGCAATTTGCAGTTTAGACACCTTAGAGCAAGGAGTAATGAGGAAATGGGAAATAGATACCTTTCAAAGGGCTTTTGGCGAATAGCATTTGAAAAATATGGAACTGTGCTGATTTTATTGGCTATGATGATCATAATGACTTTTTTGAAACCAGGATTTCTTACTGTCCGAAATTTAACAAATATTCTGCGGCAACAGACCCCTGTAGCAATTATGGCGATTGGCGTTGCCTTTACTATTATATCTGGTGGCATTGATATATCGGGTGGATCTGTTATTGCAATGTCTGCAGTCATTTTGGCTAAGTTTGCTCAAGTAAATTCTACTGGTACTTTTTATCCAATAATTGTGCCAATCATTGCTGGTATACTAACAGGAAGTTTAGCTGGTGCAGTGACAGGTATCTCGGTATCTTATGGTAAAATTCCTCCCTTTATTGCTACATTGGGTATGATGTCTGCAGCACGAGGTGTTGCACTTATTGTATCTAAAGGTCGACCAATTACTGGTTTCTCAAGCTCGTTTGATTTTATTGGTGGAGGGGATTTCCTGGGAATTCCTATTTTGGTTTTTATACTTATTGTTGCTTATATTATTGGGTACATTATTTTACACAAAACAAAATTTGGGACATATATTTTTGCTATAGGAAGTAGTCAGGTTGCAGCAGAGGTCTCTGGCGTAAATGTTAAGAAAACGAAAATTCTGATTTACACATTATCTGGATTATTTACGGGAATTGCAGCTATCTTGGTAGCTTCACGAACGCTTTCAGGTCAGCCTGGAGTTGGAAGTGGATGGGAGATGCAAGCTATTACGGCAGTTGTCCTTGGCGGTGCAAGTTTCTCTGGTGGAATTGGTACCGCAATCGGCACACTTATTGGTGCTCTTATTATGGGAGTTCTAACTAATAGTATGACTATGCTTCAGATTGATCCCGCTAGTCAAATGGTTGTTCGTGGAGCCGTAATTGTCTTAGCCGTCTTGCTTGATGAAAGAAGAAATAAGCATGTATAGAAATAAGGAGGAATCGTTATGCGCCTAAAAAATAAAGTTGCTTTTGTTACTGGTGCAGGAAGTGGTATTGGCCGCGCCATAAGCCAGAAACTTGCTGTCGAAGGAGCATATGTTGCGGTAGTGGATGTTAATTCTTCTGCTGCAGAAGAAACAGTTACTTTAATTACAAACGAGGGAAGAGTTGCCAAGGCTTTTAGAGTGGATGTAACACTAAAAAATGACCTTGAGGATGTAATCAGGCTCGTCGTAGATACATGGGGGACTATTGATGTTCTAGTAAATAATGCAGGCACTGATATAAAGGGGAGAATCCAAGATTACGATGTAAAAAATTGGGAAAGGATTATGGATCTTAATCTCAAAGGAGTTTTTTTGGTGACTCAGGCGGTTGTAAAACAAATGCTTAAGCAGCAAAGTGGAAAAATTATAAATATTTCTTCTATCGCGGGGAAAACTGGAGAAACCTTTACGAGTCCGTATTGTGCGAGTAAATTTGGAATCATTGGATTTACACAATCTATAGCTTTAGAGCTTGGACCAAAAAATATAACAGCTAATGTAATATGTCCTGGGCCAGTAGAGACTGAATTAATAAGAAATAGTATAGCTGGTACCGCTAAATTGAATAATAGATCATATGAAGAAGAGCTTAATGCTAAGTTTTTAAGTAGAACTCCATTGGGGCGCTTAGCAAAGCCTGAGGATATAGCAAATGCTGTTTCTTTTCTGTCGTCAGATGAAGCAAATTTCATAACTGGCGTTTCTTTGAATGTGTGTGGTGGAATGGAATTACATTAAGTTATTAATGTGCCTTTGTATAGATTATTGGTAAACAAGGAGAAACAAAATGAAAGCAGCAGTTTTCGAAGGTAATGGTAAGCTAACAATAAAGGATGTCTCTGAACCAAAGTTGACTAAAGCTACCGATGCGCTCATCCGCGTTAAGGGGGTCGGAATTTGTGGAACAGATTTACATATTCTGCAAGTTCCTCCTGCACATCCGGCGAAACTCAATAATATACTGGGGCATGAATTCACTGGAGAAATAGTAGAATTGGGAAGCGAAGTTCAAGGTTTTTCAGTTGGGGAACGAGTTCTCATTGATCCACACCCGGGGTGCGGAGTTTGTGATGAATGTCGAAGAGGATATCCCGATAACTGTATTCCCTTATACGAAGAATGTGAAGAACCTGGCCATCCAAATACTATAGGTATTTTTTCACCTGGTGCTTACACAAAATATGTTATCGTTCCCAGGCAGTCGCTGTATAAAATTGATCCAAAAGTACCTGTAAAGATTGCAGCATTGGCAGAGCCACTTTCTTGTGTGGTCAATGCCACTGAGAAATTGAAAGTTACACCGGGACAATATGTAGTCATTTTGGGTGCAGGCCCTATCGGTTTATTGTTTACAATGCTTATGAAGGCTAATGGTGCATCAAAGATCATTGTTTCAGAGCCTGCTAAATTCAGACGTGAAGCAGCTATTGGCTGCGGTGCGGATATTGTGGTTGATCCTAAACAGGAAGATATCAGTGAAGTTGTAGCTCGGGAAATGGGAAAAGGCGCCGATGTTTGTATTGAAGCAGTTGGCCCTCTTTTGCCATTGGCAATTATGTTGGTAAGGGCTGGTGGAAAAGTGCTTCAATTTGGTCATGATGAAACCGTAAAGCCTGCAATTCCCGTAGGTGTTATGCTAAAAAAAGAAGTTGAGATCTATGGGGCATTTATTGGAAAGCAATCTTTTGAAAAAACAGTCCGTATCATGGAAAGTGGTAAACTGCCACTGGAAAAAGTTGTTTCCCACACATTGCCACTTTCTAGAATTCACGAAGGAATAGACAAACTGAGAAAGGGTGAAGGTTTAAAGATCATTATTATGCCTGAGGACGCATAGAATTTGAGAAATCTAAGTAGGGTCTTGATGCTTTTCCCTTTGTGTAAGATCCTACTTTTTTTCGATTATAATCACTATTCAACATATACTTTAAGAAAGAGTTAAGGTTAACATTTTTACTTCTCATTTTGCTTTGAAAATAGTATACTTTTAATAAAATGATTACGTTATGGAAGTACTAATCAATGGTTGCAACAATTAAGGATATTGCAGAGCGTGTAGGGGTTTCGACGATGACCGTGTCCCGAGTTATCAATAATTCAGGCTATGTCTCGATGCAAACTCGGAAGAAAGTAGAAGCCGCTATCAAAGCTTTGAACTATCAGCCGAACCTTCTGGCACGTAGTCTGATTAATAGGAAAAGCTCTTTTGTATATGTGATAGTTCCTGATATCTCAAACCCTTTTTATGCTGATTTAACAAAAGGGGTGGAACGAGTTGCCAAGAGTGCAAGTTACAACATAATCTTAAGTAGCGCTTATTGGAAAGAGACGTTGGAATGTGAACATATTGAAGCAGCTCGTGGGCGTATGGCTGAAGGAATTATTCTAGTATTACCAAAAATCTCTGAAAAGAAAATAGCAGCGTATGCGAAGCGTATTCCCTTAGTTGTTGTTGACAAACATATCAGATCAAAGTCAATCGACAAAGTTTATCTTTACCAAAACAAAGGGGCATTTCTTGCTGTAGAACATCTTATCACCCTCGGTCATCGTCGTATTGCTTTTCTTTCTGGTGAAAGTCATATTTACAATAGCCGGTCACGACAACATGGCTATGAGGATGCTCTTTCACACTATGGAATTCCCTTTGACCCGGCCTTAGTGCTGAAGGGCGACTTCTCTTTTGAGACTGGTGAACGGGCTTTTCAGCAGATATTTGATATGGCGCCTCAAAAGCGACCAACGGCTATCTTCGCTGCAAGCGATCTTATGGCACTTGGTTTTATGCGTAATGCTTTTCGGTATGGCGTACGTATTCCTGATGATATTTCACTAGTCGGTTTTGATGATATTCTTCTTGCATCCATAACAAATCCTCCGTTAACTACGATTCGACATCCTTATCGGGAAATGGGAGAAGAGGCAATGAACCATCTTTTGAAGAAGTTAAATGAAGGTTTTCAGCCTTCCGATAGGAAGCCTCTTGTGAACCAACTGATTATACGGGAGACTACCAAACTCTTTTCTGGTGATGAACTTTAAATATTTATTCTTATCGTAAATACAAAATCCTATTGGCTTAATGTTTGACACCGAAAGACAATTTTATACCAGATTAAAAGAAATTTAAAAATCGAATAGAAAATTTCCAAAGCTAATCACCGTTTTTACTTTTTGTATTTAAAATTTCCTTAAATTCAATACCTCCTAAAAAAGATCCTCAACACCCGGTAACGCTTCTTCAGTCTTATGCAATCGGTGTGAGCTCGAGCAGTAAGCATCAGAGAGAAGCGTGGGACTTCCTGAATTTCTTAACATCCGATACTGATGGGCTCTTTGCTGCTGCTGGTTATATTACCTGCCGAAAAGAGTGGCAAGATGTTCCTTCGGTGAAAGAATCGAAATTCATGCCGGCCTTTGTTCATGATTATGCTTATGGCCAGTATGTGTGGTCTTCCCCTACTTTTACAGAGGAATCGGAAGCAGTCAAAAAGGCAATCGAAAACTTTTCCAGTGGAAGAATGTCCGTTCAGGATGCTTTTGATCAGTGTGCTGAAGAGATTCGCTTAATTAGAAAGAAATAGCTATATGCTTAAAACCACTGGGGAGTTTATTTTCCCCAGTGGAATATAGATAGGGGCAATGCATGCTGGGAAGGAATACAAAATCTATTACTGGTCTTTTTTTTGTAGCGCCAGGTTTATTATTGATTATTTTGTTCTATGTCTATCCGATGGTTAACTCATTTGTTTATAGCTTTACCGATTATGACTTGTTAAGCAAACCCGTATTCATTGGATTTAAAAACTATATTGATGTATTCAAATCACCAGATTTCTATAACTCGCTACGAGTTTCTTTTATATATGTTTTTGGCACGGTAATTCCCGTCTGGTTTCTTTCTTTTGTCGCCGCCTATTGTCTTGAAGAAATTACCAGGGGATCGTCCGTGTTCAGAACATTGATCTTTTTGCCAACGGTACTGCCACTTGTTTCCATTACCCTGATATGGAAACTGATTCTCAATTACAATGGGTTCATCAATAGTTCGATAATGCTTCCGCTATTCGGCAAAGCAATCCCGTGGCTCACTGATGTGAAATATGCTCCACTTGCACTTATCATAACAAGTTGGTGGCATGCTGTAAGTTATTATATGGTATTGCTGCTTGCTGGTTTGCAGAGTATTCCAAAGGCGTACTACGATGCAGCGGAAATTGATGGAGCGTCACGTTTCAAACAATTGTTTTTTATTACAGTCCCGGTCATGAAGCCGACCATTGCAATGGTGATGGTTATTTCTATCTTTAATGGATTTAAGACCTTTTCTCTTCAGCAAATTATGACTCAAGGGGGA
>JGI2924J29684_1077455_pt1 | contig 17205 bp, 11 predicted proteins | sample BenlonsequencITS_FD_29684 | JGI IMG/M metagenome (IMG submission 29684)
CGAAGCAGCTGGGGTTCTCCTCCATGTAGCCCATGAAGCCGCGCGTGTAGGCCTGACGCAGCTCGGTGGCATAGTTCACCTTGCAGATGCCGTTCCTGATAGCCTCGGCTACCTGGTCATCGGGGACGCCCGAGGTACCGTGCAGCACCAAGGGGACGTCCAGGCGCTCGCGGATGGACGAGAGGATGCCCTGCTCGATGTGCGGGGTGCCCTTGTAGATGCCGTGCACCGTGCCAACGCCGACGGCGAGCGAGCTGCAGCCCGTGCGCGCGACGAACTCCTCGGCCTGGTCGGGATCGGTGTAGGGGCTCTCTCCCTCGACCGCGGGGCCGTCATCCTCCTTGCCGCCCACCTTGCCGAGCTCGGCCTCCACGGGGATGCCGACGGGTCCGGCGACCTTGGTCACGGAGGCGGTCAGGGCGACGTTTTCCTCGAAGGGCACATGGGAGCCGTCGATCATGACCGAGGTGTACCCAGCGTGCATGGCCTGCACGCAGCGGCCGAAGCCGTCTCCGTGGTCCAGGTGGATGGCGACGGGGACGCTGGCCTCCTCTGCCGCGACCCTGCACAGCGCGGCGAAGTAGTCCAGGTTGGCATACTTGACGGTGCCCGGGGTGGTCTGCATGATGACCGGCGACCTGCGGTCCTCGGCCGCGCGAATGACCGCCATGACGAACTCGAGGTTCTCCACGTTGAATGCGCCGACCGCGTAGTGTCCGGCCTGTGCGTCCAGGAGCATTTCCTTGGTGGTGGCAAGCATGTCGCTCTCCTTCTCGTCTGCGTCCGGCGTTCGTCGGGCTTTTCGGGCACTGGACCTTTCGGGTCGCCCGGCCTCTGGGTCGCCGGACCTTGGGCGTGTGTCTGGCCTCATTGTAGGGACGGGCTCGGTGGGCCGTGGCACACGTTTCCCTCGTCTTTCGTCGATTGGCCAGGGAAGTGAAAGGAAAAGCAAAGGTCTTTGCCTTGACCCATGGCGCATGCCGTTCGAAGCATGGAGTGCGCTACGGAGAATTTGCTGTACGATGACCATAGAATCCATGGGAGGACGATTGGGGTGCCGCAGCGCCGGCGCTTGCCCGTCACAAAAGGAAAGTGAAGGGAGAGTACTATACTTTCCCTTTAGAAAAGTAAAAGGAACACATTCCCATCACATGAGACGCCTCATGCCATGGCATGGCATACGCGTAGGGGAGGGGTATCTTATGGCGCTTGAGGCCCGGGGGAGTGGCCTTGGCATCGACGAGCGTCGTGCGGCGATCCTCGCCCTGCTCGATCGTGAGTCCACGGTGAGGGTGTCCCAGTTGGCGCAGGCCTTCTCGGTCTCGCGCGTCACGGCGCGCGGGGACCTTGACGCCCTTGAGAGGGCCGGCAAGCTCCGCCGTACACATGGGGGCGCCGTGTCGCTGTCACGCCAGCTGACGGTGTCGGTGCAGGAGCGCCGCGTCAACGTGAACGCGGGCGCGAAGCGGGCGATCGCGCACGAGGCGGCGCGGCTGGTGTCGGACGGCGAGTCGCTCCTGCTCGACTCGGGAACCACGGCCCTCGAGTTCGTGCGGGCGCTCTCGTCGCACAGCTCGCTGACCATCGTCACGGCGGATCTGACCATCGCCGAGTACGTCGACCGCTCCATGCCCGGCTGTGACGTGGTGCTGCTTGGCGGCCTTTTGCGCAAGGCGCACCGCTACACGAGTGGCCCCCTGGCCCTCGCGGCCCTCGCGGGCCTGCGTACGGACTCCGCCTTCCTCTGCCCCGGCGCCTTTGCGCCCGAGCGGGGCTTCATGACCGACTACCAGAGCATGGCCCAGCTCAAGCACGAGATGCTCCACGCCGCCGGAAGGCGCTACTGCCTCATCGACGCGAGCAAGGTCGGCGCGGGCGGCCTGATGCGCTTCGCCGGCCCGGGTGACTTCGAGGCCATCGTGATGGACCGCGACCCAGACGGGATCGTCGCCGGTCAGACCGAGGGGTTGGGGGTCAGGCTCGTCCTCGCGCAGGCATAGCCGACCGCCCGCCTGACATGCCGAGAACGGGGGACATGGCGATGGGCGGCCGTGCCCTGATGGCCGGGCGGACCGTCCTCCCCCGTCGGGCCTCCAGCCTGTACCATGGGAGAGGACATGCCTGTGCTCCGTCTTGTCTTGGAGGGACGCTCATGAGTGACTATGCAGTGAAGGCTGACAGGTTCGTACTGCCCGGATATGTCGCTACGGGTGGCTACCTGGTGATCTCCGGAGGTGTCTTCGGCACCTGGTCCGCCGAGGCGCCCGAAGGGATGGAGGTCGTCGACAGGGGTGGTCGCTGGGTGGTCCCCGGTTACGTCGACACCCACATCCACGGGCAGGCCGACCACGACGTCATGGACTGCGATGCGGCTGGCGTGAACGAGGCGTCGCTCGCGCTCGCCCGTCGGGGCACCACGTCCTGGACGCCTACCACGCTCACACAGCCGCGCGCGCAGATCACCTCCGCATGCGCGAGCGTCTACGAGGCGAGCGAATCGCGCGACGACGACTTCCCTGGTGCCCGCATAGAGGGAATCTACCTCGAGGGACCGTTCTTCACCGAGAGGCACTGCGGGGCGCAGAACCCCGCCCACATGTTCGACCCAAGCGTCGAGGCCTTCAGGGAATGGCAGGAGGCCGCGCACGGCCTCATCTGCAAGAGCGCGCTCGCGCCCGAGCGCAAGGGCTCGCAGGAATACTGTGCCACCCTTGCCGACCTGGGCGTCGCGTGCGTCCTCGGGCACTCCGACGCCAGCTATGAGCAGGCCCTTGCCGCCGTCGCCGCAGGCGCCAGCTGCTTTGTCCACACCTACAACGGCATGAGCGGCCTGCATCACAGGGACCCCGGTCTCGTGGGCGCCGCCATGAGCACGGTGGGCACCTACGCGGAGGTCATCTGCGACGGCAAGCACGTTCTGCCAGGTGCCGTCAAGGCGCTCGTCGACGCAAAGGGCTGGGAGCACACCGTGATAGTCTCGGACGCCCTGGCGTGCGCGGGGATGCCCGATGGCGACTACGTGCTGGGTGACCTTCCCATACGCCTTGGTGACGACCTGGCGCACCTCATCCTGGAGGACGACACGATGGGCTCGATCGCCGGCTCCGTCACCTGCGTCGCCCAGGAGGTCAAGAACCTGGTGGACTGGGGCATCGTCACGGCCGAGCAGGCCGTCCGCATGGGGTCCGAGATACCGGCACGCTCGGCGGGCGTGGATGACGTCTGCGGCCTCATCCGTCCCGGGCGCTGCGCGGACTTCAACGTGTTGGGGCTTGACCTCACACTGGAGGAGACCTACGTGGGTGGCGTGCTGGTCCAGTAGCGCGCCGGTCCGGCGCGTGGGCGTGGGGATCCCCTCTCGACGTCCGATGCTCGCTGCGCCAGCCCTCGGCCTATGCGGTGCCGTCGGCACCGTCCGTCCCGCCTGTGTCCGCGCCAGACTTGCGGCATCGTCAATCCGGAGGCACCCGTGGCAGTCAAGCTCATCCTCGCTGACATAGACCGCACCATCCTTCCCGAGGGAGAGAGGAGCGTGTCAGCCCGTACGGTGGCGGCGTTTCACGCCGCACGGGATGCGGGCATTCATGTTGGACCTGCCAGCGGACGTGGGCATGCCTGGATGCCCTCCCTCTTCGGTGGGGACGAGCGTTGTTGCGAGACCTGCATCGCCACCAACGGCAACCAGGTCTTTCTCGACGGGAGGAAGCTGCGCGAGGCCCACTTCGACGAGGAGTCGCTTGCTGTCGTGGCCGCTTGCGTCAGGGACATAGGCGGAGCGGGCCTGGTTGCCTTTGATGGCGCGACGCCCGTCTTGGTGGAGGGCCGGCTCGAGGACCTTGAGCCCATCTTTCCTGCGTATGCCGATGCCTGCCGCAGTGACGGGGATGGTGGACCCGTGGGCCTGTCGGGTCTCTCGGCAACGAAGGCGAATGTGTTCATGGGTGCCGACGGTCGCCGTGCGGACGAGCGCGCGACACGCGACCTCGTCGCCATGCTGAACCGTGACATACCTGGCCTTGACTTCGACTTCCCCGAGCTTGGCTACGTCAATGTCATGCCTGAGGGCTGGAACAAGGCGTCGGGCATCGACTGTCTGGTCGAGGCGCTGGGCATCAGCTTGGACGAAGTCGTCGTCTTCGGTGATGCCGGCAACGATCTCAGCATGTTTGCGCACGTGCCCGATTCGGTTGCCGTTGCCAATGCGACCGAGGAGGCCGCCGCAGCCGCACGCTGGCACATAGGCGCCTGCCGGGACGACGCGGTTGCCGCGGCCATCGAGGCGCTCGTCCGTGGCGAATGGCCGTTCGTGGGATAGGGACGACCCCTACTCCCGCCCGTGCCCCTGGCCCTGCTTCTGCTTGTCCCTGTACATCGCCGCATCGGCTTGGTCCGTGAGCGCCACTACGTCGGCCATGCCGTCGATGGTCCCTCGGGCACATCCAAAGGCGAAGCTCAGGGGCTGCCCGCCTATCAATAGGCCGTCGGCACTCGTGTTAGATTCGAAGACACGCCTGCCGCGGGTGAGTCGGCGAGTGACGTCGGAGGCCATGTCAGGTGAAAGCAGGACGAACTCGTCGCCCCCAACGCGGTAGAGACGCTCGGCGTGGCTGAGTTCCATGGAGACCGATGCCGACAGCAGCGCGAGGGTACGGTTGCCCGTCTCGTGACCAAAACGATCGTTGCATGACTTGAAGTCGTTGACGTCCATCACGGCGATGGTGACGTCCTGCCCATGGCGGCCTTGGATGTCGTGACGGAAGGCGCGTGCGTTGCGCAGCCCCGTCAGGACGTCGTGGTAGGAGTAGCGTTCGAGCTGAGAGCTTAGGCGGATGTCGCGGATATGCGTGTAGTATCTCACGCAGCATGCGACGATGAGCACCAGGCCGAGGGCCAAGGTGTTGGTCGCCGTCCCGTGGCTGAGGTGGTCGGTCTGCAGGGCGAGGCAGAGCATGATCGCGTAGGACAGGGCGATGCCCGGGATGAGTATGACGGGCCTGATCGCAAAAATGCAGACGATGCTCACCATCTGGATGAAAAAGGCGTAGAGCCCGTTGCCGCGCTGCAGGTCACCATATGAGATGAGTATCCCAAAGGCCATCGCCACAACGACGAACTGGCCGATGATGAGGTGCGATGACAGCGAGTCCGTGCGCATGGCCCCCCTGCGGCGTTTGAACAGGTATCCCGCAAGCAGCAACGCCGCACTCAGGAACATGGTGATGTAGGCTGCCTTGTGCCAGGCGATCCATGCCCGACCCACGGACTCGACGACTCGGGGGTGCCTTGACATCAGGACGTTGTTGATGGTCAGGTACGTCTCCATGAGCATGGTGATTGCGGCAAGCACTGCACCGCAGCGGAAGTTCAACGCCGAGAGGGCTGCGCGCTCGTCGGGTGCGAGGCGCTCTGCGCCGAGTATGGCCCTCAAGGTGGAGGGCATGCGGCGAGGGGGCCATCCTGTCCTGAGGTGCTCGTGACCGGGCCTGTTTGGGGACCTCATGTGATATGTCCTCGCACTCTCTGCGAATCGCTGTCGATACCGTTGCATTTGCCGATGCCGTTGCATTGTAAGGTTACGCGAACCGTTCGGTGTGCCGATGTCGGGACGCTCCCATCTGCGCCTCGTCCTTTAAGCCATCTTGTGGCCAGCTCCCTTCTCCTCTAGAATGGGTCTTGACAGACCCATCGAAGGGCAGGGGCGCAAAGCTATGGGGTCTGGAGCGGCAGCCACCCGTAGTCTTTTCGGACAGGGGAGTGGCAATGTCGCTCCCTTCCATGAGGCCTGCGCAATCCTGAAATCAGGGCTGTCCACGTATGGTCCTACCCGAGGTGGCCGGCGCGTGCCGTGTCGTGCCAGCTCGACTTGTCTTGTCACTTGGTGACAGTCGCATTTGATCGTCTTGCTTCTCTCCTGGTCATGCTGTTGCCCCCGCAGGCTGATGTGCCCGTCTGCGAGGACAAGGGAAAGGAAATGAGGATGTTACTGAAGAGGTTGCGCTACCTTCTGGCGGTCGCCCTTGCCGTGGGGATAGTGGTCGTGGGGGGAGGCCGCGCCCTCGCCGAGCCGCAGTCTCCCCGCGTCGAGCTTCCGAATGTCGTCACGAACGCCCACGTGACCACCTCCACCGGCACCACGCCGGTGAACGTCGGTCCTTGGCAGGCGTTCAAGATCCACTTCCACTACGTTCTCCCCAACCTCACGGTGCACGAGGGGGATACCACCACCATAGAGCTGCCGGCCGGGTTCAGGAGCGCCGCCCCGACCGACTTCGTGATCAAAGACGGCGACCACATCATCGCCAGAGGCAAGACCGATCCCACCAACACGAAGTACATCCTCACCTACACGGACTACGTGGAAGGCAAGTCCGACATCTCGGGCGACTTCTCGGTGAACGCCCAGATCGATAGCGACGTCCACACCCAGTCCGGTGTGCTGCCGGTGAACCCCGTGGTGAGCGGCGAGACGGTGCCGGCGGGTTCCGTCAACTACACGGTGCATGTCGAGACGGCCTTGCCCATCATCAAGTCTGGCTGGGCGAACGCCTTCGATACCACCAAGGGCGTCTGGCAGATCAAGATCAACCAGGACGGCAAGGAATATACGGATGCCGTGCTCGACGACACGCTCCTGACCCCCGGCGTGTCGATCGATCCCGATTCGCTCGAGGTGTTCGAGGGCACCTGGCAGCTGCAGGGCACGAGCTACAAACTTGTCGGCCAGACCGACGTCACCAGCCAGTACCTCCCCCAGTTCATTTCCACCGGCACGACGTTCAAGCTCGGGTTGGGTCATATCCCCGCTTCCAAGGGGCTGCTGGTGCGCTTCCAGACCAAGATCTCCTACACGCCTCTCCCTGGAGAGAAGTTCGAGAACAAAGGGACCCTTACCGACAACGGCGTAAGCAAGGAAAGCAAGGCCTATTACCTTCTGCCGACTGCTGGCGGCACCGGAGAAGGATATAACTACACGATCAACATCAAGAAGACCGACGAGATGGGCGCCCCTCTTGCAAACGCGGTGTTCGATATCGTCCGCACCCGCACCGGTGCGGTTGTCGGCCAGGTGACCACGAACGCTTCCGGCGAGGCGAGCCTGTCAGGCCTTCTGCGCGATAGCTACGTCATCAAAGAGACCACTCCGCCATCGGGGTATCTTGCGGCTGACGACCAAGCGGTCATCGACACCGACTTTCCCCTCACGACCAAAAGCGTGACGAAGACGTTCGTCGATAAGGCCGCTCCGACCACGGTCGACGTTGCGGTCGAGAAGGCATGGAACGACAACGGCGATCAAGACGGGATCCGCCCCTCCTCGGTCAAGGTCAGGCTGTTCGCCGACGGTGCGCCCACCAGCAAAATAGTGACGCTCGATTCGGCCGGTTCGTGGAAGGGCTCCTTCACGGGCCTTGACCAGAAGGATGCATCGGGCAACGATATCGCCTATACGGTGGAGGAAGATCCGGTTCCGCTGGGATACACTTCGGCGGTGACCGGTGACGCTGCGGCGGGATATACGGTCACGAACTCGCACGACCCCGAGACCGTCGACGTCCCGGTCGAGAAGAGGTGGGTCGGGCCCGCGGGCTCCGAGGTCACGGTCAGGCTGCTCGCCGACGGCGCCGACACCGGCAGGGAGCTCAGGCTCAACGAGGGCAACGGCTGGAGGGGCTCCTTCGACGGCCTCCCCAGGTACGACCACGGCCGCGAGGTCGCCTACGCGGTGACCGAGGCCGAGGTCTCGGGGGTCGACGGCTCCAAGTACGAGACCTCCGTCGAGGGCAACGCCTCCGACGGCTTCACCATCACCAACGTCAACACCGAGACCGTGGGGGTCTCCGGGACGAAGACCTGGGACGACGATAACGACCGCGACGGAGCCCGCCCCGCTTCGATTACGGTGAACCTCATGCGCGACGGCGCGAGGGTCCTCTCCCGGACGGTCGCGCCCGACGCCTCCGGCGCGTGGGCCTACTCCTTCGCGGGCCTCCCCAGGTACGCCGATGACGGCCACGAGTACGCCTACACAGTGACCGAGGAGGCGGTCCCGAACTACGCGACCACCATCGACGGCGCGGACATCACCAACTCCCACACGCCCGGCAGGACCTCGGTCACCGTGACCAAGGCCTGGGACGACGCCAACGACCGGGACGGCCTGCGCCCCACCTCGGTCGAGGTGCAGCTCTACGCGAACGGCCATGAGCTCGGCGCTCCGGTCACCCTGAACGCCGCCAACGGCTGGGCCCACACCTGGACCGGGCTGTTCATGAGGGAGGCCGGCAAGGACGTCGCCTACGAGGTCAGGGAGGTCTCGGTCCCGAGGGGCTACGAGGCCTCGGTCTCGGGCGACGCGACGGCGGGCTACACGATCACCAACGCCCACGTGCCCAAGAGGGTCGTGAAGGCCGCCACCAAGGCCGCGACCGGGCTGCCCCAGACCGGCGACGCCGCCGGCGCCCCCGCGCTGGCCGCCCTCGCCGCCTCCGGCCTCGCCGTGGCCGCAGGCGCCCTCCTGCGCAGGCGCGAGGGGTAGGCTCCCCCGCCCCCACGTGCGGCAGGCCACCTGCCCGGGCGGCCCCATCGGGGCCGCCCGGCCCTTTGTGTCTCGTCCTTTAAGCCATCTTGTGGTCAGCTTGCCTCTCCTCTAAAATATGTCCTGGCAAACCCATCGAAAGGTGGGGACGCAAAGCTATAGGGCCTTGTGCGCATGGCAGCCAGCTGCGGTTTCTCTGAGGGGATCGTGGCTGGTTTTTCATACGTCGTGGCCTGTCTGTCCACAGGAGGAGGATTATGTCCATCACAAGCAAGCTAAGCAGGGTCCTGACGCTGGCGTGCACCGCCGTCTTGGCCAGTACGCTGATGATCGGCCTGACTGCGTGCTCCAATGACGAGCAGGCCATCAAGGACGGCATCAGCACGGAGCTCGGCGCCTTCAAGAATCCCACCAAGGAGTCCTTGGAGCCGTACGTCGGTCAGCTCAGCAGCTCCGACCTCAAGGAACTCGAGACCTACGGCATCGACATCTACGAATTCTTGGGTCACTGCTTCAGCAAGTTCGATTACTCGGTCGGTAAGGTGAGTGCGAGCGGCGATACCGCCACGGCAGAGCTCTCCCTCACCAACGTGGACGTTCAGTCCGCCGTGAAGGCCACTTCGGACGAGTTCCAGTCGAGCGACATGCGCGACGAACTGGCACAGATCTATACCGACGGTGGCGAAACGGCGCTGATTCAGAAGTTCTTCGAGATGTTCTATAGCAAGCTCGACGAGACTACCGAGACCGTCTCCAACGACGTGACCGTCAAGCTCACCAAGAGCAACGGCAGCTGGACCATCGATGACGACAGCCTCAACGACCTCGTCAGCGCGGCATATGGTGGCGCGGACTTCTCCAGCATGCTGTAGTTCTCCGATACGTCGCAGTCATACGCATTGGCCATCAATTGGTCCTCAGATGCTGTGAGTTGGCACAGGCTGGCGCTTCCACGCACCAGCCTGTGCTACCCTGTGGCACGAGGCAGTGACGGAGAGGTCCGCATCGTCGCGTCGCCCACGGACAGAGAGGGAGCCCATCGGCTGAGAGGCTCCCACGGGGGCTGATGGGCGGAGTTCACTCTACCAGCCGCGACCTGAACGTTCCTTTCGCCTTGTTCCCGGGCCTTTGCCCAGGCACCCTGGCGAGAGTGCCAGTAGGGGAGCCGTACGTCCCACGGCACGGGACTCAACGAGTGGGTGCTCGCGAGAGACAACGTGCGCATCAATCAAGGTGGTACCGCGGAGACATCCGTCCTTGGGCACTGAGCCTGGGACGGTTTTTTGTTTTGGAAGGGGTTTCGCGATGGCAATGTCCGATGACCTGAGGGCCATTCAAGCACAGGTCGAGCAGGGAGTCCTCGGGGCGGACACCCTCGATGCGCTCGACAGGATCCGCGTGGCGTCGCTGGGGAAGAAGGGTTCGCTCACGGCCATCATGCGCTCGATGGGCAAGGTCCCACCCGAGGAGCGCCCGGCCATGGGCCAGCTCGCCAACACGGTGCGCGCCAACGTGCAGGCCGCCATCGAGCAGCGCAAGCTGCAGCTCGCCAAGGCTGCCCTCGACGCCAAGATCTCCGCCGAGGCGGCCGACGTCACGCTGCCCGGCCGTCGGCTGGCGCCAGGCACGCAGCATCTCATCAGCCAGATCCGCGAGGAGATCGAGGACATCTTCTGCGGCCTTGGCTACACCATCGAAGACGGCCCCTTCGTCGAGACCACCTACTACAACTTCACGGCCCTGAATGCCCCCGAGGACCATCCCAGCCGCTCGGCCAAGGACACCTTCTATGTGGTGGACAACGCCCCCGAGGGCAAGGAGACCCACGCCCTAGGCGAGTCGGACGTGCTCCTGCGCACCCAGACCTCTGGCGTCCAGGTGCACGTCATGGAGACGCGCAAGCCCCCCATCTACATGGTCTGCCCGGGCACGGTCTTTAGGCCCGATACTGCCGACGCCAACCACCTGCCGCAGTTCACGCAGGTGGAAGGCCTGGTAGTGGACGAGGGCATCACCTTCGGTGACCTCAAGGGCACGCTTGACTACTTCTGCCGGGAGATTTTTGGTAGGGACCGCGCCACGCGCTACCGCCCGCACTTCTTCCCGTTCACCGAGCCCTCCTGCGAGGTGGACGTCTCCTGCGGCGTCTGCCACGGCGAGGGCTGTCGCTTCTGCAAGAACACCGGCTGGCTCGAGATCCTGGGTTGCGGCATGGTCGACCCCAACGTCTTGGGCTACGTGGGTATCGATTCCGAGAGGTACTCGGGCTTTGCCTTCGGCATCGGCGTGGAGCGCGTGGCGGCACTCCGCTACGACTTGCCCGACCTGCGCATGCTCATGACCGGTGACATGCGCTTCCTCAGGCAGTTCTAGGACTCCTCGCCCCATCCCACCGACATCCCTGCGGGTCACGCCCGCCCCTCCTTGAGAAAGGCAAGTAGACATGCGCGTCTCTTACGAATGGCTCAAGACAATGGTCGACGTTCCGGACGACCCGCACGAACTCGTGGATGAGTTCGTGCGGACCGGCACCGAAGTCGAGGCGGTGGAGCGCCTTGGCGCCGACATACGGGGCGTCGTTACCTCACAGGTGCTGGAGAAGGTCCCCCATCCCGACTCCGACCATCTGTTCGTCTGCAAGATGGACGTGGGGGCATGCAACGTCGATGCCGACGGCAAGCCGGTTCCGCTACAGGTGGTCTGCGGGGCGCAGAACTTCGAGCAGGGGGACAAGACCGTGACGGCCCTCGTGGGCGCCAGGCTCCCGGGTGGGATCGAGATCAAGAGAGGCAAGCTCAGGGGCATCGAGTCCCTTGGCATGAACTGCTCGTCACGCGAACTGGGCCTTGACGGCGACCATTCGGGCATCATGATCCTGCCCCCAGACGCTCCGGTGGGCGTCGACTTCACCGAGTACCGAGGCATGTGCGACACGGTGATCGACTGCGAGATCACGCCCAACCGTCCCGACTGCCTCTCCATGTGTGGCATGGCGGTGGAGGCCGCCGCAGTGCTCGACAGGGACACCCACATCGAGCTGCCTGCCATCAAGGGGGAGTCTGCGGACTTCGGCCGCACGGCGGATCTGGTGGACGTGCACATCGAGGATCCCGAGCTCTGCGGTCGCTACACCGCGCGCGTGGTGAGGGGCGTGAAGATCGCTCCCAGCCCCGAGTGGCTCGCAAGGCGCGTCATCGCCTGTGGCGCACGCCCCATCAACAACGTCGTGGACGTCACGAACTACGTCATGTTCCTGACCGGCCAGCCGCTACATGCCTTTGACCTGGGAAAGCTGGGTAAGCGCGCAGGCAAGCGACACATCGTCGTGCGCGCCGCACGAAAGGGCGAGCTCCTCACCACCTTGGACGGGCAGGAGCGCGCGCTCACGCCGGACATGACCGTCATCACCGACGACGGGAAGACCCCCATCGCCCTCGCGGGCGTCATGGGCGGCCTGGACTCCGACATCGACGAGGGTACCGTCGACGTGCTGCTGGAGAGCGCCGTCTTCGATGCGGGGCACATCTCTCGCACCAGCCGCAACCTCGACCTCATGAGCGAGGCCTCCATCCGCTACGAGCGCCAGGTGGATGGGGCACGCTGCGCCATCGTCTCGGACGTCGCGGCCGCCCTCTTCGAGCAGTGCTGTGCGGCCCAGGTCTGCGAGGGCATGGTCGACGCCTATCCTGCGCCCGTCGCCGCCCCCGAGATGGATTTGCGTCCCGACCGTGTCCGCGCCCTCTGCGGTGCCCCCATCACGGACGAGTTCATGGTCAGCCGTCTCGAGCGCCTGGGATGCTCCGTCGGCCACGCCGAGGCGTGCGGCGGCGCCCTGCACGTCGTGGCGCCCACCAACCGCCCGGACCTCGTCCGCGAGATCGACCTCGTGGAGGAGGTCCTGCGCCTCTGGGGCGAGGGCGACGTGGAGCCCACGCTGCCTGCCGCCCGCAACCATGCCGGCGGGCTCACCGTGGAGCAACGTCGCCTGCGTGACATCGGGAGCGCCCTGCGCGCGAGCGGCCTTGCCGAGACGTCCACCTACAACTTCGCCGACCCGCGCGACCTTGAGCTTCTGGGCATGGACGAGGTGGGGAGGGGCGTTCCCGTCAAGATCATGAGGCCGCTTGTGGCCGACCAGTCCGAGATGCGTCGAGACATGATGCCGGGGCTGCTCCGCTCCGTCGCCTACAACATCGACCACGGCGTGGACAACGTCCACCTCTACGAGATCGGTCGCGTCTTCTTCGGCCATCCGCACAGGAGCCAGCCCGACGAGCCCCTGTTCGTCTCGGCTGCGATGTGCGGCTCCTGGTCTGATGACAGCTGGTGCGCCAAGCGCCTCCCCCTGGACTTCTTCGACGCCAAGGGTATCGTCGAGGGTCTCCTGGATGCCCTGCGCATCGTCAGGGTCCGCTTCAAGGCGGCCGATCCAGCTCGCTACGGCTGGCTGCAGCCGGGTCGTTCCGCCGAGGTCATCGCCCAGGGCGAGCTTCTGGGCTGGGTGGGCAACATCCATCCCACGTCACTCAAGAACTTCGACATCGACGTTCCCGTCGTCGCCTTCGAGCTCTCGGTCGCCGCGCTCCTGCGCCTGGCACAGCGCGAGCTTCCCTACGAGGACGTCCCCACGCTTCCCGGCGTCTCCATCGACCTCGCGCTCGTCGTGGACGAGGCCATGACCTTCGAGCAGGTCGTCCAGCGCATCAGGAGCGCCGGCGGCAAGCTCCTCTCGGACGTGCGACTCTTCGACGTGTACCGTGATGCGGTACGCGTGGGCGTCGGCAAGAAGTCCATGGCCTTCTCGCTCACCTATCGCGCGGCAGACCATACCCTCACCTCGGAGGAGGTCGACCGGGCGCATGGCAGGCTCGTGACCAAGGTCATGAGGAGCACGGGCGGTGAGGTCCGTGGCTAGGCTTGCTGACGGCCTCGTGGCCGGGCCTACGGATGGTCTCGTGGCCGGGCCTGCGTCGGTGGCTGCGGCGAGGTCTGCGACCGGGCCGTTGCGGTCGACTTGCGGAGCTCTTGGGGCCAGCGGAGCCCCCGAGCTGTTAGGATAGGTCCCATGCCAAGCTGGAACATACATACCGCCCACGTGGAGTCCCTGCTCCGTACGCATGACGTTGCGGAGCTGGGCATCCGTGACGCCAACGCCTTCCTGTTCGGCAACGTCCTGCCAGACGTGTATGTGGGCTACATGGTCACGGACGTCAGCCGGAGGCTCGAGTACGCCGAGACGCACCTTGCAGACCCCACATTCGTCCCCGAGCCTCGCTACCAGGAGTTCTGGGAGCGCTATGGCTGGCCTAGCAACTCCCGGGGCGTCGTGTCCGACGTGGTGCTGGGCGCGTGGTGCCATCTGATGGCGGACAACGTCTACAACGCGCGCAACAACGCGTTCATCCGTGAGCGCGGCATCAGGCCCGGGGAGCGGACGCGCATCCGTAAGCAGAGGGACTTCGACACCTTTGGCCGTACGCTCGACATCAGCTCGACCTTCGTGGTCGATGCCGGCCTGCTGGCGCAGTGCGCAGCCTTTCCCCAGTATGCGGTGGCCGAGAGGGACGTGCGTGCCGCGGTGGAGGTGGCCAACCAGGTGGTGGCGGCCAATCGCCGCGACCACATCGACGGCGCAGCTGCGTACTCCATGCTCACGGCCGGCTTCTTCCGCGAGGCGTTCGACGCGGTCGAGAGCCTCATGGCCGAGAGTCTCGCGGCCTATGCGGCAGGCACGTTCGCGCGAGGGGGTGGCTCCGGTGTGCAGCCAAGCGGCCAGGGCGTTCGTGTGGGCAGCCGGTGCGCACAGGGGGACGGCCGGGCGATGCAGGGAGGCGAAGAGTAGATGCCGACGTTTGACAAGTCAGAGGGTGCGCTCCTCTACGTGCAGGTCTCCGACTTCGTTCGCGAGAAGATCTACTCCAAGGACTGGGGTGTGGACGAGCCCATCCCGTCCGAGCACGAGCTGATGGGCATGCTGCACCTCTCGCGTGGCACCGTCCAAAAGGGCATCCGCCAGCTCGTGGACGAGGGGCTCCTCGTCCAGCAGCGCGGGCGGGGCACCTTTGTGGTGCAGCCGGTCATGGCGCGTCCCAGCAGCAACCGGCTGCTCTCCTTCGGCGAGTCCATGAGCGCCCAGGGCGTGGAGTTCGAGACCAGGGTCGTGGAGCGCCGTGTTGAGCGTGCTGGTGCGATCTGTGCGGAGAACCTGCAGATAGAGCCCGGAGATGACTACCTCTACCTCTGCCGTGTGCGCTACGTGCGCCACCGCGCGGTCATGCTCATCGAGAGCCACCTGAACCTCTCCGCCTGCCCGGGGCTCGAGGAGGTGGACTTCTCGAGCGAGTCGCTCTTCGCGGCGGTCGAGCGCATGAGCGGACGCGAGATCGGACGCTCCGAGATGGTCTACACGGCACGCGTCGCCGGCAAGAAGCGCGGGGGCTACCTGGAGTGCGACGAGCACGCACCCGTGCTCGAGCTTGACCAGCTGGTCCGTCTGGCCGACAGCACGCCGTTCGAGTGGGGTAGCGTATGGCTTCCGGCGAACCGCTGCGTCATATCGAACGAGACGCGTCGCGCGTAGGTCGCACGTGAGTGGCACGTGGGTCGTATGGGAGGGCCGAGAGCCCATAGGGAGGAGTTCGCATGAGCTGGTACGAGGAGTCCGTCATCTATCAGGTGTATCCGCTGGGGCTCACGGGCGCCCCGTACGAGAACGACGGCACGTCCGAGCCCACGCCACGTCTGCTGAAGCTGGTCGACGACGGTTGGCTCGATCACATGCGTCGCCTGGGCGTCAGCTGCCTCATGCTGAACCCGGTGTTCGAGAGCGGCTCACATGGCTATGACACCTGCGACTACACAGTCGTCGACCGGCGCCTGGGCACCAACCCAGACCTTCGTGCGGTGGTGGACGCCGCCCACGAGCGAGGGATGCGCGTTCTCCTCGACGCCGTGCTCAATCATGTGGGACGCGGTTTCTGGGCCTTCGAGGACGTGCTCAGGCGGCGTGAGTCCAGCCCGTATGCCGGTTGGTTCAACGTGGACTTTGGTGGTGACGACGCCTATGGGGACGGCCTCTCATACGAATGCTGGGAGGGCGTCGACTCCCTGGTGAAGCTCAACCACGCCAATCCCGAGCTCAATGCCTACCTGGCCGACGTCATCCGGGGCTGGGAGCGCGAGTTTGGCATAGACGGCCTGCGCCTAGATGTGGCCTACTGCTTGGACCAGGGCTTCTTGCGCTACCTTCGTGAGGTCGCCGACGAACTTGGCGCTGCCCGCACAGAGCGTCTGGGCGAGAGGGATGCGAAGTTCGTGCTTGTGGGCGAGACCCTGTTTGGCGACTACAACCAGTGGATGGGCGATGACCTCTGCGACGCCGTGACCAACTACGAGGCCTACAAGGGCCTGTGGTCGAGCATGAACTCCCACAACATGCATGAGGTCGCCTATGCGCTGGACCGCCAGAGCGGAAGCCAGCCCTGGAACCTCTACACGGGTCGCCATCTGCTGAACTTTGTCGACAACCACGACGTGGTGCGCATCGCGACCAAGCTCGATGACGCCCGCCAGCTGCGTCCGCTCTACGGGCTCCTCTTCGGCATGTGTGGCGTCCCATGCGTCTACTACGGCAGCGAGTGGGGCATCGAGGGCGAGAAGTGTCCCGGTGACCATGAGCTGCGCCCCGCGCTGGATGTGCCCCAGTGGAACGAGCTCACTGACTGGCTGCAGGCGCTTGCGGCCTGTCGCGTGCCGGGCCACGCTGGGTCGGAGGCCCTTTCGTGGGGAGACTACCACCAGGTGGAGGTCCAGCCCAACCAACTGCTGTTCCAGCGCAAAAGCAAGCGCGAACGGCTCTTCGTGGCCGTCAATGCGGCTGACGTGCCGTATACCTTCCACTTCGACGCCGGCTGCGGGCGGGCTATCGACGTGATCACGGGCGAGGACCACGACTTTGGCGGCGGTAGTGAGGTCGCGCCCTTCTCGGCACACTTCTGGCTCTGCGAGCGCTAGCTGACCCCGTGTGCCGTCTGGTGTTGCCGCCGGGCGGGGCCTGGTGTCAGGCTGGCGCTGGCATGTGGGCGGCGGGTGATAACAGGTGAGGCCCCGCTAGTCCGCCGGTCGTGGGCCGGTCGTAGGTTTTGTGGGCGGTATTTTGTGGTCCATGGATGGCAGGGGAGCTTTTGTGAGTCGTTTGGGACGTTGGCTCACAAAAGCTCCCCTACCATCCGTTTTCCAGGCCCTGTGGGATGGGAGAGGAACTATTGTGACTCTGGTCTCCTGGGCGACTCACAATATCTCTCCTGGCATCCCAAACGGAGCTGATTTGCGGACGTATAGTGAACTATTGTGAAAATGATTAAAAAATTTTTCACAAAGATTCCCCTGCCATCCACAGACTGACGAAAACCGGACGGCAGGTGAAGTTCTGTGAAAAGTGCCCGTACATCCATGGAGCGTCCGTCTGACATTCCATCCGACAAAAGAGCCCCACCTGGCGTTTGCCGAGGTGGGGCTCCATGCAAGGACCTTGCGGCATCACACGCGCCGCACGCCGGACGTTGCATGTGCGCGGCGTGCGGGGAAGGTGGCGGCTACTGGATCTGGGACACCATCGTCATGTTGGTGGACGTGATGTAGTCACCCTGCGACGGGGAGGTCTGCGGGTC
>JGI2924J29684_1077454_pt1 | contig 17204 bp, 12 predicted proteins | sample BenlonsequencITS_FD_29684 | JGI IMG/M metagenome (IMG submission 29684)
ATTTTTTAACCGACTTTTTCAGGGGAATCTAACTATATATAACATAGAAAATAAGCCGATTTTCAGGGCCTATAAATCTTCTGATATATTTATTTTAAGAGTTTTTGGTGCTATAACCAGATTCATAGACTTTAACTGATTGAAGCTAATAATATTTAAACTAATTAGTGAGAAAACCTGGGCATTATTAAATTCGATTACGACAATATTGTCTTCTTATAGACATTCGCGAAACCCAATGATAATCTTTAATTGTGAGGATAAGTACATACAAAAAGACTTTGATTTTGAAAAAAGCAAAGTTTTAGAAAGACCCTATAAGGGATGCTAAGAAATTTGATCAAAAAATTTGGAAGGGAGGATTTAGTTAAGGATTGTTATTGGATTTGACTGTCCTCCACATTAATCTGAGTTTAGATAAGCGCAAAACCTTTTTATGTGTTTGTCGTAAATTTCATTGATTTAAAGGTGGTATTCAGATGTACCTTGCAAATATTAACCGTATTCCCTCTATTGAGGGTATAAAGAATTATAAAATCGAGAATCTTCACAAGGATTTTATGGCAGCGCTAACTGGAGTCGTCGTAGCGATTCCTCAGTGTATGGCCTATGCTTTGATTGCAGGACTCAACCCGGTTTATGGTCTCTATACCGCGATAGTATCCGCTATTTTCGGTGCAACGTTTGGAAGTTCTAAACATTTAATTACGGGGCCGACTAATTCGTCTGCTTTACTGGTTGCCAGTGTTATGAAGAACTATATGGGACTCGATAATGCCTATCAAATGGTTTTCCTCTTGACATTTTTAGTAGGTGCTTTTAAGATGCTTTTTGGAATTTTAAAGCTTGGCCGATTAATTAGTTATGTTTCTCACTCAGTAATTATTGGTTTTACAACCGGCGCAGGTTGTTTAATAGCCCTCGGACAACTTAGCACACTTCTAAGTATTCCTATTAAAAATTCAGCCCAAATGGCGACAACAGAAAAATTGTATTATGTTTTGACCCATTTGCAGCAAACCAACGTATATGCTCTTGGGATGGGTTTAATAACGATCATCGTGATAATAGCTTGTAAAAAAATTAATAAGAGTTTACCCGGTGCACTAATCGGGATTATTATTCCAATTATTTTCATCATCATTTTTTCCTTAGATAAGCTTGGCGTCCAACTGACTGGAAATATACCTACTTCTTTACCCCCGTTTAAAATGGTAAACTTCGACTTCAGTTTTATTCAGAATAACATCAGCGGAGCTTTATCTATTGCCATCATAGGCTGCGTTGAAGCAATTTCCAGTGCTAAATCAATTGCAACATTATCACGGCAGAAAATTGATCCTAACCAAGAATTTATAGGTCAAGGGATAGCGAATATAGCTTCCTCATTTTTCCAAGGATTCCCGGGGTCCGGTTCTTTCACAAGAACAGCGCTTAATTATCATAGCGGAGCTGTTTCAAGACTTTCCGGTGTTCTCCAAGGTGGAATTATGGCTGTAGTTCTTCTGTTTTTTGCACCTTTTGCTAAATATATTCCAACAGCTTGTCTTGCCGGTGTAATGATGGTTACAGCTTATAATCTCGTAAATAAAGATGAAATTAAGAAGGTCGTAAGTCTTGGTAAATTGAAGTCTGATTCTTTAGCAATGTGGGTGACCTGTTTTGCAACCATTTTACTCCCTAACCTTTCCTATGCGATCTATACTGGAATTGTGCTGACAATTATGCTGCATTTAAAAGACACCAATAAAGCTCCCATAAGAATTTTTGTTCCTTTGGAAGCTGAAGGTGTCAAAATCGTTGAAAAAGAAGTTGAGGTTGTCGAGGATAACGTTGAGATTTTAATCGTTGAATTAGAGGGCAACCTTTATTTCGGAATGGCAGATAACCTTGAACAAAAACTTGATAGTTTGGTTAACAAATCAAAAGTGTTTATTTTGAGAATGAAACATGTACGGAATATTGATGTTACCGCACTTAATGCTCTTAAAGTTTTTACACGATCGGTTAAAGAAGCTGATGGAGAAGTCATTATCTGTGGGTTAACTTCCAATCTTAATTCTATTTTAGTCAGTTCAAATTTTGATTTCGGTATTGATTCCAACAATAAATTCATGTCAGAAAAAGAGACGTTTGCATTTTCTTCTAAGGACATGGAAAGGGCTAGAGCTGTTTTGAAATGCGATACGGACAATAAATCAAAATCCTGTGATATATTAGCTAGTTCCTTCCAATTTTAGCAATAGAACATCATTCTAGGGAAATATCTTATTAAGAAATTAAACAGTTCTGATCCAATTTAAACAATACTCTGTATGCAACTACATTATTGGCACAATGTGGTTGCATTTTTATATTCAAGCTCAATTAATGAAATGAGATATATTCACTTGTTGAAATCTTATCAAGCCGGGAGTCGTTACAAATAAATAGGCAAATCAAAGCAGCAGCTATTCCCAACGCCATCATTCCTTCAAAACCTACGTGGAACGAAAGAATCTGGGCACTCAGAGTGGTGTGGTGGACAAGATGAAAACTGTTAAATTTACTGTCATAAAGAGTGCCTGCAATAGCTACTCCCATACTCATGCCCAGAGAGCGAGACATATTCAGAATTCCGCCGGCTACTCCAATATGTTCGGGGGGAGCACTTCCCATAACTGAGCTGTTATTGGGAGGAGTGAATATACCCATGCCTGCTCCTACCAGAATCAAGCCCAAAATGTCAATATAGATAGCAGTTTTGCTTGATAAGAATACCAGCACCATTGCTCCGCTGGATGCCAGAATCATCCCGCTGGCGGTCAAAACTTTGGGGCCTATCCGGTCGTCAAGCGCCCCGGAGAGGGGAGACATAATAAACATAGCTATGGAAACGACTGTTAAAATGAGGCCGGTATAATAAGTGGGGAGTTGCATCACCCATTCTAGATAAAACGGCATTAAAAAGATGACACCGAACATTAGCGAGTAGGAAAGCATCCCTGAGATATTCCCCCCGCTAAAAGACTTGATTTTAAGTAAATTTAAATCCATCATAGGATTCTGACATCTCTTTTCCCGAAGGACAAACAGAAATAAAAACAAGATTACACCCATAAATTCGCAGATAATTGTAGTTGATAACCAGCCGACGATGTAACCGTCTTTAAATATCAGAACTAATAAGATTAAAGCTGGTGTAAAAAGTATTGCCCCTAGGTAATCAAAGCGAGAAGAATGCGGGTTTGGCTTATCCTTAGGTAGGATAAAGGCGGCAATAATGGTCCCGACAAGTGCTATAGGAAGATTCACGTAGAAGATCAAACGCCATCCATAATTAGCCAAGAGAATTCCCCCTACCGTTGGTCCAATAGATAAACCAATCGCCTGAGCGGAACCTTGAATGCCAATTGCTTTCCCCCGACTGTTTTCAGGAACTGAGGCTGTAATAATCGCCACGGAGTTAGCTTGCAGCATCGCTGCCCCGAGAGCTTGCAGAACTCTGGAAACGATGAGAAAAGATATTGTTGGCGCTACACCGCATAACCCTGAACCCAGGCCAAAAACAGCAAACCCAATGGTATAAAATAATTTCCTGCCCAGTCTATCGGATAAACTGCCTAACAAAGTTAAAAGAGATGTCAAAGTCAAAAGATAGGCAATAGAAACCCATTCAATAATGTTCATGCTAACGGAAAAACTTCTGCTTAAAGTGGGCATGGAGACGTTGATGATGCTGGCATCCAAGGCAGCCATAAAGGCACCTATACATACTGCGCCAACAATATACCAATGATAGCCTCTTTTTCTAGACAAGGGTTGATTCTTTGATACATCCTCATTCATTATTTATCACTCCTTAACAGAGTAGAAAACTAGATATAAGAAAAAGATCCGAAGTCCTTTGGGTTTGACTAGCCCTATATTTTAAGGTAAAATCTCCAAGGATTAAGGGTAGATAGAGATTATTTATAAATATTCTTATATAATCTTAATATTAAGCATAATTTAAGTATACGTCAATATCGTTTTGCCATCGTACGTCAAAATATATTGCTAATGTAAACGTAGTCGCAAATATAATAAAGGCAGGCGAGGTGATAAGAAGGGGATACTGGTCAGTGCTGAACCGCATGTTTCTTTATCACTGTATTAATAACAATTAGCAGAATTAGCAAAACTGAAATTGATCCACAAACCAAAACTCCAATACCAGCTCCCCATCTTTGCGCAATGCTCCCGACAAAAAGGTTTCCAATGGGTGTAGTCCCTAAAAATGCAAACGAGTAAACACTCATGACTCTGCCCCGGAATTCGTCGGCGGAATTGAACTGCATTGTTGAGTTTGCAGTCGTCATAAATAGAATGTTAGAAAACCCAATAATCGCTAACATGACGGAAGCCAAGGGTAAAAAGTGGACTAAATATAGCAGCGTAAGAAAGGCGGATACGGAAAAAGCGCTGCCAAATAGCAGTCTTAACCTAGGCTTACCTTTAGCCCAAGAGGCTACCATTAGTGCTCCAATGAGTGAACCTGCACCACTGGAAGACAATAGAAAACCATATCCCCCAACACCTTGTTTAAGTACTTCTCCGGCAAATAGAGGAATAATCACGTTATAGTTCATGACAAAAGTACCAACAGAGAGCGTACATAGGACAGCGCTGCGCAGAAAGACTGAATGTCTGATATACATTAACCCTTCATATATTTCAGTCAGTACTTTCTTGGATACCTTTTTAGCTTCAAAGGGTTTAGTTTTTATCAAGTTGATTGCAATTATGACGGGAATAAAACTGATTCCATTAAGGATAAACAACGGACCCGCTCCATATTTGGCCATTAATACGGCGGCTATGGCCGGCCCAATCATTCTGGCGACATTAAAAATGGATGAGTTTAGCCCAATTGCACTTCTCAAATCTTTTTTTTCTACTAATTCCGGCATGAAGGATTGGCGTGTAGGTTGATCGAGGGTGTTTACCAACCCAAGGAAGATAGCTAAAGTAAAGATATGCCAATAAGTTATCTGTCCGGACAAGACTAGAATGGCAAGAATGAACGCAAGGATCATCATGCATGTTTGTGTGAATAGGAGTATTCGTTTTTTAGGGTAACGGTCAATAATTACTCCGGCAAAAAGTGAAAAACACATGACCGGTCCAAATTGTGCTACTCCGAGCAGCCCCAATAATAATGCGGATTTAGTCAAAGTATATGCCAGCCATTGTTGGCCAGTCGTATCTATCCAAGTGCCTATTAAAGAAATACATTGACCAAGCCAAAAATAACGAAAATTTCGTTGAGTTAATGCAGGGTATGTTTCCTTGAGTTTTGCTAACATTGTTTAACCACCCATTTCATGCAATTACTTTTGTTCAAGCTTGCAGTGCGATAAGAGATAGCGTCGAACCATTAGTTTTTTATCGGGGTAAAGTTCTTTTGCCTTTTCAACTTCTTCATTAAAATTTTTGATAAACGTATTTGATCTAACCGTTGCCGAATAGTTAGATAAAATTCCTCTACTGAGAGAAAGAAACATGCGTTCAATTTCGTTATGCATATGAGGGTTTTAGTTGGATAAATTTAAGAAAAATAAGTTATAAGTTCAATATTGGTAAGCACAATTGCAATCCTAGATACCATTAATACTACTACTATTATATGTAGTAGTATTAATAATGGTATTTTATTTAATCATATATAGTTTGTCAATTTTATAAATAGGGCAGCTCTGTTTGCGCACTGGAACCGTGAGAGTTAGGCATTGATCAACATGATCTTCACTAAAACTCATTGGCAGAAGAGAGAAGGTTATCGAACACAAAAAGTGCTGCTCCAAGGTGTAGCTCCTTTGTGTTCGATATGATGATTCTATATAATAAATTGAGAATGGGCAGGTCCCGAATGGTTATAATTACTTAATTGAAGCTGTATAGCGTCTTTGACTATCGGTGATAATTCAAGCAGCATTTATTTATAATTGAGGTAGGAGTCTATGGGATACAACGTTGCTGATATAATTGAGAAAGCTCTCAAAATTGCAGTTAGAAGAAGAGCTATATATGAAAGTATTGGACAGCACAAGAGTGACATTTTATATGTAAAGATATTTTCAAATGTTTTAATTAAACAAATGGATAAAACTGTTAAATATTACGAATCGCTTTTAAATGAAATAAGGAAAGTAACGTTTGAGGAAATTGATTTTTCAACGTACGATAAAATGTCATCATTAATCAGTAATTTTAATATGAGATTAAATGAAATCAATATTACTAGTGGCCGGGAGTTTTTAGAGTTTTCACTGAGTTTAGAACGGGCTGTATATTCATTGTTAGTAGATATACAAGGTAGGTTTGTGAAAAATACCGATGACGTTCATACACGAACCTATGAAATATTATCTGATATTATTCTAAGTAAGGCCAAGCAAATTGAAATGATTGAAAGAATGTTGTGAGCTTAAGCATAAGAAACTTGGGGTTTTGGTGATAGTGAATTACTTGATATGAATAATTAACAAGGAATGCTCCTTTTATAGTATTGAAGGAGATTAGCTTGATATGTCGAATAAAACGTCTAACTATCAGTAATCTTAATTAACTCACTTAAACCTTTGTAAATGGGGCTTTACAATGAGAGACGAGAACAAAACAAGTCCTATCTATAGAAATAATAGTAAAGTCAAGGAAGCTATTCTTTGTCTGAGAGACATTACAGATCAGACGAGTTATGCAGCTGAACAGAAGAAATTACGAGAGGAATTACAGCTTGAAAAACAAAAAGTAACGGACATTCTTGATAGCATAACAGCGGCGTTTTTTGCTCTTAATGACCAATGGAAAATTATATATGTTAATAAAACTGCCTTGCAATACTTTAATAAATCTGAACAGGAATGCATCGGACAAGATTTTAGATGTCTTAAGCCGGAAATTAAAGGGTCAATCTATGATGAGTACTTCAGAGAAGCTATGACCCAAAAAGCGCCAAGGCATTTTGAGGCTAAAGGTGTCTTGGAGGACAGATGGTTTGAAGTCCATGTTTACCCTTCTGCAGATGGGATTTCTGTTTACTGCAATGACATAACCAATCGTAAACAAATGGAAAACGCACTGCAATATTTGGCTGCCATTGTAGAAAATTCTACTAATGCTATTTATAGCACGGATTTAAAGGGTTTAATTAAGAGCTGGAATCCGAGCGCGCAAAGAATTTTTGGCTATTCTTTTCTTGAAATAGAAGGACAATCGGCATCAATTCTTTATCCTCCAGATATGTTATCTCAATATGATATGTTTTTGAAAAAAATCAATTATGGGGAGTGTATAATTCGACCAGAGATTCCGCACGTCAGAAAAGATGGCTCAATTATTTATGTTTCAATTTCAAAATCGCCGATTAAGAATGAAAAGGGCGAGATTATCGGAATCTCATCAATCGTTGAGGATATTTCACGGCGTATAGAAATGGAAAAAGAGATGCTGCGCCTAAATCGTCTCAGATCAGCCGGTGAACTGGCCTCTAGGATGAACGTTAAGCTCTTAGAACTGGATCGACTAAAAGATGAATTTCTGGCCAATACGTCACATGAACTTCGGACACCACTCCATGGAATTATTAATATTACAAAGGCCGCAATAGAAAGCGGCCAGCTTAATCAAATTCAGCAGCAAAATCTACAAATCGTTGTTGCTTCGGCACAGCATTTACATAATCTCATTAATGATATTTTAGATATGTCAAGCCTTCAACAAAGTGCTATTAAGTTGGCACGAAGACCTGTGGATATACGTACTATGACTGAAACTGTTATATTCGTATTGAAACACCTTCGCGGCAATAAGAAAATAGAATTTATTAATAGCATCCCGAGGGAATTATCTCCGGTTTATGCTGATGTTGAAAGGCTGCGTCAAGTATTATTCAATCTTTTAGGAAATGCCTTGAAGTTTACGACAAAGGGACAAATTGTGGTTGGTGCGGTTAAACGAAATGATAGCCTAGAAATCTGGGTTGAGGACACTGGCTGCGGGGTCCCGGAGGACAAGCTAGAAGAAATCTTTAAGTCCTTTTATCAGGTAAACGCGTCGGAATCGAAGGAGATTTACGGCACTGGGTTAGGTCTATCTATAACTAAGATTTTAATAGAACTACATGAAGGCACTATCTGGGTTAATTCAACAATTGGCAAAGGGAGCCGATTTACTTTTACATTACCAATTTGTTTTGAATCCAACGAAACGATACATCTGGAAAGCAGCAATGATGTCCATAATAAGGCGGCTGCGGAAGATGCTGCAATGAAGCCGGTTTATAGGTCATTAATCTCTGATAACAAAAGGAAGTATTCTATCCTGGCTGCGGATGACGACGTGGCTAGTTTAACCGCTCTTTTTAATATTCTTGACAATGAAGGTTACTACGTCAAAGCTCTCAATAGTGGGGAAGATGTTTTGCAGGAACTTCAAAAATGCCCTGAATATAACCTTGTAATTCTAGATATCATGATGCCCAAATTATCTGGCTATGAAGTCCTTAAACGAATACGAAAACGTTTTCATGCCATAGATATGCCGGTGCTCTTATTGACAGCTAAAGCAAGGCCCGATGATCTGCAGGCTGGTTTTGATGCCGGGGCCAACGATTACCTGACAAAACCTTTTGAAGCCTTGGAACTAAAGGCAAGGGTTAAAACCCTTGTACAGTTAAAAGAGTCGGTCAGTGAACTGGTAGCAAAGGAACTTTCATTTTTACAAGCCCAGATTAAACCGCATTTTCTGTATAATACGCTTAATGTAATTACAGCTCTCTGTAATAAAGCACCTTTGCGTGCTAAAGAGCTTCTTTATGACTTTTCAGATTATTTAAGAGGCAGTTTTGACTTCGAAAACCTTAATGGGATGACACCGTTATCGACGGAGCTATCAACGATACAGGCCTATCTATCGATTGAAATGGAACGTTTTGAAAATAAGTTAAGGGTAGAATATGACATAGATGAAACCCTTGATATCTCGGTTCCCCTGCTGACAATACAACCCTTGGTGGAAAACGCAATTCGACATGGAATACTAAAAAAGGCCAAGGGCGGAACGTTGAAATTAAGTATTAAAAATCGCGACAAGTATGTAATTATCAAAGTTCAGGATGATGGAATCGGAATCCCACCAGATAAACTTGCCGATCTATTGAACAGCAAAATTTCGCAAGTAGGAGTTGGCTTAAAGAATATTCAGCGCAGGCTGATGCTCAGCTATGGAGAAGGGCTTGATATTCAAAGCGAAGAAAATCAGGGTACAATTATCACTATGAAAATCCCTAATTCAACAATAAACTGAGGTGATGTGTTGTGATAAGGACAATTCTAGTTGATGATGAGCCGGTAATACTAGAAGATTTGAAATTGATGATTAAAGACTTTAAAAATATAGAGGTCGTAGGAGCTTACACTGATCCTCAAGAGGTTCTTCAAGAGCTTTCTATTTTAAGGCCTGATTGTGCTTTTTTGGACATTGAGATGAGTGACCTGAACGGTATCGAACTGGCAGCAAAGCTCTCGGAAAAGTACCCCGACATAGAGGTGATGTTCATTACGGCTTATAACCATTATGCAACCCAGGCCTTTGAGGTTAATGCCATTGAATATATATTGAAACCTGTCAGGCCGGAAAGATTAGCTAAAGCCATAACAAAAATTTCTCAGAAAATTAAGTATAGAAAGTCTTTGGCCCACGTATCTCTTAAAATACGAAGTTTTGGAAATTTCGAGGTTTTTGTAGGGCACAAACCGATTCGTTGGACTCGAACGAAACCGAGAGAACTTCTTGCCTATCTGTTGCAAAATGATGGAAAATGGGTGGACAAATATAAAATATGTGATGATTTATGGAGGACACTTAAGCCAGAGAAGGCTTTAGCCAGCCTCCAGACGGCCGTTTGGGCTATCAGAAAGACTTTGAGTCAGTCGGGATGTATGGCGAAAATCAATTACGCTCATGATTCGTATCAGCTGAATTTGCCGGAAACCGAATGGGACTTACAGCAGTTTGATGATGCCTATGATATTTTTCTAAGAACGGGGTTAGCAGAAAGAGGCAAGGAAGCTGAATTATTATATACCGGAGAGTATTTAAACGGTGAAGATTGGCTATGGGCCGATCTGATCAGAGAAAGTTATGCTCAAAAATATAGAAATTTAAAACAAAGATTATACTAAGTTGTGGAACCATTAAAATGATTTAGGCATACTATACCCTTAAAGGGACATACATAATTTTGAACAAAAGCCAAAAAGATGGCGATTATTCGCTATCTTTTTGGCTTTTGTTGAGAATTTGTTGAGCATTTCAATTTATAATAATTACAGAAGAATAATATTACTCACATTTTGGTACGTTGAAAATCTTTAGAAAGGAATGATTTCAATGCAATTGAATTCTAAGATACTCAGGTTTGAGTCTAAAGAGAACAAGTACTATAGTGACAATGTATGTAAGGCTTTAGAAGTTCAAGTTAATCTTCTGAGGTGCAGAAAGATGAACTTTTTTGAATCTATTTTTAAGCATTCTAGAGATATTGTCCTTTTGATTAATTCCAATGGAAACATAATTAAAGCTAATATCGCAGCCGCAAAGGCTTATGGTTATAATCTTCAGGAACTATACAATATGAAGATTTACAGTCTTCGAGCTCCCAAAACCAAGGATTCTGTATATCAACAACTGCAGGAAGCTTTTGATATAGGAATTTCCTTTGAAACGCGGCATGTCAGGAAAAATGGTGAAGAGTTTCCTGTTGAAGTAAGTGCGCATCAGCTAATGTATAACCATGAAAAATTATTATTGAGCATTATCCGAGATGTAACGAAACGTAAAAGGACAGAGCAAGTGTTTGCGGAGACAGAAATTATTAAGATTATCGAAAAAGTTGCCTCCGGACTTGCTCATGAAATTAGGAACTCAATAACCAGCGTCCATGGATTTCTTCAACTTGCAGCTCATCAGAAGATGGAGCAAAACCAGTTTGCTCATCACTGCAATCTAATGCTTGAAGAGCTTGATTATGCTGAACTTGTGATTACCGGACTGATTTTAGTTGCCGGTGATAAGTTTTTGGATTTGCAAGTTCGTAATCTGAATCAACTTATAGAATCAATGTTCCCATTACTTCAAACACAAGCGAAATTACAGGGGAAAACTATTGAACTTTCCCTTGAAGATACTCAAGCCATCTATTTGGACGCTAAAGAAATTAAATTACTGGTTACTCAATTAACCAATAATGCGCTCGAATCCATGTCATCTGGCGGTAAAGTAATAATTCGCACTCAGATGATTGATGATAGCCCTGTTTTATCTATTCGCGATAACGGCAAAGGAATACCTCACGAAATTCGAGACAAACTGGGCACTTCATTTTTTACAACAAAAGATATAGGGGTTGGCTTGGGTTTAGCGATATGTAATCGAATTGTTATCCGTCATGAGGCAATTATGAATATTGAAAGCAATGGTTTAGGGACAACGGTCAATGTAACGTTCCAAAGTAAATCAAAATAATGGGACATGTTTTTTACAAGTAGACGAGAGTTTCGCCATCAAAAAGATTAGGGAGGTGTAATGTATGGGCAAGTTGTTCTTGTCTGAAAGATTAACAGAAATTAAAGTATCTAAATTTAAAGAGCTCTTTGATATTGGCGAAATACAAAAACTACAAAATTCATTTTCTGCGGCTACAGGTGTGGCTTCTATCATAACTGAGCCCGATGGAACTCCTATCACTGAACCAAGTGGTTTTTGTGATTTATGCAATGAAATAAGGAGCACCGAAAAGGGTTTCACAAGTTGCAAAAAATCAGATTCCATCCTTGGTGTTCCTAAAGAAGATGGACCTAACATTCGAAAGTGTTTAAGTGCCGGTCTTTTGCATGGCGAAGCATGTATCATTGTTAATGGAATACATATCGCCAACTGGTTGATTGGACAAGTTCTTGATGAAGATTCTAAAATTGTGGATTTGCTGGAATTTGCAGATGAAATCGGTATGAATCAGGCTATTTATTGCCGAAAATTAGCTAAGGTCAAACGCATGCCCAAACAACAATTTGAAGCTATATGTAATTATCTATATTTAAATGCACTGCTGCTCTCAAAGTATGCAGTACAAAATATTTCTTTAGTACAGCAAATCAAGAGTCGGATTAAAAGTGAAGAAAAAATTAAAAAACTTAATACTGAACTTGAAGAAGGAATAAGGAAAAGAACATCTGAATTAGTCATGACAAACGGAATGCTCGAAGAGTTTAATGCAGAGTTAGAAGAGATCAATGCCATGCTTGAAGAGGAAATTGGCAAACGGCAAAAGGCTGAAGATGAAATTAACACATTGAATAAGGAATTAGAGACTAAAGTAGCAGAACGTACCAATCAACTTCAAGAATTGAACGCCATATTGGAAGAAGAAATCGCTGAGAAGATACTTGCCGAAAATGAACTGAAAAAATATCAAATTCTTGTGGAAAAAGCCAACGATGTCATGATGTTTCTTGATAGGGAAGGAAATATTCTGGAAGTTAATTACGCTGCAACAAGAGTATATGGGTATACATTTGAAGAATTTTCCTCCTTAAATGTTTCGGATTTGAGGCATTTTCATAATACTTCAGTGATTATTGCCCAAATGGAAGCCGCTGATAAAGAGGGTATTATTTTTGAAACGATTCATTATCGAAAGGATGGTTCGCCGATTGATGTTGAGGTAAGCTCACAAGGAGCTAATTTGGCCAATAAAAGAGTTCTTCTCAGTGTCATAAGAGATATCTCTGACCGAAAGAAACGAGATGATGAAAATCGATATTTAAGTTATCATGATGCCTTGACAGGTCTTTATAACAGGCGGTTTTACGAAGAGGAAATTAAACGCTTAGATACCAAAAGAAACCTTCCGATCTCTATCATCATGGGAGATGTCAATGATCTGAAGCTCATAAATGATGCCTTTGGTCATAATAAAGGGGATGAGCTTTTACGAAAGGCTGCGGCAGCAATACAAAGTGCCTGCAGAACGGATGATATAATTGCCCGATGGGGAGGCGATGAATTTATCATTCTTTTGCCTAAGACTAATAAAGAAGAAGCAGAAAACGTTGTCCGAAGAATAAAGCATCGATGTTTATCCCTAAGTGTTAATTCCATACAAGTTAGCATTTCATTTGGGTGGGAAACGAAGACAAGTACAGATGAAGATCTGCTCAAAGTTCTAAAATGTGCTGAGGATTTCATGTATAAAGTTAAAATCATTGAAAACGAAGGTACAACAAATAATTTAATCAAAACGATTATTAACACCTTGCATGAAAAAAACCCAAGGGAAGAACAGCACTCTAAAAGAGTGAGTGAATTATGCCAGCTAATAGGCAGAGCAATGGGGTTGTCCGAAATTGATATTAGCAGACTTAGAGTTGCCGGTCTGCTTCATGACATAGGAAAAATTGCCATCGAAGAAGGGATTCTTAACAAACCAGAAAAACTTACTGAAGGTGAGTGGGAACAAGTAAAAAGCCACCCGGATATTGGCTATAGGATCATGAATACATCCCACGAAATGTTAGAATTAGCGGGGTATATACTAGCTCATCATGAACGTTGGGATGGAAATGGTTATCCAAAAGGATTAAAAGGAGAATCTATTCCAAAGATTTCAAGAATTATTGCTCTTGCTGACAGCTATGATGCCATGATAAGTATGCGCCCCTACAAAAATGCTCTTACGAAGGAACAAGCCATCTATGAAATCCAAAGAAGTTCAGGGACTCAATTTAATCCGGGAATTGCTTCAATTTTCATCGAAAGACTACTCGTTGATCCGGCAATAAATTATTAAGCATCAAGGCATGATGGGAGCGGCTGTTTTCAATCAAACCGATGAGTACACTTAAAATTTAGGGATCAGCAAAAAATACAATCCCCATGGTAAAGATATATATAAAGAATAGGACTTCAAGGGTTACTAGAATTCTTGAGGCATCACTTATCGGTGAGAAGTCTCCCATGCTTGCAGTAGCAAAGGTTGTAACACTAAAATAGACAAATGTAAATAATTCGGAGACGATGTCATTTCCGAAACGTTTTCCTGAAAAACTTCCCGGAACCATGTGATATTCAAGATCATAAGCAGCAGCAAAATAAATCAATAGAAGAGAAATGGCTGAGGCCACAGGAATAAATGTCGTAAGCATATGCCCATCGGTAGATGTTAACACCCTAAACACATAGTACGAGACACCCGCAGTTGCGATTATCGAATATATGACGACCACGGCTGAGCCGACCGGAGTATCTTGAGGTTCTGGAAATCCTTCAAAATCCTCGTCGTCTCGCTCATTATTCCATTGCTTATGGTTTGCCATAAGCAACAATAGGATCGTTGCTCCAGCCCCAATAGTCGCAGGCAGTAAAGGCCAAATATCAGCAACTGCAATATCTCGTTCCGAAGGTCCGACAGACTCATGCTCAGGTTTTGGGAAAGTCTCTGAAGAATTGATAGCGCCCTTCCCCCACTCGACAAACGGTGAATTCGCAGGGCAAGTGTGTGGCGGATACCAAATATGCGGAGGGCATTGCCCCTTTAATTCATCCCGCTGAACCATTCCATCTCCTCCTTATGCCACCATATTATTCCATAGAAGTTAATTCTGTGTTTTTTAAACCCAAAATACAACCGCCATTTTAAAGGCCCAAACTAGAAATCCCCCGCCTAAAACAGCGGGGGAAGTCTGATATTAGCAAACGAATAAATAATTCTTTCGGAACACTGGAAGGAATTGATCTAAAAAATTACTCCTAAAGCGATAAGAATTAATACAGCGATGAAAATAATACTTACACCAACGCATCCAGTAACAGGAAAACAGACTGGCCGACAGGTTGTGATAGGACCGATGTGGGGAGGAGCCCCTACTGGTGAAATGTTAGGATAATGACCAAGATATCCGTACATCATTACACTCTCCTTTAAATTAAAATACTATTCCCATAGCGATAAGCAGAAGAATAATAACAACAACTATACCAATACCGGGAAGAAAATTAGGGGTACAAACACCGTCAACACCATATGCCATTTTAAAATCCTCCCTTAATAAAAAATAGTTAGGAAGAAACAAACTTTTAAAGTAAAATTATTAATTAACATTAGTTAATTACTACCACCAAGGACCAAAGAACGGCCAACCGAAACCAATCCCCCACCAGCGAGGACCCCACCACATAATACCCCCTCCTTATATTTGAAATAGATTATTAACCTAGTACACTTTATGAAAACATAGGAGGTTTAGTTCCATATTATGTATATATAGTAAGGATATTGTAAATATGGGAAAATAGGGAACGAATGCAAATAGAGAGTGGCCCTTGCAAAATTTCTGCAACATAATTTGCTCATTAGTAGTAAAGAATGGTTGGAGGTCTAAAAATGGCTAAAACAGATGAATTTTTCATGAAGATAGCAATTGAATTGGCTATTTCAGCGGTAGAACATGGCAATGAACCTTTTGGGGCGGTTCTTGTGAAAGATAATGAAATAGTTTATACCAATGAAAATCAGATATATACTGCAACTGACCCGACATTTCACGCCGAAGCCGGATTAATTCGGAAGTTCTGTTATGAGACACATATTGTTGATTTACGAGAATATACGCTATATTCAAGTTGTGAGCCATGTTTCATGTGTTGTGGAGCAATGGTTTGGACCAAGCTTGGCAGACTGGTTTATGGAGCCAGTGATATTGACTTATGTAACATATTGGGTGAAAACGGCAGTCAGTGCTGTCAAATTGTATTTAATAACTCACCATTTAAACCAGAGGTGACAGCAGGAATATTGCGGGATGAAAGTCTTCAAGTATTGGCAAGCTATTTTTCTCACAATATAAAAGGTTAAATTCTAACTCTGTAGGGATAAGCAGCAAATATAATTTTAAGATACTCTAGGATTAAGGGTGAACTTTTTTGAAACGCGCGACTACTCAAAGTGCAAAATCCAAACAGACGTAAACGGAAATATCAGATAATCGTCAACGACCGAAATTTCTCTAACTAAAATGGAGCAGCCTCTCGTTGTACCCATGAGTACTGTTCCCCAAAGGTCAGGAAATGATGAGTTGATATTTTTTCACAAATCGAGGGCACTTTACCCAAATGGGTAGAACCTAACTCCTTATTCTGGCGAGTAAATTATTTGTAACATACGTATAAATGGAAACGTTTTCTTGGTAAGATAACTGCAGCGAAATAAAATTTATAATTAATTCAGCACATAAAAGTTTAGAATTTTCGTACAGGATTATTTTTATGGTTTATGTGGAGTGAAATACTGCATGAGTATTAATCATTTATGGATCATTGTCAGTGCATGTTTTGTATTCTTTATGCAAGCGGGTTTTGTTTGTTATGAAGTTGGTTTCATTCAATCCAAAAATGTCATTAGTGTTGCCATTGAAAATATCATTACATTTGTCATTACAACTTTAGTTTATTGTTTTATAGGATTTGCACTTATGTTCGGAAAGAGTCATTGGGGGCTTTTTGGCGGCAATTTCTGGTTTCTTAATAACCTATCTCAAGCACACAATTCCCTGGGCTTTGTTTTTGTATTTTTTGAATTAATGTTTGCCGGAACAGCAGTAACAATTGTATCTGGGAGTATGACGGAGAGAACCAGACTTTTGCCCTTATTAATTGCTGACGTTTTTCTGGCAGGATTTATCTATCCTTTATATGGGCACTGGGTGTGGGCAGATATGTTTACCAATCAGTCGGCCTGGCTAAAACAGTTGGGATTTATGGATTTTGCAGGAGCCACAGTCGTCCATTGCACTGCGGGCTGGGTCTCTTTAGCAGGAATTATCATTGTGGGGCCGCGTAAGGATAAGTGGGACGATCATGGGAGAATTAAGAAATTAGGGAGATCGAATATACCGTTTGCTGTATTGGGAACATTTATTTTATGGTTTAGTTGGTTCGGGTTTAATGGAGGAAGCCTTTTGGAATTCAATGATCGTGTTGGGCTAATCCTCTTAAATACAAATTTTTCAGCAGCAGCAGGGGTTGTTGGTGCTGTACTGACAACCAGTGTCTTTATTAAAAATCATAGTTATATGGAAGCTGTTTTTTCAGGCGCCTTGGGTGGATTAGTGGCAATAACGGCTGGG
>JGI2924J29684_1077452_pt1 | contig 17201 bp, 27 predicted proteins | sample BenlonsequencITS_FD_29684 | JGI IMG/M metagenome (IMG submission 29684)
TTGCTTGATATTAATAATTCCAAAACGCTTGCATATTAAGAGCTTGAGCTTATTTTTAAGGTGCGAAAGTTGAGTTTATAAAAAATAAAGGATAAAAATACCGAACATAGAATGTTTTACATTTAGGTAATAAGAGAGATATTGCGTAAAGGAGACAACTTAATGATTAAAATTAAAATGTTTCTGACTGGCTTGCTGCTTTTGTTTTTGTTTAACACCAACCCGGCTTGCGCCGCTGACTACACGGTGGCACAAGGAGATTCGCTGTGGAAAATTTCCCAAAAATACGATATTAGTGTTGAAAAGATTATAAAAATTAACAATCTACAAAGTGACCTCCTGGCCATTGGTCAAGTTCTCAAGCTTGACGACACTTCCAAATCCTTACCTACTCAAGCAGTAACAGCAAAACAAAATACCGGTTATACCCAACAGGGCACTTATATTGTACAAGCCGGGGATACACTGAGCAGCATCGCACAAAAAATTGGCATTACCATTGAAGGTATACGCAACCTGAACAATATCCAGGGAGACATGATTTATGCCGGTCAAACATTAGTTTTTAACAGCAGCAGCGTCTCCAGGGGTTATGTTGACCGCCCCAGGAACGAAGTGCCACAAGGGGAAAGCTATTCCAACAGGTATGGCCAGTTAGTTGATTGGTTTGAAGAAGGAATAAACATATTAAAACCAGGCCTAAAATTTACCGTTACCGATACCCAGACCGGTAAAACCATGCGTTTTGCAGTATTGGGCGGATCCAACCACTGCGATGTCGAGCCTCTGACTACAGAGGACACCAATAGCATGTTAGACCTTTTTAAGGACTGGACCTGGACACCCAGGCCGGTTTGTGTTCAGATAGGAGGACAAGCTATTGCCGCATCCCTGTCCGGCATGCCCCATACTGATATCGAAAACATATCCAATAACGGTGTAACCGGGCACTTTGATATGTATTTGTATAACAGCCAACCCCACGGCTCCGGCATATCAAAATCATATGTACAGCAGCATCACGATGCTGTGCTAAAAGCAGCCATTTAGAAATAACCTAATTACTAGGTTCTGCGGTTTTACCTGCAGAACCTTTTTGTTTCCACAGCTGTCGAGTTGGTTAAAAAAAACTGTAATATTTGGGGTAAATTGAGTTAAGTAAAGACAAATAATAAGGGTCTTTCCAATTAGGAAATGACCCTTCTGTACATCATAATAATAATATTACATTGTATATTACTTTTGAACATTTGCAGCCTGAGGACCACGATTACCTTCAACTACGTCAAAAGTTACACTCTGACCTTCATCAAGGGTCTTAAAGCCTTCACCCTGGATTGCGGAAAAGTGCACGAACACATCGTTACCTTCGCTTGTTTCAATAAAACCGAAACCTTTATCGGCATTAAACCATTTAACTTTGCCTTCCATTTTTGAACCTCCTTTACTGTAAAATCGATCAAAAAGCTTTAAACCTAAACCTTGACCAATAAAAAAGAGGCCTTAAAATGGTTTTGTTCTCAACTTTTTAACACGATTGTAATAATACCATGGTTTAAGAAAAATAGCAAATGATATTCCTAAGGCAATCGCGGCACCAGAAAGAAGAAGAAGCTACTTTTTTAGATGATGTATGCAGAATCAGGAACCAAATCAACCCTTGGGACCAACCCCACTTGCGCGGCCCGGCTAAGTAAGGCGTTTACTGCTTTATACCCCGTCTCACCTAAATCTACGCTGAACTCGTTTACGTAAAGGTTGATATGCGCTTTGGCCACTTCAGGGGATAACTCTTGGGCGTGGCTTAGCACATACTCTTGCGATGCCTCCGGGTGGGACCAGGCATATTTAACGGATGCCCGGATCCAGTCAGCGATAGCGGAAAGATGCAGTGTCCGCCGGGCAATGATTGCCCCCAGCGGAATGGGTAAGTTAGTTTCAGCCTCCCACCAGCTGCCCAGGTCGGCCAGCATAGTTAACCCGTATGTATGGTAAGTAAAGCGTGCCTCGTGGATTACCAACCCTGCATCAACTATGCCATCACGCACCGCCGGCATGATCTCGTGAAATGGTAGAATCACAATGTCAGACACGCCCCCCGGCACATTTTGGCTTACCCATAACCTAAACAGCAAATAGGCAGTTGAACGCTCACTGGGTACTGCCACCCGCTTACCGGTCAGCACCGCCGGACCGCCGGTGTTGGCCGCTCTGCTCGACATAAGTACCAGCGGGCCGCATCCTCTACCCAGCGCACCCCCGCATGGCAGCAGCGCATACTCGGACAACACCCATGGTAATGCCGCATAGGATATTTTGACCACCTCCGGCCCACTGCAGGTAGCCGCCAAACTGTTTGTTATATCTATATCCGCATAGGTGACCTCAAGCTTGGGTGCACCTGGTATTAGCCCGTGTACCCAGGCATGGAATATAAATGTATCGTTGGGGCAAGGAGAGAAAGCGATTTTCATAGCAGCACCTCCGATAATACTAAACTGGCTTTCTCCAGCACGCCCAATGCATCTTTGATGCGCCAGGCAGCCCTGTCCCGTGGACCCACCAGGTTTGATATGGCGCGAAGCTCAATAATTGGCAGACCCTGTTCACGCGCGGCAACAGCCACACCATAACCCTCCATCGCCTCAGCGGCGGCCCCCGGCACCCGCGCGGCCAGTTTGGCGGCACTTTCAGCCGTGCCCGTCACAGTCGATACGGTGAGCACCGGGCCGGTTTTGACCGGCAAACCGGCCGCCAGCAGCGCCTCAGTCACGCCTTGCACCAAACCATTATCAACCTGTATGCTGGTTGTGCCAAGACTTAACTCATCCAAATTACTGAAACCTTCGAAAGTCTCCACACCCAGGTCCGCGGCAACAATTTTGTTAGCCACCACGAGGGAGCCCACTTCAGCCCTGCCGGAAAATCCTCCGCCAATACCGGCATTGACTACCAAATTGTATTCAGCAGTTAATAGCGCCTTTAAAGTACTGACCGCCGCTGCTACCGGACCGATACCTGCTACCAGCACGTCTATCCCTTTATCACTCCCTCTATCGCGATGCAACCCGCTCAACACAACTTCCATCTCCGCCTGAACAGCGGTCATTATAAGTACACGTTTTCCTAATTCTCTTTTATACGGACTTGTAACCATATTCATACTGCTCCTTATTATGCTACAAATTATACCAATGTACCGGCATAAAAGGCCCGGGCATTAAAGGTTCTTCTGTTTTTCCCAAGTTCATAATGCGTATATACATTGTGGCAAGTATCTCAGCAGCGGAACAGGCCTGGCTTAAATATCCGCCATTGTTTACCACTGTATGTTCCAGCACGCGACGACGAACGCCATATGCAACCCGCTCAATTTCATCCTGCCAATTAGTTTGCAGACATGCCATAACAGTACAACTCCTCACTTTAAAGCATTAAGAATAGACTAGATCATTTTGCTATATAACATTAGAATGACACCTTTAGGCTAAAGCCAAAACCATAAATGGCATGGATCATCTTATAAATATAATTATTGTATCATAACCTTGGTATCAACAATGCATAGTTATTTTATAGAATCCGGCGGCCCTTATTACTATTTCAGCAGCGGGCACTTGCACCGGAAATAATAGTCATCCTTTATATCGTTCACACCATATGTCCGCGCCCATCGCCATACCGGTCATAGCCGTGGTGAATCCATTTTTGCGCATAAAAAATCGTCAGCCCTCAAGCTGACAATATAAGAGTAACGCTGTATTCTATTTTTCTTCATCCTCCGGCAAATTACCGAACAGGATACGCGTATAATTCCGCTTGCCGTATAAGATTCTCGACACGAAAACAAATCCATCTTCGTACCTGTAAAATATCAGGTAGTTGGTACAGACAAGAAAACGATAGTCTGTCTGAATATCCACAACGGAAGATAGCGGCGCGCCAATTCCAGGATGCTCTGACAGCCCGCGTATCTTTTTCGTGATTTTAGAAATAAGATTTACAGCCGCCTGTGGATTACAAAGTTCTTGAGAAATGTAGCTTTTAATCTCTGCCAAATCATCTTTGGCTTCGGGTGAAATTTTCAGCTTATACATTCTCAATCCCTAGTTCTGCTTCCACTTCCTTAATAGTCATCCATCCTTTTTCTTTTCCAGCCTGCTCTCCCTGGGCAAGCTGTGACATAAGCTTCAGCGAAGCTTTTAATTTTTCATATTCGTTAATATCGACAATGGCAAATTTCCCTCTGCCATTTTTGGTTAAAAACACTGGCTCACCTATGGCAATATCACGTAGGACTTCATTGTAATTCCTTAAATCGGAGATGGGTTTGATATTTGGCATAGATAACAGCCCCCTTTTATTGCTGTTATTATTATACCCTTATTATTCGTAAAATACAACAGCAATGTTAATCGCCTGGTACTCGTACGACACCGTCACACTTTCCATGTGTGTGATTAACGAGTTAGTCTTAGTAGCTGTTTATCAACATCCTTACCTGTTCATTAGTTTCAGTTATGGTAAACTATTTTTCCCTACTCCTTCGGCTGTATGGCGACTGTCGTCGGCTAGCAGTTGCCTGCACTACCATTTTGGCATAAAAAAAGACCAAGGAGTTATCGCTTAAAAAACGATAACTCCTTGGTTTATATGATGTTTGGCGGAGAGACAGGGATTCGAACCCTGGAGACCGCTCATCACAGCCTACTCGATTTCGAGTCGAGCGCCTTCGACCAGCTCAGCCATCTCTCCACGATTTAAGACAAATAATTTATTTTTTATTTCCCCTCAATTCCTTAAAAAAACGCTTTAAAATTGCCCGGCACTCATCCTCAAGTACACCGGACACCACCGCCACCTGGTGGTTAAAGCGTGGTTCCCTCACTACATCCATAATTGAGTCCACAGCACCGGCCTTGGGGTCCTGGGCACCGTACACCAGAGTTTGTACTCTAAATTGAATCATGGCCCCGGCACACATAGGGCATGGTTCCAGCGTAACATAAAGTACAGACCCGTTCAGCCGCCAATCTCCAATATGACGGGCCGCCTGCCTTAACGCTATAATTTCCGCGTGGGCAGTGCTGTCCAATAACGTTTCCCGCAAATTATGACCCCGGCCTATAATTTTATCGTCCAGTACCACCACCGCACCAACGGGTACTTCACCCAAAGCGTAGGCTTTTTCAGCTTCCGCCAAGGCCTCGCGCATATAACCGGCCTGATTCAATAAAGGTTCCCCTTTAAAAATAATGGTGCGCCTGGAGGGACTCGAACCCCCGGCACGCGGTTTAGGAATGTGGAAAACGCCCTTTTTATAGTTTGCGTAACCTTGCAATCCCTTGGTATCACTGGCTTTGTCATTTTTAGGGATTGCTCCCAAGTGCCGTTTTTGGGTGCAATTTGAGATATTTGCTCCCAATCTGCTCCCAACAAACTCCCCCAATCCACACCCTTGCGCCCAACTGATATTATACGATATATACACAATCCAGTCAACACAAGCCCACACCATACCACTGGTAAGGAAATCATTACCCCCCCGATCCGCTCCCGCTGCTCTGGTGGCTGCCCCCTCAGCACCGGTTGTCCCGCTCACCCCATACGAGGGTCTTGGCATTCGACGGATACATCCATATTCAGTTGTACCCCCTGTTTAATCTAACCCAGGGCCATCGCCCGTATTTCGTCCAGCGTTTCCTGCTCAACGTCCATGTGCAGCGCCACAGTGAACAGGGCCTGCAGTTGCCCATCTACTTTGCTATCTAAAAAATCCTTCATGCCAAGGGATACTTTAGCCATGAGTGAGTAATGAAAACACACACTTTCGCAAACGTCCCGGTATATCCTTTCAAAGAGGTCTGCATGTTGAAACTGCAACATCAGCTCACCTCCCCGCCTATGCTCCCTTTTTCATAAGCTCTTTAATGAGCCTCAAACTAACCAATACAACATCTCCCAGTACAATGTAATCCTGCAGTAAGTCTGGAACTACAACAACCTTTTTCCTCACTCCATGCGCCTGATTATTAACCGGCAACATCAAACTCACCCCTGCTCCTTCCAGCGATTTCCTCTTGCATTTCTTTCATCACCTCAATAACACTTGCTGCCGCTACCTCCTTAGTGCATTGGTTATCCTCTGTAAGTGACGATGCCACTTCATATAAATCATTGTGCCATTTCATGATGAAATACATCGCATCTGCTTTTTTCAGTTCGGCCTTCATGCGGGCCTTTTCTTCCACGGTCATGGATTACGCCTCCTTCGCTAAAGGTAAACTGCCGCCATGCACAAATGTAATTAGTTCCTTTTCCTCTTGTGAAAGGCTTTCTTCAATCATAATAAAATCATCAGTTGCAATACATGTAAATTGACTGGCAGGGCCTTCCATACCTTTGAAGTTACAAAAAACTACCGTTTTCATTAACGAATACCCCCTTTTAAAGCTACAGGTTAATTCTCCAATAAACCAATGTAATATTCCGCATTAACAAGCACGACGTGCTCCAGTTCAATATAATCAACCGGCAAATCTGGTACAATTACTACCCCTCTTCTAGCTGACATGGGCTTCATCCTCTCGTTTCTCTCCTATGAGCTCCTTTACGTACCTTAAACTAACCAATACAACATCTCCCAGTACGATGTAGTCCTGTAGCAAATCAGGAACAATGATAACTTTTCTTTTACTAGCCATGATTTAAGCCTCCTTATTCTGACTCCCTGCCACCGTCCGCAATAAGATAAAATTTGCCGTCCGAATAAACCAAATAATCGCCGTTCTCAAGTTTAAGCATCTTAAAATCCCTCTTTTAATTTTCCCCAGGGATCGCCTCCCTGGTAGCGTGGACTGTATTGCTTCTAGTACAATTTTAACCACTACCCGTACCATTGTCAATACTTTATTTACTATTATCAGTAAATTATTTATTATTAGCTGTACATTGTTAACTATTTACTGTATTATAAAGACAGGGGGTATGCCTATGATAAAAGTGCATTTATCTAAAATACTTGGGGCTAAAAGAATTAATATGACAGAAATAGCACAGCAAACGGGATTATCAAGAAATACGGTTTTTTTGCTTTACCATGAAAAAACTGAAAGGATGGATTTTTCCACTTTAAATAAGCTCTGTGCCGCCTTAAACTGCCAGCCTGGTGATCTACTAGAACACATACCCGACAAAGAAGGGGGTGCCACCGCCAATGAGTGAGCTTGAAAAAATGCTCCGCCGGGTACTGGATGAGGCACTAACCGAGAAGCTGCAGCCTATCAATGAACGCCTTGACGACATGGATCAACGCATGGGCACCTTGGAGCAAGGCCAGGCATCCATTGTTAAACGTCTGGATACTTTAGAGAAGGGCCAGCGCAAAATACAGAAGGATGTATCAGAAGTCAAACTGCAGCTTAAGGGAGTTTGGGGGGATATACTAAGATTGGACAACCGGCTAATTAACCAAGAAAAAATAACAGGCAGTAGATAAACCCGGCCATTGCCGGGTTATTTTCAGTTGTCGTCAAGTTGGGTACAACTGAGGGGTTTTCACCCTACCTATGGCGTGCCAGCACCTAATCCTGACCTTGGGGAACTGAGTTCCACAAGGTGCGTTTTCACCCTACCTATGGCGTGCCAGCACCCTTCAACTTGGGATAGTTTGACCGGGGTTAAGTACACATTTTCAGTAACCGACAGATTGTCCGGTACTGATGGCCACCCTACCTATGAAGGGCCAGTACCAGAGCAATCCGGCAAATTCGCCGGAATGGAAAGGATGGCCACCCTACCTATGAAGGGCCAGTACCCGAACTATGTAGTGGGCATATGGTAGTCACTATATTTAATTGCCCATTTTGGGATTTCATCTTTTTTGAAAAGCTTTTTGTATTCAGCGGTAATACTTGATTCTTTGTTGTCTATTTTCTTTAACGACTCTTGAGCGTCTTTATTGCTGTCTTTGGCAGCTTCATAAATTTTCATGCCTTTACTAAGCGTTCTGCCCGACAAAGGGAAGTCTATCTGCTCCGCTATCTTATCGCGGGTTTTGCCCTTTTCGGTGGTGGAACTCAGTTCCCCAACCGAAGTTCTTTGTGTTGGCAAACCATTCTTATCCTTACCTATCAATTGTGTAGCTTGTTTTCTTTTTAGCGCCCGTTCCTCCTCGATTTCATGTTTACTGCTTTTGCTTGACGGTAGGTTTCCCGGTTCATACCCACGGCTTTGGCAGCTATGTCTCGGGATTCTCCTTTTTGAGCTTCCGCAAAATTTTGCGGGTCCTCTTTCCGTTGATATTGATTGCTGCCCTGCCGTCCTCCCAATGCTTCCTCGATCCTACGGGCCAGCTCAACCTTCTCGCTTGGGGTTAAATGTAATTTTAAGCCGATCACCTAGTCCATCATGGCCAGTTTTATTTCCTCTCGCAGCGGAAAATACCGCAGCCAAACGAAAATACAAAAAGCGGAAGTAATCCCACTTATTTTACATGAAATTATTATCCTTAAAAATTAATTGATATGTTAGGATAATTTTAAATTTTTAAGTTATATTCGACTTTAAGTGACATGTTATTGCCTTGGTAACGTAATACAATAAACCAAATAATTAAAAAGGAGGGCGATAGTATGAAACCCAAAAGCTTGCTTACCATATTAGTATTAGTCTTAACTTTACTGATTGGCTGTGGTGAGAACAATATGCCAAAGGAAAGTCCAGAACCAAAGGCTGAGCCACCAGAAAAGGTTGCCCAAAGCATTTTAGAGTATATGTCATATCAACAGTGGCAGCAATTATACAAATACCTTCACCCGGATACCCGGGCATTAATTACTGAAGATGAATTTATTAAAATGAAAGAGGATGGCCCGGTACTTGCAATTGAAAGCTACCAAGTGAAAGAGCCAGTTTTACTTAATAGCTGGACTGATTCAAAAGGTACCGGTAAAACTTACAAAAACGTAGCCGAAATACCATTCGAAATAACAGTCAATCTCGTTGGTAATAAACAACCCTACAAAGCGTCCATGCATCTAGTTCAGGATGAACAAGGGGCTTGGAAATATTTCAGTGACATCCCTAAAAAAGACTGAATAACGCCCGGTTTAAACCGGGCGCTTTAGCTTATCTATTATTTTTTCAATGTTATCCATTTCAATATTTAACCTATCTATAAAGACAATGTCCCCTGTTTTTTGAAACTGCTTTAGCCATTTAACGGCTTTGGTATGATGACTCATCAGCTTTTTATAGTACCCGTGGTAGTTCTTTAATTCCTTAGGCGGGGTAAGTCCGGCAAAGGAATTGTTAACCTTGGCCACTTCTGCAACGTATAAATCTATGCAGATATTTATGCGCTTCATGTCGTTTTTCTTCATGGCTTGACCTAATACGACCATGGTTTTGCCCAGACCGGCTATGTCTTTAATAACGTTAACATAACCAGAAGGTTTTTGGGGTTTGGTTTTTACAATGGTTTGTAACATTGGTTTTAAAAATATGTCAGCATACCTCTGGCCCGCTGTTTTTATGGCGCTATCCCGGCTCTGATCGGTTAATTTTATCCGACCAAAGCACGGCTTATTCTGCCCAGGCTGTTTTTGTAAAATCAATATTTCCATTTCACGGGAGACATGCTCCGGCATATGATCAACAATGATATGGTGCAAGCATAGTGCCTGTGCCATTGCGGTTGTAATAACAGGGGTTATGCCGTCACGAAGCTCAAAATATTGATCCATCAACTCCCTGTAGTTGTTTGCCGGAGTAAATAACTGGTAACCTCTGTTATTACTGCAATTCTTTTCTGTGAATGTCCCGCCGTCAGGGTTGCTTTCAAAAGAGACATAACCGGTTCCGCCTTCTTTATAAAAGCCGGTCAACACAAAGGCAAAGCCATTTTCCTGATATAAATGGTTTAAGTATAGGGGCTCCATGTCAAAAGTTATTCTAAGGGTGCGTTTATCCCTCATTTCCTCGACGATTTCTTCGGCCAATTGCCTGCACTGGATTAAATCAAAGTCAGGCGCTGCCCGGTCTTGTATTTCCTTTCTAAGCCACTCGCCAAGGTCATGGCAACCGGCAGCGCCAAGTAATACATAGTCACTAACTTTAAGTGTCTTGTAAACATTATTAACCAGCTCAACGTCACTATCATTATGGTTTACCGGGTTATTATAGTCCATGTCTTTATGCTTGCGACCAAGAAAATCACCGGTCACAAGAGCGTATTCATCGCGGTTATTTGCCGATATTACAAGAGTCATGCTACCGCCCACCTTTCCATAAACTTTCTAATTTCAATTAATGCCAATTGTGCCTTTTCGTCTGCATCCTCAATCTTTGCTCCGATTTCATACGCCACTGTTGACGGGGAATGTATTCCTAAAAGCTTTCTAATGACTTCCGGTATGTTCTGGTTAATAAACTCTGTGACGTTGGCTCTTAGGGTTGTGCCCATGCTGGAGATGCCTTGCCAGAGGCCCTGAACGATGTTTTTACCCCATGATTTTGCATCGGTAACAAGATTAGACCAAACCTGGATTGTGTTGGTTTTAAAGGTATTCCATGCCCCCGAAACGGCCCCCCAGGGGTTTAGAGAGGACAACCAGCTTGTTATGCCGCTCCACCAGTTTTTAACGCCCGTTGTTATAGAGTTCCAAACCTCAAGTCCTTTGGATTTTACTCCGTCCCACGAGATACCCCACAAATGAAGCGTGTTTTCCATCACCTGGTCAAAGTCACCTTGCAGTAAGGCAATGATGTTCCGAATCGGCAATGTTAAACCTTCTATCACCTTACCCATAACATTAAAAGCAGTCTCAACAGTTGCTTGGATCTCAGGCATATGGTCTTCTATCCAGGTGGCCATTTCATTCAAAACAGGGGCCAGTTTTTCACCGATCTCTTTTGTGACGAGGCCAAATTTATTTTTCAGCCTTTCCATCGCCTGGCCAAAACCACCGTCAACCTTACCAGCTGCGTCATCAGTTGCCCCCGCGAAGTCGCCCAGAGCGGTTTTACCGTCAGCCATTGCAGTTATAACTTTTGATCTGACATCGTTCCATTGTTCACCGAAAAGGGCCGCCCCTGCTTGGTTTTGTTTCATTGGATCATCTATTGCAGCTAGTCCCGCTATGGTTGCTTCAAAAGCCGCTTGTGCCTTATCGCCACCAGCAGCGATAGCTGCGCCCATCTCGTCAGCGTTTAGGCCAATAGCGGCAAACCCTTCTGCCGTGGTTTTACTACCGTCCTGGGCACGAATATTGAATTCTTTGACGGCATCACCGACCTTGTCCAGGTTAAACGCGCCTTCTTGAGCCCCTTTGACAAGAATCCCGGCAAATTCTTCAGCAGAGAAACCCATTGCCGCGAATTGTGGGGAATACTCATTGAAAGTATCCAACAGATCCCCGGCTTTGTCGCCGGCCATTTGTGATGTTTTGGTAATAATATCAAAGGCTGTATTGCCATCAATGCCAAAGTTTTTGACTAGGCTATCGACTGATTTTATACTTTCAGACACTTCAAAGCCAAAAACCTGTTGCAACACCAGCGCTTTGTCAGCCAAAGCGCCTGTTTCCTCGGCCGATCCATGGAATACCTGTTGTACTTGTGTCATGGCTGCATAGATTTCATCAACACTGCCCCGGGCATTACCGAACATGATTTCTGCTTGTGCTTCAAATTCGCCCATTGCTTCCATTGGTAACCCAGTCGCTGCTGCCATTTGCCTGCTGGCCTGGTCCCAGCTAGAAGCCATATTTACGCCTTGTGCCACCACTCCAACGGCTGCAATTCCGATACCGGCCACGGCCCCCGCCGCCAGTGTTGCAGGGCTGATAATGTTTTTAACATTATCAGCAACGCCGGACACGCTGGTTTTGAATTTATCGCCCAGAGTAAGGTTGTCAGATGTTTGGTTAACCTGCTGCAGTTGTTCCTCAAATCGTTGCAATTGCTGCTCACTCGCGGCCACTTCTCGCTGAAACGACCGCCACTGGGCTTCGTTTATGTCACCGCGCCGAAACTGCTCATTTACCTGTTCTTGGGCAGCCTTTAGGCGATCAAGCTTTTCCCGGCTATTGTTTACAGCCTGCCCTAAAAGTTGCTGCTGCTGTGCTATCAAAGTTGTATTACCGGGGTCCATGCGTAAAAGACGCTGCACCTGTGAAAGCTCCCCCTGGAGATTTCGGCTCTTCTGGTTTACGTCTGCTAATGCTGCCGTAAGGGCTTGGGTGTTGGCTCCGAATTCAATAGAAATGCCCTTTATGGTAGAACCTGCCATATTATCAACTCCCGAAAGTTATTTTTAAAAAAGAAAGTAGGCGGCCAGGCTCACCGTACCAGTGAGCCCCCTGGTGGCCGCCTTAAAATAAAAGGATAGGTTTATGAAAAAATGGCTATGGGGTTTGTACGCCTGCAACGATCGACCGCGCTGCAGTTAAAGGGAACTCCCCTTGCTCCCTTTCTACTGCCCACCGTTAAAGATGGGCAGTATAAAAAGGAGCCGGAGGAACTTAGACGGCTTTTCTGAGTAGAATTACGCTGTGCGGAGCTGCAAGTTTGCCGTCACCCAGTTGGGTCGACTTATGCACAAATTCGTCGGTGTCCTCGTCGAAATATTTCTTGTAGAGCATCTGCAGATTACTGTTGAAGATGTAATCTTTATAATCCACAAAATACCCAAAAATGTCGCCGACATTCGCCGCGTCAAAGCTGGGTAGGTAATCGTCCACAAGCACCACATTGTAACCCAGGACGCGCCGCTCCGGTCTTTCAGCCAGGCCCAGGTTAATCCGGGCTATGGGTTGCCCGTTGGCATCAACCATACCGGCAATATACTTGTCCCAATCTTTTTTTGTAAGAGTTAAATTGACTTTTGCCTCGTAAGCCAGTGGTATAGTCCCGATAATGGCAGCCCATTTGCCATAGGTGCTTATTTCAGCGGCAGTTACATCTATAATCTGGCCAGCAGGAATAGTGTTGTCGTTTACGATACCCAGGGGCTGGCCCACGCCTGTGCCGGTTACAACCGATTGTTCAACTGCAATAATCATTGCCTCGTAAATGTTCTCTACAACAGTTGATTCAAACATCTCCAGGCTTACCGTGGAAGCTTCCAGGGAGATAGCTACACGGCATTGCAGCTTGTAGTAGTTAAAAGTGATACTGCCGGTAGGCTTTTTCTGTTTATCTGAAACGCTACCCTCAGCAACCCATGTTGCGGTTGGTTTTAAGCTGGATGTCGGGACAGACACGCCACCCTTGACGTTTGTTTTGGTAATGCGGTCCCAGATCATGGAGTAAGCGGACATTTTCTCGTAGACTTTCTGTACGATCGTTGTTGGGATCACGGTTCCAATGTCGCTGGTTAGAGTGGTAGCGTTGGCCCGGTATTCCAAAATCTCTGACCGGGCGCCGGTTAACACGAAGCCCATGAAAGCCTGCCGGTATTCCGAGGAGCCGTAAACATTGCCGTTTACGGGTTCATTGCCCCTGGTGTTGGTATTGTTCGTAATACCGGTACCAATGCCGTAGGTGCCCAGGATTTGCATTTGACCAATAGGGCCGGCAGTGCGCTGTTGCCTCGGGCCAGCGCCCACGGTGCGCCGATATTCGTCTTTGGCCAGGGCTGCCGCGATGTCCGTCAGTTCTTTGTCAATTTCCTTTAAACGCTCCGGGGAACTGGTTAAAAGTTCGGCTTCCAACTGGGAACGATATTCTTCAATTTCACTTTCGGTCATATATTTGAATTTATTCATGCTAGTACCTCCTGATTAATTTTGCTCTAATGAGCAATGCTTTCCGATATTCTTCAACATCCGCTAACTGTTCAAGCCTGCTTCTGGCTTCAACATAGGTTTGGTCATACGCCGGTTGGTCAACTAAAGAGGTCTCAAAAAGTTTGCGTATATTCATGATTGTCCGGGTATGCGTGGCTGAGTCATAACTATCACCATCATCAGCCACCGCAAAACCGAAACTCATCTTGTCAATTAAACCGGATTTTACCGCATTATATAGGTCCCGGTGGCTTGTTATATCTGACTGTAAAGTTGCCCGCATATAGAGCCCGTCTGGCCGCTTTTCCAGCGTTAGGGACTTATTCCGAGTTCGCGCCAAGACGATGTATTCACCATTATGGTTATATCGAAGTACAACATCGCTCATATCAGCCTTATCCAAGGCCGTTGAAGCAATGATTTCCTTGTACTCGATACCGTCAAATTCATAAAGTACGGTCGGTTGGTCGAAAACAATTGCCCGCCCTTCCAGCAGCATATTATTTTCTTCACCAGCCGCCCTCAGCTCATTTGAAAAGCCGTAGAGTTTCATGAGGGCTTCCCCCTTTCAATCCCGCTATTCCAGCGGGTATTTATCTATGTCAACAACCTTGCCTGGCGCCGTTCCAGCACCGGATTGATTGTTAGCTTTCAAACTTAGAAAAATTTTAATTGCCTGTAGGTTGCCCGCCTTTGCCTGGTGTATAAGAGTATGCCAGGCATCAATCACCTGTAGTATTTCACTACCACGTTTTGGCAATTTCAATTTCTATCCCCCTCAAAATTTCTGAGACTTGCCGCAATAGGGCATTGTATGCCTTGATTGTGTCAATGTAAGTTGTCAACGCCGGATTGGTACGCCGGGTTTTCTGATTACCATTTTCATATAGCTCAATTTCTCCGTTTGCCTCTATGTCTGATTTCAACCCCACGATGATGTAATCCAGATATTGCAATTCCTCGATATATCGCTTAATCCGGATTAGCTTGTCCGGTGTCAATTCTTGTTTAAGCGGATTATCCGGGGGCAATTGTTCAATGTATTTAAGAATATCTCTGACTTTAATTTTAGTTTTTGGTGGTTTCCTCGGACGGCTCATAATTTGCCCCCTTTCTGTTAATATTTGCTACTTTGGGCGGAGGGGGGTAATTTTTGGCTAAAATCTCGTAATTGCTCTATGTGTGCAAATAGCCTTCCCCCTCCGGTCAGGTGAACTGGCCACAAGATAGACGCCCCGGGGGGCGGGTATGCATCCTAAATGCTTAATCGTAACTGCCCGCTTCCATCTCCCTGACAAGCTCCAACAGTTCATTAAGCGATCCATTCTCCTCTAGCTGCTCCCACCGTGCCCGCAGCTCCCTTTTCTCTTCTTTTGTCTTAGCTGAAACAATCAATGTAATTCGGGCCTTTAAGTAATCGCGTCCCGCTACACATTCAAACTTCTTTTGTGGAATAATTGAAACTTCCATGTTCTCAACCCCTATCTTTATTTGCTCTCGCCTTGGCCGCCTGATAACGCCGCAAGCCTTTTCCCCTACCGATGGCCAGCTTCCATAACTTGGGGTCCCGGGCCAACAGGCGTTCAAGCTCTTGGTCGGTGAGTACCAGTATGTGCTTGGGCATCTGAATGCGTATGTATTTCATAGATCGCCATCACCTTTATTATCATTTTCCGGGATACCAGATATCTGTATCTTTAATACCCCCACGTTTAAACATTTCATCTTCTGCCCTTGCACGGAATAAATCAATTACCTGCTGTGCCCTCATTAAGTCATCCGTAAGTTTAACTGGCAGATATGGACAGGCTTGAATGCTTAACTTACCTATACGGTCCCTAAGTTCCCTTGCTTCATTTGCAATTGTCCGCCATTCTTGTTCAGTGGCCTTTTTTATCCTACTCATTTACCACAATCACCCCCTACTGTAACCAACTCCAATATGGGACAGGCTCTTTTATGGGACAGGGTTGAGATAGTTCCTGTCCCATCTTGTCCCCTTACTCCTGCAAGGTTTCCGAGTTTTTTTGGGACAGGGGACAGAAAAAACCATATATATATTTTTTCTTTATTTATAATCATATAAATACTTATTATCTTTTTCTTTGTCCACTTGTCCCAAAGAGGGGGAAAGCCTTATGTCCGTAAGGGGACAGGTGTGGGACAGGTATGGGACAGGTGGACAGGTTTTAGGATATTCGCCTATAAACGCGCTGCCGTCCATATTCCGGTATTCTTTCGCGCCCTCCTGGTTCCCATCCGGGTATTTTTTTCATGACATTGCTTATTTCTTGCTGCTCCCTATGGCCATATTTGTTTTTGTCTCCACTAAGGGCATGTATCCAAATTTCAATTCCACAGACAACTCCCATAGATTTTTCACTAAGATACTTATCAATCAACCCGTACCATGGGCTTATTTCCGTGTATTCTTCTTGCACCGCCGTGGCTAACTGTTCAACCTCATGCGTAAGGTAAAGCGCTTCCCCAGTCTCATAATACTTTTTGGCTTCAGCCCATATCTGATTCCTTACCTTATCGATTTCCCAAGGTTTCAATTTCCCGCGGCTCACCCTCACGGGCCAAAAGCGCCGGTTCCCGGTTTGATCCCTTAGGAAGCCATCCACGGCGTTTGTAGTCCCCACAAGGATACACTGTCTTAGCTGGTCCTTTGATCGGCGGCCATACGGTTCCCGGTACCGGTCAAAGTTGCGGCTTAGGAATGATTTAACTTCCTCAACTTCAGTTTTTCTCAACCCGGCCAGTTCCGCAACTTCGATGATCCATTTTCCCGGCATTTTTTCTGCACCGGTTTTATTTTTCATATCCTCCATCCGCAGGTCATCAGTAAACCACTCATCCCCGGCCAGTAAACGAAAAAAGGTACTCTTGCCTATGCCCTGGTTACCCACCAGCACCAGCATGGTGTCGAACTTAATGCCAGGCTTGTATACACGGGCCACAGCAGCCGTGAATGATTTTCGCGTCACCATCCTGGTATACTCGTTATCTTCAGACCCGAAGTAATCAATCAGCAAGGCATCAAGCCGTTGCTGCCCATCCCACTGCAGCCCTGACAAATATTCCCGCACCGGGTGAAATTTCAACCGGCTTGTGGCAATGGCAAAGGCATCATCAATTTTGCTTTTACCAGTAAAGTTGTAGCTAGTCTCAAAATAATATCTTAATTCGGCATCGTCACTGTCAGACCAAGTACCTTTGGCCTTCCCCCAGGGTAAAGCACCCCTAATGTCAAGCTGGTTTGCAAACTCATTTAAAGCCACTTTACTTTTTAACGCTTCATCATTCCGCAATATCAAAAGAGCGTTATTAATTGTGGAATAAATCCTACCGTTTTTATCTTTACTTAGGAGTTTTTCCCAGAAGGATGATAACCCCAACACTTTAGCC
>JGI2924J29684_1077451_pt1 | contig 17199 bp, 14 predicted proteins | sample BenlonsequencITS_FD_29684 | JGI IMG/M metagenome (IMG submission 29684)
TCCCCTGCGCGCCACCAGTAATCAAAACGACCTTCCCGCGCAAATTCCGCAGATTCCGAGCCATACGGGAGTCCTTTCTCATCTTCGTGCCCGACACCTGCCGGGCACGATCAACGCCGTATTGAAGTATAACCGTGTTCCATGACATCTATCACATCAGGCGCACGGCGCGACCTGCCTGCGGTCTTGGTGTAGGAAGGGAGCATGGCCACTCCCCCGGACTCCGCCCTCGCCGAACTCGTGGCGCAGCTCCCCGAAAGCACAATCGCCGCCGATCCCGACATCCTTGAGGCGTACCGCCGAGACCGGGCGGAGGACCCCGCCGCCGGATCCCCCTTCGCGCTCGCCCGCCCAGCGAACACCGAGGAAGTGAGCCGGATTCTGCACTGGGCGAACAAGCACCAGGTCGCCGTCGTCCCCAGGGGCGCGGGGTCCAGCCTGTCCGGGGGGTCCACAGCTGTTGACGGCTGCCTCGTGCTTTCCACCGAACGAATGCGCGATATCGTCGTGGACCCAGTCACCCGAGTGGCCATCGTCGGCCCCGGCTTGATGAACGCCGAGGTCAAAGCCGCGGCGGCCGAGCACGGCCTGTGGTACCCGCCCGACCCCTCCTCCTACGAATTCTGCAGCATCGGCGGGAACATCGCCACGAACGCAGGCGGGCTGTGCTGCGTGAAATACGGCGTGACCACAGATTATGTCCTGGGCCTTGAGGTGGTTCTCGCAGATGGCGAGGTGCTGCGCCTCGGGGGGCCGAGGATCAAAGACACCGCGGGGCTGTCACTGCTCAAGCTCTTCGTCGGCAGCGAAGGGACGTTGGGCGTCTTCACCGAAGCGACCCTGCGGCTGCTGCCGCCGCAACCCAAACCGAGCACCCTGGTCGCGACGTTCCACGAAGTGCGAAAGGCAAGCGAAGCGGTGCTCGCGATATGCAGCAAGCTCCGCCCCGCCATGCTCGAATTCATGGACCGCGCAACGATCAACGCGGTCGAAGACATGCTCCGCATGGGGTTGGACCGGGAGGCGGCGGCGATGTTGGTCGTCCAATCCGACGCGCCGGGCGAGGCGGCTGGAATCGAGATATCGCTGATCTCGGAGATCGTGAGCCGCTCCGGGGCGACGGAAGTCTTCGTCACCACCGATCCCGAGGAGGGGGAGGCGTTTGTCGTCGCCCGGCGGGCCGCGATCCCCGCAGTGGAACGGCTCGGCCACCTCTTGTTGGAAGACGTGGGCGTGCCGATTCCCAAGCTGCCCGATTTGATCGACGGCGTGCAGGCCATCGCAGAAGCGAACCAGGTGTCCATCGCCGTCATCGCGCACGCGGGGGACGGGAACACCCATCCGCTGATCGTCCACGATCCGACGGACAAGGACGAAACCCTGCGCGCCGAGCGCGCGTTCGGCGAAATCATGGACCTCGCCATCGCGCTGGACGGCACGATCACCGGCGAGCACGGCGTCGGGCGGCTGAAAAAAGCCTGGCTGCCCGACCAGATCGGGCCCGCGGCGATGGATCTGGGGGGGCGCATCAAAGCCGCGCTCGACCCCACGGGGATTTTGAACCCTGGCGTGATCTTCTAAAAACCCGAGGGCTCCCCAACACCCGAGCCGCAGGCGGGAAACAGGGCCGAAACCTGCCGCGCGAGGGCCTTCGCGATCACACAAGCCTCATGCGTAACTCCTTTTCAACATGGCTTTTCTCACCTCCTGGCAGCGCGTACTATCTGCGAGATGTCCTCGCTGGAGTCCAAGCTCGAATCCATCGTTGGCACTGCGCATGTCCTGACCGATCCGGATGTGCTCGCCGGCTGGTCGACCGATTGGACGGGCCGGGACACAGGGGCGGCCAGGGCTGTCGTGCGCCCTGGGGACCGGGAGCAAGTCGCCGAGGTGTTGAACGTGTGCCGCGCCGCAGGCGCCCCGGTCACCATCCACGGCGGGGGCACCTCTTTGGTGTCGGGCACCGTGCCCCGCCACGAGGACGTGTTGCTGTCCACTTCCCGGCTCGCCGACATCGGCGAAGTCGACAGGACGCACAAAAGCGTCCGAGTCGGGGCCGGAACCAAGCTCAACGCGCTGCGGGAGCTCGCGGCCGCGCACGGCCTGCTCTTCGGGGTGGACCTCTCGGCGCGCGACAGCGCGACCATCGGCGGCATGGTCGCGACGAACGCGGGCGGCCTGCACACCGTCCGCTACGGGCGCACCAGCGCGCAGCTGCGCGGACTCGAGGCGGTGCTGCCGGACGGATCGATCATCGAGCGTTTTCCGAAAGTGCCAGACGACCGCAGCGGCCTGGACCTCGTCTCCCTGTTCGCGGGCAGCGAGGGCGTGCTGGGCGTGGTCACCGCCGTGGAAGTCGTGCTGCGCCCGCGCCCGAGGCACCGGGTGGCCGCTCTCGTCGGTTTTTCCGCTCTCGGGGATCTCGTCCACGCCGCGACCAGCCTGCGCGCCACCGAGGGGATCGACGCGCTCGAACTTCTCGACGGCGAAGGCGTCGCCCTCGCCGCGCAGCACCTCGGGCTCTCCTGCCCGGTGCGCGCCGAGTGGCTGCTGTTGGTCGAACTCGCGGGCGAACGGGAGCAGCTGGTCGAACTCGCCGAATTGCTCGCAGGCTTCGACGCGGCCGATGAGCCCGCGATCAGCCAGGACTCTGCGGGGCGCAACCGGCTCTGGCAGGTCCGCGAGTCTTTCGCAGAGGTCACCCGGCTCTTCGGGGCTCCGGCGAAATTCGACCTGTCGCTGAACTTCGCGTCCATCCCCTCGTTCGCAGACGAAGCAAAAGAACTCCTCGCGGCGCAAGCTCCGCAGGCGGTCCCGATCCTCTTCGGCCACATCGGCGACGGGAATTTGCATTTGAACGTGTTGCGGTGCCCGGACGCCAGCCGCGTTTTCGAGCCGATGCTCGCGTTGATCGCACGGCACGGCGGCAACATCAGCTCCGAGCACGGCCTCGGCAGCCTCAAACGCGACTACCTCCCCCTTGCGCGCAGCCCCGAGGAGATCGCCGCGATGCGCTCCGTCAAACGCGCCTTCGACCCGGATGGCTACTTGAACCCCGCTGTGCTCTTCCCCACGGCAATTGCATGATCGACGGCAGACCTGCCACGTCCTCACCGGCCTCTCAGAAAGAAGAGTATTCTGAAGGGCGCTCCGGCCGCAGGGCCGGTGGAAGGACCGGGAGTCTCGTTCCGGTCGAAGGCACCGCGCAAGAGGGAAAGTGAGCGAGAGCTCTGTGAGTGAGACCACCGTCGATTTCGGACAGAACTCGTGGCTTGTGGAGGAGATGTACCACCGCTTCAAGCAGAATCCGGACTCAGTTGACCCGAGCTGGCATGAGTTCTTGACGGACTACCACTCCACGATGGACCCGGTCTCCAACGCCTCTGACAAGGCAGCGAGCGCGACGGCACGGCGCCAAGCCCCGGCAGCCGCGCCTCAGCCGCCCAGCAACCAGCCGCCCAGCGCCCCTCCCAAGAGCGCGTCGAACGGCGGCGGGCATGCCCGCGCCGCCGACCAGCAGCCCGCGGCGGCGAAACCCCCCGCCGCGGCGCCCGCGCCGAAACCTGCTCCTGCCGCGCAACCCAAGGCCCCGGCGAACCCGACCTCCGCCCCCGCGGGCACGGCGAAACCCGCGTCCGCGCCGTTCCCAGAGAACGACGAGAGCACGCCGCTCAAAGGCATCGCGGCGGCTGTCGCGAAGAACATGACCGCCTCGCTCGGGGTCCCCACTGCCACAAGCGTGCGGCAAATCCCGGCCAAGGCGATGATCGACAACCGCATCGTCATCAACAACCACATGAACCGCACCCGAGGCGGCAAGATCTCCTTCACCCACCTCATCGGCTACGCCCTGGTGCAGGCGGTCAAGAAGTTCCCAGGGATGAACCGGCATTTCGCCGAAGCGGACGGCAAGCCCCAACTGGTCACCCCCGCCCATATCAACCTCGGCATTGCCATCGACACCGTGGGCAAAGACGGCAAACGGACCCTGGTGGTCCCCGCGATCAAGCAATGTGAGGAATTCGGCTTCGGCCAGTTCATCGCCGCCTACGAGGACGTGGTCCGCCGCGGCCGGGAAGGCAAGCTCGGCACCGAGGACTACGCCGGGGTGACCATCTCTTTGACCAATCCCGGCACCATCGGCACCGTCCACTCCGTGCCTCGGCTCATGGCAGGCCAAGGCGCCATCATCGGCGTGGGGGCCATGGAGTACCCGGCGGAGTTCCAAGGCGCGAGCGAGGAGCGCATCGCGGACATCGGCGTGGGCAAGCTCATCACCCTGACCTCGACCTACGACCACCGGATCATCCAAGGCGCCGAGTCCGGCGACTTCCTGCGCACCATCCACGAACTGCTCATCTCCGACGCGTTCTACGACGAGATCTACGCCGCGCTGCGCATCCCTTACGAGCCGATCCGCTGGCGCTCGGACATTGTCGAGCACGGCGTGGACAAATCCACCCGTGTGCTCGAAATCATCGCCGCGTACCGCTCGCGCGGGCACCTCATGGCCGACACCGACCCGTTGCTGTTCAACCAGCAGCGCAAGACCGGCCAGCATCCCGACCTCGACGTGCTCAACCACAACCTGACCTTGTGGGACCTCGACCGCACCTTCAACGTCGGCGGATTCCAGGGCAAGGAGCGCATGAAGCTGCGCGATGTGCTCTCGGTGCTGCGCGACTCGTACTGCCGCCACGTCGGCGTGGAGTACAACCACATCCTTGAGCCCGAACAGCGGGAGTGGTTGCAACAACAGGTCGAGGCCCGCCAGCAGAAGCCGAACGTCAACATGCAGAAGTACATCCTCTCGAAGCTCAACGCGGCAGAGTCATTCGAGAACTTCCTGCACACCAAGTACATCGGCCAGAAGCGCTTCTCGCTCGAAGGCGCTGAGACGACGATCCCGATGATGGACGCCATCATCGACCGCGCGGCAGAGCACTCCCTGGCCGAAGTGGTCATCGGCATGCCCCACCGAGGCAGGCTCAACGTGCTCGCCAACATCGTGGGCAAGCCCTACCGGCTGATCTTCAACGAGTTCGAGGGCAACCTGGACCCGAGCCTCTACCACGGCTCCGGCGATGTGAAATACCACCTCGGCGCCGAAGGCACGTATTTCCAGATGTTCGGCGACAACGAGATCAAGGTGTCGTTGACCGCCAACCCGAGCCATCTCGAGGCCGTCGACCCGGTGCTCGCGGGCATCGTGCGAGGCAAACAGGATCTGCTCAAAAACGCCGAGGGCGACACCAACGAGGAATCCGACGAGGCGAAACGCCAGTTCCCGGTCATGGCCCTCGCTCTGCACGGCGACGGCGCGTTCGCCGGCCAAGGCGTGGTCGCCGAGACCCTGAACATGTCCGGGCTGACCGGGTACAACATCGGCGGCACGGTCCATATCGTGGTGAACAACCAGATCGCCTTCACCACCTCGCCGGACAACGGCCGCTCCAGCGTCTATTGCACCGATGTGGCGAAAACTGTCGGAGCCCCGATCTTCCATGTGAACGGGGACGACCCCGAAGCCGCCGTGTGGGTCGCGCAGCTCGCCGTCGACTTCCGCGAGCGGTTCCACCGCGATGTCGTCATCGACCTGGTCTGCTACCGCCAACGCGGCCACAACGAGGGCGACGACCCTTCGATGACACAACCGACCATGTACGACGTGATCGAGAACAAACGCTCGGTGCGCAAGGGGTACACCGAGGCCTTGATCGGTCGTGGCGACATCACCATCAAAGAGGCCGACGACGCCCTGCGCGACTACCAGGGCCAGTTGGAGCGGGTGTTCAACGAGGTCAAGGAGCTTGAGCGGATTCCGCCCGCGCCGAGCCATTCGGTGGAATCGGACCAGCAAGTGCCGAACTCGCTGGTCACCGCCGTGTCCAAAGAAACACTCGAACGTGTCGGGGACGCTTTGGTGGACATTCCCGAGGACTTCACCCCGCACCCGAAGGTGTTCCCGGTCAATGAGCGCAGACGCGAGATGACCCGCTCGGGCAATGTCGATTGGGCCACTGCGGAACTGCTCGCTTTCGGCTCGCTCATCCTTGAGGGCCGCGGGGTCCGGCTGTCCGGGCAGGACTGCCGCCGAGGCACGTTCAGCCAACGCCACGCCATTCTCATCGACCGACGCACGGGGGCGTTGTTCGATCCTCTCGCGAAGCTCGCCGCAGAGGTGGGCTCCGGAGCGAGCTTCCAGGCGTACGACTCGCCGCTCTCCGAATACGCCATCATGGGCTTCGAGTACGGGTACTCGCTCGCGAACCCGAACACGCTCACCCTGTGGGAGGCACAGTTCGGCGATTTCGCCAACGGAGCCCAGTCCATCATCGACGAGTACATATCCTCCGGTGAAGCGAAGTGGGGGCAGCGCTCCGACGTGGTGCTCCTGCTCCCCCACGGCCAAGAGGGCCAAGGCCCCGACCACAGCTCCGGCCGCATCGAGCGATATCTGTCCCTGTGCGCGGAGAACTCGATGACCGTGGCGCACCCTTCCACCCCGGCGAGCTACTTCCACCTGCTGCGCAGGCACAGTCTGGACGGCATCACCCGACCGCTCGTGGTGTTCACGCCCAAGTCGATGTTGCGCAACAAAAAGGCCGTCTCCTCGGTCGAAGACTTCACCGACAGCAAGTTCCTCTCCGTGCTCGACGACCCGACGACCACAACGGACGCGGCTGCGGAGAAAGTCCGCACCGTGATCCTCACCAGCGGCAAGCTGTATTGGCAGCTGGCCGACCACAAGGCCGCCGACCATCGCGAAGACATTGCGATCATCCGCATCGAGCAGCTGTACCCGGAGCCGGTCAAACGCTTGCGAGCCGCGTTGCAGCGCTACCCGAACGCAACAGACTTCCGGTGGGCGCAGGAAGAGCCCGCGAACCAGGGGGCTTGGCCGCACCTCGGCCTCGCGCTGCCGGAACTCTTGCCGGACGTGCTGCCGAAACTGACCAGGGTTTCCCGGCGGGCGATGAGCGCCCCGTCGTCTGGGTCGGCCAAGGTGCACGAAGTCGAGCAGCAAGAGCTTTTGCGCCAAGCGTTCGCCTGACGGACGCTCGCCTGACTTCAACACGACCACCCCGCTAGAGCTGGTCCTCCAACTTCTCCCGGTCGGTCTTGTTGAAGTTGTGCGCCACAAGCCAACGGCTTGTGGTCGCGTCCATGTCCGCGCCTGCCGCCACGGCACGGACCAGGGACGCGAGTTCGGCCGCGTTGAGCTGATCCGCCAACAGGCCCAACCCCTTGCTGTGCTTGTAGGTGAGCGAGCCGATGCGGTACACCGCGATACTCCCGTTCGGCGTGATATCGCTGATATCGAGACCTTCTGGCAGCTGACCGGCGAGCTGACCCGAGAGGGTGAAAACATTGTGGTCCGGACGCACACGCGGATTGAGCGCCGCGAGCAGGCCCTGCGCCTCTTCCGCGCTCACCGCCCACGCCCCCGAATCGACCGCTGACAGGCGCTCGGACCACGTCGCCCTGCCCTCCGCGGCGAGCACAGCGGGCACCGCGACAGAATTGAGCGTGCCGACATAGAGCCGGGCGAGGATCTGCGAAGCGATTTCCGTGCCGCCGCCGACCACCACACGCGGAGCCTGCGCGCGCACATCGACCCACAGAATCGCCGCGCCGATCAGCGAGCAGGCCACTAAAAATCTTTGACACCAATGCGACTTTGTCCACGCGCCAGCCAGCCACGTCGTCATCACAGTCGGGCCCATATCGGAACAGCATAGTCCTCCCGCTCGTGGATCAGTGCTAGTTTGGACGTGGCCATCGCACGTCGGAAGGAGTTCGCTATGACCTCGTCAGCGTCTCTTCTCAGACCCGAGCAGTCGCTTCGACTGTTGGCGGAACAAGGGGCGGCGCTCGCGGCGACGCCCGAATCCGCATTGGGCCAGCACGTCGCGCGTGCGGATCGCCGGGTCGCACGCGCCGGGGAACATCTCTCCGGCGTGTGCTCGGATGAAACCGCAGACAGGCCCCTCGCTCTGACCGCGTGGAAGCTGTTGCTCACTGTATGGCGCCGAAAACCTCTCGATACCGCCGCTGCGCGCGGGAAAATCCCGATCGCGCGAGGTATTGACGATGACATCCGCATATGAACAGACCAAGGAGCACGAATGACCCCCTCAGACCCCCGGGGCCTCACGGGCCCCCGTCAAAGCCTTCGGCCTGCGCCGGCCTCCGACCTCGGATCGCTGGAGTCGGAGGACCAAAAATTACGGCGCAAACCTCTTGCCCGCCTGCTCGGCACGGCGGAGTCGGCGCCCTCGCCGCTCGCGACCCCGCTCTCCGTTTTGGGGTTCTCCCCCGCATCGCAGAACACCGCTGTGAAGAAACAGTCGCATCGAACAGCCAAGCCTGTCGTGGACTGCGCCGTCTATGTTGACGGAGTCCGCCAGCCTGGCGCGCCCACGCCCGCGCAAGCGCTCGCGCAAGTGCGCGCGCCACAGCCGCAAGACAGCGAGGAACCGCCCAAGCCTCGCTTCGCCTGGATCGGGCTCTTCGAGCCTGACGAAGAGCAGATGCGCGCGGTCGGCGAGGTCTTCGGCCTGCACGAACTGATGATGGAAGACGCTGTGCACGCCCATCAACGGCCAAAGCTGGAACAGTACGACGACATGTTCGAGCTTGTGCTCAAGACCGTGAAGTACGTCGCCCACGAATCCATCTCGCAGGCGAAAGAGATCGTGGAATCCGGCGAGATCATTCTCTTCGTCGGCCGCGATTTCATCGTGACCGTCCGCCACGGCGGGCATGGCGAGCTCACCGGCGTGCGCAGATACCTTGAGGGGCAGACGGCGAAATTGGCCCTCGGCCCGCTCGTGGTCATGCACAGTGTCGCCGACCACATCGTGGACGGGTACATGGCGGTCACAGAGGCGGTGGAACTCGACGTGGACGCGATGGAGACATCCATTTTCACGCCGGGGGCGGGCACCGAGATCGAGCTGATCTATTTGCTCAAACGCGAAGTCATGGAGCTGAAGCGAGCAGTGAACCCGCTTTCCTCCGCGCTTGCCCGCCTCGCGCATCCTGATGTGACGCTCACGGTCACCGTCCCGAAAGAAGTCCGCCGCTATTTCCGGGACGTCCTGGACCACCACACGGTCGTCGCGGAGCAGGTGTCGAGCTTTGACGAGGCGCTGAGTTCGCTTGTCCAAGCCGCTCTGGGCAAAATAAGCGTCCAACAGAACACCGACATGCGCAAAATCACGTCATGGGCGGCGATCTTCGCCGTTTCGACCCTGGTCGCAGGCATCTACGGCATGAACTTCGAAAACATGCCCGAGCTGCACTGGCATTACGGGTATTTCGTGGCCCTCGCAGTCATGGGCGCCATCAGCCTGGGCCTGTTCATCGGCTTCCGCCGCAGCAAATGGCTCTGAGCACGGCAGGACGAGTCTGGGCGCGCGGACCGGGGCGGTCAGGGCCCCTGCTCGCTGAGGTCCAAACCGAGGTCCAACGCCTTGGCCGAGTGGGTGAGCGCCCCGACGGCGAGAAAATCCACTCCGGTCTCGGCGTAGGCGCGCGCTGTTGCGAGCGTGAGCCCGCCGGAGGATTCCAGCAGCGTCGTCGGGGAGCGCGCGTCGCGCAGCGCCACGGCTTTTCTCGTGGTTTCCACGTCGAAATTGTCGAGGAGGACGAGTTCTGCCCCTTCGTCGAGGATCTCTGCGAGCTGGGCGAGTGTGTCGACTTCGACTTCGACCGCGAGCTGGGGGAAGCGGGCCCGCACCCGGCGCAGCGCTTCGCTCGCCGAACCTGCCGCCGCGACATGGTTGTCTTTGACGAGCGCTGCGTCGCCGAGGCCCATGCGATGGTTCGCCCCGCCGCCGCAGAGGACAGCATGTTTCTGTAAAAGACGCAGACCGGGCAATGTCTTGCGGGTGTCGCGCACTGCCGCGCGCGTGCCCGTGAGCTGATCGGCCCACTGCGCGGTGGCGGTGGCGACGCCCGACAAGTGGCAGAGGAAATTCAAGAGCGTCCGCTCGGCGGTCAGGATGCCTTGCAACGGCGCGGTCACCGACAGCGCCGAGTCGCCCGGCGCGATCCGGTCGCCGTCCGCTTTGCCGACGCGCAGCGTGTGCCCCTGCGGCCCGAGCACCTCGTCCAACACGAGGACCGCGACCTGCGCCCCGGCGAGCACACCAGGTTCGCGTGCCACGACCTCAGCTGTTCCGACGCGCGATGGGTCCACGGTCGCGAGCGTCGTCGCGTCGGGGCCATAGGCGAGGTCTTCGGCGAGCGCGGCGCGCACTGCGGCCACAGCGGCCTCGCGCTGGGCCTGGTTCAGTTGCAGGCCCATCATTCGCCCGAGCCGGGGTTGCCGATCTCGATCATCCGGCTCACGCTCGCCCGAGCCCGGTCCGCTATGTCGGGCTCGACGAACACCTCGTCAAGCCCGTCTGCGAGGCAGCGGATCAGCGCGGCGGCGTTGATCCGCTTCATGTACTGGCAGCTGGCTCGGTCGTTCACCGGCTGGAAGTCCACCTCTGGGGCGGCGTTGCGCAGCTGGTGCAGCATGCCGACCTCGGTCGCCACGAGCACGGACCGCGAGAGCGTGGCGCGGGCCGCCCCCAATTCCCGAGCAGCGTCCAGCATGCCGCCCGTGGAGAGGATCTTGACCCGCTCCTTGGGCACCGCCCCCTCGCCCGCCAAGTACAACGCCGAGGTGGCGCAGCCGCATTCGGGGTGCACGAACAGCTCGGCGTGCGGGTTGCGCCGCGCTTGGGCGGCGAGTTCCTCGCCGTTGATCCCCGCGTGGACATGGCACTCCCCTGCCCACACATGGAGATTCTGTCGCCCAGTCTCCCGGCGCACATGCGCGCCGAGGAATTGGTCGGGCAGGAAGAGGACCGTCCGGTCGGCGGGGATGGAAGCCACCACTTCGACCGCGTTGGAAGAAGTGCAGCAGATGTCGGTGAGCGCCTTGACCTGCGCTGTGGTGTTCACGTAGGAGACCACCACAGCGTCAGGGTGCTCCTCGCGCCACGCCCGCAGCTCGTCCGCGGTGATCGAGTCGGCCAGCGAACAGCCGGCGCGCTCGTCGGGAAGGAGCACGGCCTTGTCCGGGCTGAGGATCTTCGCGGTTTCCGCCATGAAGTGCACGCCGCAGAACACGATGGTCTCCTCGGGGGCTGAGGCCGCGATCCTGGAGAGCGCGAGGGAGTCTCCGACATGGTCGGCGATGTCTTGAATCTCCGGAAGCTGGTAGTTGTGCGCGAGCAGGGTCGCGCCCCGGAGCGCGAGGAGGCGACGCACTTCCTCGGCCCAATGCTCGTCTGGCGCGACGCCGCAATAGCCGTCGGGGCCGTCCGCAACCGCCGCTCGGAGCGGAGAGTCGAGCCGTTCGAGGCGGGGGCTGAGCGTTGTGGCCATGCGTGCTCCTTCTCGCTTCGCGTCCATGTCCCGTCTCGGCGGAGGATCGCGGCGCTGTTGTCGGGCTCCCCACTTTTCGACCTATAATCGAAAAGTGCAGAGCTACTATCATAGCACCCGGCACGAGGTCCTCGTCACAGTGCTACAACACCGTTATCAGCAGATGCATGTGCTGCTCTGGGAAAGAGGACTCGCCCCCGAAGCCGGGAAATGGTCCCTGCCAGGGGGGACGCTCGGCTGCCAGGAGGACGTCGAGACAAGCGCCCGCCGCCAGCTCGCGGAAAAAGTCGACGTCCAAGAAATCGCGCACCTCGAACAACTCAGCGTGTTCTCCGACCCGGCGCGCATGCCAACAGAGCGAGTCGTCGCGACCACGTTCCTCGGCCTGGTGCCCACCACTGCCGACCCCGCGCTGCCCCCGGACACCGCCTGGTTCCCCGCCGCCGCCCTGCCAGAGCTCAGCTTCGACCACAAGCACATCGTGGCAGCGGCGCTGTCCAGGCTCGCGGCGAAACTCTCGTACACGAATATCGCGTTCGCGCTCGCCCCGACAGAATTCGCGCTCTCCACACTGCGCGACATCTACAGCGCCGCGTTAGAGCGTCCTGTGGACGCCACCAACCTCGCTCGCGTGCTCGGGCGCCGCGGCGTGCTCGTGCCGACTGGCCGCTGTGTCAAGTCCGGCGGGCGCCCAGCCACGGTGTACCGGTTCGCCGAACGCGAATTGCGAGTCACCGACGAGTTCGCGGTCTTGCGGCCGCCGGCGCTCAAGCCCCGAGCGGGAGCCGAGCGTCGGCGTGGCGGAAGCGGCGAGGAAGAGCACGACAGCGGCGCCGAGGAGGCACGCGGTGACCGCGACATGGATCTCGGACCCGGAGAGGCGGACCGCCGCCTGTCCGACTGATCCTGGGCCTTGCCCAGGCCCCGGATACACGAGGGACCGCGCTGCGCCGCCGACCGGGGCGGCGAGGAGCGCGCCCACGAATGCGCCCGCAAGAACCGTCCCGATCAATGCGACCCCGCGCACCGGCCTGCTGATGAGCCAGACGAGAAAGGCCGCGGCGGCCCCGACGACGAACTCCACACCGACCAGAAGCGCGAACGACTCGAACACGTGGCGCACTTCGCCAGGCTGCGACGGCACAACGGCTCCGCCGCGCAGACGCTTGGGCCCGACGGTCGGCCCGGCCACCGCCCAAAACAATCCCCCGGCGACAACAAGAACGGCCTGGACGCCGAACGCCCGGCCGAAAAGCCACACGTTCTTCGCGTTCACGAGTTCGCCTCATGCAGCTTCTGCCGCAGCGCGGCGCGCTCCCATGCTTCTGAGTCAGTCGTCCCGTGCCGAGAGCACGTCGCGGACCAGCCGCGCGGATGCACTTGCACGACCATACGCCGCCCGCACTGACCGCAGAACCTCGGCGGCTCCCCCCCGGCGCGGGCGTTGGGCGAGAGCGCGGGAGCTTCTGCGTCGTCGAAACGAGCCCCGGTGTAAATGTTGTACAGCCTCGGCTCGTCGACAGGGCCCGGCTTGGCGTCCGCGCCCATGTCGCTCGCCGGGCCTGCCTGGTCGCCCTCCTCCTGCCTCGTCACGCTCATATCGTCTGATTGAGAGCCTTGATCGGCATCTTCAAGTTCGCGAGCATGTCCAAATCGTCGTCCACCGGACGACCGAGGTTCGTCAAATAGTTTCCGACGATGATGGCGTTGATCCCGCCGAGCATGCCCTGCTCGGCTCCGAGGTCGCCGAGCGTGAGCTCACGACCGCCGGCGAAGCGCAGGATCGTCCTCGGCAGCGCGAGCCGGAACGCCGCGACCGACTTCAACGCCTCCTCCGCGGGGACCACGGGCAGATCGGCGAACGGCGTGCCCGGCTGCGGGATCAAGAAGTTGAGCGGCACCTCGTCCGGTTCGAGCTCCGCGAGCTGGGCCGCGAACTCGGCGCGCTGCGCGAGGCTCTCGCCCATGCCCAGAAGTCCGCCGCAGCACACCTCCATCCCCGCCTCGCGCACCATGGTCAACGTGCTCCAGCGCTCTTCCCACGTATGCGTGGTGACGACCTTGTCGAAGTAGGAGCGCGCGGTCTCGAGGTTGTGGTTGTAACGATGCACGCCCATGTCGGCGAGCTCGTCCACTTGCTCCTGGGTGAGCATGCCGAGCGAACAGGCGACGTTGATGTCCACCTCGGCGCGAATGGCGGCGATGCCTGCGCGGACCTGCGACATGAGCCGCTTGTCCGGCCCGCGCACCGCCGCGACGATGCAGAATTCGGTCGCGCCGGATTTGGCGGTGGACTTCGCCGCTTCGACCAGGGAAGGGATGTTCAGCCAAGCGGAACGCACCGGGGAGGCGAACAAACCAGACTGCGAACAGAAATGGCAGTCCTCCGGGCAGCCGCCGGTCTTGAGGCTGATGATGCTCTCCACCTCGACCTCCGGACCGCACCAGCGCATCCGCACCTCATGGGCGAGCTGCAGCAACTCGCCCATGCGTTCCTCGGGGAATTCCAATGCTTCAAGCACCTGGGACTCGTGCAAGCCCACGCCCTGCTCCAAGACCTGCTCGCGCCATCCTGCGAGCAGCGCGTCCGGGTTGGTGGGTCGTGCTGGTGCCTGGGTCATTGTGTGCGCTCCTTCAGCCCCCCGCGATTTTTCTGTTCTTCAGCGGAACCAGTTTGCCATAGCTTGTGCAGCCCTGAGCCGAGGAACCACCCAGGAGCCTGGGATTGGAACATATCTGGCCGAAGCGCGGCCGCTTGAGCAGGGATCTTTCCAAGTGTCTTCGCGCCGGTGTGCTCGAAGAACGCGTCAAGATTCGTGACATGCGCGAGCTGCGGCTCATGCGGCCAGCTGCCGACGACGAGGCCCGCGACCTCGACCCCGGCGGCGCGAATGGCGTTCACGGTGAGCTCGGCATGGTTGAGCGCGCCGAGTTCGGCGCTGGTCACCACGATCATTGGCGCACGCACAAGCGCTGCGAGGTCGAGCACGGTCGCGTTCTGCGAGCCGATGCGCACCAACACGCCGCCAGCGCCTTCCACGACGACAAATCTGCTCCGCGCGAGCTGTTCGACTTTGTCGGCGAGCTCTTGGCAAGACCAAAGCCGACGACCGCAGCGGCGCGCGGCGACAACTGGCGACAGCGGATCGGCATAACGGACAAACTCGACCGCCTCCGCGCCGCAGAGGCGGGCCGCCTCATCGGCGTCGCCCGGCTCGCCGTCGCGCAGCCCGGTCTGCACCGGTTTGCAGAGGAGCACGTTTTGGCCCGCCTTCGCCGCCACAGCGGCCAAGGCGGCCGAGGCAACCGTCTTGCCCACATCAGTGGACGTTCCTGTGACGACTACGACAGGCACGCGCGCCTCGATTCCGAGAACACCGAAACGGCACGGCAGACGTCCGCCGAACTATGCGTCGCTTTGACCGCGAAACGGATTCGGCTCGTGCCTTCCGGCACCGAGGGCGGACGGAAGCACCCGACGAGCACGCCCTCTTCCCGGCAGGCCGCCGCGACGGCGACAGCGACGTTCGGATCGCCGAGGACAGTCGAGAGGACGCTCGACTGCGCACGCTCGGCAAGGCCGAGGCGTTCGGCGAGCTCCTGAGCGCGCTCGAGCACCATTGCGGGCAGCGCGGGTTCGGCGGTCAGAACGCCGAGCGCGGCAGCAGCAGCGCCGACGCACGGCGGAGCCAGGGCGGTGTCGAAAATAAAACTGCGCGCGCTGTTGAGCAAATGCTCCCGAACCGCGCCGCTCGCGAGGACAGCGCCGCCTTGGCCGCCCAGCGCCTTCGACAGAGTTGCGGTGAGCACCACGTCCGGCTGCCCCGCGACGCCCTGCGCGTAGGCGTGCCCACGTCCTCCTGGGCCGACCACCCCGAGCGCGTGCGCCTCGTCCGCGATCAGCACCGCGCCGAACTCCTGGCATAGTTTGTGCAACTCGACGAGCGGCGCAAGACTCCCGTCGACGCTGGACACGGAGTCCACGACCACCAAGGCGCGAGGCTCGGCACGGGCGGCGAGCGCGTCGCGCACCGACTCGACCGAGCCTGAGGGAGTGACCACGACACGGGAGCGCGAAAGCCTGCCCGCGTCGATCAGAGAAGCATGCACGCCCGCGTCCGAAACAATGACCGCGTCACTGCCGCCCAGCGCGGAGACTGCGGCAAGGTTCGCGAGATATCCGCTGGAGAACACAAGCGCCGCCTCCGTCCCGAAAAATGCCGCGAGCTGCCGCTCAAACGACTCGTGCAGCTCTGTGGTCCCAGCGACCAGGCGAGAAGCGGTCGACCCCGCGCCGTGCTCTTTGAGCGCCATCGCCGCGCCTTCGAGCACACGCGGGTCTTGGGAGAGGCCAAGATAATCGTTGGACGCGAAATCGAGGAGACTCGCGCACACCCGTTTGGGGGTCATGATGCGGCGCAGTCCCAACTGCTCACGGCGGCGGGCTGCCCCTTCGAGCCAGTCTTGGAACGAGGTGCGCGCAATTTCCGGCATGCGCCTCAGTGTATGCCGAGAAGAAATCCCTTGAACTTCAGACGCATGTGGAGGCACAATGGCGCGATGGGCAAGGTGTACGAGCAAATCGACAGCAAGCTCGCCGCGTGGCTTCTCGCGCAACCAGTTTTCTTCGTCGGCACTGCCCCGCTCGCCGCAGACGGCATCGTGAACGTGTCGCCGAAAGGCATGTGCGGTTGTTTCGCCGTGCTCGATAAGCGCAAGGTGGCCTATCTCGATTACACCGGGTCCGGCGCTGAGACCATCGCCCATCTTCGGGAGAACGGTCGTATCGTCATCATGTTCTGCGCCTTTGACGGGAAACCGATCATCGTGCGCCTGCACGGCACAGGACGGCATGTCACTGTGGACGACGCCGAGTTCCACACGCTCCGACCCCATTTCCCAAAATCCGAAACAGCGGGGCAACGCGCGATCATCGTCGTGGACGTGGCGCGAATCTCGGACTCGTGCGGTTGGTCGGTTCCGCTTATGGACTATCGCTCTGATCGCGACATTCTGGACAAGGCAGGCGCTCGCAAGGAGGCCGATGGCATGACACGAGAGTACTGGGCGACGCGCAACGCCCACAGTGTCGACGGGCTCCCAGCGTTAGAGCTTCGACGATCTGACTTGTCCAAAGGCGCCGCGCCCCAGCAAACCTCGGGCTTGCGCACACGAACCCACGAATGAGAAAAGAAAAAGGGACCCGCAGAAGCGGGTCCCTTTTTCTTCAGAGATAACTCTGGAAAAATTGTACGGCAATGTCCTACTCTCCCACACGCTCCCGCATGCAGTACCATCGGCGCTGAAGAGCTTAGCTTCCGGGTTCGGAATGGGACCGGGCGTTTCCTCTTCGCTATTGTCACCGTAACTCTATGAGGTTATCTTGGACCGAGCCTCTTCGTCAAAAGAGTCTCAGGCGTGCTGCCTCAGAACCGCACAGTGGACGCAATTATTTTGTGTGTAGTAAGCCCTCGGCCTATTAGTACCGGTCACCTGCACGTATTACTACGCTTCCAGTTCCGGCCTATCAACCCGATGATCTGTCGGGGGCCTTACCCACTCAAGGTGGTGAGAAACCTCATCTTGAAACGAGCTTCCCGCTTAGATGCTTTCAGCGGTTATCCCTTCCGAACGTGGCTAATCAGCGGTGCTCTTGGCAGAACAACTGACACACCAGAGGTTCGTCCGTCCCGGTCCTCTCGTACTAGGGACAGCCTTTCTCAAGTTTCTAACGCGCGCGGCGGATAGAGACCGAACTGTCTCACGACGTTCTAAACCCAGCTCGCGTGCCGCTTTAATGGGCGAACAGCC
>JGI2924J29684_1077450_pt1 | contig 17179 bp, 3 predicted proteins | sample BenlonsequencITS_FD_29684 | JGI IMG/M metagenome (IMG submission 29684)
GCGAAAGGTAAAAAACAGCATGATAAACGTTCCGATCTTAAAGAACGTGAGTGGCAACTGGATAAAGCACGCATTATGAAACATGCAGGCCGATAATATACATTTTTTGTGACCAGCTTCTCAATATGAAGCTGGTCAATATTTATATCTTATTCATGCCTCAAAAATATATTCTCTGCGCCGGTCCTCCCATCAATAAGAATAAACTCAACATTTCATAAAGAATATATTTTATTTAAAAAAGGTCATAGACTAATAACGCAATACTTCAAATGAATTTTTTAAAATTTAATATTGCTGAATACCTTTACAAAAGGTGGTGTTATTATATTAAAAAAGCAAAAAATAAAAATTAAAAAAATCCTATAAAACATAAAGATAAACAGAAAACCGTCTTTAATCGTTTGCCAACCCATCCCGCCTTAACACAAACTCCGTTATATTTCAGATGCACTAACATTTCTTTCAATAGTTCTTAATTTGCACAAAGGTTTATTTCTGACTATATCATCTAATACGAAAGCACTAATCAGGCACAAAAAACAAAGGGTTATTCGGCGAGAAAACTACACCTTCACCTACGCTCATAAAAAGAATATGGCTATGGAAATTCATCTCTCACGGTGAACGGGAAGGCTTGTTTACGCATTTTGCCCTGAATGTCGTGCCCGTTAATTAAAACACAGAGCAAATCTATCAGGAGCTAATTTATGCGTCTACTCGCCGTGGTTTCAAAATTGACTGGCGTCTCCACTACTGTGGAATCCTCAGCGGTCACGCTTAACGCCCCTTCAATTGTTAAATTATCAGTAGCGCGGGATGAAATTAGTCAACTTACGCGCATTAACCAGGATCTGATGGTAACGCTTCATTCCGGCGAAACAATCACGATTAAAAACTTTTACGTTACCAACGATCTGGGCGCAAGCCAGTTGGTATTGGCGGAAAGCGATGGCACGTTATGGTGGGTAGAAAATCCGCAAGCCGGGCTACATTTTGAACAAATCGCCGATATTAACGAGCTGCTGGTCACTTCTGGCGCTTCCCATGAAACAGGAGGCGCCGTTTGGCCGTGGGTACTGGCTGGCGCGGTAGCGGCTGGCGGCATTGCCGCTATCGCATCTTCCGGCGGCGGCGACTCTCATCATTCGGATAGTGATAATCCGCTCCCCGATAACACCAATCCTGGCGGTAATCCCCCCGATAATACCAATCCTGACGGAAATCCCCCCGATAACGACAATCCTGGCGGTACTAACCCCGACGGCAATAATCCGGATAGCAGTAATCCTGTAGATACTACACCGCCTCTCGCTCCCAGCGAATTATTAATTTCAGCGGACGGAAAAACGGTGAGCGGCCAAGCCGAAGCGGGCAGTACCATTACGATCAAAGATCCTTCAGGCAACGTCGTTGGCGAGGGCAAAACGGATAGCAACGGTAAATTTAGTATTGATCTGACGACACCGCACCTTAGCGGCGAACAGCTGACCGTTACCGCGACTGACGATGCCGGCAATACAGGCCCATCCGCAACGATCGATGCGCCCAACATTCCTTTCCCCGATACACCGATTATCACCGCCGCTATCGACAATGCCGATCCACTCACCGGCACACTTAGCAATAATCAGTTTACGAACGACAGCACCCCCACCCTGGAAGGAACGGGCAGCGCAGGCGCCGTCATCCATATTTACGCCAATGGTCAGGAGATAGGTACAACAACGGTTGATGCCAGCGGAAATTGGCGTTTTTCCATTACCAACGCGCTAACGGACGGGGAAAATCGTTTCACCGCCATTGCGACTAATGTTAAAGGCGAAAGTAGCGAATCAGCCAGCTTTACGCTGACTATCGACACACTCAGCCCCGATGCCCCAATCGTTGAACTGATTACCGATAACACCGGTTTGCTCACCGGGCCGCTACAGAATAATGACCGAACTGACGAGGCAAAACCACTATTTTCCGGACAGGGAGAGCCAGGCAATACCATCACCATTAAAGAGGGGTCAACCATTATCGGCAGCGCTACCGTAGACGAAAATGGGCGCTGGACCTTTATGCCGACTACGCCGTTAAGCAATGGCGAACACACATTTACCGTCGAACAGAGCGACCAGGCTGGAAACGTGAGTCGCGTGACGACAACGCCTACTATCATTGTCGACACCACGCCCCCTGACGCCGCTGCTATTGATAATGTCGCCAAAGACGGCTCAACCGTTAGCGGTACCGCTGAGGCTGGCAGTACTGTGTCGATATATGACCCGGCAGGAAATTACCTGGGTTCTGCGATTACCGGAGATAATAACCAATTCAACATCACGCTGAATCCGGCCCAGACCCACGGCGAGCGTCTGGAAGCGCGTATTCAGGACGCCGTCGGCAATATCGGTCCCGTCACGGAATTTACCGCTTCTGACTCACAGTATCCCGCCCAGCCGATTATCCTTACCGTGACAGACGACGCTGGCGCCGTTACCGGACTGTTAAAAAATGGCGATGCCACGGATGATAACCGCCCGACCCTCAGCGGTACTGCTGAACCAGGCAGTACGATATCGATTAGCGATAACGGCTTTCCTGTACCCACCTTTCCCCTTGTTGTCGCTGACGCTGACGGCAAATGGAGCTTTACCCCCTCGCTTGCGCTTCCTGATGGCGACCATGTCTTTACCGCTACCGCCACAAACGATCGCGGCACCAGCGGACAGTCCGTCTCCTTTACCATTGATATCGACACGCAGCCACCGGTGCTGGAAAACCTGGCGGTTAGCGATATCGGCGACAAACTCACCGGCGCCACGGAAGCAGGTAGTACTGTGGTTATCAAAGATAGTCAGGGAAATATGCTCGGTAGCGGAACGGCAGGCGATGACGGTACCTTCTCAATAAGCATTAGCCCGGCGAAAATCAACGGCGAAACATTAAGCATTAGCGTTATCGATAAAGCCGCGAATAGCGGTCCGGTAGAAACCCTGAACGCGCCGGATAAAACTGCGCCTGCGGCCCCAAACGGTCTTATCGTGGCGACCGATGGCCTGTCCGTAAGCGGTCAGGCGGAAGCCGGGTCAACGGTCACTATCCGCGATAGTAGCAATACCGTACTCGGCAGCGCCGTCGCTAACGGCAACGGACAATTTATCGTTCCGCTGAATACCGCGCAAACTAACGGTCAGGCGCTTATCGCTACCGCCACCGATGTAGCGAAAAACGAAAGCGCCGCCGCAACGGTCATCGCGCCGGACAGCACGGCGCCGGAAATGCCGAAAGACGTGGTGATTAGCGAGGATGGCGCCAGCATCAGCGGCACCGCCGAACCGGGCAGCGCCATTACGATCACGACATCGGACGGCACGCCGCTTGGTAGCGGCAAGGTAGACGGCGAAGGTCACTTTACACTTCCTCTCGTCCCCGCCCAGACGAACGGCGAACAGGTTACCGTTACCGCCACCGACGGCGCCAATAACGTCAGCCCACCAGCAACAGCACAAGCGCCAGATATCACCGCCCCGGATAAGCCCATTATTTCTCAGGTGCTGGACGACGTTGAAAGCTTTACCGGGCCGCTGGCTAACGGACAAACCACCAACGACAGCCGCCCCACCCTTAGCGGTACGGCGGAAGCCGGAGCACGTGTCGAAGTCTTTGATAACGGCGTTTCGCTGGGACTCGCCACGCTACAGTCCAACGGCAGTTGGACGTTTACGCCGTTGCAAAATTTAAGCGAAGGCGCGCATCGACTGACCGTAATCGCAACCGATGCGAAAGGCAATGCAAGCCCGGCCGCTTCATTCGATCTGGTGGTCGATACGCAATCGCCGCAGCAGCCGGTAATCACCTTCATTACAGATGATGCGCCAGGTATGCTCGGTAGCATCGCGCATCTGGGGCTGACTAACGACAACACCCCAACGATTAACGGTACAGGCGAACCGGGTTCAACGGTACACCTGTATCAGAATGGCGCTCGGATAGCCGATATTATCGTCGGTAGTTCCGGCGTCTGGAGCTACGCCTACACCACCGCCTCACCACTGGTGGACGATACCTATACCTTTACCGTAACGGCCAGCGACAGTAACGGCAACACCACGCCTTTTTCGACCGATTTTACGATTACCATTGATACCCTGGTCCCTGCCGCGCCCGGCATCATCAGCGTGGCTGACGGCGATGGAAATACGATTGATACCAATCAGTTAACCCAGGAATCCCAGCCACGCCTGAGCGGTAGCGGCACCGCAGGCGACACTATCATCCTTTACGATAACGGCAATATCATAGGTCAGGCGCTGGTCGGCGCGGACGGTCGCTGGCAGTTTACGCCGCCTGCCGCGCTGGGCGACGGCACCCACCTTCTGACCGCTCGCGCCAACGATCCGGCGGGGAACGAAAGTCCCGAATCCATCAGCTTTACCCTGCGCGTCGATACCCAGGCGCCGGATGCGCCGCAGATCGTGTCAGCCGCTATCGCAGGCGGAGAAGGCGAGGTGTTGCTGGCAAACGGCAGTATTACCAATCAGCGTATGCCGACCCTCAGCGGCACCGGCGAACCCGGCGCCATCATCACCCTGTACAACAACGGCGCTGTACTGGATACCGTCCAGGTCAATCCACAGGGTAGCTGGACCTATCCGCTAACCAGTAATCTGAGCGAAGGGTTAAACGTACTGACGGCCATCGCCATGGATGCCGCGGGCAATAGCAGCCCGACCTCCGGCGTCTTCTCTGTCACGCTTGATACCTTGCCTCCAGCGCAGCCTGACGCGCCGCTGATCAGCGATAACGTCGCGCCGGTTATCGGCAATATCGGCAATAATGGCGCAACGAACGACACCACGCCGACCTTCAGCGGCACGGGAGAGATCGGCAGCACGATTATTCTCTACAATAATGGCAGTGAAATTGGCCGCACAACGGTAGGCGATAACGGTAGCTGGAACTTTACGCCTGCGGCACTGACGCCGGGAACCTATATCATTACCGTTACGGAAACCGATGTAGCGGGCAATATCAGCCCCCCTTCCGCCTCAGTCACTTTTGCAATAGACATTACTGCGCCAGCGAATCCGGTTATCACTTTTGCCGAAGATAACGTCGGCGATGTACAGGATAACGTTGCTAGCGGCGCAACCACTGACGACAATACGCCAGTCATTCACGGCACCGGCGACATCGGCAGCGTTATCACGCTCTATAATGGCGGCAACGTTTTGGGCGTGGCCACCGTCGATGAGACCGGCACCTGGACGTTGCCTGTGACCAGCGCATTGCCGGATGGCACCTACACCCTGACTGCCATTGCCGCTGACGCCGCCGGAAACAGCAGCGGCGTATCGAACAGCTTTACCCTTACCGTCGATACCGTTCCGTTGCAGCCGCCCGTCGTCAGTGAAATCCTCGACGATGTTGCGCCAGTAACCGGGCCATTAACCGATGGCGCCTTTACTAACGATCGGACGCTGACTATCAACGGCAGCGGCGAAAACGGCAGCACCGTCACGATTTACGACAATGGCATAGAAATCGGTACGGCGCTCGTCAGCGACGGAACTTGGACATTCAATACTCCAGTATTGTCAGAAGCCAGTCATGCGCTAACCTTCAGCGCAACTGACGGCGCAGGAAATACCACGGCGCAAACTCAACCGATCATCATCACCATCGATGTCACCGCCCCGCCCGCCCCGTCGATCCAGACGGTTGCAGACGATGGTACGCGCGTCGCTGGACTTGCCGATCCTTACGCTACCGTTGAAATTCGTAATGCCGATGACATCCTCGTCGGCAGCGCTGTCGCTAATGCCACCGGTGAATTCGCCGTCACGCTCAGTCCAGCGCAAACCGATGGCGGAACGCTGACGGCAATCGCTCTCGATCGCGCGGGGAATAACGGCCCGGCAACGGATTTCCTCGCCTCCGACAGCGGTCTGCCTGCCGTGCCGGTCATCACGGCGATTGAAGATAATGTCGGAAGCGTTCAGGGGAATATCGCAGCGGGCGGCGCTACGGACGACGCCACGCCGACGCTGCGCGGAACCACAGATATCGGTTCTACCGTTGAAGTCTTCATCGATGGCGATTCGGCAGGCTTCGCCACCGTTGATGCTAGCGGGAACTGGATCTTTGAGATCGCCACGCCATTAAGTGAAAGCGCACATAGCGTCACTGTCCAGGCCACCAATGCGAAAGGCCAGGGCGGTCTGTCCGAACCGGTCAGGATCACTATCGATCTTAGCGCGCCGGCGCAACCGATCATTACCAGCGCAACGGATGATGTCCCCGGCGTGACCGGTACGCTGGATAACGGCGCGCTCACCAATGATTCGCGCCCGACGCTCAACGGGACGGGAGAAGCAGGCGCCACGATCCGCATTCTGGATAACGGCGTAGAAATCGGTTCCGCTACGGTAGATCAAAGCGGTAACTGGCGCTTCACCCCGAACGCGCCGCTGGAGAGCAACACGCATCTCTTCACTGCTGTGGCGACCGACCCCGCCGGAAATAGCGGCCAGCCTTCAGACGGCTTTACACTGACCATTGACGCCCTGGCGCCAGATGTACCAGTCATCATTTCTGTGATTGACGATAACAATCAGCCGTCCATTCCGGTCTCACCGGGACAGTCAACCGACGATCGGCAGCCGATACTGAACGGGACTGGCGAACCTGGCGCGACGATCACTATTTTTGACAATGGTACGCCGCTTGGTACGACTCAGGTAAACGAAAGCGGTAGCTGGTCCTTCCCGGTGACCAGCAATTTGTCAGAGGGAAGCCATGATCTGACGGTTAGCGCTACCGATCCGGCGGGCAATACCAGCGCGGTCTCCACGCCGTGGACGATCGTGGTCGATATTACGCCTCCGGCGATCCCGGTTCTCACCTCTGTTGTGGATGACCGGCCCGGTATTACCGGCGACCTGGTCAGCGGGCAGCTAACGAACGATGCGACGCCCACCCTGAACGGACGCGGGGAGGCAGGCGCGACGATTACTGTCTATCTTGACGGTAATCCAACGCCCATCGGTACAACGACAGTGAATAGCGATGGTACATGGAGTTTCACGCCGCAGACGCCGATTGCAAACGGCAACCATACGCTCACCCTTAGCGCCACCGATCCGGCGGGTAATAGCAGCGCGGTTTCCAGCGGATTTGTATTGACGATTGACGCCACGCCGCCCGCCGCGCCAGTTATCGCCAGCGTAGCAGACAATACGGCGCCGGTAACAGGCATCGTCCCTAACGGCGGTTCGACGAACGAAACCCGTCCGACACTCGCCGGTACCGGTGAGGCGGGGTCAACCATCTCAATTTATAATGGCAGCGCGCTGGTCGGCACCGCGCAAGTTCAGGCCAACGGTAGCTGGAGCTTTACGCCGCCTACCTCGCTGAGCGCGGGCGTCTGGAACCTGACGGCGACAGCAACCGATGCGGCAGGCAATACCAGCGTCGCGTCCGAAACGCGCACGTTTACTATTGATACAACGGCTCCCGCCGCGCCTGTTATTAGCACGGTTTACGACGGTACGGGGCCCATTACCGGCAATCTGAGCCCAGGACAGATGACAGACGAGGTTCGCCCTGTCATTAGCGGCACCCGCGAAGCCAACACAACCATTCGTCTCTACGATAACGGCACGCTGTTGGCTGAAATTCCCGCCGACAATAGCAGTAGTTGGCGCTACACGCCCGACGCCTCTCTGGCGACGGGAAACCATGTAATTACCGTCATTGCCGTTGATGCCGCAGGCAACGCCAGCCCCGTTTCGGACAGCGTTAATTTCGTCGTCGATACCACGCCGCCGCTGGCGCCGGTAATCACGTCAGTCAGTGACGATCAGGCGCCAGGCCTCGGCACAATCGCGAACGGCCAAAGTACCAACGATCCTACGCCAACCTTCAGCGGAACTGCGGAAGCCGGCGCCACGATCACGCTCTATGAAAATGGTACGGTCATTGGCACGACAACGGCTCAGCCTGACGGCGCATGGAGCGTCTCCACCTCAACGCTGGCAAGCGGAACGCACGTCATCACCGCCGTCGCCACCGATGCCGCCGGGAACGGCAGCCCGAACAGTACGGCCTTCACCCTGACGGTCGATACCACCGCCCCACAGACGCCAATCCTGACGTCCGTGGTGGATGACGTGGCGGGCGGGGCAACAGGAAATCTCGCTAATGGCCAGATAACGAATGATAACCGCCCCACTCTGAACGGCACTGCCGAAGCAGGCAGCGTGGTCAGTATTTATGATGGCGGCACTCTGCTTGGCGTCACCACGGCTGACGCGGGCGGCGCGTGGAGCTTCGCGCCCACTACCGGGTTAAGCGACGGCACGCGCACGTTAACAGTGACCGCCACCGACCCAGCAGGCAACGTTAGCCCAGTAACCGACAGCTTTACTATCGTCGTCGATACCCTTGCGCCAACGGTTCCGCTCATCACCAGCATCGTTGATGATGTACCGAACAACACCGGCGCCATTGGCAATGGACAATCGACCAACGATACACTGCCTACGCTCAATGGTACTGCGGAAGCCAACAGTACGGTAAGTATCTTCGATAATGGCGCGCTGGTCGCGACCGTAACGGCTAATGCCAACGGCAACTGGAGCTGGACGCCGACCACCGCGCTCGGCCAGGGGAGTCACGCCTATAGCGTTAGCGCCGCCGATGCGGCTGGTAATGTTAGCGCCGCTTCGCAACCGACAACTATTATCGTGGATACCATTGCGCCCGGCGCGCCCGGCAACCTGACCATCAATGCCACCGGTAATCGCGTGACGGGCACTGCGGAAGCAGGCAGTACGGTGACGATTACCACTGATACCGGTGTGGTACTGGGAACCGCCACCGCCGACGGGACAGGCAGCTTCAGCGCCGCACTCACGCCCGCGCAGACTAACGGTCAGCCGCTGCTGGCATTTGCCCAGGATAAAGCAGGCAATACTGGCATTACCGCCGGATTTACCGCGCCCGATACGCGCGTGCCGGAAGCGCCGATTATCACCACCGTGGTGGATGACGTGGGTATTTATACGGGCGCTATCGCCAACGGCCAAGTCACTAATGACGCGCAACCCACATTGAACGGTACCGCTCAGGCGGGCGCTACAGTGAGCATTTATAACAACGGGGCGTTGCTCGGCACTACTACGGCGAACGCCAGCGGAAACTGGAGCTTTACTCCGGCAGGCAATTTAACCGAAGGTAGCCACGCCTTCACCGCCACCGCGACTAACGCCAACGGAACAGGCAGCGTCTCCACCGCCGCCACGGTGATTGTCGATACGCAGGCCCCTGGAACGCCGTCAGGTACGCTTAGCGCCGATGGCGGTTCGCTTTCTGGACTGGCAGAGGCAAACAGCACCGTCACCGTCACGCTGGCGGGCGGCATTACGCTCACGACCACCGCTGGCAGCAACGGCGCATGGTCTCTTACCTTGCCGACAAAACAAATTGAAGGCCAACTCATTAATGTGACGGCAACCGACGCCGCGGGTAACGCCTCCGGCACGTTAGGCATTACCGCGCCGATTCTGCCGCTGGCGGCAAGGGATAACATCACCAGTCTTGATCTAACCTCTACCGCCGATACCAGCACGCAAAACTACTCGGATTACGGCTTGCTGCTGGTTGGCGCGCTTGGCAATGTCGCCTCGGTTCTGGGTAACGATATCGCTCAGGTTGAGTTCACCATTGCCGAAGGTGGTACGGGAGACGTCACCATCGATGCCGCCGCAACGGGAATCGTGCTTTCGCTGCTCAGTACTCAGGAGATTGTGGTACAGCGCTATGACACCAGCCTCGGCGCCTGGACGACGATCGTCAACACCGCCGTTGGCGACTTCGCGAATTTGCTTACCCTGACCGGGAGCGGCGTTACCCTGAACCTGAGCGGACTGGGCGAAGGCCAGTACCGGGTACTCACTTATAACACCAGTCTGCTCGCAACCGGGTCATATACCAGCCTGGATGTCGATGTACACCAGACCAGCGCAGGTATTATTAGCGGGCCAACCATGAGTACCGGCAACGTCATGGCTGATGATACCGCGCCGACGGGCACCACGGTCACCGCCATCACCAACGCCAACGGCGTCAGCACGCCGGTCGGCGCGGGCGGCGTGGATATCCAGGGACAATACGGCACGCTGCACATTAATCAGGATGGCAGTTACACCTACACGTTGACTAACCCCACGGCAGGATACGGGCATAAAGAGAGCTTCACCTACACCATCACCCAGAATGGCGTCGGTAGCAGTTCCGCGCAACTGGTTATCAATCTGGGTCCTGCGCCTGTACCGGGCAGCGTGGTGGCGACAGACAATAACGCCTCGCTGGTCTTTGACACGCACGTTAGCTACGTCAACAACGGTCCCTCGACACAGAGCGGCGTCACGGTATTAAGCGTTGGGCTTGGTAATGTACTGAACGCGAATCTGCTTGATGATATGACCAATCCGATCATCTTTAACGTTGAAGAAGGCGCTACGCGTACCATGACGTTACAGGGAACCGTCGGCGGCGTCTCACTGGCTTCCTCGTTCGATTTGTACGTTTATCGCTTCAACGATGCCATTCAACAATATGAGCAGTTCCGGGTACAAAAAGGCTGGATTAACACCCTGCTGTTGGCCGGACAGTCCCAGCCGTTGACCCTGACGTTGCCTGGCGGCGAATACCTGTTCGTGCTGAATACCGCCAGCGGCATTAGCGTCCTCACGGGCTATACGTTGACGATTTCCCAGGACCACACCTATGCCGTTGACAGTATTACCACCAGCACAACCGGCAACGTATTGACCAATGATGTTGCCCCTGCGGACGCCCTCCTTACTGAAGTGAACGGTGTGGCGATTTCTGCGACAGGCACGACGAATGTTAACGGGCTGTATGGCACGCTCACTATCGACGCAAAAGGCAACTATACCTACACCCTGAAGAACGGCGTCGGCGCCGACAGTATTAAAACGCCGGACAGCTTTATCTATACGGTCAAAGCGCCAAACGGCGACACCGATACGGCCTCGCTCAATATCACGCCAACCGCCAGGGCGCTGGATGCGATTAATGATGTCAGCGATACCCTTAGCGTCGCCACGCTTCAGGATACCGCCGCCTGGCTGGACTCCAGCGTCGGCAGCGCCAGTTGGGGACTACTCGGCAAATCGGGCAGCGGGAGCGGCACCTTTGACGTTGCAACAGGCACCGTGCTTAAAGGCGCGTCACTGGTTTTTGATGTCTCCACGCTCATTACGCTGGGCAATCTGAATATTAGCTGGGCCATTCTGGAGAACGGAACCGTCATACGCAACGGAACCGTTCCGGTGGCGAATATCACGCTGGGCGGCGCGACAGTGACTGTAAACCTGAGCGGTCTGGAGCTGGATGCAGGAACCTACACGCTTAACTTTACTGGTACCAATACCCTGGCCGGGGCGGCGACGATCACGCCACGCGTTATCGGCACCACCGTCGATCTGGATAATTTTGAAACGTCCGGAACGCATACTGTTCTCGGCAATATTTTTGACGGCAGCGATGCGGCGGGGGCGATGGATCAGCTTAATACCGTGAATACCCGCCTGAACATTAGCGGGTATAACGGCAGCGCTTCCACGCTGGACGCCTCGACAAATACTACCAGCGCTACGATTCAGGGACATTACGGCACATTGCAAATTAACCTCGATGGCGCCTATACCTACACCCTGAATAATGGCATCGCGATATCGTCCATCACTAGTAAAGAGGTCTTTACCTATCAACTGGATGACAAGATGGGTCATACGGATAGCGCTACATTGACCATTGATATGGTGCCGCAAATCGTCAGTACCAACCAAAACGATGTTCTCATCGGCTCCGCCTATGGCGATACGCTGATTTACCACCTGTTAAACGGCGCGGACGCAACCGGCGGCAACGGCACCGATCGCTGGCAAAACTTCTCCACCGCGCAAGGCGACAAGATCGATATCCACGAACTGCTGACCGGCTGGGATCACCAGGCGGCGACGCTGGGTAACTTTGTTCAGGTTCATACCAGCGGCGCCAATACGGTGATATCCGTCGATCGCGACGGCGCCGGCAGCGCGTTTAAATCAACTGACCTTGTCACTCTGGAGAATGTGCAGCTCACGCTAAATGATCTGTTGCAGAACAACCATCTGGTAATCGGCGGTTGATGAAAAAAGCCCCGGACGCCACGACGTCCGGGGCAACAAGCGGTGATATTTAAAAGGGATAAAAAATGGGAAGAGTTACTCCTGCCGCCATCGTACTGGCATTTGCTTTGTTTCATCACCAGACCCGGGGCGCAGAAGCGCCGCCAATTATTACATCCGAAGGATTAGCAACGGACCAGATGCTCCCTTCGCTGGATGGCTCCGCCGCCGAGTTGCCGCTCAGCGCCGCCGCGCCTGGCAACCTGACGCTCAATGACGCGGTCAATCGCGCCGTTAACTGGCATCCTTCTATTCGCGAAGCCGTCGGCAAACTGCTCGCACAGAATGAACAAATAGAGGTCGCCAGATCGAAATATTATCCGCAAGTCAGCGCAGGCGTGAATAATGGGTACAGCAATACTTACACCGATCACGGATATAGCCCTTCGCTGGTGTTGTCAGTATCGCAAATGCTTTATGACTTCGGCAAAGTGGCAAGCCAGGTGCGCGCCGAAACCGCAGGCGCAGCGCAGCAACAGGCCAATGTGCTGCTCAGTATTGATACCGTCGCGCACGAAACCGCCAACGCCATTGTCCAAACGCAGAGCTGGCAGCAAATGGTCGAAGCGGCGGAAGAACAGCTCGTCGCGCTGGACGGTATCGGTAAACTCACCCGTCAGCGTAGCGATGAGGGCGCCACATCGCTATCTGACGTAGTGCAAACCGAAGCCAGAATCGAATCCGCCCGCTCGCAACTGGCGCAATATCAGGCCAATCTCGACAGTGCGAGAGCATCACTAATGAGCTGGCTGGGCTGGAAATCGCTTAACAGCATCAGTAATGACTTCCCGGCAAAACTCGCTCGTAGCTGTGAGATTGTTACCCCCGACGATCGGCTGGTGCCCGCAGTGCTGGCGGCTTGGGCGCAGGCCAACGTTGCGCGGGCGAATCTGGAGTATGCTAACGCGCAAATGACGCCGACGATTTCGCTCGAACCTTCCGTACAGCATTATCTCAATGATAAATATCCCAGTCATGAAGTGCTCGACAAAACCCAGTATTCCACTTGGGTGAAAGTTGAGATGCCAATTTACCAGGGCGGAGGGCTGACCGCCCGACGTAACGCCGCCAGCCATGCGGTAGACGCGGCTCAGTCGACCATCCAGCGTACCCGGCTTGATGTCCGCCGGAGACTGATGGAGGCACGCAGCCAGGCGATGAGTCTTGCCAGCGCGTTACAAATCCTTCGTCGGCAACAACAGCTTAGCGAACGCACGCGCGAACTGTATCAGCAGCAATACCTTGACCTCGGTTCCCGCCCGCTGCTTGACGTGCTTAATGCGGAGCAGGAGGTTTACCAGGCGCGCTTTGCCGAACTGCAAACGGAAAGTCAGTTACACCAGTTGCAGTTGAACTGCCTGTATAACACTGGCGCGCTTCGTCAGGCGTTCGCGTTAAATCATCGTAGTATTCAGTCCGTGGAGATCCAGCCATGACCCGCGCCGCCCCCGATGTAGAAGAGATACTCAGTGAGCGAGATCTGAGCCAATGGGCGCAGGCTATCAGCCATGTCGCCGGGCACTATCGCGTTGCCTGTTCTCCCGGTTCGATTCAAGCCAATGCCCCGTGGTTTAGGGGTAAAAGCAGAACGACCGCCTTAACGCACCTCTCGCGACAGGCGGGTTTATCCTTTCATGCGCCGGGTATAGACAAAGCGGCATTTAGCCAGTGGCGGCTTCCGCTGGTTGTCGAGCTCAGGGACGGGCAGTTACTGGTCATCGAACATGCTAATGGCGAGGATGCGGTAGACGTTTTTATGATCGAAGAAGAGGGGCAGCGTAACCGCCTGACGTTCAGCGAATTATTGCCGCAGATCATCTATGTCGCCGCGCTACGCCCGCTATCGGCGCTCAAGGATAGTCGCGTCGACCGCTATATCTCCCGCTTTAAACCCGACTGGATGCGCGAGCTGGTGCTACAGGATATCCGCCCTTATTTACCGGTAATGGTCGCCGCCTTTCTGATTAACGTGCTGTCGCTGGCCGGGATTGTGTTCTCTATGCAGGTTTACGATCGAGTGATCCCTGCTCAGTCGTATCCTACGTTGTATGTTCTCTCCTTCGGCGTGCTGGTAGCGGTGCTGTTCGGTTTTCTGCTGCGTGAAGCGCGTACGCACATTATGGACGTGCTCGGTAAACGCGCCGATATGCGCATTTCCGATCGGGTATTCGGTCACGCGCTGAGGCTGCGCAACAGCGCTATCCCCCGCTCCACCGGTAGTTTTATCTCGCAGTTACGCGAGCTGGAACAGATCCGCGAGATGATCACTTCTTCAACACTGGCAACCATTGTCGATCTGCCTTTCTTTTTCCTTTTTATGATAGTCCTGGCGGTTATCGCCCCGCCATTGGCATGGATAGCGCCAGTATCGGCTCTGTTGATGATCCTACCAGGCGTCGCGCTGCAAAAAAAACTGGCTGTCCTCGCCAACCAGGCCGCCCACGAAGCGACGCTACGTAATGCGGTCTTAGTCGAAAGCGTGCAGGGGCTGGAAGATATTAAACTGATGCAGGCGGAGAACCGCTTTCTCCAACAGTGGAATAGCTATATCCGTATTACCGGCGAGTCGGGTCTACGCACCCGCAAGCTCACGCAAGGGCTTATCAGTTGGGGGATGTCGGTACAAAGTCTGGTGTACGCCGCGGTAATTATGTTCGGCGCGCCGATGGTGATTGAAGGCAGTATGACTACCGGCGCCGTGGTCGCCGCGTCGATGCTCGGCTCGCGGATGATAGCGCCAATGGCTAACCTGTGCGGCGTACTGGCGCGCTGGCAGCAGGTGAAAGCGGCGAAGATGGGTCTCGACAACATTATGCAACTGCCAACTGAGACACAGCATGATGATAGTCTGGTGCGCCGTGACATCCTCCATGGGCATTATCTGTTTGAAAACGCCCAGTTTCGTTACCATAACGACGATCAACGCATACCGCTGCGCCTCGTCCGTCTGGAGATCATGCCGGGTGAGCGGATTGCGATTCTGGGGCGTAACGGCGCGGGTAAGTCCACGCTTTTACAGGCGATGGCGGGCGGTCTGGAAATGATTCAGGGGGATGCCCGGCTTGATAATCTTAGCTTGTCGCACATCGATATGGCGGATTTGCGCCGTAACATCGGCTTTCTCAGCCAGAATGCACGGCTTTTTTTCGGCACTCTGCGTGAGAACCTGACGCTTGGTGCGCCGCACGCCAGCGATGAACAGATTTTTGACGCGCTCGAAGTCAGCGGCGGCGCCGTCTTTGTCAGGCGGCTGGCAAAAGGGTTGGATCATCCCATTATGGAAGGCGGTAACGGCCTGTCCGGCGGACAACGTCAGTCCCTATTGCTGGCGAGAATGCTGCTTCGCTCCCCCAATATTGTGCTACTTGACGAACCCAGCGCCTCGCTGGACGAACATACGGAGCGAGAGTTTATTCAGCGGTTACATCAATGGCTTGGCAACCGCACACTGGTCGTCGCGACGCACCGGGTGCCGGTACTGGAGCTGGTTGAGCGTGTCGTCGTCCTGAAAGAGGGACAACTGGTGATGGACGCGCCAAAAGCGCAGGCGCTTAACGCGGATCGGATACAAAGTCACCGTCGGGAGTGGAAAAATGAAAACCAGTCAGCATGATGCCGCGATGGACGATCCCGATATTCATCGTGAACGGGAGTTTTCCGGCGCAGGTCGTATTGTCCTGATCTGTTCGCTGTTATTTCTCATTCTCGGCGTCTGGGCATGGTTTGGCAGACTGGATGAGGTTTCCACCGGAAACGGAAAAGTCATCCCCAGTTCACGCGAACAGGTTCTGCAGTCACTGGATGGCGGCATCCTGGCGCAATTGACGGTGCGGGAAGGCGACAGGGTTCAGGCTAACCAGATTGTCGCCCGGCTTGATCCTACGCGTCTGGCGTCCAATGTTGGCGAAAGCGCGGCAAAATATCGCGCTTCACTCGCCTCCAGCGCACGGTTAACAGCGGAAGTCAGCGACTTACCCCTCGCCTTTCCCGATGAGCTAAATGACTGGCCGGATCTGATTGACGCAGAGACACGTCTCTATAAAAGCCGCCGCGCACAACTGGCCGATACCGAAGTCGAACTACGGGATGCGCTGGCGTCGGTCAATAAAGAGCTGGCCATTACCCAGCGGCTGGAGAAAAGTGGCGCGGCCAGCCACGTTGAAGTGCTGCGACTGCAACGACAAAAAAGCGATTTAGGCTTAAAAATCACCGACCTGCGCTCACAATATTATGTGCAGGCACGCGAAGCGCTATCGAAAGCGAACGCCGAGGTAGATATGCTCTCCGCCATTTTAAAAGGACGCGAGGATTCCGTCACCCGCCTCACCGTGCGTTCGCCAGTACGCGGCATTGTTAAGAATATCCAGGTCACGACGATTGGCGGCGTAATCCCGCCTAACGGCGAGATGATGGAGATAGTGCCGGTAGACGATCGCCTGCTGATTGAAACCCGCCTTTCGCCGCGTGATATCGCCTTTATTCATCCTGGTCAGCGCGCGCTGGTTAAAATCACTGCTTATGATTATGCCATTTACGGCGGACTTGAGGGTGTGGTAGAGACCATCTCGCCGGACACCATTCAGGATAAAGTGAAGCCGGAAATTTTCTACTATCGAGTGTTTATCCGCACCCATCAGGACTACCTGCAAAATAAATCAGGGCGTCGTTTCTCGATTGTTCCTGGCATGATCGCCACGGTAGATATCAAAACCGGTGAAAAAATCATCGTCGACTATTTAATCAAACCATTTAATCGAGCTAAAGAAGCGCTGCGCGAGCGGTAAATCGTTGAGGATAAGAGAATACGGGGGCTGGTCACGCCTGTCACAAGTCTGTTATACTTATCCTACACATTGGGGCTGATTCTGGATTCGACGGGATTTGCGAAACCCAAGGTGCATGCCGAGGGGCGGTTGGCCTCGTAAAAA